>Ga0209379_10000021_pt1 | contig 329288 bp, 294 predicted proteins | sample tdDd001_FD_187124 | JGI IMG/M metagenome (GOLD analysis project Ga0209379, IMG submission 187124) | Marine sediment microbial communities from the Atlantic coast under amendment with organic carbon and nitrate - tdDd00.1 (SPAdes)... | ecosystem: Environmental > Aquatic > Marine > Coastal >... | reverse complement strand
ACTGCCATCAGCTTCCTTCAGACCCCTTCGTCGCCAAAGACGCCCTTGCCTACAGCTTATCTTCCCCTTGGTGGGTGATGTGGCCACCTTTTCAGGCCACCAGCTCGTGAGCATGCCCCGCACACGATAAAACCATGATCGCTTTTCGCGACCATGGTTTTTTAGTCTAACTTATTTTAAATAGTCTGTTTGATTGATCTTACTTAAGAACTTAACAATAGCCTTCTCTTCATTCACCGTCATATCCTTAAGAACGAAGGCTACTAGGTTGGCTTCATGGTCCTTATAGGCTTTTAGATACCGAATCCCTTGCTGGGTCAACTGCATCCAGTTGGACCGCTTATCTTGAGGATTGTCTACCTTTTGAATCAAGCCAGACCGAATCAGCTTGTTAATCACAGAGGTACTCTTTTTCCGTTTGATATCAACGACTTCCATTAAGCCCTGTTGGGTTACTCCCTGGTTGTCCCTGAGATACTCTAGTAAAGAAATTTCTAAAATACTCATCCGATCCAGCTTTAGCCCCCTATCATTCACTTCCGTAATATGGGTCTCATATTTGAGTAGCAGGTGCTTGAATAATTTTGAGATATCCTCTTGATAAACAGACATAAGACTTCCTATCTTTTAACGATTACAGCTTCACCCATACCGCCACCGATACAAAGTGTTGCTAGACCATAGTTAGATTCACGCTTTTGCATTTCGTGTAATAGGGTTACTAATATTCTTGCTCCACTGGCACCAATTGGATGGCCAAGGGCAATAGCACCACCATTGACATTGACTTTATCTGTATCTAATTCCAAATCAGTAATCACGGATAAGGCTTGGGCTGCAAAGGCTTCATTGGCTTCAATTAAATCGATATCTGCCATCTTAAGGTCAGCCTTCTTTAAAGCCTTCTTAGTTGCAGGAATTGGACCTGTACCCATAACACTCGGCTCAACACCAGCAGACGCATAAGACACGATGGTAGCCATAGGCGTTAGGTTAAGGGCCTCTGCCTTTTCCTTGCTCATAATAACAAGGGCAGCTGCACCATCATTGATCCCTGAAGCATTACCAGCTGTAACCGATCCCTCTTTTTTGAAGGCAGGTCTTAATTTATTGAGGGCCTCAATGGTTGCACCCTTTCTGATGTACTCATCTTGATCAAACACAATAGGATCCTTACGACGCTGCGGGATCATAACCGGAACAATCTCATCCTTAAAGCGCCCCTCAGCTTGAGCCTTCTCTGCTCTATTCTGGCTGGCTAGAGCGAGTTGATCTTGTTGGTCTCTATTGAAATCATACTTGTCTACAATGTTCTCGGCAGTGATGCCCATGTGGTAGTCAGCAAAGGCATCCCATAGGCCATCATTAACCATGGTATCATACAGCTTGCCGTCTCCCATTTTTTGGCCCCATCTAGCGCCTTGTAACAAGTAAGGTGCTTGTGACATGTTTTCAGTACCACCAACAACAACAACCTCGTTGTCACCAGCTAAGATACTCTGTACCCCTAAAGATACAGTCTTCAGTCCTGAACCACAAATCATATTGATTGTTGTTGCAGGTGTGGCTACATTCAAACCAGACTTTAAGGCCACTTGTCTTGCAACACCTTGTCCCTGGCCAGCTTGTAACACACAGCCGAAGAACATCTCATCAACCATGTCCTTTTCCAAGTTAATCTTGTTTAAAGCTCCTTCTACAGCAGTTTGTCCTAAGGTAACAGCATCCACATTCTTTAAGCTACCACCAAAACTACCGATTGCTGTTCTAACAGCACTTACAATTACAACTTCTTTCATTGTTTTCCTCCTTATATATATCCTCTACCCCATTATAGCCAAGTCCTGACCAATTGAAAAGTCTTTTCTTATTTATAATGGGCCTTATTTGTCCCTGTAAAAGGAAAAGCAGTTTGAGAAATCACTCAAACTGCTTCATCTTATTTTTCCTTTAAGAAGTATGACAGGGTAAATAGGTTTTCAATAAGGTGGATATTTTCTGCTACCACACCTTCTTTCAGTTGAAGGTCAACAGGTGTGAAATTCCAAATCCCTTTAATGCCATTGTCACACAGTATGTCTGCAATATTCTGAGCAGATGCACGATTGGTACAAACATATGCGATATCAATATCATTTTCTTTTACATAATCACCCAATAAGTCTACATCAAGGACTTCTACGTCATTGATCTTCAAACCTATCAATCTAGGGTTTAAGTCAAACATCTTGTAAAGTTTATAGCCGAATCTTGTAAAGTTAGTATAGTTGGCTAGAGCCTGGCCCAAATTACCAGCTCCAACAATGATGGTTTTATATTCTCTGTCTAAACCTAAAATCTTACCAATCTCTTGGTATAGGGCTTCTACGTTATAGCCGTAGCCCTGCTGGCCAAAACCACCAAAATTGTTTAAATCCTGACGAATCTGTGATGCTGAAAACCCAATGATCTTACTTAATTCTTTTGACGAAATACGATGAACATCTCGATCAATCAGTTGACTTAAGTAACGATGATACTTCGGAAGTCTTCTGATGACTGCCATTGAAATCTTATTATCTTTCATAAATAGACCACCCTCAAATTAATATTTGCCTTTCTGATAAAATTATATCAAGATAAATATTTTTTGTCAATCAACCCTAGCCAGGTGTGTCATCTGTATTAACAATAGCCCTTATATATGTTAAAATAGATTGATATTCTAAGCAAAGGAGCGCCTATGATTGTATTATCCTGCAGTAACCTATTTAAATCCTACGGGACCATTCCCGTACTCGAAGATATATCCCTGTCCTTCAACCAGGGCCAAAAGGTTGGCCTAATTGGACAAAATGGTACTGGTAAGACAACCCTATTCAAAATACTCACTGGGGAGTTAGACTATGACCAAGGCAATCTCTACCACCATAAAGACTATAACCTAGGCTACCTTAAGCAAACGGGTGCCTTTGATTCGTCAGAAAGCCTCTACGACTTTTGCCTTGAAGTATTTCAACCGGTCATAGAAATGGAAGCAAAACTTCGGTCACTTGAGAGTCAAATTGCAGAAGCGGCTGACACGCCCAAACTCTTAGACCAACTCATGATCCAGTATAGTCAACTAACAGATGACTTCAATGCTATCAATGGCTATGCTTATAAGTCCGAAGTTCGTGGTATCTTATTTGGTCTCGGTTTCAAAGAAGAAGATTTCCAGAGACCCATCAAGGGCTTTAGTGGTGGCCAACAATCCAGAATTTCAATCGCCAAGCTCTTACTTAAGAAGCCTGAAATTCTCCTTCTGGATGAGCCCACCAACCACTTGGATATGGAGTCTGTAAAATGGTTGGAAGGTTTCTTAAAATCCTATCCAGGCACCTTGATTGTCATCTCCCATGACCGTTACTTTTTAGACCAAGTCATCGACTATGTGATTGAAATCGAGAACCATGGCACCCTTCAAAATCCTGGTAACTACACAGATTATGTGGCTTATAAAAAGACCTATGAGCTCTCTCAAAAACGGGCCTACGAAAAGCAACAGGACTACATCAAAAGCCAGGAAGAACTTATTCAAAAGTTCAAAGAAAGGGGAACTGAAAAACTAGCCAAGCGGGCCCGAAGCCGTGAAAAGCGCCTGAGTCATGTAGAGGTTATGGAAGATCCTTATATCAGCCGGGAGAAAGCCAAGCTTAGCTTCGCCCCACAATTGGCATCCGGTACCGATGTTCTTTTTGTAGAAGGCCTGAGTAAAACTTTTGACCAAGATCCAATCTTTAAGGATGTCGCCTTTAACATTTACAAGAGCGAAAAGATTGGTATTATCGGAAGAAACGGTGTTGGTAAGACAACCCTATTTAAGATCATCTTAGATGAAACCCTTAAGACAGAGGGCCTCTTAACCTATGGTCATAATGTCCAGGTTGGCTATTATAGCCAGGATCAAAATGACCTGAATACTGAAATGAACATGATTGAAGTCATCTCTGAGGACAATCCAAAAATGACTGAGACGGAAATTAGGACCCGGTTGGGTGCCTTCCTCTTCCGAGGGGAAGATGTCTTCAAGAGAGTCGCTGACCTGAGTGGGGGTGAAAAATCTCGTCTCTCTCTCTTAAAGCTCATGTTATCCAAATCCAACTTGCTCCTTCTAGATGAGCCCACCAACCACCTGGATATCATTTCTAAGGAGGCCCTGGAAGATGCCCTTGTTGCTTATGAGGGTACCCTCATTGTGATTTCCCATGACCGTTACTTCCTTAACAAGGTAACCAACCGGATAATAGAATTGACACCTGAAGGGTCCCAAGATTTCATAGGCAACTACGATGCCTACGTAGAAAAGAAAAATCGTCTAGAAGCCCTTGAAACCCCCTTCGAAGAAGTCTCAATCACCAAGACTCAACTCAAAGACCAGAGGCGGAAGGAAAAGGAAAAACAAAAACAGCTCAAGAAAGAAAAGCAAGCCTTCCAGGACCTAGAAGAAAAAATCCACCAACTTGAAGGAAAAATCGAGGAGCTTGAGCTGGAATTATGCAAGGAAGAAGTTTATTCTGACCCTGATTTATCCAAAACTTTGACATTTGACCTGAATCAAATTAAAATAGAACTAGAGTCCTTATACGAAAAATGGGAAGAACACATATAAAGGAGAGACCTATGTTTGAACGTGTAAAAGAAATTGTTGTCTACCAACTGAACTTAAAAGATCCAAGTGTTATTACTAGAGAGACGAGATTAAGAGAAGACTTAAAAGTAGATTCACTTGATGCAGCTGAAATCATTTTAGCTATTGAAGAAAAGTTAGATGTTGAAATTCCAGATGAGTTAATGATGTCAGCTAATACTGTTGGTGAGATCATCAGCTACCTAGAAGAAAACTACTAATCAAGGAGATCACCCTCAAGCAGGGTGATCTTTTTTTGCAAGAAAAAAGGCCCCCATCTAGATCGCATCAGGGCCACTAATTTTATGTATACCACCATCTGGTCTAATTTAAACAGAAAATATCAAAATTAATCCCACTTATTACTTATCCACATGTTCAGAATAATTTAAAACATATCATCCACATCAATAAGGGGGTTTTTAACTGAATTTGACAAAGTTATACACACTGTCCACAGTTTTATCCCCAGAGCCCATGTTGAAAAAATATGATTCTCCGACCATACGTTCGGTGTACATAATGAAAGAAGTGTGGTTTTTCAACCCTTTCAGTAGAGAATTATTAGCATTATTCTGAAAATTAACAAAAAAAGGCCTGGTGCACGGGATTTTTTTTTATCCACATTTGCACACAAACCTTATCTTTTCTATCCACATGGCCAAACCTGTAATTTCCAGTCTTTATCAACCTTATCCACACTGTCCACATGTTTATCCCCACAAATGCTGTTGACCTTGACTGCTTATTTCACTATGGTAAACTTCTTTTCCCCTAGCTTGAGGCTAGAAACAGCATTCAAGTCCAGGCCCCCGAAGGCAGCATTTTGATAATCATAATAAGCTGCACACCCTATCATGGCTGCGTTATCTGTACAAAGACTCAAAGACGGATAATAGAGTTCTAGGTCTTTACCAGCAAGCTCTCTTCTTAAACCAGAGTTAGCTGCAACACCACCTGCCAAGACCAACTTCTTAGTTCCCATCATTTGGCAAGCCTTTAGGGCCTTGTTGGCCAAAACTTCCACAACAGACTTTTGGAAGGAAGCTGCCACATGCTGGTCTACAATCGTTCTACCTTTTTGCTTTTCCTGATTGAGGTAGTTAAGGACAGCTGACTTAATCCCACTAAATGAAAAATCTAAGGAGTCTTTTTCTAGGTATACTCGTGGGAAATCAATGGCATCCTCCTGGCCTTCCTGGGCAAGTTTGTCAATTAAAGGGCCCCCAGGATAACCAAGACCTAGGGAACGTGCCACCTTATCAAAGGCTTCCCCTACAGCATCATCTCTTGTCTTACCCAGAATGTCATATTGACCATAGTCTTTCACATGGACCAAGTGGGTATGACCACCAGATACAACGAGGGCAACAAAGGGTGGCTCCAAATCAGGATACTCAATAAAGTTGGCACATATATGTCCCTCAATGTGGTTAACAGGAATTAAGGGCTTTTTAAGGGCATAACTCAAGGCCTTGGCATAAGATACCCCTACCAGCAAGGCACCAACTAGACCCGGTCCGTAGGTGACTGCTATGCCGTCAAGATCCTCAAACTTTGTCTGACTTTCCTCCAGGGCCTGGTCAACAACCTGGCTGATTTTCTCAACATGGTTTCTTGAGGCAACTTCAGGAACCACACCACCAAACTTCTGATGAATAGGGATTTGAGAATAGATCACATTACTCAGAACCCTTCTACCATTTTCTACAACAGCTGCTGCTGTTTCATCACAGCTGGTTTCTATACTCAATATCTTAATGGTTTCCATAGTTACCTCTCTCTTCTTTACTTAAGTCCAACCACATAATCAAGGCATCCTCTTGGTTGTCAGTATAATACTTAGGACGGACCCCTTCCGACTTGAAATGCATCTTCTCATATAAGCCTATTGCCGCTTGGTTGCTGACTCTTACTTCTAATGTCATATGACCCAAACCATGATCAAGAGCCTGCTCGACCATGGCCTTAACTAGGAGTCTCCCCAGTCCTTGTTTTCTGTATTGGGGATCGATGGCTATGTTGGTGATGTGTCCCTCATCCATAATGTACCAGGTACCACCATAACCGACAATCTGACCATCAATCTCTAAAACCAGATAATGGGCCAGTTTATTCTCTGTTAACTCCTTATGGAAGGCCTCTCGAGTCCATGGTACTGAGAAGCATACTTCTTCCAGGTCTACTACCTGGTCAAGATGATCTCGGGTCATGGTCATAATCCTAACGGCTTTCTTCATAGTTTCTCTCCGCTTCTGTCTTATTTAAGTAGAGGACACCAACCTGATCATAGGCCTTTTCATTCATTTGATCTAAGGCCAGCTGGCACACTTGACTAGCAGACAAATGATTCATGTACCTGGCCTGTATAAAGGCCTTCTCTCCAAGAATTGAACTTATCTTATCAGCGTGCTTATAGGCCCCATCTCCAATAAAGGCAATTTCATCATAGATTTTGCAGTGGTTTAGGAGGTCATCAATATGCATTTGACACGCCTCCATACCCTTCTGACCATAAATACCAGTAAATACGGTATCTCGTCTAGCATCCATCATACTGCATACATGCTTATAACCGCCTACTTTCTTGGCAAGCACTTCTAAGGATGAAACTTCAACAACCGGGCATCCCCATCCATGAGCCAAGGCCTTGGCAGTTGTTACCCCTATACGAAGGCCAGTAAAAGATCCTGGTCCGTGCCCTACTGCCACACAGTCAATCATATCGGGTGTGATCTGGGCCATTTCTAAGACCTGGTCAATCATTGGCATGAGTTTTTCTGAATGGGTTCTCTTGTTATTGATGGTCATTTCACCAATTATTTCTCCATCCTTCATGCAGGCCACACTGGCTGCATGGGTTGACGTATCCATACCTAAAATAACCATTTGATTTCCTCCAGTCTTTGATCAAAGGCTTGACTTGTTCCCTTTATTTCAACAATCCGTTGACCCAGGTCATCCCCCAGGGTCATTTCAATCCTAAAGTAGGCATCTGGCAATAGAGAGGCTACCTCATCAGACCACTCAACAAAACACATACCGTCTGAGAAGAAAAACTCCTCATAACCTATTTCATACATTTCCTCAATGTCATTGAGTCTATAAACGTCAAAGTGATAGACTGACCCATACTCATTCATAATGGTATAAGAGGGGCTTGTCACTTCATCTTCTACTCCTAAGGCCTTAATCATTTCTTTACATATAAACGTTTTACCAGCACCTAAGTCACCATTTAGGCCAACCAGGTCTCCTGGCTTTAAAATCCTTGAAAAGGCACTTCCAAGGGCCCTGGTTTGATCTTCATTATTACAAACAAATCGTCTCACAACATACTCCTTCACCCATTCTTAGGGCTTCTACTATAACATATATACTAGCCAATTTTTATTCAAAGGGCAAGAGAAAATACAGGAAATGCCCTCTATCAGGCTTATCCTGTATTGTTTTAACATATTATGGTCTAAAAGACCCCTTCAAATGGCTTAGTCACTAGCTTCTTCCCTATGATAGAGTTGGCAAGTAATGACAAACCGAGTCCTATCTTCTCCCCTCTTAATGTCCAGGTCTCCCCCAAAGGTGGTCAGAAGCGCCTTGTACATCCTAAAGGCAAAGTCCTCAGTATCCATAGGATTAAAAATCTCCTTCGATCCTTCTAAATAATAGGTCAGGTCATACTTGTCCTGTCCTATATTTTTAGCCCTGGTGAAACACTTGACCGTGACTTTCCTCTCCTTGGATATCAGCCTTTGGACTAGACTAATCATGAGGGGTTTTACATGACTTCCCCTACCTTCAAAAATCATTTTATCACTCTTCTTATCAGCAATATCAAAGTCCACTAGGTAGTCATTCTTTTGAAGATAATAAGCTATATCCTTAAGTGTCCTATAGGGTTCAAAGTATATCTCTGCCTTTTTCAGCTCATGAATCAAGTGATCCATCAACTGCTTATAGTCTTCTGTTGCAGCTAAGAGTATATCCTGGTCCAGGCTAGGCTGGCCCACTAAGGTCTGCCACTCCTTCATCAAAACGTGGTGGTAGATTCTCATGACGTCCCAAGCCTGAGTCTTCGTCTCTGCCTTTGAATTATAAGTCTTAAAGATCTTCTGATAGGCCTCATTCTTCATTTCCAATTGGGCTTTTTGCTGGGCTAGCTCCTTCTTGTATTGAGCATAGGTTAGACTTTCTTCGATAATGGGTATCAGTTCATCTTTCATGTCCCATGGCTTGCCAACATACTTAAATATATTGGATTGATTAATGGTAGCAACCAATTGAGGTAACTGGGCATAACCCGATAAAATCACCTTAACAATATCAGGATATTTTTGATCAATAGCCTTAAGCAGTTCCAAGCCGTTCATATGAGGCATTTTCATGTCCGAAAAAACAACATCAACTTCCACTTGCTCCAGTATTTCTAAGGCCTCATGGCCGCTGTTGGCATAGTAACACTCATAGTCTTTTTTTCTTAAGCCCCTCTTTATGGAATTTAGGATTAAAACCTCATCGTCTACAAATAGTATCCTTCCCATAAGCCCCTCCTATTTCATTTTCTCTACTAGGGCAAGTACATCCTTCTCTTGAATATCTAAAAATTCAAATACCTTTTCATCCAGCTCATTCTGGGTCCCATCTCCTATTAGGTGGGTCATGGAATAATAGTCCGCCAAATGAACGACAGCAATCAACTCATGGTTAATAATCCGCTTGTCGAAGGGTCTATGGTGGAACATGGCGGCTTCCACATATGCAAAGGGTAGTTCCCACCAATTCAAAAGATAAGCCCCTATATCCTGATGGGTAACATTGTATTTATCTAATTCTAGACCGACCAACAAACTCTCATTGAGTCTGGCCTCCTTAAGCAAGTCATGATAGGAATCCGTGTAAAAGAGATGAAGAATCACCTTACCAATATCATGGAGAAGACCTGCCGATCCATAAACACCTGGCATCTTTTTCTTCAGGCACTTTTCATAGATGAGATGGGTTAAGCGATTGGTATTAATCGAGTGTTCCCAAAGGGTATTGACTTCTTCTAATATCGCAGGTGGGCCCTTTATGAATGAAGAGCTCAAAACAATATTTTTTAAGTTGTTTAAACCTATACCCATAATGGCTTGTGACAGGTCACCAGTCTTCCGACCATAGAAAGCTGAATTGGCTAACTTGAGGACCTTTGAGGAAATGGCTTGATCCTTTTCAATCACCCGACCCACATCCTCAATATCAGCATCCCTCTCTATTAAATCAGTTAAATCATGATAGAGCTTGGGTAGGGCTGGTAGCTGGTCTAGGTTGTTGATTAACTCAAGCAGATCATTGTTCATCAGGACATCTTCAAACTCCAGAATTCTCTTGATATTTTCTTTTAGCTCATTATTGTCCCAGGGTTTAAACAAGTATAATTTGGCAATGTTTTTTGCGATTAACTTATATATAATCTTACTTTCTGTAAAACCACTTAAGGCAACCCTTAAGACCTTAGGGTGTCTTTTTTTCACTTCACTTAGTAACTCATATCCATCCATACCTGGCATTCTAATATCCGATACAATCAAGTCTACCCGATTAGCTCCTAAGTAGTCTAAAGCCTCTTGTCCGTTGGATATAAAGACAGTCTTATACTTTTCATTCTTAAAAAGTCTTTTTAAGGATCTCAGAATAAATTTCTCATCATCTACAAATAATACAACTTTAGATTCCATAGTCACTCCTTCACTACCCAGATAGACTCCATTGACATGGGATACCCATCCTAACATGTAATAATATTTAACTCACACGTCTCTCTATATAATATACCATAAAAACCTTATCCTATGCTTAACCTATACCCAAGTATCAAGTCCCTCATTCACATAAGGTAAAATCCCTAATTCCTTTTCCCTACCAGGTATCCCAATAAAAGAGAGCCTGCATCCTTGCTGGCTCCTAATAGGCTTTACTTATATTTCATGTCATACTTATAAGATAAAATACGGACCAGCACCTCATCTAAATCCTCCTCACTCAAAACATCCAATTGGAAGGCCTCAACAAGGCTTGAGAAAGCCAGGTGAAAATCTTCTGGCATGAGTATAAGGTCTACACCAGCTTCAAAGGCCATAAGAGCCAGTTGATCAGATTTATAGTCACTGGTTACTGCTTTCATCTGAAGGGAATCAGTTATAATTAATCCCTCAAATCCCAAATCAGACCTAAGAAAGTCAATTAAGTCCCTGTTGAGGGAGGCCACTTGACTTTCCTCTACAAGATTGGGGACTTGAATATGTCCCAGCATGATCCCAGAGATCCCCTGGTCAATAGCCTCTATAAAGGGTTTACCCTCTACGGCGTAGAAGTCCTCCTTATCAATTGGAGAAAGTACCCCCTGGTGGTGAGAGTCTCCCAAGGTATTGCCATGTCCAGGAAAATGTTTACCAAAACTTAAGAGGGACTCCTCCAATCCTCTGGAGAAGGCACACCCATAAGCAGCAACCTGGTCAGCTTGGTCAGAATAGGCTCGATTGCCAATAACCCTATTGTAGGGGTTATTATTAACATCTAAAACTGGTGCAAAATTAACATTAAAGCCAAGGACCTCCATCTCCTGACCCAAAGTCTGCCCCATTCTGTAGACTTGGTCCAGGTCATAATCCACTAGGCTAGCTGCCGGTGGCAAGGCAGTCACTTGTAAATCAGCCTTGTTTAAGCGACTAACTCGTCCACCCTCCTGGTCCACCCCAATAAAAACTGGCGGCTTGTCTAATTGATCAAAATAAGCTTGGAGACTGCCATTTAAGGATGAGACCTGATCCTGATTCTTAATATTTTCGTTAAAATAAATGAAGCCACCAACTGGATACTCTTGTAGAAACAAGTTTAAGTCGTTAAAATCAACTAAAGCCGGCTTAACAGCAGCAAAATCCAGGAAAAAGAGTTGGCCAACCTTGTCCTCTAGGGTCATTTCTTGAAGCCAGGCATATACTTGTTGCTCTTTAGGACTTCTAACAACATCTTCAATAAGGGGTTCTTGATTTTCATAGGTCAAGCCAGCAAGATTGTCCCCCCTTGACTCATAGGCCTTTAGGTCTAGATAAACCACTTCATCTATAGGTGTTGAGGGGCCGGGTCCTGGATGACATGCCATCAAGAGAATCATCATCAAGCCTAATGCTCCTAATATGAATTTTTTTACCTTTTCGACCACCTCAACACGACCTTTCTAGTCTAACTGGTGAACAACTTTTCCATCTATCATAGTCATCACTGGTCTAGCTTGCAGATCAAATGGATGTCGATCCCAAATAACAAGGTCTGCATCCTTGCCAACTTCTATACTGCCTACACGATCATCTAATTCAAGAATCTCAGCAGCGTTTATGGTAATGGCCTTCAGAGCATCTTCCTCCGTCATGCCAGCCTTCATAGATAAGGCTGCACACATGTTTAAATGGTGGAGGGGGATGACAGGACTATCTGTCATAATAGCAACCTTAACACCCGCTTGAGCTAATACACCTGGCGTTTCAAAGGTCTTGTTCTGTAATTCAAACTTAGTTTTCGCCCCAAAACTTGGACCTACAATCACTTGATAACCTTCTTGCTTAATATAGTCTGCTATTAGATGACCTTCCGTGCAGTGCTCTAGAGTCATCTTCAAATCAAACTCCTTGGCAATACGAATGGCTGTAATGATGTCATCTGCCCGGTGGGCATGTGCCTTCAAGTGAATCTCCTTATTAAGAAGGCCTTGTAGGGCTTCTAACTTAAAGTCAAAGGCCGGTTTTTTACTGGGATCATTCTCACTAGCTAAGAGACGGGCCTGGTAATCCTTGGCCTTAAAAAGAATATTTCTTAGCTCTGCTGCCGTTCCCATCCGCGTTCTTGGCGACTTACCCTTTTCACCATAAAAGCGTTTGGGATTTTCCCCAAAAGCTATCTTCATAGCAATCGGTTCTTTCACAATCATCTCGTCCATGACCTTACCATAAGTCTTCAGGGCTACAAACTGGCCCCCCATTACATTGGCTGAACCTGGACCAGACGCCACAAGGGTTACCCCACCTAGGGCACGTGCTTCTTCAAAGTTCTCATCCATAGGATTAATCGCATCAATTGCTCTTAGGTGGGGGGTGATTGGGTCAGTGAACTCATTACCATCATCCCCCTCAAATCCTATGCCGCTCTCCCACATGCCCAAGTGACAATGGGCATCTATAAAACCAGGAAGTACATACTGGTCATTTGCATCTATGACTTGACAATCAACCTCTGGCAGATTAGCACCAACTGCCACAATCTTACCCCCATCAACCAAGACTGCACCTGATTCCAGTACCTGACCTGCCATAGTTAATATTTTACCATTCTTAATTAATATCATGATTCATCCCCCTCATAATTTCGGATTCCTAAACATTCATCTTATTATATGTTGTTTTAAGTCATCAAGCAAGCTAGACAACTTCAAATAATTGTTGAAGCGGTCAAAAAAAGTGGAACTTCACCACCTTTTTATGTATAATGTATTAGTAATTAACTATAAGAGAGGATGAGTATATAATGAAAAAAGGTGATTTTTTATGGTTAGGTGCCATGGCAGCAATCGTGGCCTTCCTACTATTCCCAACCACACACGAATTATTTAATGATTGGACACATGCACAACCCTACCTGATGGGATTTGTTAAATTTGCCATCTTAGCCACTATGGGGGAACTAATGGCCCTTAGAATTGTAACTGGTGATTACAAGAAACCAGCTGGCCTTGTTTGGAGAATGATCATTTGGGGATTAATTGGTATGTTAATCACATTGATGTTCAGCGTATTTGCAGGTGGTGTCGTTGCAGCACAAGAAGCAGGTAAGCTACCATTTGAGGGTAACAACTTTGCCTTTGCCTTCTTTACATCAGCAATCATGAACTTAATCTTTGCTCCAACCTTCATGGCCTTCCACAAGTATACAGATACTTACCTTGACCTAAAGGCTGAAACGGGTTCTAGCCCAAGCATCAAGGATATTACTTTGAAGATTGACTGGTATGGTTTTGTATCATTCGTACTTATGAAGACTATTCCATTCTTCTGGATTCCAGCCCATACTATTACCTTCTTACTACCATCAGAATACAGAGTATTAGTTGCAGCATTCTTATCAGTAGCCCTAGGTGCCTTACTAGCTATTGCAAAGAAGAAAAGTAAATAAGATCATTCAAGAGAACTGGCTACCAGTTCTCTTTTTTCGTAAACTTCGTTTTTTTTATTCTTCAAAAACTTCGTTTTTTTTATTCTTCAAAAACTTCGTTTTTTTTATTCTTCAAAAACTTCGTTTTTTTTATTCTTCAAAAACTTCGTTTTTTTTATTGACAATTTTGTAACATGGTCTTATTATGTACATATGCGAATAAGTGCATATGAAGAGGAGGTTTTATGGAAACCATTGTTCAACACATGAAGCTGCTTTCTGACGAGACTAGGCTTAGAATTGCCATGTTACTTTACAAGGACGAACTCTGTGTCTGCCAACTCACTGGCATAACCGGCATTGCTCAACCCAAGGTATCCAAGGCCCTGTCTAAAATGAGGGACCTGAACTTAGTCTTAGACTATAGGAAAGAAAAGTATGTTTATTACACGTTAAAGAAGGACAACAAGTTAATGACAACCCTTCTGACAACTATAGATGACGACCTAGACACCTATCCTATTTTGAAAGAGGACCAGGATAGAGTTTCGACAAAGGCTGGCTTTTTAATCAAGTGCTGTGGCCAAGATAAATAGGAGGGAAAGAATGGATTTCTTTAGTTTTTTAAATCGACACTTTCTAAAAATGGAGTGGTTGCACGATGGCGTAACCTACCTGTTAGAAAATATATTTAAACTGGATTTGACCACGAGGTTTGGTGGCTCCTTGCACTTTTTCATATATGATGTGATTAAAATATTCATTCTGCTTTCAGTGTTAATTTTTTCAATATCCTATATTCAATCCTTTTTCCCACCTGAAAGAACTAAGAAGATACTAGGGCGATTCAATGGCATCACGGCCAATATAATCGGTGCTCTATTGGGTACCATTACCCCCTTCTGTTCCTGCTCAAGTATCCCCCTCTTTATAGGGTTTACATCAGCTGGTCTTCCCATAGGGGTTACCTTCTCCTTCTTGATTTCCTCTCCCCTTGTTGACCTGGCATCTGTCCTCTTATTGGCCAGTATTTTCAACTGGAAAATCGCCCTAGCCTATGTGGTGGTTGGACTGGTTCTAGCTGTTATCGGTGGGTCATTGATTAGTAAGATGAAGATGGAAAAGTACGTTGAATCCTTTGTTTATCAGGGACAAAACTCTAGTGATGATAATTTTGACATGACCATCTTAGAAAGACTTGAGTTTGGAAAAAACCAGGTCCTTGACATCATAAAAAGAGTATGGCTCTATATCCTAATTGGAGTAGGTATTGGGGCTATGATTCACAACTGGATCCCTCAAGACATCATTGAGGCTGCCCTTGGCCAGGACAAGTGGTATTCTGTCTTCTTGGCTGTATTTACAGGTATCCCCATGTATGCAGATATCTTCGGCACCCTTCCCATTGCAGAAGCTCTTGTGGTTAAGGGGGTTGGTATTGGTACAGCCCTTTCCTTCATGATGGCTGTGACGGCCCTCAGTCTACCATCAATGATCCTTCTGAAGAAAGTCGTCAAAACAAGGCTCCTTCTGGTATTTGCAGGTATAGTAACTGTTGGTATATTAATTATTGGCTTCGGCTTCAATGCCGTCGGACACCTATTTATATAAGGAGATTATCATGAATATTAAAGTATTAGGTACTGGTTGTAAAAAGTGTAACACCCTCATGGAAAATGTTAAGGAGGCCCTAGCTTCAACGTCTACAGAGGCAACTGTGGAAAAGGTGGAAGACCTTCAAACCATCATTGCCTATGGGGTTATGTCTACACCCGCCCTCGTTATCGACGAAAAGGTTGTATCTAAGGGGAAGGTTTTAAAGACTAAAGACATCGTAAAAATGTTATAAGTATAAGAAAGGCTCTCATATCACTTGATATGAGAGCCTCTTTTTTATTCTTTTATTCCAGTCATGCTAAGGGCAATTTTTTGCTTCTTAAGATCAACATCAATCACTCTAACCTTAACCTGATCACCAACGGATACAACATCCATAGGCCGTTTAACAAATTTATCACTCAGGTGAGAAATATGAACAAGACCATCTTGCTTGACTCCAATGTCTACAAAGGCACCAAAGTCAACAACATTTCTAACAGTACCAGTAAGAACCATATCGACTCTCAAGTCCTCCATCTTCAAGACATCAGATCTGAAGATTGGCTTTGGCATCTCATCACGGATGTCTCTGCCTGGTTTCTTGAGCTCTTCAACAATATCCCTAAGGGTGAAGTAACCAAGGTCTAAAGAAGCTGCAATGGCCTTGAGATGCTTCTCTATGGCTTGCTTTCTTTCCTTGCCCTTGTTGGACTTCTTAGGTTTTTCAAACTGTAGGCTCTTAAGTGCTGCTAGTCCCTTTAAGTTAGATTGGGATGACTTGAAACTTTGTCCCTTGGGCTTTTCCTTCTTTTCTTCAGCCACTGGGAAGGCCAATATGCGGTCATCTATGTCATTGAAAATGCTTTGAATGGTTTTTTCATTGATTGCATCTAGGTCATAACCTAACTTTTCAATTAATTGGTAAGTTTGTCCATAGGATTCCGGATGGACAGACGTCAAGTCTAATACTTCCTTACCATTGTAGATTCTAAGGAAACCAGCACATTGCTCGTATACCTTGTCACCAAGTCTCTTAACCTTCTTTAGGCCCTCTCTAGACTCAAAACGACCATTTTCTTCTCTATAAGCTACAATGTTTTTAGCGACAGCAGATGAAATACCCGATACATACTTAAGTAAAGAAGGGGAGGCAATATTAAGATCGACTCCAACACTGTTTACACAGTCCTCAACAACATTGGTTAAAGAGCTGTCCAGTTTCTTTTGATTGAGGTCATGTTGATACTGGCCAACACCAATGTGCTTGGTATCAATTTTAACCAACTCTGCTAGAGGGTCTTGAAGTCTTCTACCAATAGAAATTGCCCCCCTAATAGAAACATCCAGGTCTGGGTATTCCTCTGTTGCTAACTTTGAAGCCGAGTAGACAGAAGCACCAGCTTCAGAAACAATGGTATAATGAACCGTTTGGTCAATTTCACTAATCACTTCTGCGACCAACTGTTCCGTTTCTCTAGAAGCCGTTCCATTACCAATAGGAATAATGTCTATCTTATATTTTTTAATCATATCCTTCAGAACCTTTTTAGATTCAGCTACTTGGTTCTGAGGGGCATTGGGATAGATGGTCTTGTAGGCTAAAAGCTTACCTGTCCCATCAAGAACTGTCAACTTACATCCCGTTCTATAAGAAGGGTCAATGGCTAAAACCATTACCTGTCTCACAGGCGGTACCAGTAAGAGGGGTTTGGTGTTTTTAGCGAAAACCTTAATCGCCTCTTCTTCAGCTCTCTCAGTCAACATACTTCTGATTTCTCTTTCTACAGAAGGGGCAATCAAACGCTTGTAAGCGTCTTCTATAGCCATATTAAGAGCATCGTAACCGATTGATTTTCTATTTGTTATCACCTGGTCCTTCAAGTAGGCTAATATCTGGTCCACTGGACTTTCTAGTTTTACCTTGATGAACTTTTCTTTTTCCCCACGGTTGACAGCTAAAATCCTATGATTGGCAATGGACTTAACCGCTTCCTGATAGTCATAATACATTTCATAAACCGATTCCACTTCCTTGTCAACAGCATCTACTTTCAAGAAGCCAATCTCTAAATTCATCTTTCGAATTTTTTCACGGAAGGTCGGATCATCAGAAATCATTTCAGCAATGATATCCATGGCTCCTTCAATAGCTTGCTTGGGATTTTTAACCTCTTTTTCTGCATCCACATAATCAAGAGCTAGGCTTAAAAGATCTCCCTCTTCTACCTCCTGCTCATGAATTAAGACAGCAAGGGGTTCCAGGCCCTTGGCCTTGGCCTTAGAGGCCCTGGTTTGCTTCTTCTGCTTGTAGGGTCTGTAAAGGTCTTCAAGACGTCTCAGTACTTCAGCCTTTAATATCTCTGCCCGCAGGTCTTCTGTTAACTTACCCTGTTCATCGATTAATCGAATAATTTCTTCCTTACGTTGTTCTAGATTACGTAAATAGGTCAAGCGTTCAAATAAATCTCTTAGGACTTCATCACTTAAGCCCCCTGTTACCTCCTTACGGTAACGGGCAATGAAGGGTACAGTATTCCCTTCGTCCAAAAGCTTAATGGTTTCCTCTACCTGCTTTACCTTGATTTTTAACTCAGCTGCCAATACCTGATTGATATTTAACATAGATCCCCCTTAGTCTACTTGAGCCTTCTGCTTCAAATAAGCATTCATAAATACATCTATCTTCCCATCCATAACATTGGATATATTGCCAACTTCAGCATTGGTTCGGTGATCCTTGACCATGTTATAGGGATGGAATACGTAGGATCTGATTTGCGAACCCCAAGAAATTTGAGAGTAATCCCCACTGAGATCCTCTATTTTCTCCTTTTGTTCTTGTTCCTTCAACTCAATCAGCTTGGCCATGAGCATTTTCATAGCAGTGCTCTTATTATTATGCTGAGAGCGTTCACTCTGACAAGAGACGACTAGGCCTGTTGGTAAGTGAGTGATACGAACAGCTGAGTCTGTTGTATTGACATGCTGGCCACCAGCCCCAGAAGCCCTAAAGGTATCAAACTTCAGGTCAGCAGGGTTGATGTCCACTTCTATGGAATCATCTAACTCAGGCATAACATCCACTGAGGCAAAAGAAGTATGCCTCTTACCTGACGAATCGAAGGGAGAGATTCTCACAAGACGATGAACTCCCTTCTCAGACTTCAAATAACCATAGGCATAGGGACCTGTAATGCTTAAAGTAACCGTCTTAATACCCGCTTCTGTATCCCGAATCAAGTCCATAATCTTAAACTTATACTCGTTGGCGTCACACCACTTGGTATACATCCTGAAGAGCATTTCAGCCCAGTCCTGAGCATCCAGGCCACCAGAACCTGAATGGATGGACAAGATAGCTGGAAGGTGGTCATATTCACCTGATAAGAGGGTCTCTAGCCTTAACTTCTCCAAACGCTTTTCAATGTCAGATAAAAGCTTATCACACTCCTTAAGATAGGACGGATCTTCCTCAACCAGCTCTAACATTAGGTCAGCTTCTTCACGATCATCTATTAATTGACTATAACTACTGATCTTTTGCTTATAATAATTGGCCTGCTTCAAAACTTCTTGAGCCTGGTCGTTATCGTCCCAAAAATCAGGAGCGACCATCTTCTCATCTAACTCAATTACCAGCTGTTCAAGCCTTGTGATGTCAAAGTGACCTCCCAAGAGCTTGAAGTTCATTTTCTAGTAATTTTATCTGCTGTTTACACTTATCTATTAGTAACATGCCTACCTACTTTTCATTTAATCCACAACATTTTTTATACTTTAAACCACTTCCGCATGGGCAGACTTCATTTCTGCCAACCTTCACGACTTTTCTAACAACAGGCTTCTTAGCCTGCTTGCCTTGACTAGCATTGGTGATCTTAACTGTTTCTTTTCTTTCTGATGAGGTTTGAGTGGATACATTCAGTACATTCTTCACCGTTTCTACACGAACACCGTGAATCATTTCATCAAACATATCATAACCTTCCATTTGGTAGGCTCTAACTGGGTCTTCCTGACCAATTCCTCTTAAGGATACGCCCTGCTTTAATTGATCCATGGCGTCAATGTGGTCCATCCAAGACCTGTCTACAATCTTAAGCAGTAAGAAACGCTCTAATTCTCTCATACGTTCTTGACCAACTTCTTCCTCTTTAGTCTGGTAACGTTGGTTGGCATAGCCAAGTAGGTCTTCTCTCAATTGCTCCACTGTTAGACCTTGAATGTCCTCATAGTGTAGGGCATCTGATGGTAGGAAGATTTGGTGTAAAAACTCACCCAATCCCTTTAAATCCCACTCTTCAGGATACTCATCTGAACAGTAAGTTTGAACCGCCTCATCGACAATGGTCTCCATCATATCGATGATGTGTTCCTTAATATCTTCACCATGGAGTACTTTTTCTCTTTCTCCATATACAACTGTTCTCTGTTGGTTCATTACATTATCATATTGAAGGACATGCTTTCTAATACCGAAGTTCTTAACCTCTACCTTCTTTTGAGCGCCTTCTACAGCTCTAGAAAGCATCTTGGCTTCGATAGGCATTTCATCATTAACCCCTAAACGTTCAACGACGCCCTTGGCACGTTCTGATATGAAGAGACGCATCAAGTCATCCTCTAAAGAAATGAAGAACTGTGATGATCCCACATCCCCTTGACGACCTGAACGACCTCTTAACTGGTTATCAATACGTCTTGATTCATGTCGCTCTGTACCAATGATATGAAGGCCACCCGCTTCTTTTACCTTCCTAGCATCTTCATCTGTTAAGACCTTATGAGCCTCATAAGCCTCATTATAGGCCTGTCTACAAGCTAATATCTCTTCATCATCATACTCTAAGGGACTCATAGCCTTATAAACAATCTCATCAGAATAGCCCTTCTTAGCCATGTCTTTTTGAGCCATAAAGTCTGGGTTCCCCCCAAGAACGATATCCGTCCCACGACCAGCCATATTGGTAGCAATGGTAACCGCATTATAACGGCCTGCTTGGGCAACAATCTCAGATTCCTTATCATGGTGCTTGGCATTTAAGACCTCATGCTTGATACCTGATCTCTTAAGGACCTTAGAAATCTTTTCTGACGAATCAATAGAAACTGTTCCAACTAGAACTGGTTGTCCCTTGGCATGCTTTTCCTTTATATCTTCCACTATGGCATTAAACTTACCTTCAATACTCTTAAAGATGACATCTGGCTTATCAATTCTTGCAATGGGTTTATTGGTTGGAATAACCACACAGTCCATACCATAGATGTGGTGGAATTCTTCTTCTTCTGTTTTAGCCGTCCCTGTCATACCAGCAATTTTATTGTACATTCTAAAGTAGTTCTGCAAGGTGATCGTAGCTAGGGTTTGTGATTCTTTCCTAACTTCAATACGTTCCTTGGCTTCAATGGCCTGGTGAAGACCATTCGAGTAACGACGACCGAACATCAAACGACCTGTAAAGCTATCTACGATAACAACTTCGCCATCTCTCACCACATAGTCCACATCACGCTTCATGATATTTCTCGCTCTTAAGGCCTGGTTGATGTGATGTGATTTTTCCATGTGCTGGGCATCCCCAAGATTTTCAATATTAAAGAACTTTTCAGCCTTAGGAATCCCTCCCTCATCTGTCAGGATAATGGTCTTGGCCTTTTCATCAAGGGTGTAGTCCTCATCCTTCTTTAGGGTTGCAACAAACATATCTGCAATAGCATATAGCTCCGTTGACTTGGCTCCCTCACCAGAGATAATTAGGGGAGTTCTGGCTTCATCAATTAAAATTGAATCCACTTCATCCACGATGGCAAAGTTAAGCTCTCTTTGCAGGAGTTGCTCACTCTTAATAACCATATTATCTCTTAGGTAGTCAAAACCAAATTCATTATTGGTACCATAGGTAATATCTGCCTTGTAGGCCTGCTTTCTTTCCTCACCCTTAACAGAGTGAATCACACAGCCAACACTTAAACCTAGGAACTCATATAACTTACCCATCCATTCCTTATCACGGTGGGCTAGGTAATCATTAACTGTAATAACGTGAACCCCCTTACCTGTAAGGGCATTTAAGTAGACAGCCAGGGTTGCCATCAGGGTCTTACCTTCACCAGTTTTCATCTCGGCAATCCGGCCCTGGTGCATGACAATACCACCAATGAGCTGAACTGGATAATGTTTAATTCCCAGTGTTCTCATGGCTCCTTCTCTCACCGTGGCAAAGGCTTCTGGTAGAATATCATCTAGACTCTCTCCCTTTTGCAAACGCTCCTTAAGGAGGGGCGTCTGAGCCTTAAGCTCTTCATCAGAAAACTTTGAATATTTTTCATCTAACGCTTCTATAGCCTTTACTAAAGGCATGATTTTCTTAATTTCTTTCTCATTGTATCGATTTGCAAACTTATCAAATAACCCCACAATATACCTTCTTTCTAATTACTATTTATTCCCTGTCAACAGTTATTCTTGTACACTTTTATGAGTAGGCTCTCTTGAGATGCCTACCGTAAAAAAACCTAATAAAAATGCAATAGCTCAAACAAACTATTGCAAGGCTTTTATCATTTTTTTCGAGATGAACGATAGGTGTAGGCTACCATTTTACCCTTGCCAAAATAACTTGTTTTTTTCATTTCACCAATGATAAAAATAAGTAATCCCACAGACATCACAAGATCTCCTATAGATAATATTTTGGGAAAAGGATAAGGCTTTGGAATTGCTATAAACTTTGTAAAGAAGGTTATAGCCCCTGTTGTTTCAGCAGCAACATAGTTCACGATGCTTCCATCATTGATTCCCTCTATAAGGGATGTTAGTCCTGCCTTCTCCAAATTACTCATTGACACTGGCATTTTAAAACTATTAAAACTCATAATCAGTAGGTTGTATATACCACCGACTAAAATCAGCCAGGTCCCTTTCTTATCGAGGTTTGCTAAGACAACAATCAGCATAAGCACCATACTTGCAAAGAGTAGGTAAACATCCAAGTTTCCAACTAGGTCTAAGCCCCTTGTGAAAATTGGTAGTAGGGATAGGATTAACGATACTAAGATCAAATACCAAGCCCGAATATTCATATCCATTAAGTTGGCAAATCGACCACCTGTAAATCCACCAATTAATAAGCCTATGATGACTATTTCAATAAACATAAACCCCTCCTAAGCCTTCCATTCATACTCCTTAATTATAAGTCATTTTTTTCAAAGAAACAAGGAAAGCGGGGATTAAGTTTTTATAAACCGGAACAAGTCTAGTGGATATTCCTGGACTCCAACCATAGTCCCTATGCCTTTTCTAGGTCATTATACAAAAAAACAACTGGAGCATGCTCCAGTTATTCAAACATATTTAATCGAATGGTAAAGGTGGTCCCTATTCCAAGTTGGCTAGAACATGTTAATATACCACCATGTTCCTCTTCTATAATCTTTTTAGAAACACTCAAGCCCAGTCCTGTACCGACACCAAGCTCCTTTGTTGTGAAAAATATTTCGAAAATCTTATCCTGAGTTGCTTGACTCATGCCAATACCATTATCTTCAACAGATACGCAGCAAGTATTTTCAATGTTTTCCAGCCTTATTTTAATGGCCCCCAGGTCCCCCTCTTGTCTTGCCTTAATAGCATGGGTGGCGTTTATGATCAAGTTTAAAAGAACCTGTTTAAGTTTAGCAGCATATCCCATGACCCTATAATCTGCCTGGTCATCATAAATAAGGTCTACACTTGTATGATACTTGTATTCATTTCTGGTCAAGACTAGGACTTCATTGATAGCATTGACTAGGTCAACTTCTTCCTTCCTTTCATCTTCAGCCTTGAAGATATAACGCTTTAGCCCCTCAGCTATGTCTTTAATCTGACGGATGCCTTTTGCTATATCTGTTAAGGCTTCTATGAAGTCTTCCTGATCATCTGAATCCGACCATGTTAGTTCCTCTACAGTCTCCATTAGATAAGAAATGTTACCCTGAACGAAAGCTAGTGGATTGTTTATTTCATGCATGATTCCAGATGTCAACATGCCTAAAGAAGCGATCTTGTCTTGTTCTAGAAGACGTGTTTTTAGCTCAACATTATCTTCTATTAGGGCCTTTTCCTGGGTGACATCTACCTGAATACCTATATAGCCTTTTACTTGGCCAGCCTCCACGAGTGGATATATGTTCTCCTTACACCAATAATAGTCACCATTTTTTTTCTTGTTTTTAAGTTCACCCGTCCAGGATTCTCCTCTTTCAAGGCTTGCCCACATCTTCTTATAGACTTCATCCTCTTCATGATCACTCGAAAGGAGACCCATGTTGTTTCCTAAAATCTCCTCCTTGTTATAACCTGTGAAAGCAATAAACTTCTGGTTTACGTATTGCACCCTACCGTCTAGGTCTGTCATAACAATCATAGATTCACTTTGGTCTAAGGCATTGTAAATAATACTCTTTTCCTCATTCAGAAGAACCTTTTCTGTTATGTCTTGTACGATGCAAATATAGCGATGGTCGCCTGTTTTTAAGTCCACAAGGCTACTTATGGTCCAGTGGAGGTATTGGTCTTGACTCAGCTCTTTTCTGATATAGGTTGTCTCAACAATGGACTTACTTGAAGCTTGGGCAAAGCTCTTGGCTAGGCTTCTATCCTCATCGTCAATCAAACCTAAAATTGAGCCTCCACCATCAAAGCCCTGAACCCCTCTAAAGAGTTCTCTTGCCCTGGTGTTAATTTTTAAAAGCCTGTAATTGGAATCTAAAATCATGGTCGCAACGGGTGACCTATAAAAGTTCTCTATATAGGACCTGCTCAAGCCAGCCAATTCCCCCATGTCTGTTCTATCAAACTCAAGGAACTCAATATAGAGATCATAACCATGTCCCTCTCCCTTGACTGCAAATCGAACAGGAAACTCCTGGCCTTGTTTTGAGAATATTCGAGAATGGAATACAGATTCTTCTCCCTGATCATTGGACAAGGCTTCCAAGAAATACTCCCATTCATCTTCTACGATGAATAGGGACACATTTTGCTTTAATACTTCTTCTAATTTATAGCCCAGCTTCTTCATCAACTGGATATTGGGTTCAAGGACACATAGGTCAGAATCCACCCTTTGCAAATAAAGACGGCCTTCATTGTAAAACTGTCTGCCAACCAAATTGTTAGAAGCTAGGGGCTGAAGCTTCTGAATCACCCTTTTATTCACATCCTCTAACTTGGTAACCAAATCAAGGATGGGGAGTGGCTTGGCAAAGTAATAACCTTGGATTAAGTAGGACTGTCTAGCCATTAAAAACTCAACCTGTTCCAAGCGTTCTACCCCTTCAACAATGACCTTGATGTTGAGGTTTTGACACATGCTCAGCATGGCCTTCAAGAGGATGATGTCATTAGGATTCTCCTCTATGGATTCTATAAAAGTTTTATCAATCTTAAGATAAGAAACACCCGTCCGTCTCATACGGTCAAAGGATGAAAAACCCGATCCAAAGTCATCAATGGCAAAGGAATAACCCAGGGCCTTAATACTGGCATAAGCCTCTGTCAGGACTTCAGTATTGGCTTCTTCAGTTATTTCTACAATAACCTGTCCACTTAATCGGTCCTGCGTATATTTTCTGAAGACCTCTACCAGGTCCTTGTTCTCTAAACTACTGGAGGAAATGTTAATGTGAATCCTCATAGCCCCCAAAGAATCCGTATGATTTTGAATAAAATCTAAACTACGACTCAAAACCCACAAGTCAATACTCTTGATTTGGCCTGTAATTTCAGCATAGGGTATAAAGTCTCCTGGACCAATCAAACCCAGTTCAGGATGGATCCACCTTAAGAGTATTTCAAGACCTTCTACTTCCTTGTCTAAAATGTTAACAATGGGCTGGGCATAAAGTTGAAACTCCTTGTCAAAATCCACTGTAATCAAGTCATTCTTAATTCTTTGCTCCCTAAGATAGCTTGTTTCGTTTTCGAAGATATAGATGTCATTATAGGCTATATGGTCTGAATGATTAATCTGGTCTTGTATATTGGCGAAGAGTTCATGAGATGACCTATGGCAACCCGTTACAAAAATCTTATATTTACAAGTTGCGTTGTAGGGGTTAAAGACAGGGTCATATTCCACTATACTTTGAAACTCACTTAAGACCTTAGAGATTCTATCTAGGGATTCTCCTGTATAGAGATAGATCATGTCAGACTCTCTTGAAACAAGAAACTTCAAATCACTGTCATCAAAAGCCTTAACAAGGGTCTCATAAATATAGCCCTTGTACTCATCATAGGCGGCTCTCGAAAACTTACTTGTATATATTCTTACCCCAACCAAACGGCCTTCCTGTTTTTTATAGGCTTGGTCAATTAAACCGAAAAACTCTTCATCCACAAGTATCTGATCAGTGGTTTCAAAGTCCATCAACTTGACCGTCAAGAGCTGATAGTTCTTGCCTAGGAATCTGAGGTCCATATGGTGGACCGTAACCACCGTCCTATTCGGATCTTTTAACAATAGTATGTTCTCATCAACAATCCAATTGATGGCCTCTTCATCAAAATCAAACAAGTCCCCCGCCAACATTTGAGAGATATGTTCTCGTCTAATCCCCATCAAAATAGCAAAGGATTGATTGGAATAGACCACCCTGCCACGCTGGATATCCTGACCTTCTAGAAGACAAATCGCCTCATCAGACCCCTCAAAGAAATCCATCACATCAAAAGTATCCCTAAAACAGTCCTCTCCTTCAGCTGGCCGTATCATAGACAGTAAAACATTAACATTATCAATAACGATGGGATAACTGGTCACTTCCACATCTGCCAAGGTCTGGTCTTTCATTTGATGCAAAAAGTGAAAGCTGTTACGCTTTTGAGCCGCCGCCATCATAATTTCACTCTGTATCTGCTCTTTCGTGTAGTTGTTAATATCGTATATAAATAAGTCTTTAAACTCTTCCTTGGTGTAGCCATAAAAGTCTGTTGCAGCCCGGTTGGCATCTAATACCCTACCAGACTTCTCTTCAAGAAGCATAATAATAGAGGGATGATTTTCAATAATCAGCTCATAGGCTTCCTGCTTTTCTATAAATTCAAATCCTTTAGACATAAGCAACCTCTTCTTCATCTTGATAGTTGTTTTTATCTTACCCCCGTCTCAATGAAATAATCAGTATTCACTTAATCCTGGACCCATACTGAAAGCCTTTTTTCGTAAAAAAATAAAGCCCGGCTGAGCCGGGCTCTTAGTCTATAGGGTTGGTTCGATGAGACCGTAGTTACCATCTTTTCTGATGTATACGACGTTCACTTCTTCTGTTTCACCATTCATGAAAACGAAGAAATCATGATTGAGCATTTCCATTTGAAGAACAGCCTCTTCTGGATCCATTGGTTTGATTGGGAATGACTTCGTTCTTACAATCTTGCTTTCATCAAAATCATACTCATAATCAGGGATGTCTGCTACACGAATACTTTCATGCTTGTGGTATCTCTTTTCGATTTTAGTTTTATGCTTACGCATTTGCTTGGTCAATTTATCCATAACCATATCAACTGATTGGTATAAGTCTTCACTTGTTTCTTCAGCTCTGAAGATCACGCCTTGTTTCAGTGGCATGGTCACTTCTACTTTCTGTCTGTGCTTTTCAACACTCACCGTTACCTTTATTTCAACATCGGTATTAAAGTACCGATCAAATTTCTGTAATTTTCCTTCAATATACTCTCTAATACTTGGTCTTACATTAATGTTCTTTCCGCTTACAGTAATTCTCATACGTCCAGCTCCTTCCAATATGTCTACGAACAACGCTGAAACTTCTTTTAGATGGCCTCCTGTACACCTTTGTGTTTCATGGTTCACAACAACTAAATGTTGTTACTTCATTCTTACCCTAGGAATGTCCCTTTAATCAAGATAAACACAACTTTCTAAAAAATTTCCAGAATATCCCTACAACGTGTCCAGGTAGGTCACAAGTCGCTTTGGCCAGTACCTTATATGTTAAACATACTTCCAAAATGATAACCACTTTTTATACAAACAAAAGAACATCACTGTTTATACACAAAAAAAGAAAACCACTTTTTATTGTGGTTCTCATTACTATCTGGTCATTGTCATCGCTTGTTTCCAAGTATCTCTTAATGTTTCTGCATAGCCCAGGACCTCTTTTAGTATGTCTGAGTCCTTACCCATGTTGGCATCTGTAAGACGTCTATTCATATAGTCATACATGAGCTCTAGTCCTTCTGAAACTGCATATTCCTTATTCAAGGTAACAGCAAGTTCGTTAACAATTGCTTGTGATCTTAATATAGCATCATGTGTTTTCTGAACATTATTATCATCATTGTATAAGATACCTTGCTTAATAAATTTCACGAGTCCTTCATAGAGCATAAAAGTCAATTCCTCAGGACTAGCTGTCATTATCTTTTGTTCTAGATATTGATCTGCTTTTGAATCCGTCTTTTTCATTTCTTTGAATTCAACTTTTTTGTCCAATGTATTAATCTTCGTCGGTACCATCTTAGGTCTTGAATAATTATATATGTTCTGCATAGCCATAGTCCACGCTCCTTATTTTTTGTAAGCCTTTATAGCTTGATTCAGTCTTTTATTTTGAGGGCTTTGATTCTGTTCGAATCGATCAATCTCTTCAATCATAATTTTTAATTGAAGCATCTCAGGATAGGCTTTAAAATCCACTTGATCCATTCCATCAACCATCAACTCATTCTTTAATTGTTCATACTTTTCTATGAATAATATATCTTGGTGTAGGGTATCTTTGCCGACCTTAAGCAAGCCATACTTAATTTGACTTATTTCAATCAAGCTATTGATAATTTCTTTTACTGTCATATTATGCTTTTTCATCTACAAATAGTCCTGCAATTTCCCACATTTTAGCAATCATGTCCTGGATTTTTTTAGGTGGGAACTCCTTAATAACCTCATCTGTCTCAGTATCTTTCATAACGTACATTACAGTTTTCGTTACATCATGAACAGATCTTTCAATAAAGTTGTTGTGCTTAGCCAGTGTCTTGTTAGCAACTTCAATCGCCTTGTCAAGCATCTCATCGTTGATAATATTCTGATGTTCAGCAACGGATTCACTAGCACCGTCTTTAACATGTTTTACACTATCAGCTGGTTGAGATTTTTTGACCGGTGGTTGATATGCAGGCTTTTCAACTGCAACTTTATCTGAAGTAGCCATTGTTCCTTGTACATTCATCACACCATCGATTTTCATGTTCATACCCTCCTTGGTTAAACTTCCTATACTATATATATCGACATAAAAATGAAATAACTTAAGGTCCTTTTACTTTTTCTTGTCAATGAAGTAGCCATCCATTTGGCGTTCTACATTCATATAACCCCTCGTTGCTTTTTTCTTGATTGAGGATAAGGCTTTTTCCTTTTTTACATCAGACATATTAACCTCTAATCCAAGCTTTATCTCTTCCAGTATTGTTCCCAGTTGATTATTCTTTTCTATAAGTCGTAATTGAAAGGATTTATCCATAGGTCTTGGATCATTTAATGCATTCACTTGTTCTATGATCTGCTCTCGTTTTTCTAAGAGCTTTTCAACTTCATTTATTAACAGGTCAGAAGATTGACTTAAATCTAAGGCAATCAACTGATCTGTAACGCTTTCAAATTCTTCTAATAATTCTAGTTTTGTCATTGTTTTATCCTAACTGTTGGGCTAGCCAATTACTTTGTGATTGGTAAGAAGACATGGCAGATTCCATAGCTGCAAATTCACGGTAATAGGCTTCTTCCTTATCAGCCAATAAATCAAGCAGTCGATCAATTTTATCATCCATTTCAGTAATTTTCTTAGCCATGTAGGAAGTTGTGTCTATACCAGATTCATTCCCTGCCTTCTCGATCAAATAACCTTTTTTATTGGTTTTATCATCTCTCGTAATTCTGATATTATCCTGTAGTATATCGTGTATACGTGCAGCCAAGCCATTTTCTTTTGTTCGAGTTAAACGGTTGTCAGTATCCCTATATTCAGTTTCAGATTCTTTAGTAAATAGGTCTATAACTTCACTCGGTCTTTCCTTCAAAGCCTTGTCTAACTTAATCTCATCGATGACTAATTTACCCGCTTCTTTATAGTTGGAACTGGTTTGAATTCCAATATCAGCCAAGTTAATATCAAGGCCTTCAACCTTTTCATATAGGGCTTGTCTCATATTTCTAGTAATACTCTCTAAGGTAGAGTCATTACTAAGAGTTCCCAACCTAGCCTGTACTTCCCAAGACTTGATATCATCTTCACTCATGGCCTTCTTCTGGTCATCTGTAAGAGGAGCATAGTCTCTATTTCTATTTTCATTCGTCTTGTCATTAAGTGACTTAATAACTTCGTTGTACTTGGCCACGAACTTTACAATCATATCCTTAACATCAGTAGGATCAGATTCTACATTTACATTAATAGCAGTTGCTGTTGTTTCATTGAGAGAAATAGTTGACCCTTCAAATACTACTGAATTACTTGCTCGGGTTGTGTAAGTTCCGTTAATTGAGAAGATTGCATCTTTAGCCTTTACGTGATTTTGATCAACACCATACAATTTCATATCTGTCAGTAGGCCATCATCAGCGCTGATATCAATAAGGTGTGCAGTCCCCTCCTCTGTTGATTCAAGCTTGAACTTATCCGTAAACTTGTCATAAGACATAGTAACACCAATGCCCTTCTCATTAACAGTCTTGATGACATCATCTATGGTTGTTGAAGAAGAGAAGGTAAAAGCCTCACCATTAATGGTGAAGGTGCTATCTCCAGTTTTACCATAAACACTAGCAAGTGTTTTGCTGGTATCAATAAGATTGCTATCCCCAGCAACTAAATCCATAGCTGTTAGCAAGTCAGAATTTGTTGACCCCACAGAAAAAGCATGTCCCTCTTCCTCTGTTGTTGTACCATTTCTATAGATTTTAAACTCTAGTGTACTACCGGTTGCTTCAGCAGTTATATCAACATTTTCAAAGGCATCTTGAAGTTTAGCTGAAAGGTCTGCCGCAAAGGCATCATAGTCTGCATAACCCCCTTGATCTAAGGCTATTTCCTTGGTTACCCCATCAAAAGTAAATGATAATTTATTATTAGATGCAACCTTTGTATTGATGTTGGCTATAGAAGACATGGTACCTGTTGTTATATTCCCCTTGGCTTTTACGCCTGACTCGACAAGGTCTTGAGTCGCTAATTGGGTAATGCTATCAATGGTAAAACTTGATAATTGAGAGCTTGATGATGTTGTGATTGAAACAGCAGTTGACTCACTTCCAGAAGATGTAGCAGTTCCCTTGAACATATTGAAGGTTGAAGTTGATCTCAAGTTTGTTTTAGGAGTCAAATAGTCAAAGTACTCATCGTTAAAACTTCTAAGTGAATTGGCAACCTCTCGATAATCTTCTTTTTGCCATTCCAAATACTGTTTTTCTTGCTTTGTTTTATCAACTTTAATCTGCTCGATTTCAATTAGTTTCTTTACCATTGAGTCGGTATCCATCCCAGATACCAAGCCAGTAATTCTTAACATATCACTCATATTTTCACCACCTTGTGTGTTTTAAACCGCATAACATTATTTATATATATTATATCGGCAATGTATCCATGATTTTTTAGTCTCTTTGATTAAAAAGAGCATGATCTTAAAATCATACTCTCGAATAACTAATCCTCCACACCAAGTAAGTATTCGTAAATATTGGTGATCACACCACATCCACCAGGATTACTGGTGACAACGTCTACAGTCTTTTTCACTTGATTGACACCATCACTTGGGGCAAATGATAAACCCGCTTGACTCATAACCCCTATATCCGAATAATCATCTCCCACATAAATCAATTCTTCCAGAGTAAAGTTGTATGCTGTTAATATTTCATTGACTTGCTTGACCTTGTCAGATACTCCCTGGTATAAACCATCAAGTCCAAGCTCAGTGGCTCTGACAGAATTCATGATAGAATCCCTGCCTGTAATTAAAACGATTACCATGCCAAAATCTTCTTTAAGTTTCTTGAAAGCCATTCCATCTTTAACAGAAAACACCTTCAATGACTCCCCCTCAGAAGAGTAGTATAATTTACCATCGGTCAGGGTTCCATCAATATCGCTCACTAATATTTTATACATTAATTCCCTTTCTTAATCGCAAACATAATCGTATCATTGACATTCAACTGACACATGAGTTGCTCATAGTTTTCTTGTAGGTTCGGTTCATTCATGAAAAACCACTTGTTATGACCTCCTGGCTTAGACTTAGACAACCAATACAAGTGGTTGGATAAGTTATATCTCTGTATGCCTTTTTGGAATACCAGACTCCCACTTGTTTTCTTGACAAGTAGGTCTATAGTTGTACTGTTGAATAAGTATAGGTGGGGGCTCCAATAGATGAAATTCTGATAAGCCTCACAATCATACATAGTTAATAAGGCATCTGATGAGGTCGGTACCTCCAACACTAGGATGCCATCCTCATTTAACTTACTCAATAGGGCATCAATCAGACCAAGCGGATCTTTGACATGTTCCAATACATGAAATAAAGTAATCACATCAAACTTCTCTTCGATTTCCTCTAAGTCATGGTAGACATGATAGCCTTCACTTCTCAGTTTTTGGACTGAAGATGAATGAAGTTCCGATATAGCTACATGGCTTGAATAAGGCTTGATCATTCGAACGAAACCACCAGCACCACCACCAAAATCAAGCACCTTTTTATCGGTGATAAAGCCCTTTAACAATTCAAACCGCCTACTATCATTTTCACTGGAATCTAGTATCCATCGATCTAAATCCACATTCTCTTCAAGCATATTCTCGTCTTCATAAAAGCCCTCATCCATATGAGAGAAGTCACTTAAGAAGACCAAGCCACATTCATCACACTCTAAAACATCTAGTGACTCCCTATCTCGAACCCTTCCCTTCCTAAGGCTTATATGTTCACTGGCACACAAATAACACTTAGACATCATATTTCTCCTTCAGATTATAGTAGTTTGCAACTGCTTGAGCAATCTCGAAGTCCTCTTCTGTATCTATATCTATGGACTCTATAAAGGATAACTCCTTAATATATGGCTTATCCCCTATTCTTCTGCTTTTTTCCAGCAAAAGTTCTTTCTTAAAGATGAAGAAACCACTTGTCTCTTCATAGATGGGTTCAAGATCCTGTGTTCTAGGTATATCATTCAAAGAGTAATTGATAGGCTCTTGTTCATACCAACAAAATGTTTGTATCCTATGGGCGCTAAAAGCTGAGTCAAAGTCACCCGTTCTCACCTGAGCAACAGCATCTTCAATAGAGTCCGCCTTTAAGAAGGGAGAGGTCGCATGGCACAAGACATAAACATCAGCCTCTACTTCATTAACAAAGGACCTGTAGATAGCCTCACCCTTAACATAATCCCCATCTAATTGAGAATCTCTTGTTAAGAAGTTCACCCCATCTGGTAAAAGGTCTTTTATAGCCTGATCACTGCAATAAACATACACCTCATCGATGTTCCCTACAGATCTTAAGGACGATAAAATATATTTCAGTAAGGGAACTCCTTGTATTTCACGTAAATTCTTATTCTTGACCCGCTTGCTATTAAGTCTAATTGGTACAAATGCAACTGTTTTCATATATCCACCTACAATATTTTTTCTTCAACTAGTTTGATGAGTGTAATTAGGCCCAGAAGCCTATTGTCTTCTGTCACTCTAGGTAATACCGTTAAGGTCCGTTCATTTCTTTTTAACATATTCAAAGCTTCAATTGCCAGTATATTTTTATCGATTGTTTTTGGCTCTGAAGTATAAATATCTTCAACCAAGAGCTTGTCAAAACTTCCGAACTTCTCTAAGGCCCGTCGTAAGTCACCATCTGTAACAATACCTAGAAGTTTCTGGTCTGAATCAACAACACAGGCACACCCCACAGGATTTGAGGTCAACTCCAATAAGAGCTTATGGGCCGAGTCCTTAATATCTAACAAGGGAATATCTTGGGGTTGAATAGCAATGTCATCCACCCGTATGAGGGCCCTCTTACCCAGGGTCCCGCTTGGATGATATAAACCAAAATTATCTACGGTAACTCCAAGTTCACTGGATGCAACGACTGCAATGGCATCCAATAAAATCAGCATGCCACTGGCAGAAGACGTAGGTGCCATATTTAGAACACAAACTTCCTCTTTAATATCTGTGTTTACCACAAGTGTTGCAAACTTAGCGAGTGTTGAAGTCGGATTTGACGTGATTAGAATAATATCGTTCATCAGCACCTTTAAAGAGGGAATGAGCTTAATAATCTCGCCCGTTTCACCACTTTTAGATAAGATAATGATCAAGTCATTGGTGCCAATTGAACCAAGATCTCCATGAGAAGCCTCTGTCGCATGAAGGTAAAGGGATTGGATACTTAAGCTAGAAAATGTTGATGCAGCCTTTCTAGCTATATGTCCCGATTTTCCTACTCCTAAGAAAATTAACTTGCCCTTACATGATATTATTTTTTTGACGAAATCATCGATTTCACTCCCTATGGATGTGGTCATTTTCTTTACAATTTCTAACTCTCTGTCTACCGTATCAATTACTCGACTTAAATACACTTTACGCCTCCAAATTTATATAGTTATACAGGTTAATGAGCTCAGTCAGTCTAGCTTTTAACTCATCAATTCTCACCATATTCTTGCCATCAGACAAGGCTTCAGTCGGATTTAAATGAGCCTCCATAAATATTCCGTCCACTCCTACTGAAATAGCAGCCTTGGCTAATTTTTGAACATACTCAACATTTCCACCACTGGATTTCCCTAGACCTCCCGGTTGTTGTACACTATGGGTTGCATCGAAAATAACAGGATACCCCAACTTTTTCAGTTCTATGATACCTGTATAGTCCACTATCAAGCGATTGTAGCCGAAAGACGTTCCTCTTTCTGTGATTAGAATCTTATCATTGCCAGTACTTTTAATCTTTTCAACAATATTAATAACATCCCAAGGGGCTAAAAACTGGCCCTTTTTAATGTTCACAATCAAGCCTGATTCACCAGCTGCAACCACTAAATCTGTCTGTCTAGAAAGAAAGGCTGGAATTTGGATGATATCAATGATATCCTTTACTTTTTCAACCTGCCACACCTCATGCACATCTGTTAGGATACGAAAACCATACTTATCTTTTACCTCTTTCAAGATGGCTAGTCCTTCATCAATACCAGGTCCCCTATAAGACTCTATCGAGGACCGATTGGCCTTATCAAATGAACTCTTGAATATTATTTCTATGTCTAATTCTTTACTGATTTTGTTTAATTCTTCTGCAGTTGCAAGTATATTTTCTCTCGATTCAATAACACATGGACCAACAATTAAAATAGGTTTATTCATTTTTTCCCTCCAGTACAGCTAATTCAGCTTCTATTGTCTTTACTAGGGCAATAACATTTGACTTCAAGTGTGCCAATTTCATTTCCTCAATTTTATATGCCCTTTTAAGCTCCTCTTCTGAACCATGTGAAACTCGTCCAACATTTCCAATCATGTCTGTCATTCTCTGCAGTAAGAAACGATAAGTATTATTTGTCTGAATGATAGCAAATTTCTTTTTATAGTATTCAACTTCATGCATAATCTTATTCTTTTTCGATGTTTCATTTAACATATCTTTAATCTTATACAATGATATGTTTAAATCAGATATAACATCATATATATGCCTTAAATCCTCATTAATTTTCTTGAAGTATTGGATCAAATTGGGTTCAACTTCTCTTAAATCCTCAATAAACTCGAAGGCCTCCTTTTGGTCTTTTCCAATCAAGTTTAGTAAATCCTCTGCAGAGATATTTGGGATTCCCCTAATCGGAAGCCCTCCCTCTGTTGCATTTAAGTATTGGGTCTTTTCTGTATCTGCCAAGTAATCCATGTACAGTTCAAAGGAATGTTTAACGGTCAGGAAGGGCTTAATTGTATTCACTTCTTCACCATAAATATTTTTCATCTTAACATATTCATGTTTCATAGTCCCTTTTATCCGAGACTTATCTTCCCAGGCACCATCTGCATGTAACTTGTCATTTTCGTAAGCTAAATCCTGTCCCATAAGAATAATTCTCTTAGCCTCCATCTTGGAGCAAATATCAAAGGCACTATTTGTTACAGAACCACCCGACCTAAAAGTATACCGCTTATGATTCTTAGTTTCATAAAAATCATTAGAAATGATCTCTTCTTCACTAATAAAGTGAATGGTTTTTTTTGCATTGTAGGTTGGTAAAAACTCAAAGTATAACATATCACTATAGAGCAAAGGCACATCCAGGTCTTCAATATCCCCTATCAATTTCATTTCCCTTGGTAGACCATCAATGGCAATTCTAAAATCAGGTATTATATTATTTTTGTTTAGAATTTTTATCGCTGAACCCGCCGCTATTAAAACGGCATGCTCCTTTAGTTTTTCCAGCAGGTGTATATTCTTATTTAAGGATGGACCTGCACCAACAATAATAACATTCTTTCCCTTAAAGTAATCCTTATAGTCTTCAATGTGATGGATACTGTATTTAAGGTTTTTTATTTGATTCACATTCCACTGGAGGAAGGATGAAGTAAATGTATTCAGATTATCCTTTCTGACAATCAAAATATCCTGTATGGCCTTCACAAGATTACTGTACAATTCTTGGAAATTCACAATATAACTGGGTAAGGCAATCAGGTCAAAGTCAATTATCCCTTCAAACAAGCCGAAGAGCTTTTCTTTCAAGGGCTGTAAATCCCTAGAGTGGTATAGGTCTATGATCAGCTTCTGTGTCGATAACTTTTTATAGTCAAACTCACGAAATGAGAGTTTCAAGTATCCCATATCTGGTTCAATTATAATGAGTCGCTCTAGATCAGGAAAATACTCTCTGATAGCATCCAAGTAGCGACCATCACCAACACCAAAAAGAATCAAGAACTTTGAGTTTTTCTTTTTACCCCTAAGTACTAAATCCAATTCCAATTGATGGTCATCTAAGAAAACAGCATTTCCATTATTAAATAACAGCCTGCCCTCATCAGTCATATAGAGTAATTCACTCTGATTCATCTTATCTACGAACTCACTGTTTAGCCCCTTCAAATTATGATCATAGTACATATTAATTCCTTTCCAGTAGCATGTTGACTACATTTAGATAATCTTTCTTTTCCAGTTTAAGCAAAATGCTTTCTAGGTCAGATAAGGTTATTTTATTCTCATTCAACATTTGATTTGATAAGACTGCAACACTATTAATAAACTTTTCTATTTCATTGTTGTACAACAATTCGATTACTGATTTTAACTCCACCAAATACCTCCTTAAAGATCAGTCAAGAGCATATACTGGATCTCCCTTAACGATTGTTTGTAATCACTAGAAGGATTATAATAATCATCCTCTAGTGATATCATACCATAATGTGTATAAACTCAATCATATAGATATTTTAGTTCAGCCACTTCCTTCTAGCTTGGCACCAATCAATCTAGCCCACCTTTTAAGATTGTCTATTTAGATGATGCCCAATAATACTATCGACCATTACGAGCTAAAACTTTAACGATTTACCCATACAAATCTAAATACCTCCTAATAATTGTCTCTTCATATAATTCACTGACTGCCCCTCTTCTATCCATTCATTACGGTCCCTTAACCCATAAAAAAGGCCCCATCGTCAATCAACGATAGGGTCCTTAATATTACCTTAATAGCTGTAAAACACCTTGTGGCGCTTGGTTGGCTTGTGCCAGCATAGACTGAGCAGCCTGTTGAAGAATATTATTCTTCGTGAAGTTCATCATTTCTTTAGCCATATCCACATCACGGATTCGTGATTCAGATGCTTGTAAGTTTTCAGATGAAACATTTAAATTCTTTATGGTATGCTCTAATCGATTCTGTAAAGCACCAATTTCAGCCCTTTTATCAGATACCTTCGTAATAGCCTCATCAATTGTTGTGATGGCTGCATCAGCAACAGTCTGAGTGGATAGATTCACTGAATCTATTCCTAGACCATTGGCAGTTGCATCGAAGGTATTAAAGGTTACAGACTGGCCTTCATTAGCACCAACATGGAAAATAATAGTTTCCGGTGTGTCACTTGGTGTCGTACTTGAACTGTCTGAAGTAAAGCTTAAGTTATAGTGTGTATATACTTCTGCTGTACCAGTACCATTTGTAATGGTATCATCTGATGATAGGTTACTTGCAGAACCTGCTGTAGCCCCATCAACGATGGCACCTGTTCCCTGGGTAAAATCTGTACTCGACGATAAGTAATTGTCAAAATCACCATTGTTAAAGTCTGTAGCAAACTCTGCCCATGTATGATAACCCGTATCCCCACCAACATAGTTAGCATGGTCATAGGTACCAGTGGATGTTACTTCTCCCTGGTCTTGTTGGGTTGTATTTGCAATCGCTTGGTCTAAAGTATCTCCCGCTTCCATTCGGTCAATAATGGCATTGATACCACCATCAGTGATTTCATGGAGGGTCTTAACAGCAACGAAGGCCGATGCATAGTCGCCAATACTGTTATCAAACGTACCTGCGATATTTGCACTTTGAGGATTACCGATACTACCAGAGGCAGTAATAAATCCATTACCACCTTGAACAGCCATAGATAAACCTTCCATAAACCATTCTTCTTCTGCTGATTGTCCCCCACCTAAGATGGCACTCATCTCAGTATATTGAAATGCATGCATAACCTCATGGGCCACTAAACGATCTAAAGTCCCTTCATCACGAAGATTTCCATTGCCATCAACAAATGAATCTAAGTTGATGTGAAGGGTTAAGCTTGAGCCATCTGAAGTACTTACAGCTGCGCCATAACTCTCCCCTTGTTCATAAACAATGTTCAAGTCTCTAGTCGTTGGGTTATCAGGAAAATCTATACCAAATTGATTGTTAATTGCTACCATCGAATCATTGATCCACTCAGGAATCTTTGTATTCAAGGTATTGATTACCGACTGACTAATTCCACTGAATCCATCAGCTTGGAGCTGAGCCCCATAGTTTAGCATTTTCTGAGTATTAAACTCAGTATTATTAGCTATCCTATCAACCTCAAGTTTTAATTGAGAAATTTCATCATTCAACTTACTACGGTCATCATCAATGTTCGTATCATTGGCACTTTGTACAGCCAATTCACGCATACGCTGCAAGATCTCATGGGTTTCATTCAAGGCCCCCTCAGCAGTCTGCACCATAGATATAGAATCCTGAGCATTTCGAGAAGCTTGGTTTAAACCACGAATCTGTCCACGCATTTTTTCAGAAATAGCCAAGCCAGCAGCATCGTCGCCTGCTCGATTGACCCTATAACCTGATGATAACTTTTCAATTGATTTACTACCATTTTCAGTGTTAACTCCAAGCATACGGTGTGTGTTCATAGCCATAAGATTGTTATTTATTCTCATGAGAACACCTCCATAGTTTAATAAAGGGAACCACTTAGGTTCCCTATATCAACGGCCGAATCACTAATTATTATCTTAATAATTGTAATACACCTTGAGGTGCTTGGTTAGCTTGAGCCAACATAGATTGAGCAGCTTGTTGTAAGATGTTATTCTTAGTGAATTCCATCATTTCTTTAGCCATGTCTACGTCTCTAATTCTAGATTCAGAAGCTTGTAAGTTCTCAGATGAAGTATCTAAGTTCTTAATAGTGTGCTCTAATCTGTTTTGAACGGCACCAAGCTTAGCTCTTTCGTTAGATACAGTAGTAATTGCATCATTGATTGTTGTAATTGCAGCATCTGCAGCAGTTTGAGTAGAAATATCTACACCAGCAGCAGTTTCTGCTTTAGCAGCTAGTGCACCACTTGAGAATGTAGCAGCAGCAGCTGTGATAGTTGTACTTGCGATAGTTACAGTATCATTAGCAGATGCAAAGTTAGCAGCATCATTTACAGTTAATGAAAGACCAGCAAATGCGCCTGTACCATTTAATGAAGTTGCTGTATCAGCAATAGTTACTGTTTCAGTGTTACTACCATCAGTCATAGTAACGATAGTTTCAGCTGTGTTAGCAGCAGCACCACTAGCGAAAGTAACTGATTGACCAGCTAAAGCAGGTACACCTGTAGCAGCAATACCAGTAATATCAGCAAATGCTGTTAATGCATTAAATGTAGCAGCTAATGTAGTTAAAGCTGGAGATGCAGCAGTAGTACCAGAAGCATCATAATCGGCAGTAATTGTAACAGTGTTAGTAGTTGTATTGATAGAAGCACTAGGTACACCAGTAGCATCTGCATCAACGAAAGCAATTGTTACACCATTTAGTGATGTACCAACAGCAGCAGCATTGATTGTTAAACCGTTAGTAGTAACAGAAGCTGCAGCAGCAACACCTGTGTTGTCAGCAGAGTTTAATGTAATAGTAGCACCATCAACAATACCAGCACCCAAACCACTATCAGCAACTTGAGCATCAGTAACTCTTGTACCAGCTGGAGTAGCAGTAGTTGTAGTCTTGTCAGCAGCAACACCTAGTGAGAAGGCATCCATTGCAGCTACACCTAACTGAACGTTTTGAGCTGAGTTAGCACCAATGTGGAAAGTTAACTCATCGATGTTACCAGTTTGTAAACCACCATCTAAAAGTTTTCTTTCGTTGAACTCTGTGTTGTTAGAGATTCTTGTTAACTCTGTTGCTAATTGATCAACTTCGTTTTGAAGTGCAGTTCTATCAGCATCAACGTTAGTATCGTTTGAAGATTGTACAGCTAATTCACGCATTCTTTGTAAGATTGCTTGAGATTCGTTTAATGCACCTTCTGCAGTTTGTACTAATGAAATAGAGTCTTGTGCGTTTCTTGAAGCTTGGTTAAGACCTCTAACTTGAGCTCTCATTTTTTCAGAAATTGCTAAACCAGCAGCGTCATCGCCAGCTCTGTTAATTCTGTAACCAGATGATAACTTTTCAATAGATTTCGCACCATTGTTTGAGTTGATTCCCAGTTGTCTATGAGTATTCATAGCCATTAAGTTATTATTAATTCTCATAATATTCCTCCTTGAATATTGTAGTGTAAGGGCGTCCTTGCCCATCCTTGGTATGAGTTTCCTAATAGCGGCCGTCTACCAAGAAGTCTCATATATATATTATCGGCTATTTTTTAGATTTGTTAACATCTTTTTTCAAAAAAATAAAAAAAGATTTGAATACTACAAATCTTTTTTTGAAATCTTTATATTCTTTTGGCTTTTTTCCTTCACAGCAAAGGTCTGTCCCTTGAGTTTATCTAGGTTGAACTTAGAGCTAGTAGACGCCTTATTCTCTCTAGCTATTTCTTCAAAAACTTCTTTTCTGTGTATTTCTATAGACCTAGGGGCGTCAATACCAAGTCTTACACGACCATCCTCTAACTCAATCACCTTAATCTCAATATTGCCATTGATGATAATCGATTCATTTTTCTTACGAGATAGGACTAACATGACGCATCTCCTTCTTGTACAATTCGGTACTTATAAGGATAGTCTTCGTTTAATATGACTTGCTTGCCCTGGCGCTCCTTTACATTAATGATAATGGGTGCCTTAAGGTTAACGGTTATGTCTTCAACCTTGTCAGGAATAATAACCGTTGTGTAAACCATTAAATCTTCAGGTGATGTAATTTTTAACTGGTCTACCGTTAAATCATCTAATTCAAAGTCATACTTCTCAACAAATAAGAAGGGATCTGTCACAACAAAGGTTAAGTTTTCATCTTCAATGGACTGTAACCAGTGAAAGGGCAGGCTTGGTTCTACATTTGCTATTAAAATAAAGTCACTCTTATCATCAAAACCATACATGTGGTCCTGAAAATGAATGATATCTTCCTTCTCGAATTCTATTTCACCCCTATAGTCTGTTTGTATCTTCACATGAACCTCCTAAAGTTTTATATCTACATGTTCTCCAACATAGTCTATTTGAATACTATTATATTGCTGCATATATCTTTCTACTTGTCCTGGTTGATAATTTATTATTGGCTTTTGGGCTCGTATGCTACCACTAATTTCACCGGGCGTTACCCGAGTATTGACATCACCTGGTATAACCGTGATCTCAGGTCCGGTCCTAGGCATGGTGACCATACCAAACTCATTATAAAACTGTTCATAAGCATTATAATTTGCCTGTTCAGCAATTTGGTCTCCCCCCAAGTGCACTTGGGTGAGTTGAGTGCCCTGCTCAGCAATCCTTCCAATGGATTCCTGCATTTTTTGCTTGGCATAGGCCACATAATCGTCAGAAAAAGCCTTTACCGTTTTGAGTCCAGATTCATTAAAGGCTTGTGTTTGATCAATCCTTATCTCTGGCAGAGAAACTTCAACTTCAGTTTTGGCAAAGGTTAAACTCCCCTCAACCACAGCCCTGGGTTGTTCAATAGACTGCTGAGGTTTACTTATATTATGGCCCAAGATGGCCGGTTGTGTTCTAATTGATAAAGCCATATTCTCACCACCTAAATCAATTATACCCAAAACTACCTATTATTTAAACGTTGAAATAAAACTAGCCCCTAAGCAGGTCTATCTTAGGAAGTCTACTAGAGAGGGTTGAATCACTCTAGCACCTGTCGATAAAGAAGCCTTATAAACATTTTCAGCATTCTTTAACATCATGATGATCTCAGACATATCAGCATCTTGTGCATCTGATAACATCTTAGTGAAGGAAACACTATTAGATGCAATCTTCTTAGCTGTTAGGTCTAGTCTATTACTTCTAGCCCCGATATCAGCCCTTAAAGCCAACATATTTTCCATATGTGAGTCTATAACATCTAGATGATTACCTATCGCCTCTGAGTCTCCTGCTATCATCAAATCATATAAGTCATTAACATCTGATATCAACTTATTTTCGTGGGCTCTTGGAAAATCCACTACCAACTCTGCCTGAGTGCCGTCGGGTGTTCCAACAGTTTCAACCGTTAACTGACCAGCAACAACAGACAGGTCTACAACATTGCCATTGAACTCGGAATCAAACCGTGTGTTCATGTGACTCACATAGTCATTTACTGTAAACGGAGACGGTAGGGTCGCATCTGGTTTTACCTTTCGAGACACCCCGTTAACGATGATATTAAAATTATTGTTTCTAAGCACATCCTGGTCGTCAGCAGATAGGGGATCCAAAAAGTTAGCAGGACCATTATTGATTGTCGCTTCAGCAGAATCAATACCCGGCGTATAGGCTGGTGTAAAGGAACTTGCTGCCACACTCATACCAGCTGCTAGGTCACCATGAACCCCTGCTTCTATGACCAACTTGTTCTCATGGTTGAAGTAGGCGGTTCCATTTGTTCCTAAAGCATCGTTATAAGCAGAAACAACAGCATCCTTTGTAATGGGTGTTGCTACCCCATTCAAGCCTGCAGTACTAACCGGATAGGTGACACCATCAATTGTTACATCCAGATTCTGGGCAGTATAATTTAAGTTCAAGTTAAAGTCACCAGCCAAGTAGGCCTTTGTAGAGGCCGTCCCAGTTACTGTACCCGATGGGAAGGTTTGGGTCATGACATTCGTTGATGCAATGGTTCCATAAACGTCTAAACCAGAGGTCATAACATCCATAGATTCCCCTACAGATATCTCATACTTTACAATGGGCTTGTTGGTCAAGGCATAATTGTCAACATCTATGTTGAAGGATCCATCATCCTTCAAGAATTTTTTATCTGTCTCAAAGCCGGAGAAAATATAACGGCCAGCAAAGGTTGCGTTCCCATTGGCAATCAGCTGTTCCTTTAAGTTCTTTACTTCCTCAGCAATCTTTTGTGTATCATCTGGTGTATTGGTACCATTGGCTGCCTGGACAGTAATCTCACGTAATCTTTGCAGGATATTACCATTATCCTCAATGGCCTTCTCTGTGATTTCCATCCAACCAAGTGCATCCCTTGTATTCTTATCATATTGTTCTAATTCAGCCAGGTCTGTTCTTCTGGCTAATATCTTTGATGATAGAACTGGGTCATCAGATGGCTTGGTAATATTTTTACCTGTTGCCAACTGGTCCTGCATTTTAGACATTTTCTCTAAGTTTCTATTTACATTAAGGAGCAGGTTGGTTGTCATCATGGTATTGGTTATTCTCATTTCCTCACCTCATTATCTTCCTACTGTTCCTAGTCGGTTAACAATTAAATCTATCATTTCATCCATGGTTGTCATCACCCTTGCACAGGCATTGTAGGATTGTTGGAACTTAACCATTTCAGCCATTTCCTCATCCAAGGAAACCCCCATGATAGCCTGTCTATTAAAGTTAATCTGGTTGAGTAAAACTTCCTCATTCTTCTGATTACGAATAGCATCTTGAGCATCAACCCCTAAGTTGGATACTAAAGACTTAACAAAGTCATCTGGAGATCCCCAAGCAAAGAGGCCTACATTGTGTCTAACCTTGGCCAGGTTAAGGGCATTATCCCCATCACCGGGTGCTCCTTCTGCTGTGGCTGAAGCTGATATTTTATCCAAGTCCACTTCTACATCCTTTGAGATGGTTAAAGACATGGCTTCAACTCGATCTACAACCACATACTTACCCTGGATATACTTAATCGACTTATTAACATACTGGGTATTGTTGTTCATGATGTCATTGATATTTTCACGAATCTTGGCATCATTCTCTTCGTCCGATAAACTAGGACCAGTTCCTGCCAGAACGGAATTGGTTACATCTATTGCCGCTAGGCCATTATAGCCTGCTGCAAGAAGCTGGGCTTCATAGTCAGCAGTTGTCATATTATTGATGGTAAATAGGTTGATTCCCGTATCTCCATTAATGTCATAACCAGACTTGTGAACCCGGTTGAGTTCCGTCGCCAGGGTATCAACAAACTCATTCAACTTAGATACATAGTAGGGAAGGCCCTTGTTGTCTCCCTCTACTCGGTCTCTCATGTCTATAAGACCCTTTAACTTACCAGCTGTCGTATCAAAGGTGGTACCACTAGCCCATTCTAAGTCATGGAGTCTATTGATGTCATAAGGATTCTTACGTGTTGGTCTTTCTACAGCGATCAACTGGTCATGGTCATAATGAGATACCAGGGCTCTACCTGTAACATCTACATAAAACCGCCCCATTGAATCCTCATAGTAATTAATGTCAACCAGTTCAGACAACTTATCAAGAATTAAGTTTCTCTGGTCTCTCAGGTCATTGGCTGTTTGGCCATTGAGCTCACTGTTATAAATAACCCTGTTGATATCTGCGATTTGCTTGGCATAGCCGTTGATTTCATTGGCTATTACTGTAATCTCAAAATCCAGGTTGGCTTGTTCCCTTTGGAAGGATTCACTCATACCACTTACAGTTTCAGTAAGGGCTATGGCTCTCTGTCTCACGAGGGCTCTGGTTGTTAGAGATTCCGGCGCCTTGTTTAGCTCATGTAAGGCACTGAAGAACTCATCCATGATGGTGGCAATCCCTGAGTCTGATGGTTCATTGATGATAGCCTCTAGGGTTCTGTAGGTATTGGCTAAGGCACCAAATTCACCCGACTTGGTCATTTCACCCCTATACTTATAATCTAAAAACTCATCTCTGATTTGTTTGACATTGTCCATCAAAACCCCTTTACCAATGGTACCTGGAGCTGATGGGAAGGTATCTGGCTTGTCAGCACGCATGGTTAAACGTTGACGAGCATACCCCTCTGTATTGGCATTTGCTATATTATGTGATACGGTGTTCAAGGCCATTTGATTGGCACTCAAACCTGATCTTACAACGTTGAATCCAAAAAATGTTGAAGCCATGACTGTCCTCCTTAAATCTTTCTATCAAATATGCTTCTTCTCTCAACTTCTTGATCAGAAGCAGTCCCTTCGTAGTTAACGCTACCATCACCAACGGTCGTAATAAGGTTCAGATCAAATTCAATTTGATCCAGTGACTGTTCGATTAAGCGCCTGTTCATCTCGTTTTTCTGACTTAAAATATTGACAGTATTAACAAGTTTCTTCCTAATACCATCAATTTCTCTGACTTCCTTGTCAGACATAAAAACATATAAGTCTGAAATGGCATTGATATCTCTTAAATCATAATACTTGAGCAGCTGATTAATTACCCGCTCTCTAATTTCTTCAAGCTTGGCCAGGCTGATGGCATATGTTTTTTCCTTCTTAATGACATCTTCGAGCCTAGCTATATTATTTTGCACAATAGCATCCTGCTTGTCCTTAGATAACTTAATAACAGCATCGTATATTTCTTGTTCCTTATCTAAGACAAGTACCAATTGATCGGTTAATTTAGACATACTGCCCCTTTTCTATCCTATGAAATATTTTCTATTTAAAACCAAAGTAGTAGAAAGGACTCGGCTGTTATCCTCTTCTACCACTTATTTTGCGTTTGACATCATCTTCTTAAGAATATCTTCTGCAGAAGGCTTGTAGTTTCCTTTATCAATAGAATCTTTGACTTGGTCCACTTTTTCCTGTCTCACGTCCGGTAATTTTTTGAAGGCATCCATTGCAATTTGAAAATCTTTTGAACTTTGAGAGATTTCTATTTTATCACTCTTCATTCCAACGTTTGTTGCTCCTTTTGTCTTAGAAAGGTTCTTGTTATAACCCTTTAAAACTTTTTGTACATTAATATTGTTATTTATTCTCATAAAAACACCTCCGTTCAGCCGATACCTTCTATATACTATATCGACAAAACCGAGGTGTTCATTAACCCTTTTTTAATTTTTTTTCTTTTTCGTATGCATAACATTGGCCCTACTTGTATTTCGCTTGCTCATAGAAGTAAAACCATGGGTCTTTTTCTTTTCACAATCCTCACACAAGCGACCATAATTAATAGGGACACCACACTGTTCACAGTTTAGGACCTTCATTTCTCCTACGGTCTGCAGGCGCCCCTCCCTAAGATACTTAAGGACAACGCTTGATGATATACCCGTATCATCTGTTACCTGGTTAATGGATGCACCAGGATAGGCATATAAGTAGTCCCTTATAACATTAAATAAATTGCGGTCGCTCGTCCGACAGTCATGACATAACTTCGTCATCTTATCACACGTATACTTGGCACCACATACACTACATGTACATTCTCTATCCATAAAATCCTCACTCCCATACATAATGAGTTTACCCATTAATTATGCTTTCATGCAAAAAAATTATCTGATTCTTGTATGCATGCCTTTTCCTAAGGATTTTTGATCATCCTTTTTAGGGTTCAACTCTGCCTGCATCTGCTTGGCCATATTCCTAAGTCCTCTAGACATCTCATTGGTACAAGCATCACAGTAACGACCAGATGCAATAGCAACCCCACATTTTTCACAATCAATTAACATGGCCTGGCCTACAGTTTCCAAACGCCCCTCCCTCAAAAAGTGTAAAATTTTACTCTCGGGCACGTCCGTCGCCTCAGATACCTCTGGTACCGTCGAATTCGGGTTATCATATATATATTCTCTTACAACCTTGTACATGTCATCATCTGTTTCACGACATCGGCTGCAGAGTTTTATACCTGCTATGGTCTTAAAGACCCTACCACACTTTTCACAATTAATAAAATCAGCCATTTCTACCTCCTAATCACCAGTATATTATAGCAAAGTCCACCAGAGTCGTAAAGTTCTTTATAGGCTATTTAAGCCTTCCTTAATTAACCTGTTTCAAGTGGGCCAGAAAGTGTATAAATAAAACATCATATCATACGATCAAGGAGGTTCTTATGAAACTAAAAACTAAGTTACTTATACCCGTATTAGGTGTATTATTTATCACCATCATTGTACTGGGCTACATTATTTTCCACCAAATCGAAAACAAGCTGGCCAGAAACTTAATTGATGACCAAATGGACTCGCAATTGGATAATCTGACAGCAAACATTGAAACCAGACGTGAAGTTGAGCAGACCTTCTTCGACACTTTAGACGAAAAAAACCTGGACCTGGCTCAGGCTGTTGCAGAAATCATCAAGTACAATCCAGATGCCAAGTCACTAGACAACATGCAAGCCCTAGCCGACAGCATTCAAGTGGATGAAATTCATATTATGGATGAAAATGCTGTCCTGACCCATGGTAATATTGCCGGATTTGTCGGCTTTGACTTCAAAACAACCGAGCAAACCCTGCCCTTCGTTAACCTGGTCAATCAAACTGGTGGTCGTCTGGCCCAAGCCCCCTCTGAAAGAGGGACTGATAAGGTTCTCTTCCAATACATCGGTGTCTCTAGATTGGACCAACCGGGTATTGTACAGATCGGCCTGGAACCCACTTATATTGATGAACTTAGACAAATTATCGGCCTGCAAAGGATGATTGAGGGCCTTAAAATTGGTAAGTCTGGCTATGCTTATATCATAGATAAAAATGGCCAAACCCTCTTCCATCAAAATCCAGACAACGTTGGTCTAGACATCAACGACATTCCTGTGCTCAAGCCCCTACTAGAAGGCAGAGACAGTGGTAAGTTTGAATACACTTATAAGGACAACAATATCTTTGCCTCTTATAGAACCCTGGGAGACTGGATTCTAGTAGCAACTGTTCCGGAAGCAGATTTTGCTGATTCCATTGACTCTATTATGACCACCATCACCATTATTCTAGTGATTACCCTGGTATTGGTTGGCCTAGTTATCGTCTTAATCGCCAGTAAACTACTTGCCCCAATTCCTATGATAACCAAGCAGATGGCCCTTGCAGGGGATGGCAACTTAAAGGTTAGAATTGATGTGAATACTAAAGATGAGATTGGTGCCCTAGCCCATAGCTTCAATAAAATGTTAGGAGACATCCAAGACCTACTCGTTGAAACCCATACCATAGCAGATGGGATCACAGAATCAACAGCAGAGATTGCTCACATCATTGAAGATGCGACTGTCAGCAACAATGAAATCGCCTTTTCTGTAGAAGAGATTGCCCAAGGTGCAACCTCTCAGGCCCAGTCGAGTAGTGATTCGGTTCGTGCCATGGACACCTTGTCAGAGCATATTGATGTTGCATCTAATGGTCTAGTGAAGACCATAGAAATTACCGACCAAGTCCTTGAAAGTTCTCACAAGTCTGAGGAATCCTTACAAGCCCTCAAAGACAACTTCCAGGAGAATGTATCTGCCAACAAGGTGGTTAACACCAGTATTGATGAGTTGGCCAAAAAATCATCTACCATCAGTGAAATCATCATTACCATCCGGTCTATCTCAGACCAAACCAACCTACTTGCCCTAAACGCTGCTATAGAAGCGGCGAGAGCTGGTGAGCAAGGCCGTGGTTTTGCAGTCGTAGCTGATGAAATTAGAAAGTTAGCTGAGCAATCGTCAAACTCTGCTGAAGAGATCAACACCATTATTTCTGAAATTGTTGACTTGGTGAACTCAACCAACGATACCATCACTGGTACCAACCTAGCCATAGAGAAGGTCAACAATTCTGTTGAAGAGACTGAAAAAATCTTCTCAGACATCAACCAGTCTATTGAACAGGCATCTGATTTTGTTACCAACCTGGGCAAGCAATTTGAGGAAGTCAACGCTATCAAGGCCAGTGTCTTAGATGAAATTAGAAATATTTCATCTGTTTCAGAAGAAACCGCTGCTGGCTCAGAGGAAATCTCAGCCTCTATCGTCCAACAAACAGAAAACTTAAAGACTATCAGTGACAGGATGCAAGAGCAAAATCATCAACTGGACCAACTCAACGAGTCCTTAAACATCTTCCGCTTATAGGATAAAAAGGATACATGAAATCTATTCATGTATCCTTTCTTATTGGTCCGAGCCAACACATAAGCTGATAGAGACCACATAGTCAGCCCCTGCCGCCTTCAAGGCCTTAGCACAAAAGTTCATGGTATGGCCCGTCGTGTATATATCATCAACTAAGAGAACTGTACCACTTAATTCTCCCTTGTAGGTAAAGGCAGACTCTAAGATTTTTGCTCTTGAGCAGGCATCCTCACCATGAAGTTTTGGAGTATGATATACACGGACCAGATGATCATCCAAAACAAGGCCAGTCTTTTTGGACAGGGCCCTGCAAAGTCCTCCTACAGGATCATAGCCCCTTCTTTTTCTTCGTCTGGGATGGCATGGGACCGGTATAATCCTGTCTATCTCAAAGGGCAAGTCCAAAGCAACCAAGCGGTTAATCAGGCAGGTTGCGAAATACTCATATAGATAGGTGTGCCCCTTATACTTATACTTATAAATGAGGGGCTTTATAAAGTCATCATAAATCCAAAGACTGGTGCCCCGGTCTACAGCCCTATCCAGGATTATGCAGGTTTCACACACTGAAAAAGCCCTCTTTCTTGATAACAACTTACCACATATCATACAAGAGGGATCTGAAATATACTGCAAACTCCCTAGACATATTTGGCATAGGGGCTTATCATAATTCAAATCCAGCTGGCTTCCACATAGACTACAGGTCAAATTATGGGGAAAGATAAACTTTAAAAGATCGATCATACACATCCTCCTCCACATATTTTACATTATTTTCCATCTTCAGTCAAAATGAAGACGCCTATGTATCATAAGCGTCTTTTACCATTTTAAACATGGCCTTTAGGCCAGAGTTTCTATTTTGATGGTGGTGGTTATCAATCATATTCTTTAACTGATAGGGGGTCCCTACCAAGACAACCAATTGTCTTGCCCGAGTTATGGCTGTATAAAGTATATTTCTATGACTCAACATGGGGGGAACATTAAAGACAGGCATGACCACAACAGGGAATTCTGACCCCTGACTCTTGTGGACAGTGACAGCATAGGATAAGACCAACTCATCCAACTGAACCCAGTCGTAGACCACCTGTTTTTCCTCATCATATAAGACGGTAATGGTCTTTTGGTTCATATCTATGTGCTCAATATAGCCTATATCTCCATTAAAAACCCCCTCTCCCTTTAAGAAGGTGTACTTCTCTTCCCAGGGAATAGAGTAGTTATTCTTGATCTGCATGACCTTGTCTCCCACCCTGAAAATGGTATCACCAAAGGCTCTCTCAGCCTTTTTCTTATGGGGAGGATTGAGGGCTGCTTGCAGGTCTTTATTCAGCTGGTGAACACCAATTGGGGAAGACTTCATGGGACAGAGAACCTGAATATCCTTTATGGCGTCCAACTTGTAATAGTTGGGTAGGCGACTTTCACATAAGGAAACGATTTGCTTGGCCACCTGGTTGTTGCTATTGGCCTTGAGCATGTAGAAGTCCTTGTCCTTGGCATTTAAATCAGGCATTTCTCCATGGTTGATCTTATGGGCATTGGTAACAATCATCGATTCACTGGCCTGTCTGAATATGGTCTCTAAAACAACCGTTTCAAAGAGCTGACTGCCAATCATATCTTTTAAGATGTTCCCTGCACCAACTGCTGGTAATTGGTCCACATCGCCAACAAGTATCAACCGAGTACCTGGTGCCACGGCTTCAATTAAATGATTCATCAAAAGAGTATCGATCATGGATGCCTCATCCACGATGATCAGGTCGCCTTCCAAGGGATCACTAGCATCCTTATTAAAGGCCAAATAGCCCTCTTCTCCATACTGGTACTCTAACAAGCGGTGGAGGGTCTTGGCTTCATTCCCCGTTGCCTCCGACATTCTTTTGGCCGCCCTTCCTGTTGGCGCTGCCAAGAGAACCTTTAGGTTTTTCTTATGGAAGACATCAATAATCCCATTGATAATGGTTGTCTTCCCCGTTCCAGGTCCACCTGTAATCACCATAACCCCCTGGTCAGTAGAAGACATAATGGCTTTTTTTTGATTTTCAGCAAAGGTCATATCATGGTCTTTCTCGTAAGCTGCCAGGCTTTCTTCATGGTCAACATCTATTATATCAAAGGCACCGAAGGCCAATTTGAGTAATTTCTTGGTTATATTGAGTTCAGCATTATAATAAGGCATCAGGTATATGGCTGCTTGGTCGTCCATCATGGTTCGGTGAAGGTCTCCCTTGATGATCAATTCTGTCAGTTCATCCCTAACTTCTTTTTCACCAACCCTTAGGATTCTACCAGCTTCTGCTACCAAATCAGCCTCATATGCGAAGGTATGTCCCTGGTTTACAATGAGTCCAAGAACATGTTTAATCCCACTATATAGCCTATAGGGACTGGATTTTTCTACCCCCATGGCTACAGCGATATCGTCTGCCATATGAAAACCAATCCCCTTCACCTCTTCTACCAAGACATAGGGATTTTCAGATATTTTCTTTATGGTTTGCTCCTTGAAGACCTTGTAAATTCTTGTGGCATAGGCCAGGGAGATATCAAACTTCTGCAGGAAGATGACCACATCGCTCATGGCTCTTTGATCTGCATAGGATGCTATTATATCATTTAACTTTTGCTGACCAATTCCTTGAACACTTTTCAACTTTTCAGGATTGTACTTGAAGACATCCAGGGTATCTTCTCCAAACTTCTTGACAATCCTTTCAGCTAGGGCAGGCCCTATCCCCTTGATCACACCTGAAGCCAGGTACTTGAGAATGCCTTTTTCCTCTGTGGGCTCTAAGACCTCACATGAGCTGGCCTTAAACTGTTCACCGTAAGTCTTATGGAAGGTCGGCTCACCAATAAACCGCATCATTTCACCTTCTGAAACAACCGGCATGTAGCCAACCACAATATGTATTTGCTCCTGGTCTGCAACTGTCACAATGGAATAACCATTGTCATCATTTCTAAATATAATCTCTTCTATTGTACCTTGTATTTCCATGCCGACTCCTTTTATTATCTTATCCATCATACCATATCTATAAGAAGGACTCTAGGATTTTCCTAGTAGAGCAAATGTTGAATCCCAGTTAAATTTATGTTATATTTTCTTCCTGTAGGGTAAATGAAAGATACATAAGCTATAAAGGAGGACATCTATGTTCAAGAGTTTAAAGTTCAAAACCATCGGTATCATGACCACCCTAATCATTATACCTTTAATTGTTGTTACCCTAGTAGCCCTTACCAACTTTAAGAGTGCTACTACTGAGGCCGTGGCAAATGAGATCGATGACTTAATTCACCTGACGGCTCAAAATATTGAAAGCGAATACGACAAGGCCCATATCATTGCTGAAATGCTCAGCCTAGACCAAACCCTTTCCAATTATTTGTTTGGTCAGAACAACCTAAAGAAATATGTCTATGAGTTCCTTGTTGAAGAACAAGGAGCTCACCCGGACATCATCGATATGATTATCATAACCGATAAAAATGGACAGACCTTGATGTCCAATGAGAATATGGATTTGGACATGAATCTTGGCAACCAAGACTTTGTTAAAAGTGCCTTAAATGGTGAGCCCGGTCAGTCAACTGCCTATATCTCGGACATCACTCAAAAGCCGGTTGTTGCTGTGGCCTACCCCATCTACTTTGGCGACCAGGTGACTGGTACTATTATTTTATCCATGCACTTTGATAACATTACATCTGGGGTTAGAGAGGTACAAATCTTCTCAGAAGGTTATGCCTACCTGTTCAGACCGGATGGTCTAACTCTTTCCCACAAGAATTCTGATTTTGATTTTAAAGTGAATATGAAGGAAATTGGTATCAAGGAACTTGAAGGTATGGTTAATGATGTGGCCGCAGGCAAGGGAGACGTTGTAGACTACACCTATGAAGGGGTTCATAAGTATGTTCAATATCTTGAAATTGAAGGTCTGGGCCTAGCTGTAACAGTTGACTATGACGACTTCTTATCAACCAATAATGACATCAGGGTTTTAGCCATCATTGTCATGGTGGTATCTGCCTTACTTGCAGTCTTAATCGCCTACTTGTACTCAACCCGTGTGATTATCAAGCCCCTTAACAAGGTTAAGGCCTCTATGATTCTAGCTGGCCAAGGGGACTTAACCACCCGTGTTTCAATCAAGAGCAATAATGAAATCGGTGTCATCGCCGATACCTTTAACGATTCTACCCACAAGCAGGGCATGATGGTCGCTAAGTTCAAAGAACATGCCGGTTTTATTGAACAAGGCGCGACGGAGATTTCCGACTCTACACGTGAAGTTTCTATGTCATCAGAATCCATCAGTCATAGTATCATTGAAGTCTCTGAAAACTCTGATGCTCAAAACAATATTATCACCCAAACCGCTGATACCCTTGGCAACCTGGACCACTTGATCAAACAATCCAAGGACAAGGCCCTCTATTCAGAAAGCAAGGTTGAATCCAGCAAGGAAGTTACAGAAAATGGCCGCGACCTGGTTAAGAAGACTGTGGATATTATTGAGCATATTCAAACATCCTCTCTTAACACCAATTCTATCCTAGCGGATGTTTCTCACCTGGGCCAAAATGTAACAGGTATTATTGATACCATTAATGGGATTGCAGAGCAAACCAATCTCTTGGCCCTAAATGCTTCTATTGAAGCTGCAAGGGCAGGCGAGCACGGCAAGGGCTTTGCTGTTGTTGCTGAGGAAGTAAGTAAGCTGGCCGAACAAACCAGCCAGGAGGCTAGCAGTATCGCTTCAAGCGTCCGTGACATGGTTCATCAAATCGACAAGGCTGTTTCAGCCATGAATGAGGGCATCGAATATGTTAACCAGGGCGTCAAGCAATCCCAAGAAACGGATGCCGCCTTTGTGAGTATTGATCAAGCCATCGATGCCATCAACCAGGCGGTCCATGAAATCATTAACGTGACAGATACTCAAGTAGAGTCCTCTAACACCATCCTCAAGTATATTGAGGAACTTGCAGATGTCTCTCAAGCCAACACAAGAAATTCTCAAGACGTGGCGGCTGCTACAGAAGAACAGACGGCGATCTCACAAAACATTTCAGCGAGTAGTGAACACCTGACCACTATGGCCAACGAACTCAATGAAATCGTGTCAGAATTTAAAATCGAAGAATAAGTACCCATTAGGGCCTGTCATATGACAGGCCCTTCTTACATCTTATCCACTCCTTCTATGCCCAAAATCTTCAGTCCATTCTTTAAGACAAAGTCCGTTGCCTTGCAAAGTTGCAGGCGGCTGATCTTAATTTCCTCAGTTTCTTTCAGAATGGGACACTCATGGTAGAAGGATGCAAACTTTTTGGTCAACTTGTAGAGATACTTGGCCAGGGTGTGGGGACTCATATCCTTACTGGTCTTTTTTATGACGCTAGGGAAATCAGCCAAGCACTTGCTTAAGGCCAATTCGCTGGCCGTTACTGGATGTTGAATAACAACCTGGTCTGTCAAGTTGTCTTGTCCCTCAAGGAGGGACTTGATACGAACCAGGCAGTACTGAATATAGGGAGAAGACTCTCCTTCAAAGCTCAATGACTGGTCAATGTCAAAGGTCACATTACGGTCATTGCTGGTAGACAACATGGCATACTTGATTGCCCCGTAACCAATAGCCTTGGCGGTAGAGGTATCCTTTATGTGATTGGACTCAAGACTGGCCTGGGCCTTGGCCTCTGTTAGGGACATGAGGTCCTCAAGAAGGACCACATTACCCGATCGAGTCGACATGGATCCATCTGTCAAAAGTACAAAGGCATAGTGGACAACCTCAGGTGGCTTAAAGCCTAAGAGACTTACTGCCTTGGCAACCTGCTTAAAGTACAGCTTCTGGTCCTCACCGAGAACAATCATGTTACGGTCTTTTGCTGCCTTAGCCTTGTCAATGGTATAGGCTATATCTCGAAGTGGATAAAGAGAGGTCTTGTCCTTACGGGTTACAACCAAGTAGGATAGGCCAAAGTCTTCAAGGTTTAAGACCATGCGACCCAAATCATCCTCAAACAAGTAACCGGTTTTTTCCAGAGCCGTCAGAATCTCATCGGTACGCTTGGACCATATGTAGTCTGATTCATAGTCATAGGTCTGGTAGTGAATACCAATGTCCTCAAAAATCTTACTTTGTCCCTTGATACAGATGTCTACTAGGTCTTTAAACTTATCCTTTATGGCCTGGTCTCCTGCTTCTAGGCGATAAAGTAAATCAAAGACCTCCTCTTCTAGGTGTGGATGATTCTTTATTTGGTCATTAATATCCACATAGATATCCAAGAGTTGTTTAAAAGTCACCTGGTCATAATCCATGGCACCTAGTAAAAGCATGGCAATTTGCTTGCCGATATCATTGACAAAATAGTGGACATTGACCTCATAGCCCTCAAAGGTCAACAGACGGTTGACAAAGTCCCCTATAAAGGCATTACGGCCACGACCAACATGGGGTGAAGCATTGGGGTTGATACTTGTATGTTCTAAAAGAACCTCTTTGCCCTTGCCCTCTTGAGAAGAACCGTAGGCAAGGCCAGCCACCATCACCTGGCTAATATAGGTCTGGACCATATGGCTAGGGTCAAGCTTGAAATTCAGATAACCTCCTAGAGCTTGAATATCTTCGAGCCAAGACGGTTTATGAATCCCCTCTTTAATTGCTTCAGCAATGACCTGGGGGGATTTTTTCATCATCTTTGCCAGGCTGAAACAAGGCAGGCTGTAGTCCCCCAACTTAGGATCTGACGGATGACTGATTAATGTATAGATATGATCAGGTGAAAGACTTAAGACCTGGCTGATTAGTTTTGATAGTTCCTTTTGATAGTTCATGATAGTTCTCCTTTATTAAATTGATTGAATGCCTTATGAATAACCTACTTAACACAAGCATCCTTCGCCTAAATTTCATCTGATTTTTCATAAAACACTCCTTTCCAAAAAATAAAAAAATCCCTCTCTACTATAGAGACGGATATAACTACCGCGGTGCCACTCTAATTGGATCAGTCCATCAACCGATTACCCCCTTAGAACCGTAACGTGGTTAACGTTCCTTCCTAATCATTCAGAAAGACTCCTCAGAGGCCCTTTTTCATTTCAACATCACTGTAGGCTTCCACTCTACCCTACTCGCTGGAGCTAAGTTGAAATTACTTTTCTCGTCACCGGATTTATTAATTGAAATTCTACCATCAAGGAAAGTTCTTGTCAACAAAATTTTCCATAAAAAAAGTGCACCTCCATTGAAGGTGCACCTGAATCTTATAAACCTGCTTCTTGTCTTAAGATATCTGCCTTGTCAGTTTTCTCCCAAGGTAAGTCAATATCTGTTCTACCGAAGTGACCATAAGCAGCCGTTTGCTTATAGATTGGTTGTCTAAGTTTTAAGTCTTGAATAATCGCAGCTGGTCTTAAGTCAAAGTGCTTTAAGATTAACTCTTGAATCTTTTCATCAGCAACCTTACCCGTACCAAAAGTCTCTACAAATAAAGATACTGGGTGGGCAACACCAATTGCATAAGCCAGTTCTAGCTCACACTTGTCTGCTAAACCAGCAGCTACAACATTCTTTGCAACATATCTAGCAGCGTAAGCAGCTGAACGGTCAACCTTTGTTGGATCCTTACCTGAGAAGGCACCCCCACCATGACGAGAGTAACCACCGTAAGTATCAACAATGATTTTTCTACCAGTTAATCCAGCATCCCCGTGAGGACCACCGATTACAAATCGACCCGTTGGGTTGATTAGGTATTTTGTTTCATCGTCTAATAAATCAGCAGAAACGATTGGCTTGATAACATGCTCGATTAAGTCTGCTTGAATTTGCTCTCTTGTAGCTTCTGGAGCATGTTGAGTTGAAATAACGATTGTGTCTACACGGCTAGGCTTGCCATCAACGTACTCAACAGTCACCTGAGTTTTACCATCAGGTCTCAAGTAGTTTAAGGTACCGTCTTTTCTAACATCACTTAAACGCTTGGCTAACTTGTGTGATAAGGCGATTGGAAGTGGCATAAGTTCTTCTGTTTCGTTACATGCAAAACCGAACATGATACCCTGGTCACCTGCACCTGTTGCTTCGATAGCATCATCCATATGACCTTCTTTACTTTCTAAAGCTTCATCAACACCCATAGCGATGTCACTTGATTGCTCATCTAGAGCAACTAAAACGCCACAAGTATCAGCATCAAAACCGTACTTACCACGATCATAACCGATTTCTCTAACTGTATTTCTTACGGTCTTTTGAATATCAACATAACAGTTGGTTGAAATTTCACCTGAGATTAAAACTAATCCAGTTGTGATTGATGTTTCACATGCAACACGAGCTTGCGGATCTTGCTCAAAGATTGCATCTAAGATTGAATCCGAAATTTGGTCACACATTTTATCTGGATGGCCTTCAGTAACAGATTCCGATGTAAATAATCTTCTCATTGTTCCTCCTTTGTCTTTTGTATCTATTATAGCCAAGGCGTCTTGGCAAACATTTTACCTAAATAAAACAAAAACCTTCTCCAAAAGAGAAGGTTTAATGGACCCTATCTTTCAGATTGCTCTGTAGGAATTAGCACCGTGCATACTACCGGTTGCCGGACGTCATCGGGCCTAATCCCTCAGTCTCTCTTAATAGGTTTATGAACTTATTTATAATGAGTCGCTAAACTCGGATTAAAATATATCACATTTTCACCTATAATGCAATAGACTTTTACCCAATTACTCTTAAAATAATCGGGATCGTCAAAATGACAGTCAAGGTGGTAATAAAAATCATTTTAGAGGCTAACTGATAATCGTTGTCATAACGTTCAGCAACAATGGCTGTGTTGGCCGCTGCCGGCATAGCAGCAAGGACAACAGGTATGGTTAAGACCAAACCTCTTATACCTAAAATCCAGAGCACACCATAGGTTGACAGTGGGATAATGATTAACCTCATAAGGGTCACCAGGTACATAGACCAGTCTCCAAGGATATCCTTGATATGGAGCTCTGCTAGTATGATACCAATGAACATCATAGAAAGAGGGGTTGTCACCTGGCCAACAGACTTAAAGGTATCTATCAATAGGTCTGGCAACCTAAAGCCTGTCACAAAGCAGGTAAAGCCTAAAACAACTGCCACCAAACTTGGGTTAATGACATGGGCCAATCGAGCCTTCAAGGGCAGGTTTCGATCCTCCTTATGGCGAGACATGAGGAAGACACCCAGGGTCCATGTTAAAACGTTAAAAGATAAGTTATAAATGGCTGCATAAAACATCCCCTTATCTCCAGCTATCTCATACATAATAGGATAGCCCATATAACCTACATTAGAGAAAATAAGGACATATTGATAGACATCCCTTTTCTTGCCCGTCATCTTAAAGAGGCTGGTATAACCATATGATAAGAGGGTAACCACAAAATAGAAGCTGAAAGAGATGACCACTAAGAGACCTGCCTCCTTGAGGACCTCTGTTGAAAACTCAAACTGCATGGCTGTGAAAATATACAGGGGTAGGGTGATGTTTAAAACCAAACGACTGATATGCCCCTTTATAGAACCGTCGACAGCCTTAAACTTCTTTGCCAAGTATCCTATGATAATCAACAAAAACAAGGCTATAACTTTATTTAAATCCATAGTGTCTCCTTATATGAACTCTAAAAAATCTTGGCTGCCTGAGTTGGCAAACCGATATACAATAGGATTGGTTGCCTCAAGTTCAACAACAATATCCAAATACTTATAATGGTTCTTTATTTCCTCTTTAACACAGGCCAAGTTCTTTTCCTTAAAACAGGCAAATACAACTTGCTGCCCCTGGGTCATATAGGCAATAACCTTTACGTCCTCATTCAGATAAAATGTCTTTTGCCGGACATGGTGGTTGTTGGATTCAAACAGGGTATAAAGGTCTCCTCCCACATGTTCATTAAGCATATAGCCTGGATGAAGAATTTCATACTCCCTTACAAACTTATCCCGGTCTGGACAATGACAGACCAAGATATACTCTCGTTTACTCAAGTGCAAGCCAGCTTCCTTGGCTGATAGCTGCATACTGTCCAGAAGACTTGTGGCCTGTATCTTCCTATCCCTTAACTCCAGTTCTGTGACTAAAAGCTTATAGGCCGAATAATAATCTATAATGCTCTGACAGGTAAACCGATTGGGGCTGGTCTGCTCTATGGTGTTCTTTAGAAGCATGGCCGGCTCATCACAAACTGAGAAGTTCAGGTCCTCATGGGCCAAAACTTGGTCTCTTACCTTGAAATCGCAGCCCGTAGTCCGCATCATAAAGTAGTGAATGGCCTCAAAGTCGTTAATCATTGGGCCGCTCACCAACCTATATAGGGCCTCATCCGTAGGTGGACAGGCCTCCACTAAGAGGTGTTCGTACTCAAAAAACTCCAGGGGAACATCATTAAAAAACTCTGTTCCCTTAGCCACGGCCTCATATATCAAGGATGAAGCTTGAGTAAGATTGATCTCTACCAGGGGGCCACCTAGGCCACCCATAAAGGATTGGGTAATGACTTGGATGGCCTGGGGGTCTTGACCCTTATAGGCCTGAAAACGATCAAAGCCATATTCTTCATAGTCCAGGTGGAAAAAGAGAATCAGATCCTCAAAGTGCACTCGAACCCCAATAACACCCATGAGCCTGGTTTGGCTGGCATAAGCCTTGATATACTTATTCTTAATCTGGGGTTGATAAACCTCAGCTGTATACTTGTGTAGTTCTATTACTTTACTCATAAACTTCCTTTCCAACCCACTCATTATAGCACAGGTCCCCTATAAATCAAGGGCCTGTCAGCCTAAGGTTGGTCAAATATAACCCTGGCACACTGGAGGGCAAGCTCTCTTTTATTAATATGGGGGTGGAGCTTGGATGCCTTCAAAAGTCGGCTAACTATACCATCCCACTGGGGTTCCTCCAGTTGCCTGCTTCTAATCTCACCACTGACCAGATCAATGAGTTCATCCATACTCACCACCTGATAGCGGTCTATCTCTAAAGACTGGGCGGTAAACTCTACAATATACAAGAGTATCATATTATAGTTAGCCTTGGTTGGTATTTTCAATAGGTCCATCCAAACGGGCATGATTAACTCAAAAATAGCCCTTTTACTGGGCAGGTCTTTGATGCCCATGAGGTCACCTAAACGCTGGACAGTCTTATCCCCCAGGTTACTCAGCCACTGGAAGGCCTGGTCAGGAGTCCACAGGTCTTTCAGGTAGTACCATTGACCATAATACCCCTTAAAGACCCTCATGGTATCAAAATAGCCCATCTTAATATTGGTCTTAGCCCGATCCGCCTTAAAGTCTAAGACATGGCCTGTATCATCAGAGGGGCGAATAGGTATAATTTCTACCTGACTATCTTTAGGCTTCTTTTTTAAGCCCAAGCCCAAAAGTTCAACAGTTATAATTTTTTTATACCCCTGGTCGATTAAGAGGTTGACAGGTAAATTGTCATAGAAGGCCCCATCAATGTAAGACTTGCCTGATAGTTTTTCCCGCTTAAAGCCTGGTAAATAGGAGGATGCTAAGAGAAACTCGTTGAGTTTACCCGGTTCAATGGCCTCCAACATAATTTGAACAGCCTTTAGTTCTCTGATAGATACGGTCACAAGGCCAAAATCCTTGTCTTGTTGCCGCAACTTATCCTCATCTATCATTTCATCCAACTTGGCCCGAAAAGAATCTACAGACATGCCTCCCTGACTTAGGGTCCTGCTGATTTCCTTGAATAATTCCAGATGATTATCCGTCTTGTGGGACTTAAGCCGTTTCTGAAACTCAACCAGGCTATCTGGAATAATATAAGAGGGCTCTACTGTAGACCAAAATTCCGCTAGGGCCTTAGACCCTTCTTGTAGGTAGTAGGCAGCATTAATAGAGCCAATGGAGGTACCTGTAACCCCACCTATATTTAATCCAAGCTCATCTATAGCCTGCAGGGCTCCTGCATGGTAGGCCCCCTTGGCTCCTCCTCCTTCTAGTGCAATTCCATAGTTCATATAAGATCCTCCTCATCTCATTATACCCCTAGGTCCTGAGCCTATTCAAGGTCCACATCCCCCTGCCTGCAACTAAAAAAAGGATTCTAAGAATCCTTTTAGATATTGCTATTCTTGATCAACAAGACCAAACATAATTGTACCCTTGCAGGCTACGTCATCACCTACATAAGCACATACCTTGCCCTTGCCTATGTTTCTTCTCATTGAGATGATTTCTACTTCTAGTCTTAAAACATCTCCTGGTACAACTTGTCTTTTAAAACGTACTTCATCAATACCGGCAAATAAGGCTAACTTGCCCTTATACGTTTCATCAGATAAAAGAGCGATTGCCCCCACTTGAGCCAATGCTTCTACAATCAGAACCCCTGGCATCACTGGATTTCCTGGGAAATGTCCTTGGAAAAATGGCTCGTTAAAAGTAACATTTTTAATACCAACTGCACTCTTACCAACTTCTAATGTCTCAACCTTATCCACTAGTAAAAAGGGATAACGATGAGGTATAATGTCTTGTATTTGTTGATTTGTTAACATGAGACCTCCCTAACCTTTTAATTCAAAGGATGAAACCTTTGTTTCATCTTCATCATTATAAAGGGATTTCTCAAATTGGTCAAATATCATATCAGAGATTCCAATACCACCTGCAGAGGCCATTTTCTTGGCATACTCCTCGTCTAACATGGCCTCAAAGGTCTTTTCAGCTTCACTCTTTTTAAAGATACCATCCGTTTCACCAATGGATGCCCTCATGGTCTTTAACATCATATTAAGAAAGATGGACTCCAATTCATCCGTCGCTTCTCTTAACTTCTTGGTATCACCAGTGGCCTTAGCCTCTTCTAAAAGGGCGTCAAACTGACTCTCCTCTACCTTGGTCGTATCACTACTTGTTTTCACTTGATTTTGAATCAGCATATCTGTTGGTTTGATATTCATGATGTCACCAGGGCTTATACCCTATCCTTTCTATCGTTTCAAGTTATTGGCTAGTTCAGACATTTGATCTGCTGTTTGAATAACTTTTGAAGACATTTCGTAGGCTCTCTGAGCCGTAATCATATTGATCATTTCCTCAACCACTTGAACATTTGATGTTTCTAACATCCCCTGCATGATGGTTCCAGCACTCCCGTCTGTTGGTCTTAAGACCGGGCCAGATGCATTGGTTGCCTTGAAAAGGTTACCCCCTGTTGATTCTAAGCCCGCAGGATTAGAAAACTTAACTAGGTTAACCGTACCAATGGTCTCTTCAGTACCATCCAACCTCTTAACTCTAATTTCACCATTTTTTGATATAGTCGTTTCAGCAACATCTTCACCTAAGACCAAGTTGCCTGTAGACCCTTGCAAGAACATACCATCACTATTGACTAAAACAGCACCATTTGTTGTAGCACTTGTTTTGAATGAACCATCTCTTGTGTAAAAAATGTTTCCATTTTCATCACTTATTTCAAAGAAGCCATCTCCGTCAATAGCCATATCATAACTGTTGGCAGTTTGAGTAAAAGATCCACCTTCAAAAGACCTTAAAGTGGCACTTAAGGCAACCCCGTTACCAACTTCTAAACTGGTTGGGCGGCCTTCGTCATCTGCAAAGTTAGATCGTCTAATTTGCTCGTATAGTAAGTCCTTAAATTCTACTCTTGTTTTCTTAAATCCTGTTGTATTAACATTGGCCAGGTTATTTGAAATGGTATCCAAATTAATCTGCTGGGCCTTCATACCTTGTGCTGCTGAATATAGGGCTCTCATGGTCTCACTTCCTTATCTATAGTCTTCCGATTTGATTGACAGCCTTGTCTAATGTTTGGTCATAGGCTGTTACCATTCTTTGGTTGGATTCATAATTTCTGTACAGTTCCATCAGGGTCATCATTTCAATTAAGTTACTGGCATTGGACTTTTCTATGTAGCCCTGTCTGATAGATGCTTCTAACTCTGCTTCAGCGATTTCTTTACCCTCTTCAAATCGGTAATAACCGCCGCCAAACTTCTCTAAGTCATATGAATTGGTGATGTTTCTTACACTGATTTTATCAACCGTTTGACCATCAACAATAACTTCACCAAATCGGTTGATTTGAACGGTGTCTCCAACCACCTCTATTGGTCCGTTTAAACCCACCACTTCAAATCCTTCTGCAGTATTCAAAATACCATACTCATCAATCTTAAACCGTCCATCTCTTGTAAAGAGGGTGCCTATTGGAGAGTTGATTTCAAAGAAGCCATCGCCGTCAATCGCTAAATCATAGGCATAGTCTGTTCTTTCCAATTGCCCCTGCTCAAAAATTGTTTCTGTTCTTTCTATTCTAACACCATAGCCAAGAGCGCCGATTGTATTTTGAGATGGAACATGAAGGATGTTGTCTACAAGAGACCCATTGACCAAAACATTCCCCTTATCATCAAAGGTTACCGGTTGGTCTCCAACTTGTATATAACCCTCTTGTCCCAAAATACGATTGCCCTTACCTGGGTAAATGTTACCATTACCATCTTGGTAGAAGGTTGATAGGTAACCTTCGGCATCTGGTCTAATTAAAACAGAGTGACTATAACTCTGCTCTGTCTTTCCTTCTAATTTAAAGTAGGCTTGAGGGGCTTCTAAAAGGTGTTGATCGCCATTACTTGTGGCCTTAAAACCTACTCTCGAATGGGTCATCACTGGATTGGTACCATTTCTCTTTTGAATCAATACGGTCTCAAAATTCTCAAGTAAAACTTCATCCTTTTTAAAACCGACCGTATCCACATTGGCCAAGTTATTTGACACTACATCTATTCTTCGACCATTGGCCATCATAGCACTTCCAGCTGTATATAAGCCTCTTAACATAAAATCCTCCTCAAATAACACTTCGTATACATTATCGGCATATTCTCCTGGTGACTTTACTGTTTTCTTAACAAAAAAAAGAATTCTATCACAAGGATAAAATTCTTTATCATTTAGTATCTATTCTTCTTAGAAGACCGGCTTTGACCACCCCGCATAGACGTTTGTTCAAGAATATCAAAGTGTTCAAGAGACATGCCTGTCCCCTTAGCAACACACGATACTGCATCTTCTGCTATGTAGGTTGGAATACCCATTCTCTTTTCAATTAATTTATTTAGGCCATGGAGTAAGGCCCCACCACCGGTCATGACAATTCCTCTTGATGAGATGTCTGATGCTAATTCAGGTGGTGTCTTTTCTAGTACGGCATGAACAGCATCGCTCACTGCATTAACAGGTTCCTTGAGGGCATCTAACATCTCCTCACTTGATACGGTAATATTCTTAGGTAGGCCCGTGATCAGGTCTCGTCCCCTACAGTCCATCTTAATTGACTTGCCTCTTGGAGAAGCAGTACCAATATTGATTTTTAATTCTTCTGCTGTTCGTTCACCAATCAAAAGGTTATGGGCCTTTCTCATGTACTTGATGATTGACTCATCAAACTTATCACCAGCAATTTTAATCGACTTAGAAACAACGATACCACCCAAAGAAATAACTGCAATATCTGTTGTACCACCACCAATATCTATAATCATGTTACCGTCAGGCTTAGTGATATCTAACTCAGCACCAATCGCAGCAGCAATAGGTTCTTCAATCAGATAAACACGACCACCACCTGCATCGATGGTTGCCTCTTCAACGGCTCTTTTTTCTACTTCTGTTACACCACTTGGAACACAAACGATGGTCTTGGGTCTGAAGAATCGTCTCTTACCGCAGGTCTTATTGATGAAGTATCGTAACATACGCTCAGTGACTTCATAATCAGAAATAACCCCATCTTTTAAGGGACGGATGGCTACGATGTTGCCAGGTGTTCTCCCCAACATACGACGGGCTTCTGAACCTACTGCCAATACCTTGTCTGTATTCTTATCAATTGCTACCACTGAGGGTTCTTGTAAAACAATTCCCTTGCCCTTTATAAAAACAAGTACACTCGCTGTACCTAAATCAATACCAATTTCAGCCCCTAAACCTAACATCTATAACTCCTTAGTCCATATGTTGATATGCCAATATATACGTTTGAGTCGACATCCAATCGACTTAATTTTTTGTCATAGAAAGAGGGTTTTACAGTCAAAACCCTCTTATCATATTTTATAATTCAATTGTACATTATAATCATGTATTTAGGGAAGTTTTTTTGAAAAATGTGATAAAAAACTTCCTATTTTCAAACCTATGAACCTACTGGTTACCAAGTACCCGCTCAATGTTGACACCAAGCTTAGTCAGCTTCTCTTCAAATAGGTCATATCCTCTGTCAATGTGATAAATATTATGAACTGTAGTCGGACCATCTGCTACCAATCCAGCCAAGACTAGGGCAGCACCAGCACGTAAATCTGTTGCCTTTACATTCGCCCCCTCAAGAGGTGCTCCTCCTTGGACAATTGCCGAGTGACCCTCAACCTTTACGTTAGCACCCATTAAGGACAATTCTGTTGCATGCATGAATCGATTCTCAAATATGGTCTCCGTCATAGTAGAAACCCCATCAGAAATGGCATTCAAGGCCATAAACTGAGCCTGCATGTCTGTAGGGAAGCCAGGGAATGGCATAGTCTTAATATCAACAGCCTTCAAAGGATAAGTTGCCTTTACGCGAATTTCCTCGTCAAAGACCTCAACGTCAGCGCCACTTTCTATTAACTTGGCAGTAATGGCCTTTAAGTGGTTGGGCATAATGTTCTTTACAAGTACATCCCCAGCAGTAATAGCAGCAGCCACCATAAAGGTTCCAGCTTCAATTCTATCTGGTAAGACAGAATGGGTAGCCCCACCTAGTCTTTCTACACCCCTAATACGAATGGCATCCGTACCAGCACCCTTTACATTGGCTCCTAATTTATTTAAGAAGTTGGCAAGGTCTATTAGCTCTGGTTCCTTAGCAGGGTTTTCAATAATGGTTACCCCCTCAGCTAAAACAGCAGCCATCATAATGTTTTCTGTTGCTCCAACACTTGGGAAGTCTAAGTAGATGGTCGACCCAACTAATTTATCTGCAACCGCTTCTACACAACCATGCGTTTGCTTCACATCAGCACTTAAGGCTGTGAAACCCTTTAAGTGTAAATCAATTTTTCTCTCACCAATAGCGCACCCACCTGGTTGAGCCAATCTGGCCTTACCTGTTCTTCCAAGTAAGGGACCCATGGTCACGATTGACGCTCTCATTTTTTGAACCAGTTCATATGGAGGTTCCGTCAAAAGAGTTTCAGCCGGAATGATTTCCAAGGTGTCTTCCTCAATCCATTCCACACCCATACCCAAGGCTCTTAAAATATCAGCCATGACTCTTACATCTTGAAGGTTGGGAACATTTTCAATAATACACTTTTCCTCTGCTAAAATTGAAGCAGCCATTAACTTTAAGACTGAATTCTTAGCACCACTGATCTTAACTTCTCCCTTTAAAGGACCACTTTTTCGCACGACCAATTTATCCAATTGGAGGCCTCCTATCTATATATTATATGTTAAAATTATCTTCTGTATACAACATACAATTATATACCATACACAAGGCGTATTCAAGCTTTCAGTGATTAATCAACAAATAAAAATGAGTGATTAGTTATATTATTCACAAAAGTCAAAAAAAGTAAAAAAGTCACCCCGCTGTCTAGGACGGGGTGACTTTTTTATAGTGATACTAATAATTACTCTTTAATGTATGCAGAAGAGAAATCAATTGTACCTAATACAGATCTATCCCATCCCTTAACTGAGTCAGAGATGTATTGTGTATCTGTATAGTGGTAAACTGGAATAATTGGTAATTCAGCCATTAAGATTTCTTGTGCATCATATAATGTATCGAAATGCTCTTTGCCACCAGTCTTTGCAGCTGAAGATAGTAAAGCATCATATTCTGGGTTGTTGTAGTTAGGATCGTTGTAAGCATTCTCAGATGTGAAGATTGATAATAAGCCCATTGGATCCATGAAGTCTGTTAACCAACCACCACGAGCCATTTCGTAGTCGCCAGCTTTTCTAGTATCTTGGAATACAGCCCATTCTTGGTTCTCTAAGTTCGTTTCAACGCCTAATACAGTTTTGAACATTTCTTGAACTGTTTCAGCTACTAATTGGTGACCTTCAGATGTATTATACATAATTGTGAATTTAGGGAAACCTTCACCATTTGGATAACCAGCTTCAGCCATTAAACGTTGTGCTTCTTCTTTTGCAGAACCGTCAGTAGGAATACCATAGTCGCCTGACATCTTCTTGAAGTCATCACCATTGTGGTCTAAGAAACCAGGTGATACGAAACCTGTAGCAGGAATTTGACCAGCACCAAGGATATCACAAATTTGTTGACGGTCAATAGCAAGTGTGAATGCTCTTCTTACTAGCGGATCTTGGAATTGTGGAAGATCCATGTTGAAGTTGTAGTAGTAAGTACCTAATAATGAGAATACATGGAATTGTTGATCTTCAGCAATTAATCTAGGAACTTCTGAAGCTGGTACAGTTGGAATAATATCTAACTCGCCTGAGCCGAATGCAGCATAGGCTGTAGAAGCTTCTTCAATGAACTCACCTACGATTTTATCTAATTTTACTGCTTCTTTGTTCCAGTAGTATTCGTTCTTTTCTAAAACAAGATTTTCACCATCATTGTACTCAGTTAAAACGAAAGGACCATTAGATACTGTTAAACTAGGATCACTTGCCCATGCACCATCTGCCTTTGACTCAACAGCAGATCGCTTAACTGGTAAGAAGTGATAGAAAGATAATAAAGAAACGATATAGTCTGTTCTAGTCACTAAGTCTACTTGTAAAGTATGGTCGTCTAGTGCTCTAACACCAACGTTATCTAAAGATTCACCAGCAACTGCTTCTGCAGCACCAACGATGTTAGTATATTCCCAAATCCAAGCATACTCAGATGCTGTTGCAGGGTCCATACCTCTTTTCCAAGCATAAACAAAGTCATGAGCAGTTAAGTCAGAACCATCTGACCACTTAGACTCTCTTAACTTAAATGTTACTGTTAAATTGTTTGAAGAGAACTCCCAAGATTTTGCGATACCAGGGTGAACAACACCACTTTTTTCTCTTACAAGACCTTCGAATGTTTGATTGATTACATCCCCACCATCACTAGCACCGTTTAAACCAGGGTCAATTGTCTTTGGCTCAGCACCAATGTTCCAATTTAAGACCTTTCTACCGGTATCTTCATCGTTATCACAACTTACTAAAGCCATCGATAATAGTAAAGATAGTACTAGCAATAATGCCATAATTCTTTTCTTCATTGTAACTCCCCCTATTCTTATAGAATACTTATATTTTATTGGCTTACAATAAGCCAATTAATATCACTTCACTAAATGACATGCTACAAAATGTTCTGGTTCTACTTCAATCAGTGGTGGTGTCACTTCTGTACAAATGTCTATCTTATGACGACATCTAGAGTGGAAACGACAACCTTCTGGTGGGTCGATGGGGCTTTTTACATCCCCTTCAAGTACAATACGATTAGACTCTTTTGTTTTCTTTGGATCTGGAATAGGAATTGATGATAAGAGCGCCTGAGTGTAAGGGTGAAGTGGCTTTTCGTAAAGCTTCTCACTCGAACACAGTTCCATCATCTTACCCAGGTACATAACTCCAATTCTGTCTGAAATGTGCTTAACCATTGACAGGTCATGGGCAATAAAGAGGTAGGTTAAACCGATTTCCTTCTGAAGGTCCTCAAGCATGTTAACTACCTGAGCCTGAATAGATACGTCCAGGGCTGAAATTGGCTCATCACAGATAATTAGCTCTGGTTCAACAGCCAAGGCTCTTGCAATACCAATTCTTTGTCTCTGTCCACCTGAGAACTCATGTGGGTAACGGCTGGCATGTTCACTCTTTAGACCAACCCTGTGCAAGAGGTCCTTGATACGGTCATCACGTTCCTTACCAGTTAACAATTTATGGGTATCTATACCCTCACCAATAATCTCCGAAACAGTCATTCTTGCATTCAAGCAAGCATATGGATCTTGGAAGATCATTTGAATTCTTTTTCTAAAGGGCATCAATTGCTTTTCAGGTAAATGAGTGATATCTTCACCATCAAAGATGATCTGACCACCGGTTGGATTATAGAGACGAATAATAGATCGTCCCATGGTTGATTTTCCACAACCTGACTCTCCAACGAGTCCAAAGGTTTCACCCTTTCTAATAGTGAATGAAACATCATCTACTGCTGTTAGATACTGTCTATTTTTCTTAAAAAAGCTGTTGCCCATTTCAAAGTACTTTTTTAAGCCTTTTATTTCTAGTAACACTTCATTCTTACTCATTGTCCACCCATCCTTTTTTGTAACCTTCTACTTCTGGTGCTTCTTCATTTAGAAGCCAGCAAGCAGAATGACTTGTCTCACTAACACTGTACATTGGTGGTGCCTCTTCTGTACATATTTGCATAGCATGAGGACATCTTGGTGAGAAGGGACAGCCTGGAGGTGGTGCCAGCAAGTCTGGTGGCGATCCAGCAATTGGCTTTAATCTCTCTTTAGCACCGGAATCCATTCTAGGAATAGACTTTAACAAGCCTCTTGTATAAGGATGTTGAGGTGCATAGAAAATATCATTTATAGTTCCCTTTTCCATCATCATACCACCGTACATAACGATGATATCTGTACATATTTCAGCAATGACACCAAGGTCATGGGTAATTAATATGATCGATGTATCCAATTTATCAGCAATATCTTTCATAATGTCCAAGATTTGTGCTTGAATGGTTACGTCTAAGGCTGTTGTTGGCTCATCAGCTATAAGAAGTCTAGGCTCACAAGATAGAGCTGTTGCAATCATAGCTCTCTGTCTCATACCACCTGAGAATTCATGCGGATAGGCTTGAATTCTTTTTTCAGCTTCAGGAATCCCTACCATATTTAACATCTTAATCGCATGGGCTAGGGCTTCTGATTTTGACATATCCGTATGTCTTCTGATAACTTCTACCATTTGATTTTTAATAGAAAACACAGGATTGAGTGATGTCATGGGGTCTTGGAAAATCATTGCGATTTTCTTACCACGGATGTTGGACATCTTTTTGTCAGAATATTTAGTTATATCTTCATTCTCAAAGAGAATTTGTCCTTCTTTAATTTCTCCAGGATGTTCGATTAATTTCATTATAGATAAGGCTGTAACACTCTTGCCAGAACCAGACTCACCTACAATACCCAATACCGAACCCTTTTCTAGTTTAAAGCTCATACGACGTACTGCCTGTACTTCTCCCATATGAGTATAGAAAGATGTCTTTAAACCATTTACCTCTAATATTGTATTCTCAGCCATATTATCCTTTCCTTAATCTTGGGTCGAGTGCATCTCTTAAGCCATCACCAATAAAGTTAAATGCTAACATTGTCACAGCAATCGAAATTGCTGGGAACATCAGTTGGTATGGATAGGTTTGCAGGCCTTGTCTCGCATTATTTGCCAGCGTCCCCCATGAAGCCATAGGAGCTGATACCCCTAAACCAATGAAACTTAAGAACGATTCTGTAAATACTGCTGTTGGGATCATCATTGCCATCGAAACAATAATTGGCCCCATAGCATTTGGAATTAAGTGTCTCATAATAATTCTATGTTTTGCAACACCCATCGTTCTGGCTGCCAGTACAAATTCCTGCTCTTTAATTGATAACATCTGGCCTCTAACAATTCTGGCCATACCAACCCAGTATACACTCGATAAGGCGATGATGATGTTCCATAAGCCACCCTCTCTGAACCAAACCATTAAGAGGATTACATAGATTACTAAAGGAATAGAGTTGATGATATCAACGATTCTCATCATGATATTATCCACACGGCCACCCTCATAGCCTGAGATAGATCCATATACAACACCTATGAAAAGATTAACCATCGTTGCAATAAAGGCAACCAATAGAGAAATTCGAGCACCATACATAACACGGGTTAAAACATCTCGACCCAACTCATCTGTTCCGAAGGGATAGAGTTTATTTCTCACCTTGTCTGTAGTCCCCTCATAAACCTTGTCTTGATATTTGATAGTAAAATCATAATCATAGCCTTGTTTAGTGGGTAATAGGTTATATGAGAAGTCTAATTGAACAATTTCGTCTCCCCAGTGATAGTTATAAACTTTATTGATATTATCTTTATCAGATGGTTCAATTTTAAATCTTTCAACTAATTCACCATTATCCTTTACCAGTAAAAGACCATAGTCCTTAGATAGGTAGAAGTTAACGTCTTTTGACACTTGGGTGATTTCCATAGTTGGTGGAATATTTCTAAAATCATTCACTTGGTCTGAATAGGTATACTGAGTAAACAAGGGACCAAAAATCGCGAACATAATAATCAAAATAATGATGATCAGGCCTAACATTGAAGACTTGTTATGCTTAAGTCGTCTCCAAGCATCCTGCCAGTAGGTTAAACTCGGACGTGTACTCTCTACATCAGCTACACGTTCCTCTAGAAACACAAATTTATTCTCTGCCATGTCTTATTCTCGCCCTCCTAGTTTAATTCTTGGGTCAATGAGTCCGTATGCTATATCAACTAATAGAACCATGAACATGTAGAATACCGAATAGAATACTGTAATCCCCATGATTGTAGTATAGTCACGGTTAGAAACACTCTCTACGAAGTATTTACCGATACCTGGAATTACAAAGATACTCTCTACAACAAACGATCCTGTTAAAATGGCTGCAAACATTGGTCCAATATAAGTTACAACAGGAATCAGAGCATTTCTAACCGCATGCTTACCGATTACAGATAACTCCTTGATACCATTGGCTCTTGCTGTTCTTACATAGTCTTGTCTTAAGACCTCTAACATACTTGATCTTGTTAAACGGGTTACAAATGACAATGAATAACCAGACAGTGCAAGTACTGGTCCGACATAAGCCAAGGGTGAGTTTAAACCAAATGTTGGGAACCAGCCCAGCTTACCAGCAAAGAAGGATACAAAGACCGTTGCCAGTACGAAGTTAGGAATGGTAACCCCTAGGGTTGCCATAAACATAACAAAATAATCCAACTTTTGATTTTGCTTCAGGGCGGATATAACTCCAAGTGGAATCCCAGCTACTATAATTAAGAGTGTAGCTAAAGCACCTACTTGTGCCGATGCAGGTAAACCAGTCTTAATCATATCTCCTACATCCTGACCAATCTTAGAATAAGAAGGCCCAAGATCAAATGTTGCAAGCCCCTTCATATAGTTAAGATACTGCAATGGAAGTGGATCATCTAAATTGTACTTTTTATTTAATGCTTCGATTATTTCATCTGGTACCGGACGCTCTCTAGTAAATGGGCCCCCTGGTATACTATGCATCATTGTAAATGTTAAGGCTGTAATTATGATGATGGTGAAAAAAATCGCAATGATACGTTTCAGTAGGTATGACTTCATCAATTTTCTCCTTTAAATATATTGATACTTCTAAAATCATTTATTTCGTAACAGATAACTTACCCCCCCTTAAGTTGTTACAAAATCTTAACATCTTCTTTTTCAATTATTATATTTCAAAAATTCAGAAAAATCAAACCATTTAATCAATAAATGTTAACTTTTATTAACAAAATACTGTTAATTATAAGATTTTCATAACATTTGACAGATTTCTTTAATAATTTTGTTAATTGTTACATAGTAGACGAAGTTAGTGAACATATTAACACTAATAACTTGAATAGAATACATATAATAGAATTAAATGCCATTATATGGACTTGTGTAAAAGAAAAAACACCACAGTTTCCTGTAGTGCCTAAAAAAAGCATCCTCTTCAAAAGAGGATGCCTATGTTTAGAATTTATAGATACTTAATTCCTCACTAAACTCTGTTGTGAGTGCTTTAAAATCTTCAATATTGTTGGTTAAGTCTTTAATCTGCTCTGTGTAAATACTAACATTGGCACTTACTTGCTCAGCTGAAGCTGCATTTTCCTCAGCGATTGCAGCGAGTGATTCCATGTTGGTAAAGACACCAGAAATTTTCTCAGTTTGTACCATCAGCTTCTCTGAAGTCTTGACCATGACATCTGCTACTTCCTTAATAGTAAGCTTGGCTTCAGATGACGCCTCAACAGCAGAAGATAATTGAGTGTTCTCAGTGTTTAGGACATTGTATTGGGTGTCCACATCCCCTACCAGCTGCTCAATCTCACCAACAAATACAGAAAGACTAGAGTTAATTTGGTCTACAGCCTTTGATGTTTCCTCTGATAACTTTCTAACCTCTTCGGCTACAACAGCAAAGCCCTTTCCAGCTTCACCCGCTCTAGCAGCCTCTATAGAAGCATTTAAGGCAAGAAGGTTGGTTTGTTCCGAAATATTCGATACCAGTGATACGATGTTTGTAATGTCCTGGGCACTATTCTTTAATTGAATACCATTTTCCTTAACCTTTTCAAACTTGGTTAAGATGACATTGATTTCATCAGCTGTTTTTTCAACATCATTAAAGCTGCTTTCAATCTTAATAACAGATGCCTCGAGAAGGTCCTTATTGGTGTTTTCCTCTTCAGCTATAAACTTCACTTCTTCAATGTTTTCACTAAGGGTATGAATAGACACTTCTGTTTCATGGGCTTGGTTGGTCGCTGCATCCGCTAACTGCTCAACCACATCTGCGATTTCATCTGAAGTTAAGCCCATACTTTGAGCAATGTCTCTTAAGTCATCACTGAAGGTATTCATTTCATCAGACATATTGTTATAACCAATAAAGTTCTTGTTATTTGAATATCTGTAGTCATTAAACAGTTTAAAAATCAATTCATAAACATCTCCGGTTTTGACAACAACATTCTTATCGTACTCGTGCCTGTTGAGGTCCTCTAATTCCTCACGAATCAGGCGAATGGGTCTATGAACCAGTTTAGATGATAAATAGGTGAAGATCCCCGTAGCTCCAATTGTAGCGAGGGCCGTTCCTATATTAAGGCCATCAACAAGGCCACTTAGTGGTAACATAAGCCCAGCGGATAAAGCACTGGATAAGATGGCTACCTTCATGCTGGTTGACTTGAATAGACCGAAAGACAAGAAACGGTTCAAACGATAGTTTCTTATAATCTCCGTATCATATGCAAAGGTTAATTCTAAGGTAAGAGAATCCCCTTCACGGGATACTTCCTTAATATCAATCTTTTCATTAAAGTGGTTAGAGACCCCTTCTAAAAGCCCCATAAAGTAGGGGAACATTCTTCTCTTAGATGTATAAACAAATTTAGCCTTAGGTCCTGACAGGGGAGTCATGTCCAACAAGGGAGGCTTAGCTCCTTTAAATCTCTTAATAACTATCTGATGGACATCATTCATGGCACTTAAGAAATGGAAGGCCTTATCGTGTCTGAAGAAGGCTGGATAACTAGAGCTAAAGGTCAAAATATTATCAACACCAATTTTTCTCCATAAATCGTCCTGTTTTAAGTTAACAGATTTTGACATGGCTGCTACAAATCCATTCACTTTTTCATCTGGCACGTCCACTAGGGGTGAGAAGGTTCCCTTCCCCTCAATACCTGCTGCCATTAAGGCATGATCAACTTTTTCATCATTAAATAATTTTCTACAGGTTTTCACCCAAGTTGTTACAACAGTTCCCTTCAATAAAATCACGCTCCTTTATAGGCCTTATACCCATCATGTTCATCATTAACACACGGTAAAGACATTCATACTATAATAGTAACCACTTACTGACAAATTATCAAGGTCTTTGTGGTAAAAGACGTCACATTCTCTACAATTTTAATAGACTTACAGCAAAAAAAATATAACGCCTGCCCAATCTGGACAGACGTTTATCTTTTACTTTGTATGAATGTTAATTCTATTCATAGCTTTTTTGAGTGAAATCTTAGCTCTTAAAACATCCAGTTCATCCTGTCTGTTCTCAAGACGTCTATTGGCACGATCAGCTGCTTCTTTGGCTCTGTCTAAATCTATTTCATGAGCCCATTCAGCAGAATCGGTAATAATCATTACCTTGTCTTCGTCAATGGTGATAAAGCCACTCGAACATGCAGCATCCCTAAACTCACCTGCTTGTCTGACACGGATCCCTCCAATAGCTAGAGGAGCTACCAGGGGCTCATGGTCCTTCATGATACCAATATCCCCTTCACTCGTCCTAACGATTGCCATTTCGACTTCTTCATCAAAAAAGTTCTTGTCTGGTGTAACAATTTCTAGTTTAAAGCCTGATTTCATTTAGGACCTCCTTCAACTAGACTATAAAGTCTTAGCTTTTTCTAGTGCGTCCTCAATGGTACCTACAAGTAAGAAGGCTTGCTCAGGCACATCATCATGAAGACCATCCAAGATTTCTTTGAAACCTCTAATCGTCTCCTTTACAGGTACATATTGACCTGGGATGCCTGTAAATTGCTCCGCTACATGGAAAGGCTGTGATAAGAATCTTTCAATCTTTCTAGCACGGTTTACAACTTTCTTATCATCATCAGATAATTCATCCATACCCAGGATAGCGATGATATCTTGCAGTTCCTTGTATCGCTGAAGGATTTCCTGAACAGAACGTGCTACTGAATAGTGCTCGTCTCCAACGATTTCTGGTGTTAAGATTCTAGATACTGAATCCAGTGGATCCACAGCAGGATAAATACCCTTTTCTGAGATCTTTCTGTTCAGTACTGTTGTTGCATCTAGATGGGCAAAGGTTGTTGCTGGCGCTGGATCTGTTAAGTCATCGGCAGGTACATAAACAGCCTGTACCGATGTGATTGATCCCTTCTTAGTTGAAGTAATACGCTCTTGAAGCTCACCCATGTCTGTTGCAAGGGTTGGCTGGTAACCTACGGCTGATGGCATACGACCTAGAAGGGCCGATACCTCAGAACCTGCTTGAGTAAATCTGAAGATATTATCGATGAATAAAAGTACATCCTTACCTTCAGCATCTCTAAAGTATTCTGCCATCGTTAAACCTGTTAAGGCAACACGCATTCTAGCTCCTGGTGGTTCGTTCATCTGACCGAATACTAGGGCTGTCTTGTCGATAACACCTGATTCAATCATTTCATGGTAAAGGTCGTTCCCCTCACGAGTTCTCTCCCCTACACCAGCGAATACAGATAATCCACCATGCTCCTTGGCAATGTTGTTGATTAACTCCTGGATTAATACGGTCTTACCTACACCGGCACCACCGAACAAACCGATTTTCCCCCCTCTAGAGTAGGGTGCAATCAAGTCTACTACCTTGATACCTGTTTCAAAGATTTCTGTTGAAGTTTCCTGTTCTTCGAAGCTTGGAGCGGGTCTATGAATGGACCACTTTTCCCCTTCAATTCCAGGTTTATTATCTACAGTATCGCCTAATACATTGATAAGACGACCTAATGTTTTTTCACCTACTGGTACAGAAATAGGTTGGCCTGTCGCAACAGCCTCCATACCTCTTACCAAACCATCTGTAGAACTCATGGCAATCGCTCTGATTGTGTTATCACCAACGTGCTGAGCTACCTCTGCAACGATACGGTGGTCTCCATGGATGATCTCAATGGCGTCTAAGATGTTGGGTAATGCATTCTCATCGAACTTAATATCGACTACCGGTCCAATGATTTGGACAATTTTCCCCACATTTTGTGACATTCTGATTTCACATCCTTCCAATACATGTTTATTATTTAAGGGCTTCTGCTCCACCTACGATTTCAGCAATTTCTTGCGTAATCGCAGCCTGTCTAGCCTGGTTAAATGTTAATGTTAACTCATCAATCATGTCATCAGCATTGTTAGAAGCATTTTCCATTGCAACCCTTCTTGCTGCTTGCTCTGCAGCCGCTGACTCCACTAGGCCACCATATACTGTAGATTCAATATACTTAGGCACGATGAAACTGAGTACTTCCTCAGGTGATGGCTCATAATTAATGAACTCATAATCTGCGTCTTCATTAGCCGTGTGGTCACCTGCCTCTACAGGCAGTAACTTAAGTAATAAAGGTTCCTGAGATATTGTACTGATCAGTTGAGTATAGACTAACTTGATTTCGTCAACTGTCTCTTGCTTATAAAGATCCAAAGCCATCTTGGCAATAAGCTGAGCATCTGAGAAAGACGGACGCTCTGAGATTCCTTCAAAGGCCTTATGGACATGATATCCATTATTGCTAAAGAAGGAATTAGCTTTCTTACCAATAGTAATTACTAAAGATCGGTCTAAATCTACTGAATCGTGAACCACAGTCTTCATGGCGTTAACGTTATAACCACCACAAAGGCCCCTGTCACCAGTAATTACAATGTAAAGAGTCTTCTTCACTGGACGCTTGGCAAGGTATTCGTTCTTAAGACTTTTTTCATTCTCAATCACCCCTTGAACAGCCTCCATAACCCCATCAAAGTAGGGCTTTGTAATATTCAATCGATCCTTTGTTCTCTTTAGTTTAGCAGTCGATACAAGTTCCATCGCTTTGGTAATTTGTCTTGTGTTGTTGACACTTTTAATTTTACGCTTTATATCGCGCGTACCCATACCTGCCATGCTTATCTCCTGACTCTAATTGCTTGCTTCGAATTGCTCTTTAAACTTAACAATCGCTTCATCAATCTTAGCTACTGTTTCATCTTCTAACTTACCAGTATCTCTAATGGCAGCTGATACACTTGGATAATTTTCGTCTGTAAAGTTGATAAACTCTCTTTCGAAACGTCTAACATCCTTAACATCAACATCCATCAAGTGCTTGTTGATTACTGCATAGATACTGATAACTTGATGTTCCATGCTCATGGTGTCATTTTGACCCTGCTTTAGGATCTCCATTAAACGCTCACCATGCTTTAATGTATTTTGAGTCGCTTGATCAAGTTCTGAACCGAACTGGGCAAAGGCAGCTAACTCACGGTATTGAGCAAGCTCAAGCTTGATCTTACCAGCAACCTTCTTCATGGCCTTAGTTTGAGCAGCCCCCCCAACACGAGATACAGATAAACCAGCATTTACCGCAGGTCTTTGACCAGAGTTGAATAACTCAGACTCAAGGAAGATCTGTCCATCAGTGATAGAAATTACGTTTGTTGGGATATAAGCTGAAATATCCCCTGCTTGTGTTTCAATGATTGGAAGAGCTGTGATCGAACCAGCACCCTCTGCATCAGAAAGCTTAGCAGCACGCTCTAATAATCTAGAGTGAATGTAGAATACATCCCCTGGATAAGCTTCACGCCCTGGAGGTCTTCTCAGTAATAGAGACATGGCACGGTAAGCCACGGCATGCTTAGACAGGTCATCATAGATAATCAACACGTCTTTACCAGCATACATGAACTCCTCAGCCATAGATACACCTGCAAATGGTGCGATGTATTGTAGTGGAGCAGGATCTGATGCTGATGCACTTACAATGATTGAGTAATCCATTGCACCATTGTCTTCTAACATCTTAGACAACTGGGCAACAGTTGACTTCTTTTGACCGATTGCAACATAAATACAAATTGTATTTTCGTGCTTTTGGTTGATTATTGTATCAATGGCAATAGCCGTCTTACCTGTCTGCTTGTCACCGATAATTAATTCTCTTTGACCCCTCCCAATCGGAATCATTGAGTCAATGGCCTTAATCCCTGTTTGTAGGGGTTGGAATACCGATTGTCTCTCAATGATACCAGGTGCATTGGCTTCAATAGGTCTATGCTTATCTGATTTAATAGGTCCCTTACCATCTAAGGGTTGTCCTAAACTGTTTACAACACGTCCAATTAAATCATCACCAACTGGAACTTCAACGATACGCTTTGTTCTCTTTACCGTATCTCCTTCCTTGATTTGATTATCTGGACCAAGAAGTACAGCACCGACGCCGTCTTCCTCCAAGTTTAATGCCATACCATATACGTCATTTGGGAACTCTAATAGTTCCCCTGCCATACACTTTTCTAGGCCGTGAACTCTGGCGATACCATCACCAACTTGAATCACTGTACCAACATCATCAACTTGGAGTGTATTTTTGTACCTCTTGATTTGCTCTTGAATTACCGAGCTAATTTCTTCAGGTCTTAAATTCATGTTTATATCACTCCTATACAACTAGATTATAATTTGAGCTAAATCATGCTTCATATGTTCAAGTTTTCGTCTGATAGAACCATCAATAATTTTGTCACCCACTTGGACAACCAAGCCCCCCATAATGTCAGGGTTGATGACGTTATTGATGGTCACTTTTTGACCAGTCACTTGATTCAGTTTCTCTTCTAATGATTTCTTGGCTGCTTCATCCAATGGGATAACAGACTCAACTTTAGCTATTACATTCCCCTCATGATCATCAACGATAGCCTTAAATGCATCAAAGGTTGATAGCAAGGCATCATTTCTTTTCTTATCATTTAATACTTTTAAGAAGTTTAACGTCGTCTCACTGATGTGGTCCTTAAAGGTTACATCCAACAAGTCACTCCGCTCATTCATAGAAACTTTAGGTGACGTTAATACTAGGAAAAAGTCTGGGTTTTGTTTAATAGCGTCTACTACAAATTGATACTCAGCTAAAATCTGATCCACATTGCCTTGTTCAAGTGCTACATCAAATAAAGCACCAGCATATGTTTTAGATACTAATTTTGCCATTTTGTATCCCCTACCTCTTCTAGGAATTGATTGATTAGGTTTTGGTGCTTACCTTGATCAATGTCCTCTTCTAAGACTTTAGAAGCTGCCAATAATGATAATGATACAATTTCTTCTTTGAGTTCATTGACTGCTTTTTGTTTTTCTCTCTCGATTTCCTTTTCAGCACGTTTCTTTATTAGGTCCGCTTCACGTTCAGCATCCTTAATAATTTCATGTCCACGCTTTTCAGCCTTAACTGATGCCGCATGGATCAGTGCACGGCCTTCTTCTTCAACACCTGCTAACTTACCTTCATAAGAAGCAATTAAAGCATCGGCCTTTTGATTTTTCTCATCTGCTAAATCAAGCTCAGTCTTAATCTTATCCTGACGTTCCTCTATAACATTTTTAACTGGAACGAATAGGAAGTAAGTCAGAGCACCGAATAAAATAAGGGTATTTAAAATCTGGAAAAAAAGAGTTGCATCAATTGTAACTAATCCCAATGTTGTCCCTGGTGTAGCAGCGGCTAAACCGGCAACGGGTAGTAAATTTGATAACATCAATTACGCCTCCTTGTTATTTCAATACACCTAATTATTTTACTTGACCTACTAATGGGTTTGCGAATAACAAGATGATTGCTACTACAAGACCATAGATACCTGTTGTCTCTGCTACAGCAGCACCTAATAACATAGTTCTAACGATATCCCCTTGTGCTTCTGGTTGTCTACCAACACCCTCAGCACCCTTACCAGCAGCAAAACCCTGACCGATACCAGGACCGATACCAGCGATCATTGCAAGACCAGCACCGATAGCAGATGCTGCTAAGACTAAAGCTTTACCATTCGTTACTGCATTTTCTGCAGTTGCTACAGTTTCATTTAACATTTAAAAATCCTCCTTAAGTATGTATTAAATCGCTATATTCGAAAATAGTTCCGTATACATCAATACCATTGAAATAATCAAGGCATAAATACCTGTTGTTTGTGCTACAGCTTGACCTAAGAACATGGTTCTAATAATCATAGGTTGTAACTTGGGTCTCTTACCAACGGCTTCAGTGGCCTTACCAGCCGCATAACCTTGACCGATACCAGGTCCGATACCAGCAATCATTGATAAGCCTGCTCCAAGGGCTGCACCAACAAGAATAATGTTTCTTGGATCTCCTACAACAACATTGCCCACTAATGGATTAGCAAACAATAGGATAATAGCCACAACTAGGGCTAGGATCCCTGATGTTTCAGCAACAGCCGCTCCTAAAAGCATAACCATTGTTGAAGACTTTGAATTCTTAGGGTTTCTGGCAACAGCTTCTGCACCCATACCGGCTGCAAATCCCTGGCCAATCCCTGGACCTATACCTGCAATCATTGCTAGACCAGCGCCTATAGCCGAAGCTGCAAGTACAAGAGCCTTAGGATCTTGTTCAGAGACCCATTCAAATATGACCTTTACAAGATCTAAATCTGTAAACATATAGCCTCCTTTTAGTCACTAGCCAATGAAACGAATACCATCGTTAACATCGCAAAGATAAATGATTGCAACAGTCCTGCAAATAAATCAAAGTACGCATGAAGTACTGCAGGTACAATTACTGCAAAATTGCCTAATGCTTCATAAACCAATGTCATAATAATCAAACCACCAACAACGTTACCGAATAGACGGAAACTTAGTGAGATCGGCGTCGCCAACTCACCTAAAATGTTTAATGGTAGTAAAAACGGCATAGGTTCTAAGAAGCCTTTCAAGTAGCCACCAACACCTTTTGATTTAAAGCCCATAAAGTGGATTAAAACAAAAGTCATCAATGCTAGGGCCATGGTGGTATTAAGATCCGCCGTAGGTGGTCTTAAACCGAGTAAACCTGAAATATTGGCAACCCCTATAAATAACATTAATGTCCCTACATAAGGCGCAAAGTTCTTAAACTTTTTACCCATGGTAGATTCAGTTAAATTATAGAACGTGTCCACCAACAATTCAGCAACCACTTGCTTCTTGCCTGGGATAATTGATAATTTTCTAGTTAAGAAAATACTAAACCCAATTAAAAGAGCCATAATAAACCATGTGGTCGTTACAGTTTGGGTAATAGCAATCCCATTTCCAATCGGTATGACCCATATGACCTCAGGACCGAATTCCATTCTTTACACCTCCCTTCTCTTAAAAATAGATTTGTAAAATTCTTTATCGTTAAAAAGATTAGTTACTAAAACTGAAAGTTTAATAAACATGATCCCTATAACTGTTCCAATAACATGCAGGTGGGGTGTTACCACAGCCACATATAAGACAATACCCGTTATGATATACCGTATGAAGTACTTACGGATAGCATAGGTCTGAGCATGGCCCGGATTCTTATGAACTGCCCGCTCCATGGTCAGGGCCAGATCCCAGAAATGTAGGTAGCCTATACTTACACCTAGGAGTAAGCCTAGACTTAAGGGCATAAATAAAGACTTAAACCCCAGGTAAAAAACAATTACTGTCAGGATGGTCAGGCCCCCTGAGCAGATGGCCAGTTTCTTCTTCAAGTCAGCAATCACTTTTCTTTCTCCTTTTTCTTGTCTTCTTCTGATGAACGAACGACCTTCATGACAAACTTATATAGACTCATAAAGGCTGTGCCCACACCTAGAAAAACACCAATTAAGACAAACCAGGGTGAGGCATTTAACTTTTCATCCAAGAGGTTACCCAAATAAACGCCTCCAATGATTGGAGTAATCATAATCATGGCTATTTGTGTCAAGTACGCAAGGTTTTTTAAGGCCTTGAAATCCATAGAACCTCCTAGACTGGTATATACCCGTCAGCTACTTTTAAAACCAAAGGTTTTAAGGACCGACGGGACTTGAATTGACCCTTATTAAGGCGGATACAATTCTAGGGGTATAATACATACCCCTAGTCTTTAGATCATTTTCTTTAAATCATCGCTAATGATTAAATTCGCTTCTGTTAAATTTTGAATTTCTTCTATCGTAAACTCAGGGTTGTACTCTAATAATTCTAAGCCACCATCAGTTACCTTCATGACTGCCATTTCTGTAACAATCAAGTCCACTACGCCTACAGCTGTTAGGGGTAGGTTACACTCTGATAAAATTTTAACAGATCCCTTCGCTGTATGCTCCATAGCAACGATTACCTTTTTGGCGCCAGTTACCAGGTCCATAGCACCCCCCATGCCCGGTACTTTCTTACCCGGAATCATCCAGTTTGCTAGATTACCCTTGGCATCAACCTGTAAAGCACCTAAAACCGTACAATCTAAGTGACCACCACGGATAATTGAGAATGACATAGCTGAGTCAAAGAATGCAGCATCATTTTCAATAGTTACTGGTTGTCCACCTGCATTGGTTAGGTATTCAACTTCTTGGCCTGCTTCAGGAGCAGACCCCATACCGATAAAACCATTTTCAGATTGGAAGGTAACATCTATATCTTGGGGTACATAGTTAGCCACCAGGGTGGGTAAGCCAATCCCTAAGTTAACTAGGTCTCCATCTTTAAACTCTTTTGCAACACGTGTAGCAATTATTTTACGAATTGTAGACTTATCCATTGCTACCTCCTTTAACAATCATATCAACAAAGATATGGGGTGTATGAACGAAGTTAGGATCTAGACTACCAACCGGAACAATCTCATCAACTTCTGCAATAACAGTTTCTGCAGCCATAGCCATGAGTGGGTTGAAGTTTTGACCTGAATACTTGTAAACTAGGTTACCCTTTTCATCTGCAGTTTTAGCATGAATCAGGGCAACGTCTGCCTTAAGTGGCAGTTCCACTAGGTACTTCTTACCATCAATCACTAGAGTATCCTTGCCTTCTTCAACAATGGTTCCTACACCTGTTGGTGTGATAACTGCACCTAGACCAGATCCAGCTGCACGTACTTGTTCAGCAATGGTTCCCTGGGGTGATAAGACAACCTCTAGTAGGCCCTCGTTCATCAAACGACCGGTTTCCTTGTTGGTACCAATGTGGGAAGTAATTACTTTCTTCACACATCCATTAACGACAAGTTTACCGATTCCCTGCTCAGGGAAGCTCGTGTCGTTACAGATGATGGTTAAGTCCTTTAATTTTTTTTCAACAACGGCATCAATCAATGCTTCTGGTGTCCCTACTCCTAGGAATCCACCAATCATTAAGGTCATACCGTTTTCAACTTTTTCTATGGCCTGAGCCACTGTTGAAATTTTTTTCATCTGGTCCTCCTTATATATCCTCTATTACTAACTTAAGAAAAGCCTCGTATAAAAAGTTGTCCTAGGACTTTTTATGTTTTCCAAAGTCACAATAGACCAGTAAATATGCACTGTCTACTGAAATAGAATACCATATATTCAGTAAATTATGAACTGTTTTATCGGTTTTTTGCAATAAAAAGGCAAGTACACCATTTCATAAAAATGATTGTATACTTGCCGACTATTTCATTTATTTACTTGTGAAATACCCATGAATTTCATTAATGATTCGGTCTACTGAATGACCATCCCCATAAGGATTGGCTGCCTTAGCCATAGAATCGTAGGCTGCCTGGTTTGTCATCAACTGGTAGGCCTTTTGATAAATGACCTCTTCCTCAACACCCACCATGGCAACGGTCCCTGCCGCAACTGCTTCAGGGCGCTCTGTCTCTCTTCTCAAGACAAGTACAGGCTTACCAAGAGCTGGTGCCTCTTCTTGCAGGCCACCAGAATCGGTCATAATCAGGTAGGATCTTGCCATTAGATTGGCAAAAGGCTTGTAAGTCAAGGGTTCAATTAAGTGGATACCATCCATATCACCAAACACATCATTGGCTATGGCCCTAACCTTAGGATTCAGGTGGATGGGATAGATCACTCGAACACCCAAGTCTTCAATTAAACGCTTGATGGCAGTGAAAATAGCCACCATGGGTTGACCTAGATTTTCCCTTCTATGGGCAGTAACTAGGATGACCTTTTCCTGATCAAAGTCAATATCCTTTAAAACATCTTCCTGGAAAACATAGTCTTTATCAATCACCATATTCAAGGCATCAATAACTGTGTTACCCGTCAAATAAATGGCCTCTTCCTTAATATTTTCTCTTAAAAGATTGTCCTTGTTTGACTGGGTAGGTGCAAAATGCATAGAAGTAACCTTAGAGGTTAAGGCACGGTTGGCTTCTTCTGGGAAGGGTGACCACATATCTTGACTTCTAAGTCCCGCTTCTACGTGTCCAACAGGAATTTGATGATAGAAGGCTCCTAAAGACCCTGCAAAAGTTGTTGATGTATCACCATGTACCAGGACCATGTCCGGCTTTTCTTCTTCTAAAACACCGTCAATCTTACTCAAGATTCGGCTGGTGATCTGACTTAAACTCTGGTTTTTAGTCATAATATCAAAATCATAGTCTGGTTGAACTTGGAAAATATCCAATACCTGGTCCAACATCTCCCTGTGCTGACCACTCACACATACCACACTGTCAAAACGCTGGTCTTTCTCTAAGGCCTTAACCAGGGGACACATCTTAATGGCTTCTGGTCTCGTACCAAACATTAACATTATCTTCTTCTTCATATGAATCCTCATCTTTCAAACATCAGTAAAGCACTGGGCTTATTCTTGCTTATTTTAACATAAAGGCCTGGCCCCTAAAAACGTGACTGTCTTCTTTTACACAACTGTAACAAAGTGTCTTATTCCTGTTAAGCAAATAAAGGACAAAACTCTGTGAGTTTTGCCTTAAAATCTAAAAAAGAAGGACTGCCTCAGCAATCCTATTTTTCATTAATACCAAGGGACCTGTAAATTGGAATAGCAATCATTAGAACAACAATTGCTGACAAAACAGTCACCTGAACCATAGCATGGTTTAAAATTGATATTGCCGTCGCTCCCATCAAGGCACTGATCAAGTACATGATCAAAACTGCTCCCTTTTGGTCATAACCCAGGGCCAATAGCCTGTGGTGAACATGACCCTTGTCAGCTTCAAACAGGGGCTTCTTAGTCACTGCCCGTCTAACAATGGCAAAACTGGTATCAAAAATGGGTAGGCCTAAAGCCAGTACAGGAATAACAACGGTTAAGGCCGTGGTTCCCTTTAGGGTTCCTTCTATAGATATAGCGGCTAGAATAAAGCCTAAGAAATAGGCGCCTGTGTCTCCCATGAAAATGCTGGCTGGATTAAAGTTGTGTGGCAAGAAACCTAAACTTGATCCTGCTAAAATAAGGGTTAAAACCGTTACTTCATAAGAGCCATTGATATAGGCTACATAAGCCAGGGTAAAGGCAGCAATTGTAGCAATACCTGTCGCTAGACCATCCAAACCATCTACCAGGTTAATGGTATTGGTAATACCAATGATCCATATAACGGTAATCGGTGTACTCAGTATATCAAAATTAATATAGCCTGATTGGCTAAAGAAGTCTGTTAAGAACTCAATCCTAAAACCAAATTTAATTAAAATCATTGCAGCTACAAACTGGATGACCAATTTCAAGCTGGCTCTTAAGGGCTTTATATCATCAATCATGCCCATAACCACTAAGAGGCTGGATCCTAAAAAGATGCCTAGTAGTTTTTGACTTTCAATATCTGAAAACAAGAACATGACCAGGGTAAAGGCCAAATAAATTGCCAGTCCACCCATTCGAGGAATAGGCTTAGTATGCACTCTTCTATTATCTTTTGGTACATCAACTGCCCCTACTTTAATGGCGAACTGTCTGGCCAGGGGAGTTGTAAAGTAGCTAATGGCAAAGGCCACAAGCATGGGTATAATAAAAATCATAGTTCGACTCACTTTCTCTATCTTCACCATAGCTATTCTATATGGTTCGTTTAAAAAAAGCAAGTAATTTTATAGGCTAACCGATTAATTATTTTTAATATCCTGTTTGAGTGGATAAGGAATCATCATAAACAATCCAATCACAAACATGCATGACCCTAAAATTCTCCTTATCATCCCTAACCACAACAGTCTCAATACCTGCATTGATGATGAGTCGTTTGCACATCATACAGGAGTTGGCCTGGTCCACATAAGTGCCAGTCTTCTTCTCCTTGCCAACCAAGTAGAGGGTTGAACCAATCATATCCCGTCTCCTGGCAGAAATAATAGCATTGGCCTCCGCATGGACGGACCGACACTTTTCATACTGGGTTCCTCGAGGAATGTGCTGCTCTGTTCGCGTACAGTAGTTTAAATCTAAACAGTTCTTCCGCCCCCTAGGCGCTCCTGTATAGCCTGTCGATATAATCTCATCACTCGATACGATAATAGACCCATAGTTACGTCGCAGGCAGGTCCCTCTTTCCAAAACCGTCTCTGCTATGTCTAAATAATAGTTTTCCTTGTCTCTTCTCATAAGCCCCCCAATTCATAGATTCTAAAAAAGGGCTTGATCATCAAGCCCTTAAAAGATTTTATTTAGTACCGAACAAACGGTCACCTGCATCCCCTAAACCAGGAACGATATAAGCATGATCATTGAGTTTTTCATCGATAACTGCTACATAAATGTCTACATCCGGATGAGCCTCTTGTAAAGCTTCAACCCCCTCTGGACAGGCAATTAAACAAGCAAATTTAATGTTCTTCGCACCCTTTTCCTTAATAAATTGAATCGCAGCAATAGCCGATCCACCAGTTGCCAGCATAGGGTCAACAACAATGATTTCTCTTTGCTCAACATCTGTTGGCATCTTGCAGTAGTATTCAACAGGTTGAAGTGTTTCAGGATCTCTATATAAACCAACATGGCCTATCTTAGCAGAAGGAATCAAGTTCATGAAACCATCAACCATACCAAGGCCAGCTCTAAGGATTGGAACAATACCAACCTTCTTACCAGCAATCACCTTTGACATGGTCTTGCATACAGGTGTCTGAACTTCAACTTCCATTAGGGGGAAGTTACGGGTTACTTCATAGGCCATTAACATAGCGATTTCTGTAACAATCTCTCTAAACTCCTTGGTACTTGTCTTTTCATCTCTCAATAATGTTACCTTATGTTGAATCAAAGGATGATTCATCTCAAAAACTTTAGCCATGATAATTTCCTTTCTATTTGAAATACTCTTCTTCTACAGCCGTAATCATATCCACACGCTTGTTGTGACGGCCACCTTCAAACTCTGTGCCTAAGAAGGCTTCAACAATTTGAGTTGCTAGGCCAAGGCCTACGACTCTTGCACCAATAGCTAAGACATTGGCATTGTTATGAAGTCTCGACATTTCAGCTGAGAACACATCACTGACACAAGCACACCGGATGCCCTTTACCTTGTTGGCAACATAAGACATTCCCAGTCCTGTACCACAAATGAGTATCCCTAGATCCGCTTGGTCGCCTGCAACAGCTTCAGCAACAGCTCTGCCGTATACAGGGTAGTCAACTGAGTCTGTACTGTAGGTCCCCATATCCACAACTTCAGCACCCTTACCTTCAATGTATGCTTTCATTGCTTCTTTAAGTTCATAGCCTCCATGGTCACAACCAATGGCAATTTTCATGGTAATCCTCCTCTTATACATATATAATTTCATAACCAGCGGCCTTGGTCAGGCGATTCATAATCGCCTGGCCAGTTCCCTGACTAGAATAACCTTCACATAAGACCAAGTCTATCTTGTCATGGTCAAATTGTCTTAGGGCTTTAAATAGGTTGGCTGCAACCTGGTCCAGGTGGTCTCTAGATCCCAAAGATACAACCAAGTCAGCCTGGTAGGCCTCCCTTGTTTCATCACAGCAAAGAATTCCCACTCTCAAGCCCTCGTTTTGATCTTTTACTTTTTTTATGGCCTCAACTACCTTGTCCAAGTCTCCCTGGTAAATCTTCATGTCAGCTTCAGGACTGTAGTGTTTGTACTTCATGCCTGGTGCCAGGGGCTGAACACCCTTAGAAATCCCCTTATTCAAACTAGGATCCACCAGAATAGGTCCAATAGTCTCTTCTAAGTCTTCCCTTGTCACTGTACCAGGCCTTAACAAAACAGGTGGCTCCTTGGTCATATCTAGGATGGTTGATTCTAAACCATGTTCCGATTCGTCTGAATATATGATACCTGCTATCTTACCATCCAAATCCTCAAATACATGACCGCCCTGAGTAGGGCTGGGCTTACCAGAATTATTGGCTGATGGGGCCGCAACTGGAAGTCCTGCAGCTTGAATTAGGGCCCTAGCAATCTCATGAGATGGATAACGAATGGCCAGGGTCTTTAGACCTGCTGTCACATTTTCAGCCACCAGGCCCTTGCTTTTAAAGATCATGGTCAAGGGACCAGGCCAAAAGCGGTCCATCAGGGCCTTTGCCTTGGCAGAAATATCTTCAACTAGCTGGCCTAACATCTCAAGGTCTGACACATGGACAATCAAGGGATTATCACTAGGTCTTCCCTTGGCCCTGTAAATCTTAGCAACCGCATCCTTGTCCAGGGCATTTGCACCAAGTCCATAAACGGTTTCCGTGGGAAAACCCACCAACTCATTGGCCTTTAAGATCTCTGCTGCTTCTTTTATTTGTGGATCATTTTTTTCTTCTATTTTATAAACTTTTGTCTTCATAATATCACCTACACCTATTCTATAAGAATTCTATGGAAAAATCTAATACTTCCTCGCTTTTTCTCAAAAAAAAGTCTCAAGCTTAAGCCTGAGACACTCCCTGAGGAGTTGAATCATCATTTTTTTCCTTAAATGCCATTTTTAACATGGATGGTGTGGTTAAGGTTGTCACCACAACCATTAGAATAACCGCTGCCATTTCCCTATCAGTAATAACATCCAGCTTGACACCCAGGGTTGCAATAATAATGGCAACCTCGGCTCTTGGGATCATCCCCACCCCGATTTGGATAGCATGTCTTACAGAGAAACCAGACAATCGTGCGCCCAGACCACAACCAATGAGTTTACCTAAGACTGATAATACAATAAAGATACCACCCAGTCCAATAGCTGAAACTGCTGCCTTGAGGTCAACCCCCATACCAATGGCTACAAAGAATACTGGTGTGAAGAAAACAGAAGCAATTCGGTTCACTTCATGAGACACCTTATGTCTATGAGGGGTCATAGAGAACATCACCCCTGCGAAATATGATCCAGTAATGGCTGCTACACCCAACTCCTCCGATAAGAAGGCTAGGATAAAGCATACAATAATAGAATACGTTACGATCTTTTGGTCTAAATTAAAGCGACCAACACAGAATTTTGAGAACTTGGTCAGGCCATAGCCTGCTGCTGCTGCAACACCAAAGAATAAACCAATATTTCTAAGGGTCTCAAATATAGAGTTTCCTTCACCAGGATTGACAGCTGCTACCACAAAAGTTAAGAGTATAATCCCCACAATATCATCAATGATTGCCGCCCCAAGGATACTGATGCCTTGCTTAGTTCTGAGTTGGTTCATTTCCCTTAAGGTTTGAACAGAGATACTGACAGAAGTCGCAGTTGATACAACCCCCATGAACATAGCAATGGCTAAGCTACCTGTAAAGAGGTACATACCACCAAATACTAAAAGGCCTGGCATCAAGACGCCACCCAGGGCGATCATAGAAGATGACTTACCTGAATCCATTAACTCTTTTACATCGGTTTCAAGTCCAGCAATGAACATGAGAAAGATTACACCAATTTCTGATATATGACTTACAAACTCTGTTTTATGCAAAGAAAGAAGACCTAAAAAAATACCAGCAAGAATTTGACCCAATACTGCAGGTTGCCCTAATTTCTTACTGACAAAGCCGCCAAAAGTAGCTGCAGCTAAGATCACACTTATCTCCAATAAAAAGCTTAAACTCGATTCCATTTCTACCTCCAAATATGAGCTATTAATGAGTGGCTTACAACAGAATCGTTAATTGGTTCTATCCGCGCTCCTTTAAATACAGTAGCAATTATACGCCTATTAATTTTAAATTTCAAGGTATTTTTCTCTTTCTTTTAAATAAAATCATAAAGAATCAGAAATAATTGTCAAATAATTATGTAAATGGCTAAAACCATTGGTACTACTAGGGTTTAATTGTTACAAACAGGTAAACTTCGTTATAAAATTAACGATATCATTCTAAAAAAACAGCCCCTAGGGACTGTTTCAAAATCTTATTCATCACCGAGTGATTTTAACAGCAGGGTTTGATTATGAGTGATGATAGCATCAATCATCTCATCAATATCCCCGTTCATATAATTGTCTAACTTATAAAGTGTCAACGGTATTCTATGGTCAGTGATTCTTCCTTGTGGGAAGTTATAGGTTCTGATCTTGGCTGAACGATCACCTGATCCAATTTGTTGCTTTCTCTCTTCAGCGATTTCAGCATTTTGAGCAGACAATTCAATGTCGTACAGTCTGGCCTTTAATACTTGCATGGCCTTCTCTTTATTGGATAACTGAGACTTACCATCCTGGCATGAAACAACTAGACCTGTCGGCAAGTGCGTGATTCTTACAGCAGAGTCTGTTGTATTTACCGACTGTCCACCATTACCTGAAGACCTGAACACATCAATCCTCAAATCATTTTGGTTGATTTCAATCTCTACATCATCCACTTCTGGTAATACTGCTACTGTTGCAGTAGAGGTATGAATACGACCACCTGATTCCGTTTTAGGGATTCTTTGAACCCTGTGAACACCAGATTCAAACTTTAATCTCGAATAAGCCCCCTTACCCTTGATCATGAAAGAGGCTTCCTTGATGCCACCAACACCAGTTTCATGAAGGTCTAACATTTCAACCTTCCACCGTCTGCCTTCAGCATAACGGATATAAAGACGCATCAACTCACCAGCAAAGATTCCCGCTTCATCACCACCAGCTCCAGCACGCAGTTCAACAATAATATTACTGTCATCATTAGGATCCTTAGGCAAGAGTAAGAGCTTTAACTCCTGTTCGATCTCAGGTAACTTAGCCTTTAGGTCAGACAATTCCATTTGAGCCATTTCAACAAACTCTGGATCCTCTCCATCAGCAATGATTTCCTTTGACTCCTCGATACCTGATAAAACTTCCTTGTAGGCCTTATACATCTCTACAACAGGTGTAAGATCTGAATACTCCTTTGAAAGCTTCATCCAAGTCTTTTGGTCTGAAATAACTTCTGGATCGGCTATTTTATGACCCAAACTCTCATATTTTTCTTCAATAAAACTCAACTTCTCAAACATATACTTCCTCTACCTTTCACTGCGGGCTATCACCACTCGTTCAATATGATTATAGTCTTGGATGATCTCTACATCCCTATAGCCTGCCTCTACTAAAAGGGCCTTAACCCCCTGGCCTTGATCATGACCAACTTCAAGGGCCATCAAACCACCAGCAACTAAATATTCTTTTCCTTGTTCAATAATCTTTCTATAAAAATCATAACCATCTTCTCCCCCATCAAGGGCGAGCTTGGGCTCATAAGACAACTCAACTTGCAGGGTATCAACCACTGCTCTTTTAATGTAGGGGGGATTGGATACAATCACATCAAACACACCCTCCACCTGTTCATATAAATCACTCTTAATGTAGGTAATCCTCTGATCCACTCCTAAGAGTTTAGCATTAATTCTTGAAACCCTCAAGGGGATGTCTGATATATCTACAGCAACACACGCCAACTCCTGCTTGTAATGGGCCAAGGAACAGTGGATTGCACCACTTCCTGCCCCAATATCCAGGACTCTTTCCTGGCCCTTCAGGCGGTCTAGAACAGCTTGGACAAGGATCTCTGTGTCCGACCTGGGAATTAAAACACCTGCTTCCACCTTAAAGTCTAGCCCCATGAAGGCCTGGTGACCAACGATATATTGATAGGGCTCTCCAGCGCGTCGTCTTTCAACCATAGCTCGATAGGCTGAGAGCTGGTCAGAATCAACACAGTCTTTTCCTGCCATGAAGAGGCCCGTTGTATCCAAACCCAAGACTTCACTAGCAAAGTTTTTAGCATCTATCATGTAGTCTTGGGTAACCGATTTAAGACGGTCCATCCCTTCTTGTATCATGTCATTAACTATCATACAGCCTTACTTTCCTCTTCCTCATTCAGAACAGCCTTTAAGGATTCAAGAGCGACTTCTAATTGGTCTAGGTCTGGTTCCGCTGTGGTAATCTTTTGAAGCATCATACCTGGCCATGAAACAGCATCTACAAACTTTGAATCATGTTTACCAGCATACTTAATGACTTCATAAGCAAGACCTGCTACTACTGGAGCAAAGGCTATTTTCAAGGCTACCCTCACCATGGGAGCACCGAAGTTACCTAAGAAGGCAAAAATGATGGTAGAAATAATAAGAACAATTAATAGGAAAGACGTCCCACACCGAGGGTGGAGTCTAGAATGTTTTTGAGCATTTTCTGGTGTCAGGTCTTCACCTGCCTCAAAACATCTTATGGACTTGTGTTCTGCACCATGGTATTGGAAGACCCGTTTAACTTCCTTCATTTTAGAGATCAGTACAATATATCCCAGGAATAAAGACATCTTGAAGAGGCCTTCAAACAAGCTAAGCAGGATTCTATTATCAAAGCTTCTACTGATAAAAGAACTCACTACTGAGGGTAGGGCTATAAAGAAGAGGAAGGTTATAATCAAGGCGAAAACCATGGATATGGCCACAAAAACCTTATCGGCATGGTCACCTAACTTTCTCTCCAACCAAAGTTCAAACTTACCCTTGTCAACTGCTGATCCATCATCATAAAACTCAGCAGAATAATTTAAGGCCTTAATGCCAACAATCATGGATGATATGAAGGCAAAGACACCTCTTATAATAGGAACCTTTGTTAAAAAGGATAAAAAATTCTTCTTAATAGGGTCAACCTTTGTTACTAACTCACCATCTGGTTTACGAACGACAATGGCGATGTTATGCATGCCTCGCATCATGACCCCTTCTATTAGGGCCTGGCCTCCAATGGCAGTAAATTTACTATTTTTCTTCATGAATGTCTCCTCTATGTTCTAAGTAGCAGGCTGCACACAAAGATTGGTAGGCCACATGGTTTTCACCATCTATAGCAACTTGTTCCCCCTCGAATACATACTGGCCATTTACTTTTCTACCATTGAGGGTTGCCTTTCTACCACATGTGCAAATCGTCTTTAACTCTTCAATACTATGGGCGATCAATAAAAGACGTTCTGAACCTTCAAAGCCATTCATTAGGAAGTCTGTCCGTAAGCCGTAACAGATGACTGGTACATTTAAAAGCACAGCAACTTCTAAGAGTTGATCTATATGTCTGGCCTTTAAAAATTGTACTTCATCCACTAACAAGCAATGGATATCTTCCTTACTCAGGTGGTCCTTCATTAAGTCTAAGATATTCTGGTCTTCTTTAATAAGATAATCTACTTTTCGATCAATACCTAGTCGAGAAACAACCTTGTCATCCCCCTTGGTGTCAACTGCCGGCTTAATAATCAAAGCCTTCATTCCTCTTTCAAAATAATTGTAACTTACTTGCATAATTGCTGTTGATTTACCACAGTTCATTGCACCGTATCGAAAATATAGTTTCGCCATAGTCTACTCCTTCTTTCTTATCAAAAAGTTATACGTTACTATAATAGCATACTTTTGACCTTATGAACACTCCTATGGCTGCCACTTTAGATAATCTTAATTGATGGTCTAGGGCCTGAATATGAGGAATACAAGGGTTGATATGAGGGTTGGAATAATAGCGTATTGGATCAACCTCAAGGGAGATACTCCCTTATGGAAATGCTTCTTTAAAATAGATACCCCAATTGGGTTGGCAGCATTGGCGATGATGGTTAAACCACCACCCGAAATAGCCCCAGCTACAATGGCATACTTTAGGGAATCAGAAAAATCAGGTACCAGGGTTGCCAAGTAAGTCAAGGCTGCATTGTCATTAAAGGCCGTTAGCAAGATGGCGGTTACATTTAAACTCAAGGGGTTTAAATGGGATAGAATAGGAACAATCCACCATTCCTGCAGGGTCCCATGAATCATGAGGCCCGCTAGGAAGAAGGCAACCATCAGGGGTGGCTTTAAGTCCAAGCGGTTCTGGTAAAATGATGTGACTTGGAAGAAGCCCAAGTAGAAGAGGAAGCCCCCCAAGAAGAGAACCGTATTGTGGCTGTTGAATATGGTCCATATGAGGAAGAGTAGGTGAACCAATTGAATCCACTTAGGAACATCATCCTCTCTTTGATCCCAATAGGCATCGTGATAACGGGGCCGCTTGTCTCCACCCAAGAGACCTGGAATCGTCCGTTCATACTCTCTTTGAATAATATGGTCATACTTTTCTTCTATGGCCGACTCAATATTCAGAGCCTCCATTTCAGTCGGTGACAACTTATCCTTGGCTATGTCCTTGATTCTTTCTTTTAAAATCATTCCAAAGGCTGATAATTCCGAGAAGAACTTAGTATTATCACTCACAAGCAGGGCCAGTTCATCGAAGTTTTCCTCTAGCTCCTTCTGGCTGATGAACTTTTTCTGAATATACTTCTTATACTGGTAGAGTTCATAAGATGGTTTCATCTTATCAAACTCCTTTCTTAGGTAGAAGTAATAGACCCCTGTAGAAAGTACAATAGCCAACATGGCCTTCCAACCAAAGTTAATCATCATGAAACTAAGGGACCAATCCCAGGCCCCTCTAACCACTAAAATAGGAGGGGCAGCAAAGTTGGTAAGAGAGCCGCCTATAGATATATTGACAAATAGAAGGCCCAGGGATGCGTATTGAACTTTGGGATTTCTTTCTATGGCAAAGACCTTTTCTGACAGAAGGTAGGCACAGATAGTCATGGCTGCTGGCTCTGTAATCAGAGAGCCCAAGAGGGGACCAATAACTAAGATCACCAGCCACCAAGAAGCCATAGAGTCTCCAAAGAGACTCACCACTCGGTACATGATATTCTCAAAGAAGCGTAAAATAGGCCGACTTGCAGCAATCCCCATAATCGTAATAACAAAGAGGGGTTCCGTGTATTCCAACCCATCTAGATAATGGGTGAAGGTATGAAAATCAAAATACATGGTCATGGCAAAACCCAGAGCTATGGTCCAAAGACCAAAGACAACTTCGATTTCACCTAAAAGATGGTATATACCTGCCTTTACTGACTTGGAATTCTTGGGCACCTTCTTTTCCTCTAAGAGTCTTTCATAACGCTCTTCTTCTTCATGTGCCTTCTTGTTGAAGTAGGCTGTAGAAAGAGAGTGAATAATGGCCAAGAGGAAAATGAGGGTCGCAATCAAGTTAAAGGGGTTGTCAGCAACAGCCTGACTCAGAGTCTCCCACAAGGACATATCAGAATCAACTGACGTCCCCTGGCTATCGGCAAAAACAAAGGCATGATTACTCGCTAGTAAAATAAATAAAATGAACTTTTTCATAGACATCCTCCCTACCTCTATCTTACCCCATGTCAGGTCACTCTAGCCAGAAAAATCAAAAATAAAAAAAGAACCTCCGAAGAGGTTCAACTTTTAAAAGTTTGGATAGTCTGCCTTGATAATTTGGAAAGCTTCTTCTATTGCCTGAAGGGCCTTGTCAATATCTGCTTCTGTATGACGACCAGCAATATAACCATGGTGGTAAGGTTGAATGAATAAACCTCTTCTGATGGTTTCTGTGTAGAACTTGGTTCTTCTTTCCTTGTAATCAATACCCTTGTCAAATGTGATGAAAGGCATTGGTGGAATACCTGATACTGAACATGGTACTTGGTACTTGTCTACTAGGTCTTGGCACCCCTTTAAGAATCTCTCACCTTTTTGGTAGATGTCCTCAATGACATTGTCTCTTTCAAGAATTTCAATACACTTAAGAGCAGCTGCCATTTCTAATGAATTAGGGAAGAAAGTAGATGATACAAATACTTTTGACTCTAATACATCCATAATTTCCGCCTTACCTACACAGGCACTGATTGGGTAACCATTTGCCATAGCCTTACCGAATACAGAAAGGTCTGGTGTTACACCATATCTCTTTTGAGCACCACCCATTGAAACTCTGAATCCTGTACGGATCTCATCAAAGATTAGAACCACACCGTACTCATCAGCAAGAGCTCTAACACCTTCTAGGTAACCTTCAGGTGGAGCAACTACTGGTTTAGCAAGGGGATGACCAACTGGTGTAATGATAATACAAGCTACATCTTCATGGTGGGCCTTCAAAAGGTTTTCTAGGCTCGTAAGATCACCATACTCGAATTCTTTAGTCATAGCTAAAATTTCTTCTGGAACGCCACCGTGTCCTTCAACACACCAGTCATGCCATCCATGATAGCCACATCTTAATACCATCTTCTTGTCAGAGTAACCTCTTGCAATTCTCACTGCCATAGTCGTTACATCTGAACCTGTCTTAGCCAATACTACCTTTTCAGCACTTGGAATTAACTCAATTAATTTCTTCTCTAGTTCATTTTGAATCTCTTGAACCATTGTGAAACAGAAACCCTTTTCCATCTGTGCCTTTACAGCATCATTGATTTCATCTTCTTTGTATCCTAGAATAATCGGACCATAAGCACATAACATATCAATGTAGTCGTTACCATCTACATCTACAATGTGTCCATCGTAACCATGATCAATAAATACAGGATACTCACCATCGATAAAGTTATAAGGACGTCTAATTCCTAATAAACCGCCTGGTGATAACTTCTTAGCCTCTTCATAAAGAGCCATAGATTTTTCTAAGTTTAACTTTTTAGCTTCAGCCATGTTTCATACCTCCTCGATAAAATAGAATCTTGCCTGATCCTACTATGCCATTTTTGATAGATTCCGGTTATTGAATTGTCATCAAAAATGTTTAATATGAACACTTATCTCTATGATACACAAGTCTCATGGAAAAAACAACATAAATCTATCCCCGTGCCGATTAATGGGCGCTCCCAAACAAAGACCAGACCCTACAAGCAGAAAAAAAGGACTCCGAAGAGTCCAGGTTTTACTTTGTAATTCTTGTTGCTGTCATTTGAGCAGGATATGATTCCATAACTAGGTCTGCATAGGCCTTAAAGTTATCGCCCACCTTTAATTCTGATAGGTTGAGTCTGATTACAGTCGACAAGTCCACCGTCACCACATAGGCCACTTCACCTGAATCCATATCATCCGTTGCCCTGATCTGCATCATACCACTGTCTAATCTTTCTATACTCAAAACTTTTAAGTTATAGGCTTCTGATTCTCTGATGGCAGCTCCTGCATATTTTTCTCCATCAAAGAAGTCAGCGTACTCAATGGTTAGAGTCTCTCCAACAACAAGGTTTAAGCCTTCAGCTCCGGATAGACTAATCTCCTCATCACCCACTTGGATGATAAATTGGTCACCATCGATTGATAAGATGGTACCATTAACAGAGACAATGGGCATACCCATACTGGTATAATTGATTGAAAAGTCATCAATGATATAAGATTGAATGGTCGCCTGGCCATCTTTTTTAATTAACTCAACCGTTTCACCAATATAGTGGTTCAAGGCCAAATCAGCATCTAAGGCATATACCATAACAAGGTCTCCAGAAAGGATGTGAATGGTGTTTCCCTTGAAGTCCATCACTTCACCGACCATGATGGAGTCACCCTCTTTTACATGGTCAATCGGCATAACATTTGCTTCTTCATCAAAACCATCTACTGGATCAATCACCTCACCTGGATCAAGATCAGTAGGATTATAACGGTCAATAACTACCTTGTCTGGATTGAAGGTCTCATCCTCTACCAGAACTACCGTCCAAGGATAGGTAATAGCCATGGTCACCATCATATCAGGACCTGGTTCATTCTCCTGTACAGTTACCATAAACTCATCTCCAACCTTGTGGATACCATCTACTTCTAAGAAGTAACCACCTGAGTTTCTTTGTCCCATATAAACGACTAGGTAGGTTGCCGAGTCGGTTTGAATGACATCATAACCCGCTTCAAGGGCCTGGTCCTTAATTTGGTCCAATACGCCTTGAGGCAAATCATTTCTGTCCACTTGTCTATAGTCTACCATTTCTGCAATCATGCAGGTTGATGGATCACTTGTATTGCCATCATAAGTTTGACTGATTTCATCCTGAATCACTTTGATTTGCTTGCCACCAGTATCTGTATTATTAGCTGATGCATTACAGGCAACCATGGAAAGGGTTAGGGCTGCAATTGATAGGGTCATTAATATTTTTTTCATTGTTTTCTCCTTCGTCTTACGCATTTACTTAAGAGGCCTGTGATCATCACTTATGATCGATGCCATCATTTTCTTCCGCTCATACCCTTAAGACGGGGCCAATGATAAAATAGTTCCCAAATCGAAAAAAGAATTTGAGCCATCCTCAAAAAAAACAAAACCGAGACATCAGTCTCGGCACAGATATTATTATAAACCGTATTTTTGTTTGAACTTCTCAGCACGACCACCACGATCATGTGATTTTTGTGATCCTGTGTAGAAAGGATGACATTTCGCACATACTTCTAATCTGATTTCATCTTTTGTAGATTTTGTTTCAAATGTGTTACCACATGAACAATGTACTTCGACTGTTTTGTAATCAGGATGAATTCCTTCTCTCATCTCCTTCACCTCTTTCTTTTGAATTCTTTATGCTCATTAAATACGAACTATATAAGTATAGCATATTTAATTATTCCATACAATAGTTTATTAGACAACATAGTTATTATACACCATCACTTACTTTTGTCAATGAAATCCTTGTTTTTTTTTGAAGAAAGCATGATTGACATCAGGGCTTCCGTCATATTATGGCTCGATTGGCTGTAATCTCGTCTGAAATTCCTTAGGTACTCTAACTCCTCATGCTTCAGTAAAAGCTCCTCTCGACGGGTTCCCGATTTGTTGATATCAATAGCCGGGAAGATCCGGCGTTCAGATAGTTTTCTCGATAGGGTCAACTCCATATTCCCTGTCCCCTTAAATTCTTCGAATATAACATCATCCATACGACTACCGGTTTCAATAAGGGCTGTTGCCAATATGGTTAGGCTGCCACCCTCTTGTACATTTCTGGCCGCCCCTAAAAACCGCTTGGGCTTATGAAGGGCTGCTGGATCCAAGCCTCCCGTCAACGTTCTACCACTTGAGGGAATCACCAAGTTATAAGCCCTGGCCAGACGGGTAATAGAATCCAATAGGACAACCACATCCTTTTTTTGCTCCACTAGGGCCTTGGCCCTGCTGATAACCATTTCAGCCACCTTGATGTGGTGGGAAGGCAATTGGTCGAAGGTTGAATAAATCACGTCAGCATCAATAGATTGCTTCATTTCCGTAACCTCTTCAGGCCGTTCATCAATTAAAAGGACGATGAGCTCAACCTCTGGATATTGACTGGTAATACATTTAGCAATCTTTTGTAAGAGCATGGTTTTCCCAGCCTTAGGCGGAGCCACAATCAAACCTCTCTGCCCCTTTCCGATGGGAGCAACCAAGTCAATAATCCTCATGGCCAAATCCTTGCCGTCCCCCTCAAGAGAAAACTTTTCATCAGGGTACATGGGGGTCAGACGGTCAAAGCGGCCTCTCCCCCTGGCTATATCAGGTGGCATTTGATTGATCTTAGTCACACGGACAAGGGCCCTAAATTTCTCCCCGCGTTTGGCCTTTCTAACCTTACCCTGGATTTTATCCCCAGTGCGCATCCTAAATCGTCTTATTTGAGAAGGAGACACATAAACATCTAACTCACTGGTCATGAAGTTTGAAAATCTCAAGAAACCGAAGCCAGACTCGGTAATCTCAAGCACCCCTTCGGCCTCATCCTGTTCTAGGATTTCTTTCTTATCATCATCCTCCTCCAGGTCAAACTTGATATCTGTGCTTTCGCCTTCACTTTGGCTTAGCTTTTCCTCCTCAAGCTCCTGAGGCTTGTCTTCAGGTCCACCATTGTTGCCATCGATAATCATATCGATCAGTTGGCCCTTGTTGTACTTCGAAACATTTTTCATGCCCATGGCCTTGGCTATGGCTTTAATGTCTACTAGGTGTTTATCTTTTAGTTTGTTGATATCCAAGTTTACACTCCTTTGAAAATATGATGACAACTCGGGTCATCTTGTGATAAATGTTTTATTTTAAGGCAATAGATGATACAATGTTATACAATCAGAAAACCTATAGTGAGAGGAAATATGAAAAAAGTCGTTATAATTATCGCCATTCTCTGCCTTGCTCTTGTAGCAGGATATAGTTTCAGTAGTCAAGAGATATGGACCATTAAAATCAATCAAACCGAACTCAAGACTAGCTCACCTGTCTTGAATATTGACGGTGTTATATACCTACCCCTGGAATCTAGCTTTAAAACTTTAGGGGCTCAGGTTCACATGGATGAAACCATTACAGCCTACCATTTAAATAGCTTTCTTAAAATTGATATGTTGAAAATGACATATAGTATTAATGGTAAGACCTTTAAATTTAAGTCTGACCCCTTCTACAAGGATGGCATTCTTTATGTACCGGTTAAACTTTTAACCCTTGCTTTTGACCTAGTGGAAGAAGCTAGAGAGGATGAGACCCTTTATTTAAAGGCCAATACAGGTATCCAATATAAGTTTTTTGAGAATATGCAGTACAAACAGGTTAGTTTTGATGAGGAAGGCATTCGATTTTCAATCCCCTTAGACTGGCAGGAATTTGAGAGTAATCAATTTGGATATGATTCCAGATTTGGTCGTACCGAGGTGGAATATACAGCAGTCGCTCTTAATCCCAATATCAATCTAGACGTGGTCATGAGAACCTACGAAGATCAATTATTTTTTGAGTATCCTACCAATATAAAAGAAATATACAGAACCGAGGTCAGTTATAACCACCTCACCAACACTGTATTATATATGCAAATCGATGTCAATGACACCCTCTACAAAAAGAGAGTTCACTTCATCCCCTTCCAAGATTATATCTATATCTTAGACTATCAATATCCCCAAGGGATCTCTGATGTTTATATTAACAGGGTCATCTTAAATATGATGAACTCATTCCATGTAGATTCAATCACCTATGATCCAAGTGATGAACACTACATTGAAACCCATCGGAGTCTAAAGGCGAAAATGTCATTAGACAGCCAGGTCTTCGCTAATATGACCGTTGAAAATAAGTTTAATTTCACAGGTTCTTTTGATACTGAAGAAGTCATCGACTCTTTAACCATTCAGGTCAGTCGAGGTCAAGACCTCCTAGAGTTTTATGTTGATGTAAAAGACAACCACTTTAGCACTTGGATTTACACCCCCTTTGGCCTGGGTAAGCATAACATAGCCATCACCATAACCAAGGCAGATGAAAAGGTCGTCTTTGATCATCTGGGCAATGAAGATGGTCGTTCAACCAAGGATGATTTACTCTATGTCAGTGTCGTTAATGTTTCAAATACCCCCCAAAGGTATCTAATACCAACTAAGATGGTTCAAAGTCAGCACGAGTATATGACTTCCATGTCCCAACTCTTGACTTACAAGAATAACACCTCTTATAGCAAGGCCCGAAGCATTTATGACTTTATCAGTTCCAGTATCACCATCTTAGATGTTAACACAACCAACTACACAGCTGTTGATGTCTACCTGGAATATGAAGGCACAACCCTAGAGACCCTCTTCTACACCACCGCCCTCCTAAGGGCTCAAAATATTCCAGCACGGATCATTAGTGGATCTAACAACTATGCCCAGCATTATTGGATAGAAGCCAATATAAATGGATCCTGGGCCATAATAGACCCTGCTGGGGACCAGGTCTATACAGACTTGATTACAGATGAGGTTATCCTATCCTTCCCACCGACCTTCCAGGGCTCAAGGGATGTCTACGATACCAAGTACCCCTTCCAAATCATTACCGATTACTAAGACCAGGTTTCTGGTCTTTTTTACGCAAAAAAGATAGGTACCTAGGCACCTATCTTGATTATTATTTTAAATTTAAAATTTCTCTTGCTTCATCTGGTGTCGCCACTGATCTTCCTAATTCTCCAGCCAAACGAGCTACTCGTTCTACAAGCTGGGCATTAGAAGTTGCCAGGACACCCTTAGAATAATAGATGTTGTCCTCAAAACCGACACGCACATGACCACCTAGGATAATACCCATTGCAGCAAGTGGTGTTTCATAACGACCAATACCAGCAACAGTCCAAGTTGCATCACTTGGTAGTTGGTTAACCATGTACATTAAGTCCTCTGGATTACCTGGACACGCCCCTGGCACACCAAGTACAAAATCAAAGTGGGCTGGTGAAGCAATTAAACCATTTCGAATGTAACGTTTAGCATTTTCAATCATACCACGTTCAAACACTTCTATTTCTGGCTTAACTCCCAACTCTTTCATTCGACTTGCGAACTTCTCAATGTACTCACCCGAGTTCATGAAAACATCATTTCCAAAGTTACACGTACCTGCTGATAGAGTTGCCATTTCAGGCTTTAATTCTACTGGCTGTAAACGTTCCTCTGGCGTATGCCAAGTTGCTCCACCTGTAGAGGGTTGAACAATTACATTACACTTGGCTTCAATTTTTTCTTTAATTTCCTTATACACATCATAAGATTGAGTTGGCTCACCCTTTTCATCTCTTGCATGAATGTGGATGATTGATGCCCCAGCCTTATAACATTCATAAGCTGCTTGTGCAATTTCATCTGGTGTAACAGGTAAATTTGGCTGAATGTCCTTAGTTACTTCAGCACCTGTCAAGGCCGCCGTGATGATTAATTTTTCCATAAGTACCTCCTCATTATATATACCTCGTTTAGATTATATAATGATTCAGCCTCAACTACAACACCTATTTAGCGCTTGCTGAAATCACTTCAACCAACTCATCTAAACGGCCTTCAATCATCTTAAGATCCTCAGCGGTTGGCGCCCCCATAAACTCAACAGGCTCAACAAATGACCACTGCATTCTAAGTTTTTCTGTGATATAATCCAATTCCTTTTGGGCACCGCCAGACCAGCCATATGAACCGATTCTAAAGGCATGTCTATTTAAGACTTTTTTCTTACCTAATTCTTCTAGGGCAGCAGCCATAGGTGGGAACATCTTATATTCATAGGTTGGCATAGCCAAGATCACCCCTGAAGATGTCCAGGTAGACTTGAGTAATTGGCCCCAGTCTGTTTGAGGTACCTGATGAACATGTACCTTAAGGTCTTGGTATTTCTTAAGGTAGTCAACCATGTGGTTAACACCCTTCTCAGTCATACCATACATAGATCCCCAAATAATTGTCACTTCTTTTCTAGCTGGATTCTTCTGACACTCAACATATCGGATATAGTCGTTAACGATTCTCATTGGGTCTTTACGCCAAACAATACCATGACCGGGTGCAATAATCTTAATCGGAAGACCACCACACTTATTGATCGCCTTTGTTACGAATGGTGAGAAAGCAGCAACAATGTTAGCATAGTAACGAACAGCCTCTTCTTCATACCATTGTAGCTTTTCTTCAGATAGAAGGTCATCGTAGTTGTTTTCATCAACAGTACCATAAGAACCAAAGGCGTCACATGAGAATAGGGTCCCTGTTGTGCGATCAAAGGTTGCCATCGTATCTGGCCAGTGAACATTTGGAATTTCATAGAACTCTAACACATGACCACCAAGGTCTAGAGAGTCACCATCGCCCACAATTGTAATATTCTCTGTATGGTCAAAAAAGGCATCTAACATCGGAGCAGCTTTTTTACTGCAGAAAATTTTAATATCAGGATTAATCTGCTTTAAATCTTCAATCCAACCTGAATGATCTGGTTCCATATGGTTGACGATCACATAGTCTACAGAAGTCAATTCAACATCTAACTTCTTTAAAAGACTATGGAAATGTTCAGGAACACCGTCCCAGCCACACACACCATCAATGATGGCAGTCTTTTCACCCTTTACAATAAATGAGTTTAGTGATACACCATTTGGTATTTCCCATAAACCCTCGAACAACATATTTTCAATGTTGATAGACAACTGATAGATGCCATCGGTTACTTTTGATACATGCATTTCATTACTCCTTTTTATCTACGATCAGCTTTTGAATCCAGCTTTTTCAATGAATAAGTAGTTTTTAATTCAACCTATTATAACAATTTCCTATGTGCACCGCAAGCGTATACATAAGATTTTGCCTTTATTAAATTAATTTAAATATTAAGACTGATTGGCCTTGGATGCCTTTATGAAGTCTCTAAATAAAGGATGAGAACGGGTCGGACGTGACTTAAACTCAGGATGGAACTGTCCCGCCACAAACCAAGGATGGTCTTCTGCGCTTAATTCAACGATTTCAACCAAACGTTCATCTGGAGAAATACCTGAAATAATCATGCCATTTTCCTCTATGATATCCCTGTAGTGGTTGTTAAACTCATACCGATGACGGTGTCTCTCGTAAACTAGTGGCTCCCCATAGGCCTCATAAGCCCTGGTCCCTTCCTTTAACTTACATGGATAAACTCCCAATCGCATGGTGCCACCCATCTCTTCTACATCTTGTTGGTCTAACATGAGGTCAATTACCGGGTTGGCTGTAGAAGGCATCAACTCAGATGAGTGAGCGTCTTTATAGCCTAGAACAGAACGGGCAAAGTCAATAACAGCAATCTGCATGCCTAAGCAGATACCAAAGAATGGAATCTTATTAACTCTAGCAAAGTTCGATGCTGCCACCTTGCCTTCTACACCCCGATCGCCAAATCCACCAGGCACCAGGATGCCATCCACATGCTTGAGCTTCTCACCCACATTTTGCATATTAACCTCTTCTGAATCTATCCAGTCAATTTCTACCTTTACATTATTGGCTAAACCTGCATGTTTTAAGGACTCAACCACTGATAGGTAGGCATCATGAAGGGCAACGTACTTACCCACCAAGGCAATTTTCACTGTATCTTTGAGGGACTTTTCAATAGCCACTACCTTCATCCATTCCTCGAGGTCTGGTGTCTTGTCTTCAAGACCCAGGCGCGCACAAACTTTTGATGCTAAGCCTTCTTTTTCTAACATCAAGGGAACCTCATACAGGAGTTCAGCATCTAGGTTTTGAATCACATTTTCTGGCTCGATGTTACAGAACAGACTAATCTTATCCTTCAGGTCATCTGTTATTTCAACCTGACTTCTACAGATGATAATATCTGGCTGGATACCAATCTGTCTCAGTTCCTTAACAGAGTGCTGGGTTGGTTTGGTCTTAACCTCCCCTGCCTTTGGTAAGTAGGGCAAAAGGGTTAAATGGATATAACATACATTTTCCTTACCTACATCATGCTTTACCTGTCGTATGGCCTCCATAAAGGGTAAACTCTCAATATCGCCAACCGTTCCCCCTATTTCAGTAATAACCACATCAGGGTTCTCTTCCCTGGCCACTTTAAAGGCTCTGTCTTTAATTTCATTGGTAATATGAGGAATAACTTGAATGGTTGCCCCCAAGTAATCTCCTCTTCTTTCCTTACTGATTACACTCCAGTAGATCTTACCTGTTGTAACATTGGAATTCTTATTTAGATTCATGTCAATAAATCGCTCATAGTGCCCCAGGTCTAGGTCTGTTTCAGCCCCATCTTCAGTAACGAACACTTCACCGTGCTGGTAAGGACTCATTGTGCCTGGGTCCTTGTTGATGTAAGGATCAAATTTTTGAATAGATACCTTGAGCCCTCTCGCCTTTAACAACTGGCCTAAAGAAGCTGCTGTAATTCCCTTACCTAAGGAAGATACAACACCTCCGGTTACAAATACATACTTTGTAGACATTTTTTCTCCTTCCTACCCTAACGGTTTGGTCCCTTCGCCATATGAAAAAAGAGGTGACCATCCCCTAAACGGGATGATCTACCTCCATAGACTCAATAATAGATAGACACCCTCTTGCAGGGTTTCCATTATTTAATTCTGCTCGTCAAAAATAACACTCACTTAGTATATACGATAGCAAGCAACATAGCAATAGCAAATTTTCTAATCCAGAATAATCACTAAATCAGCTTCAAACAGGTCTGATGATAATTCTACACCATATACGTATACCCTGTCCCCTACTGTGTAATCATGAATTTGCTGGTTAGAACCCTCTAGGGAAATGATCCACTCCTTGCCATTTTCATCAGTAGCCTTGATTAAATTGATATTACTATGTACTTCTGTTATGGTTGCTTCAAACTCTGTTTTATCAACAGCCTTGATGATTTCAATTTCATTGACAATAAGGCCGTCTAGGTGGACAGTAATATCCTGGTCTAACCTAAGAGCATAAATACCGTTGGTATCCTTGGCACCTAAACTCTTCACAGCGACAGCACGAGATACAGCAAAGGTTCTGGTTCTCCCCTTTTGATCCACAAGGGTCAATGAAGGGTTTTCACTAATAGTGATAGAAACCAAACGACCGCTTGCTTCTACAGAGTAACCCGTATACTCAACCTCTGTCACCCGTCCACTATTTAAAGTGATTTTAACAATATCTCCTTTGAATAAGTTGTCTGCTAAATTGACCTTGATCAAGTCTTCAGTCAAGCTTTGTTCAAATAAGTAACCATTGGTTAGCTTTATAGAAATAACATCCCCATTCTTGAAGGAAGACCCTCTCTCTAAGACACCATCCAATACAACCTTATTCGAGAAGGTATCAATTTGCTTAACATAACCATCCTTATGGTGAACAATCACCCGATCCCCCATCTCAATACTAGCTAGATCTGACTTTTGGAAGTCTCGAGTAACAACTGCCGATTGAAGGACCTTTAAATACGGAAGAGCAAATCCCCCTTCAAAGAACATAAGCGTATAGGTTTCATCTTTAGCTTGTAACCACCTGCCCATTTCCTTGAAGTTGGCCTCAAATTTCTCATATGTCTCCGTCACTGCTAGAGTTTGAAGTTCATTGTTTAGGGTTTCAACAAGAACATTCATACCAGGCTCAAGGTTCTCTAGGCTGATTGTCTGACCATTTAAGGTAATGAGAGCTTCAGAGGCATCAAACACCTTTAAGGTATCCTCTTCCCCTCTAACTTCAACGATATTCTTGTCATAATGAATAATTGAAAGGCGACCACTAAAACTAACAACCACTTCTTCAGGTTCTTCTGGCTCACTAGGCTCCTCAGGTTCTGTAGGTTCTTCAGGGTCTGTTGGTTCTTCAGGTTCTGTAGGTTCTTCAGGATCTGTCGATTCTCCATCTTGATCCTTATCTATAAGGACTAGGGTCATCAGTTTATTGCCAACAACCTTAACCTCCACTTCCATGTCAGCCTCAAGGTCTTCAAGGCTTAGGACTTGATCATTTAAACTGATCGCCACTTCTGAAGCATCATAAATTCTAAGGATTTCATACTGGTCCTTGACTTCGACCACCTTGTCCTCAAGACGGACAGCCGAGATGCGACCTGCGAAATTAAAGGTATTTATATTGTCTTCACCATCCGTTTCCTTCTCATAACCATCTAGGCCTCTTAGGACACGCGAAGCGATTACCGACATAATATCTCTCTTTAAGACACTATTGGGATAGAAGTATCCGTTGTCTCCCTTTTCAGAAACTATTTCTTGTTCAATAAGTAGGTTAATATAAGGCCAGGCCATGAGGGTTATTTCACCACCATCCTTATAACGAATCTCATAAAATTTGTTAACATTTTGCTCAAGATATACATTCATTGCCTTTGCCATGTAGACTGAGGCATCCACCTTACTGATGGGTTCGAAACGACCATTGGTAAAGAAGAGGCTCAGTTCTGATGTTCTTACAATCTCTCTTTTAAGGGCATAGGCAATAGCCCTATGGTTGTCAGGTCCATATATATCAAGAGATTGAGGGATTAATAGTCTATTAATGGTCTCTTGGTACTCCTGCAAGTAGGTATCTACTTCTGCCACACTGGTTTCTTCTTTCAAGAGGGCCATACGGTAAATGATATTAATCACTTCCATTTTAGTTACATAAGCACCGGTATTGAAATTGCCCTCTTCATCTAAGGGCATCAAGTCTGTCTCTACCACACTCACAACAAAGGGATGGGCCCAATTGTCCTCAGTGACATCTTCAATTTCTACTGCAAATGCAAGATTAGACATGAGCATGGCAGCAATTAACAGTACTACTAAGATCTTTTTCATCTTCTTCCTCCTCTTCTTACTTATTCTGATAAATATGACTGGTAAGCTTCTTGGTCCCAACTATGAGACGCCTTAAAAAACTCACTGTCTCTCTTAAAATACTCATTGATTGTTTCTTCGTATATATCATCATCGTTCCAAGTTAGATCAAAATGATAATAGGCTCCATCTAGGGCGATTAGGTTCCAGGCATGATCAATGCCCTTGGCCTGTCCATATATTAAGTGGTTGTCAATCCCTACCAAGTCCAAGAGGTACTTGAAACTCTCAGCATAACCATCACAGACGGCCTCCCCCATGACAAGGGCGCCGTATGCATTATGAGAAATGGACTTAAGATCATAATCGTATCGAATATGGCCAGCAAGGTAGTCATGGATCTGGCGGACCTTGTCTTCTGGCGTCATCTCTTGGTCAATTACCTCGTCAAGAATGCCTTGAGCCCTTAAATGGAGTAAGTTCGTCTCCTTTAAGTAACCCTCGTCTACAGCAAAGTACATACCTTGACCAATTATATGCCAATTATCAAAGTAACCGATATACTCCACATCATTGGGCCAGAGGTAATAGCCTACGCCTGGGTTCTTTACATGACTCTTACCATGGTCATCAATGGGAGGAATAAACCACTTACCATCTCCCTCTATGCGGACCAGACTGTCTCCTAAAACATCTCCTCGATCTAGGGTTCTTATGCCACTGGTATACCGTACATAATCTAGACTGATTGACTGGTTATCCTCCATCTGATAAAACATGTCATACTTAAGATCCCCTTGGTGGTTGAATACCATTTTATAACCCGTACCATGTCGTTTATTACTCCTATAGGGCACTAGAGATAAGATATAGCCCTGGTCATACTGGGTATATCCAAACTTATAGCCTTCTGCCAAAAGATTTTGATAGTAACCATAGTAATAGCCCATATCAAAGTTTAATTGGTAATAGCCATCTCTTGATACCCGATTATCCTTATGAAGGTCTGCCTGATAAAGCACTTCTAAGTCTTTATGGAAGGCCTGCATTTGATCTTGCAGGTTCAAGTCCCCAGGGTCAAATCCCTTAACCCGTATCAAACTCACTAGACCTTCCAAAAGGTTTTCTTCTTGATTTTCATACCTAACGATCAAATCATTTGATCGACTCACTATTTCCTGATATCGATAGCGCTGGATACCATAATCCATTGTATCCTTTTGACCCTCATATTGAATCGCCTCTAAGATCTCAAGGGTAGAAAGCATCCTATAAGGACTCCAATCTATGGTCACCAGGTGGTTGTCTCCATCCCAAGTCACATGCCCCCCTAATGACTCGACGACAAACCGCAGGGGAACATATATCTTTTGGTTGATAATATCTGCAGAAGCATCCAAATGAATGTAGTCACCATTGACCGTCCCCTTACCATAGTTCAGGGATAGGCCTATAGACATGCCTCTTTGAGACCCATAAACAAAGCCTTCTTTCACATCCACTGCCAGGACCAGGTTAAGGGCATCAAACAAGCGATTGGCTTCAACCATGGTTCTGCCATTTTTAATGTAAATATCCTCCTTGTATAAAAAATCCTCACCATTCAGGAGGACAAACACCTCAGGGTCTTGGCCATAAACACTACTGGTTACCAGGATAAGTAAGATTAGGCTAAGCCATATCCTCTTCATTTTCAGCCTCCAATAACCCTTCAACACAAGCTTGCTTTTTCTCACCCAACTTCTTGATGAAGAGGCCTATGTTTTCTTTTTGGTCTGCCAGGGTAGTCATCACCCGGTTCATCTCCACTGCCATGCCCTCCATATAAGCTAAAAAGGCACCCAACTTGGACTCAACGGCCTTTTTATGGACCATGCCCTCTAACAAGAAGTCAGAAAACTGTCTTAAGAAAGACAAGTCCCAGTTTAGGTCACAAACATCAAATACATCCAGTAATTCGAGTTCAAATCCATGACACTGTTCTTGGATAGTCAACAAGAGTCGGTTGACTTCTTGGACCCTATCTTGTTGGTCGTTGTGGCTAAAGAAGCCACTCTCATCTATGTGGGCCTCTTCTTTTATGTGGCCCACATGTTCATTCAAACTCTTGAGACTGAGATTAAGGGACCGGCCTGCTTCTTCTGCCTCCCTAATCTCTCTTAGAACCTCCTTAGAATAAGCCTGGTCTTGTAAGATTTCTCTAAGCTCAGGACTCTTGTGGACTAAATCTTTTTCTAAAGTCTTAATACAGGTATCATAGGCTCTTTTAACATCCAATTTATCCTTAATCACCTGTCTGGCTTCATCAATTTTCTTAAGACACTCACTTAAGGCGTCGCGACTGCTTTCATAGGCCTTTTTGGCCAACATAGCCTCTTTCTCTTCCTTGTCCAACTGGTCCATGAGTGTTCCCTTGATCAAATGTAAAAAGCCATTTAAGGATAAGCCCTCTAACTTTTCAACATCATACTCCTCTACTTCCAATTGTCTCTTTTTCTCTTTCAATTCATACTCTAGATTGAGCTTGTTTTGCATTAATATATTGAGTCGTTCTTCAGCCCGACGTATTTTTTGCATTTGAATGGTCAATTCTTGATATTGCTTCATTTTACCTCCTATCTCACCATTTTTATTATAACAAACAAAGAGGGGTTATTCATAGCTTTTATTAAAATGTAATCATATCGCAACACCAACCCTTAAGCTTCTATTAACAGGCCTGGCTTAAACTTGTCACTTGAGGCTTTTTATCTTATGATAAAGTCAATAAAACTGTAGAAAGGACAAGCCATGAACGAAAAAATATTGATTGTAGAAGATGAGAAGGAAATTGCTCACCTGATTAGGGATTATCTTACAGCTTCCAACTACAAGGTCATCTTGGCAGAAGATGGCGAAGCTGGCCTAGAGGCCTTTGAAAAAGAAAAACCCAACCTAGCAATTTTAGATATTATGATGCCTAAGAAAGACGGCTTTGAGGTTTGTAGGAATATTCGTGCCAAGTCAAATATCCCTATCCTTATTCTTAGTGCCAAAAAGGAGGATACCGACAAGATCATAGGACTTGGCCTTGGGGCTGATGATTACATCACCAAGCCCTTCAGTCCAAGAGAATTGATTGCCCGTGTCCAGTCCCAACTAAGACGATTTAACGAACTGTCTGTAACCCAGACCGAAAATGAAGTTCTCCGTTTCGGTGACTTAACCATCGATGCAACTGCCTATACAGTAACCTTGAAAGACAAGGTTGTAGCCTTCTCTGTGAAAGAGTTTGAAATCCTTCACTTTATGGCCTCACACGCCAACCAGGCCTTGACCAGAGAAAAAATATTTGATGAAATTTGGGGCTACAACGAGTATGGTGATATCAATACGGTTACTGTTCACGTGAGAAAAATAAGAGAGAAAATTGAACAAGACCCCTCTAAGCCCATGTTCATTGAAACCGTTTGGGGTGTCGGTTATAAATTTAAAGGGGATCCCCAATGAAGATCCGCCTTCGCTCAAAAATAGCCCTTGCCCTGGCTGCTCTACTGGTTATCCCAATCTTGGTTGTTCTAGCAACTGTATTGGCTATCCGCTTAAATATCATCCAAGTGCCCAATTTGCAGGGCTTACGGTTTGCTGATTTAAAACTAATTGCCCCTGGTAAAACTTCAGAAGAATTAACCATGGTTCCCTTTATTTTTTTCAGTATTTACTTTGCTGCTATGTTAACCATGGTTGGTCTGGTCTCAAAGATTTTATCGGACTTTATCCTCCTTCCTCTCAAGGAGCTTAACTATGCTACGGAAAGAATCGCTAGGGGCGATATGGACTTTAAAATCCACTATCAAAGACCCAACGAATTTGGTAAGCTCTGTAAGGGCTTTGACGACATGCGATTGCAGCTAGATCTGTCCATCCAAAAGCAGGCCATCTACGAAGAAGCTAGAAAGCAATTAATCGCCAGTATCACTCATGACCTAAAGACCCCTCTAACCTCCATCATTGGCTATGTAGAGGGTCTGCAAGACGGGGTGGTAAAGGATCCACAAATGATTCAAAACTACTTGAATGTGATTCACGACAAGTCTATGCGGTTAGACCACCTCATCGATGACCTGTTCACCTTCACTCAACTGGAGTTAGAAAAGTTCCATGTAGACCTGCAAGAAACACAAATGAAACCTATTTTGACAGAGTATATTCACACCAAGACCAGGGAGTTTAAGAACAATCAAAAAATTGACTTCCAGGTCCTCCATCCCATCCATGATGCCAAACTCATGGTGGATGAATTCCGCTTGGGACAAGTCCTTGAAAACCTCATTCGGAATGCAGAAAAGTACACCAAAACCTTTATTAAGATCTATACCGATTGTGATGATCTCTTCTATAATATCTATGTAGAGGATGATGGTATTGGTATCTCCAAAGAAGATATGCCCTTGATCTTTGACCACTTTTACCAGTGCGACAAGGCTAGGACCACAGAAGACCGGGGAACAGGTCTGGGCCTGGCCATCTGCAAGCAGCTGATTGAAGCCCACAACGGTAGAATATATGTTACCAGTCAACTTGGCCAAGGCACAATCTTTAAAATTAGTCTCAAAAAAATAGAACCTTAAAGCTCATGCTTTAAGGTTTTTCTATGAAAAAAAGACCCATTCCTAGGAATGGGTCTATCTTATCTTACTCGTTTACTGGAACAACTAATTTTGCACCTGCATAAATCAAGTGAGGGTTGTTTAACCTGTTACGCATAGCTAATTCTTCCCACGTTGTGTTGTGAGCTCTTGCAATCTTCCATAAGAAGTCACCAGCCATGATTGTGTAGTACTCTTCAGTTTCAGCAGGTAAAACTGTAATTCTACCTTCAACTTGTGGAGCAATCGTACCCTTTTCTTCTAGGTATTCGATCATAGCGCCATCAAGAACACCATACTCACCTAATACTTCTGCATCAGCGAACATAGAGTACTTGTCACCACCAGCAGCGATGAAGTCATTGGTTGCAACTGAATACATTTTTTCAAGGTCTAACTTTTCGCCATTGATCATAACGTTTAATACTCTTTCACCAACAGGCTTAGTTGGGTCGATTGTATAAGTAATACCTGATACATGAGCCATAGCACCATGAGCACTTGGGTAACCTGAAGCACCATTGTTAAGGGCAGCTAATAAGTTTTCACCCGAAACAGAGATTGCCTGAACTAAGTTACCAAATGGAGCAACTTTAATTAAGTCTTCTCTAGTAATGTCGCCAGCAGCAACAGAATCTCTGATACCACCACCGTTTGTTAAGGCAACATCAGCACCAGCTTTCCACTTCATAGCGTCAGCTAGGAAGTTACCTAGGTTTGTTTCACCAGTTCTTACGTACTCTCTAGCACCTTGTAAGTCTACTGAAGTCTTACCTACAACTTCTGCTAACATTTCAGCTTGCTTTGCAACTTCTGCATCGATAGCAGCTCTTACTTCTGGATCAGCATCTAAAGCAACACCTTCGTCCTTAGTTAAAAGACTTGCTTCCATAGTTGCATTACCTTCAGCATCAATTGTAATTTTTACTAAACCAACAAACTTGTTGTATTCTTTTGCTTGTACGATTAAAGTATCGTTTACTAATAAACCTTCAGGTAACTCAGTATGAGAGTGACCATCAACGATTAAGTCAATACCTTCTACTTGCTCAGCAACACCCTTAGATGTTTCGTTTACAGCAGAAGACTCGTCTAAACCTAAGTGAGATAAAGCAACGATTAAATCTGTTTGAGGCTCTAACATTTCAACCATTTTCTTAGCTGATGCAACAGGATCAACAAATGTTAAACCTTCTGTGTTCTTTGGATGACTCTTGAATAAAGTTTCAGGAGTTGTTAAACCAAATACACCAATTTTTAGACCAGCAACTTCAATGATCTTGTAACCTTCTAAGAAGCTTTCGCCTGTTTCAGTTACGTCTAAGTTTGCAGCTAAGATTGGGAAGTCTGCCATTTCTGCAAGTTCTAATAATCTATCGCTACCGTAGTTAAAGTCATGGTTACCAGGAACCATAGCGTCATAACCCATAACGTTCATAACGTTCATTACTAAAGCACCTTCAGATACTGTAGCAATAGGCATACCGTGAGCAACGTCACCAGCGTCGAATAATAATACGTTGTCATTTTCTGCTCTGAATTGGTTAACTAATGCAGCAACCTTATCAAAACCCATACCATCGTATTTACCATATTCTACTCTACCGTGCATATCGTTCGTATGTAAGATGTAAATAACCGTTTCTTCTTCAGCTGTTTCCTCAGCAAATGTGAAGAAACCTCCGAAACTTGAGAATACAAGTGTCATAGCCAAAAGTACAGCTAAAAACTTGTTACTACTCTTTGCAAATTTCATGTTGTAGTGCCTCCTTTATACTTAATAATGTCTCAACCTAAGTCCCAGAATGGGACCACTCTTATTATATGACGAAATCTTCTCAATTGCCATTTAATTTACATGCCGTGAACATACTTTGTAAACCTTTAACAATCTTGCCTAAAAATCCGTCCAATAATCATTCTACCCTTGATAATAGTATCCAATCAGTATTTTTTAAAGTCCACCTAAAAACACAAAAACATCTCCCAAGATCTTCTGCCACAGGCTCCTGATTCAAGCCCTCATGGACTATTATAAAAGAAAAACTCACTAAAAAAGTGAGTTAGGAATCTTTACTTAAGGGCCTCTTTTTTGTATTGATCAAAAGTTTTGCAAGTAAAACTATAGCCCTGAAGAATACACTCGGCTGCCTTCCTGATCTCCTTGAAAGTGAGATTGTCCTCAAACTCCTTAGGAAAACGTTCATAATAAGCAAGGAGGGCTTGGAGAATATCATCAGCCTCCTTTGAATCAAAGGCCTTGTTTTTAAGTTTTTTGAGGTCTTCTACCTCTTTTTCCTCTATGGGGTGATCACTATTTTTTAACAAGGCCTTCATGTGTCCCACCAGGCATCTGTCTTCATCACACACACCACAGGTATCTTGACCCTTACACAGGTTGAGAACCTTGAGTTCTACCACCTCTCTGGTCCGCTTCAAGGCCTCTGCCTGTAGTTTGAAGCCACTTTCTAATTGGGCAGCATAGGCCTTCTTAAATCTAAGATAAGCTAGGACAACACCAACTCCTAAAAGACCTGCCAATCCAAGAACCAGGACCCCATTTAAGTCACCCAAGTAGGACCCGTAGAGTTTTTGAACCCCAAATACAATAAAAATCGAAAAAGCTGCGAGCTTTAATTTGTCTTCCGGAATATTCCTGCCCAGTTTTAGGCCGATAAAGATGGCCATGGCCGAGGTTAGTACCATACCCGTTACAGTTCCCATCAAGCTGAACAATACATGGTTAGAGTCTACAGCCAGGCCCAGGGCGGCTAGTTGAGTTTTATCACCAAGTTCCCCAATGAAAAAGGCTAGGGCGACAGTAAATACTGGACCAAATTTGGATTGACTTTCTTCAACAGCCTCGTCTTCTACCTTTAAGGACTGGAAGGCAAAAAAGATGAACATCAAGCCTGCAGCAAAAGAAATCATTTCTCCTGGTATGGCTCGAACGAGCCCCCTGCCTAAAATCATAGCCAAGCCATGGTTTAAGAAGGAACCCAGCGCTACTCCTAAGAGGATCTTATGGGTCTTATACTTGGTTGCAAAGGCCATGGCTAGAAACTGGGTCTTATCCCCCATTTCTGCCAGGAAAATTAGGGTCGCTGCAGAAATATAATCAAAAAACATATAAACTCCATTCATACAAACAATAGACAAGGGCTTCCCTAAAAGAAGCCCTGATAATTATAACTTAAATTGAGAAGAAATACTATCATTCATTTCTTCAATCATGCTATTTAATTCTAGAGTATTTGACTCAAGTTGTTCTAATGAAGCCAACTGTTCTTCTGTTGCTGCAGAAACTTCTTCACTAACTGCTGATGAATCTTGTGCAACCTCAGAAATCACATTGATGGATTCTGAAACCATATCTTTACTGCGTACAGCTGCCTCTAAGTCAGTCTCTATCTTGTTGACCTTTTCACTGATTTCATTGATCCAACTTGAAATTTCCTTGAAGATCTTCATCGAAGAATCAACTTCCTCATTTTGTTTCTTAGAAATGGCCTGCATCTTATCAATAGCATCCGATGCCTTGGCAGCATCATCTAAAATATCATTTAAGAGATCACCAATGCCCTTAACCGCAGAGCCTGTTTCCTCAGCCAACTTACTGACTTCATCTGCTACTACAGCAAAGCCTCGTCCGTGTTCACCAGCTCGAGCAGCCTCGATTGAAGCGTTCAGGGCCAAAAGATTGGTTTGTCTAGAAATGTCATTGATTAACTTAATAATATCACTAATCTTAGACACCCTTCCACTGAGGGCTTTCATTTCTTCGATAACGTGTTCTGACTTTTCAATAGATTCTTCTGATGTACCCTTAAGGCTTTCAACAATTTCTAAGCCTTTAGCATTTAATTCAATCGCATCCAGTGATGAGTCCTTAATTTCATGGGCCGATGTGTTCACTGCAAGGATTTTAACATCCATATCTTCTATTTGAGTGACTGACTGGGTTGTATTAACCGCTTGACTCTCAGCCCCTTCAGCCACAGATAACATAGACTTTGAGATTTCATTAGAAGCAAGGGTTGTCTGTTCTACTGTATCTGAAAGTGATGATACAAAGGTTTCAATGTTGTCAAAGGTCCCTGTCATATCAAGAATGATGGTTCTCAGTTGACCAACCATGACATTGAAGCTGTCACCTAGAACACGAACCTCTGTCTTAGACTTGGTCTTGAACTCAACAGATAAGTCCCCTTCCTCAACCCGTTTCATTGCATCAATCAAGCCACTAATTGGCTTGGTAATTCTATTAGCAAAGGCAACACCAAATATAATAGCAATGACTAAGACTACCCCCACTACAATTAGGATTGTGGTTACAATCGGAATAATCTTATTGGTAATTTCCTTGACTTCGAAGGTTGTCATTAAGACCCAATCATTCACAGGATCTTGTGTATAGGTTAAAGACCGCAGACTTTTACCTTCATCTGCCCACTTGTAGTCTAAGAATGACGTTTTCAGGTCTTGAGTCAAGTAAGCCTCATCTTTTACAATATCTTCTTTTACAATATCTAAGTCCTTGTAGACATCTTCTGGAAGATAGCTACCAATCAATTCATGCTTTTTATGGAATAGGATAAGTCCCTCACGACTGGTAATGATTGCGTAGCCTTCATCTAAGACCTTAATATTTTCAGCAAACGCTACAATTTTTTCAATATCAATTTCTATAACAATCAAGGCCTTTTCTAATTCTGTATCAATAGGCTTGGTAATTCTATAAATCAAGTGGCTATCTTCAAGAACGGGCTGCCATTCTGTGTAGGGCATGTCCCAAGCAGGAAGGTACCAATCTGCATAGTCAAACTCAGTGGTTACTGTTGTTACCCCACTTGTAGCAGAAATCATCATTTGATCTTCATAACGTACCAGGTAGGCATCCTTGACATAGGGAGATGCTTCCATATACTTCTTTAGGGCATCTTCATACATGGGGACTGCTGTTACCTTACCGAAACGCTCTACAGCTGAATCTAACTGCATCATCGTTGGTTCTAGAGGTGTCATGAAAGAATCGATCTTTGCATGGACCAATTGATCAGCTTGCTCAACAAATATTGATGCTGAATCTGTGACATCTTTCTCATTGGTCGCAATCACATTAACCATGACAGCAATAATTGTCGCAACAATCGGTACAATTACTGCAAGCATCAACATAGCAATCACTTGAGTCTTAATGCTATGGATACCCAACTTAGTCTTTGTACCCTTGGCCTTTTTGATCTTTTTTCCCTTAGGCTCTTTGGCCTTTTTTTCAGGCTCTGGATCAATTGCTTCTACAACGGGTGCAAGTTCAACTTCTACCTCTGGTGCTTGATAAACTTCTGTTTCAACCTCTGGCTGGTCCTCAAGCTCTACTTGGACTTCATCCTCAAAGTCTTCATAAGGCTCAGTTACATAATCTTCAGAAAATTCAGCCTGGTCATCATCAACTACAGGTTCCTCCTTGTGTTCAAGATCATTTTCTGCTGCGTCAAAATCTACAAACTCTTCCACATCTTTCTTCTCATCTTTAAACATGCCACTCCCCCTTCGTCCAACTACTTAATTACATTACAGATGCGATTAATCCCAAAGCTGGTCCTACAAGCATTGTAGCAACAATAACTAAAGCAACCACTTTTACTGTTTTTTTATTTCTCATGTCCGATTCACTCCTTAAAAATATTTAAATATATTGTACCACATGTTGGCCGATTTTTCTTGCCTTATATGTAAATAAAAGGATTTTATCTACAAACGTGCGATAGCAGTATACACAATATTATACATGATTCTTAGGGTCTTTTAAAGGCAAGAAGCCATAATTGTTAAGGTTTTTTAAATCATTCACTACCTATTCACTTTTGCCTTATTTATGCTATAATCAAACACTCTGCTAACCATAGAAAGGAGGCCTTATGCCAATTAAGAATCATCCCGATTACCCTCACGAATGTTTAAGGTTAAAAGAAACCTACGACTACCTAGACAACACCATTTATACTGTTGCAAAAAACAAGAAGAGTTTTCAAGATGAAATGAAGGATGCCTACATCCACTTGGACTTTCTAGACAGTTCCCAATCCTATTCCACCATCATGCTCAACAGCAGGCTGCTGGATCATTTGGAGAAAAACTTCGGCCTACTTTTACATGCTAAGAAAAAGCCTTACTTCGCTAGAATGGATATTCAGGAATCCACCAAGGATTACAAGGAAGCCTTATATATTGGTAAGGTGTCCCTATTTGATGACACCATGGACCTCCCTCTAGTAGTAGACTGGCGGGCACCCGTTGCCAGCGTTTATTATGACGGCCGCATCGGTCAAACGTCTTACAAGGTTGAAGGCAATGAAATTGACATTGAGCTATTCATGAAACGCCAATATACCTTTGACCAGGGCCAGTTGACTCATTTCATGGACATCGATATTTCCACCAGTGATGCCTTTCTCCAGGCTGCCCTTGAAGGCCACGCCAGTGACAAGCTCAAGGATATCGTATCCACCATACAAGCAGAGCAAAATCAAATCATCCGGTCCGACCTGGACAAGCCCTTGATTGTACAAGGAGTAGCCGGTAGTGGTAAGACCACCATCGCCCTTCACAGGATTGCCTACCTCCTTTATACCTATTCGGACAATTTCCGACCAGACCAATTTATGATCATTGCCCCCAACCACTTGTTCTTAGACTATATCTCAAGTGTCCTACCAGAACTGGGGGCGGACAAAATACGACAAACCACTTATATTGACTTGATGTATGAAGTCATTGAAGAAAAGTATAAGTTAACCAATAGCAACTATAAGCTCAATCAGTTGGTTACCCATCAAAATGATGCTGACCAAGGATTGATTAAGGCAGCTGCTGCCTTTAAGAATGACATTCACATGAAGACCCTTATTGATGAATATGTGGAAACCATCAAGGACAAGATCCTTCCTGAGGAAGATATTTATCTTTGTGACCACCTGCTTTTAAGGGCCACTGATATTTCAAAGCTCTTTTTCGACCAGTATTCCTACCTACCCGTCTACAAACGGGTGGAGGGTATTCACAATTATCTTAAGGCCTACGTTAGAGGCCAGGTTAAGCAACTCTTAACCTACACAGAAAACTACTACAACAGCCAGTTGGACCATATTAGAGAAGTTGAAGCCCCTACTGAAGACAGACGTTTAAAGCTTGTCAGCCTCATTGAGGAAAGAGAGGAAAAACTAGCTGCCCTCACCAAGGATAGCAAGACCCTGGCCAAGAAGTACATGGCTAAGTTCTACAAGGATAAAATTCTTGGTTTCTATGAGGACTTCTGGATCCAGCTCAAGCTAGAGTCATCCCTCAAGCACTTTATCTTAGAGGGAATTCAAAAAAGCATCAAAAAGAAAACCTTTGAACTGGAAGACCTGGCACCCTTGGCCTACCTGAAAGCCAAGCTATTTGGTCTCAAGGAAAACCTGGATGTTAAGAATGTGGTCATTGATGAGGCTCAGGATTTCTCCAACTTCCAGTTCCACGTCTTAAGAAGCATCTTACAAACCGATCGTTTTACAATTCTAGGAGACCTTTCACAAGGAATCCACATGTATCGGTCAATAGAAAACTGGGATTATGTTCAAAATCAAGTCTTCACCGAACCTGCACAGTACCTGACTCTAGAGCAGTCTTACCGGACAACCATAGAAATTATGGATGTGGCCAACAGGGTCATCTTACAAGACCCAATTGAGCCGGTTATTGTTGCTCAACCAGTTGTTCGACACGGGCAAGTACCAGAAATCAGGTCTTATCAGGACCAGGCTAAGCTGGTTGAAAAGATTGAACAGACCATGCTCCAGTGGCGGTCAGAAAACTATACCACTCTTGCTATCATCACCAAGTCCAAGGAAGAAGCCCAAAAGGTCTACAAGCTTTTGGATGGCGACAAGCGACAAGACATGGCCTTGATTGATGAAAACTCAGACCACTTTGACCACCAAACCCTAGTCATCCCTGCCCACCTATCCAAGGGGCTAGAATTTGATGGTGTCATCGTCACCGCCCTAGACGAGCTCTATCACCATAAGAGTCTAGATGTTAAGCTGATGTATGTTGCCACAACCAGGGCCATGCACCGCCTGTCTATAGACTATATGGAGGGGACCGTCCACTACTTTGACTAGGGGATTGACTTCCTAGCATTTTGTGATATGATGAACTTGGGCATGAGGCTCGCCCATAGTTTTTACTAAAACCGCTTTTTAAGCTAATGGCTTCTGAGATGAAAATCCCAGAAGTCTTTTTTTGTATTTGCAAGGAGGTCATATGTTATTCAGTTTAGCTTTGATTTTTATTTTAGGATTCATCCTAAGTGGTCTCTTCCAGAAGGCCAACCTACCCGGTCTCTTAGGTATGATGATTACTGGTATTGTCTTGGGTCCCTTTGTCTTGGACTTAATTTCACCGGATGTCTTAGCCATCTCAGACCAATTAAGAAAAATAGCCCTTATTATCATCTTGGTACGAGCAGGCCTATCTCTTGATATCCAAGACCTAAAAATGGTCGGCCGACCAGCCTTCCTCTTATCCTTTTTACCAGCCAGCCTTGAAATAGGAGCCTTTACCCTCATCGGTCCCATTTTATTTGAGATGACCCATCTTGAAGCAGCCCTGCTGGGTTCTGTTATAGCTGCAGTGTCTCCTGCAGTCATTGTACCTAGGATGCTTGGTCTACTGGAAGAAAAAAGAGGGACCAAGAAAAAGATTCCTCAACTCATTATGGCAAGTGCCTCTGTGGATGATATCTTTGTTATTATACTTTTTACAAGTTTCATGACCATGATGGAGGGAACAAGTTCCTCTATGCCCGTTTACTTCCACCTGCCCCTGGCCTTAACCATGGGCCTAGGACTTGGTATCCTGTCTGGCCTTCTACTCAATTTCATTTATAAGACCTTTAACATGCGGCAAACGACCCAGGTTCTTGTCTTACTTTCAGTTGCCTTTTTTTTGACCAGTCTGGAAGCCCACATCACCCTAGCCAGTCTCCTATCTGTTATGGTGATGGCCATGACCCTCTTAAGGGTCAACCCAAGCAAGGCAACGGAACTCAAAACCAAGTTCGCCAACCTATGGGTTGGGGCCGAACTGATCTTATTTGTTCTAGTTGGTGCAGCTGTTCCCCTGGCTCCCGTAAAGACAATCGGACTCATGGGAATTATCTTGATACTACTAACTTTGGCCTTTAGACTGGCTGGTGTTTTAGTCAGCCTGGTCAAGACCCCCCTCAACAAGCAAGAAAGAGCTTTTTGCCTATTTGCTTATATGCCTAAGGCTACCGTCCAAGCAGCCCTGGCCCCCTTGCCCCTAGCAGCTGGATTAACTATTGGTCAAGATATCCTAACCTTGGGTGTTCTGTCAATCTTCATAACAGCCCCCCTAGGTGCTATCGCTATAGATCGCTTAAAAACCATCTGGTTAGAAAAGGAGTAACTTATGCCCAAGCAAATAGGCCCCTATGGTCTGATTGACCTCGAAAGTATCATCCAAGTAGACCACCTGGTCACCATCCACTATTTCGAGTATAGCAAGCATTTTTTCTTTGCTGGAGAACGCCATGATTTCTGGGAGTTTCTCTATGTCGACAAGGGATCAGTCCATGTCTCTACAGACCAGGACCGCTATAGCCTTCAACAAGGAGACATCATTTTCCATCAGCCTATGGAATTCCATACAGTGGAAGCCAACAAAAAAGTGGCTCCCAACTTGGTTGTTATCTCCTTCGTCGCCCAGTCACCAGCCATGGACTACTTTAAGGGAAAAATTTTCCAACTTTCCCCAGAAATGCGACAAGACCTTGGTCAAATTCTCCGCCTGGCATCCCAAGTCTTCTCCACCCCCTTATCCGATCCTCAAACCAAGGTCTATAAAAAAAGACCAGACCGGCCCTTGGGAAGTGACCAGCTGATCTTAATTAATCTTGAAAGATTTTTATTACATTGTTTGGGACTAGGCTTGGGACATACGGATCCAGCTCTTAGTTTTCCACCCATGTTGATAGAGTCCGAGTCTGTACAGGTCAGCCAAATCATGGATTTAATGGCCTCCAACCTCCACCAGTCATGGACCCTGGACCGGATTTGCCAGGAAGTTCACATGTCACCGTCCTCTCTCAATAAACTGTTTAAGAAGTACTGTCAGATGACTGTGCTTCAATATCTCAAGCACTTGAAAGTGGAAAAAGCAAAGGACCTTATCCGCCAGGACCTCTATAATTTTAGTGAAATCGCCAGACAACTAAACTACCAGTCTATCCATTACTTCTCTAGATTATTTAAGGCCCACACAGGAATGACCCTGTCACAGTACAAGTCTTCTGTGAAAAAACACTTAGACCTATAGGTTGTCCTTATAAAAGTCTTCAATCACAACACTGGTATTGGACTGCCTTGAAGCATCAGCAGCAAAAGCTAACACATGGCTCTCCACAGAAATCTCAGCACTGGTCAAGGCTTGACCAGGCTTTTTTTCTAAGAGGGCAATGAAGTCTTCCATAATGCCCGTATCGCCACCACCATGGCCACCAGCTACTAGTCGAGGCTCTATATAGTCGTGTTGGTCCCTGCCAAAGTACTTGACCTCTATGGCATTTTTACGATCATCCCCTCTTATTTCACCTAAAGTTCCCATAACCTTGATGGTCCTATTGGTTTTCTCAGTAAAGGCTGACAGGTTGAAGGTCGCTGTAAGGCCAGACTCAAACTCCAGTATAGTCACCTGGTGGTCACATACATCATTATCACACTTATACACACATCGACCATAGGGTCCCTCTTGGAGGGCTTGAGTCACCCCATCAGTCGTCTGATTTTCAGTAATGACTGTTGTTGGCCAGGTCCCTATATGCTTATAGTATAATTTTTTACTGCTATAAGGACACTCACTTTCACAAGCGCAAGTCAGGCAACGGTCAGAGGCTGCCTTGGGTTGGTTGTCTGCCTTAAAGTGACTCAGGCTGCCATAAGAGGTTACCTTCTTACAGCGGTCACCTGCCAACCACAGAAGAAGGTCCATATCATGACAAGATTTAGCTAGAATAATGGGACTGGACAAGAGCTTATTTCTCCAATTCCCCCTTACAAAACTATGGGCCATGTGGTAGTAACCAATATTCTCATTATGTTGGATAGACATAACTTGGCCAATTTGCCCACTCTCTATAATGGCCTTAATTCGACTGTAGAAGGGAGTATACCTTAAGACGTGGCAGATCATAAAGGTGTTCTTATGTTTTTTAGCCAACTCGCCTAGGGCTATGGTCTCCTCTAATGTATTGGACATGGGCTTCTCTAAAAGCACATCATAACCGAGCTCAAGAGCTGCCTTGGTCGGTTCAAAATGCATGTCATCCTGGGTTGCAATGATGACACCATCTAAGGCTAGGCCGGCTACCATCAAGTCCTTCCAAGTTTCAAAGGCCAAGTCATCTCCTATTCCATGTTGCTTTTGAAAGGCCTTACGCCTTGCCGCAATGGGCTCAGCCACTGCTACAAAGTCAATTTTTTCTGGGTGTTGGATGCCATAAGCACCATACCTGTCCTTACCCCTATCTCCTGCTCCCACTACGGCGACCCTAACTCGTCCCATGATTCAATCCTCCTATGATTTCATCTATAATTGCCTGCATCCTTGATTTCTTTTCTTCCATTTTAGCGACTAGGCTCAACTGATTTCTTGCCCGAACAAGATTATGGTCTGTATAAAGAACCTTAAAATAGGTATCTCCTTCCAGGTAGTCCGTTAAAAACCGTATACCACATTCAAGGGTCATGAGTATAACCCCATCCACAAGAGAGGCTACTTCGCTCTTGCTTAGATGGCCATCCAATTGGGACAAGTAGCCCTGGCTTAAAGCTCTAAACCTACTCAAGTCAAAATCAATCTGATCATATCGGTCATCGTCTTCCCCCAAACTACTGGCACACGACCGTAGGGCATCCCCATAATCATAGGCCCTATAGCCAGGCATCACTGTATCTAAATCAATCAGACAAAGAGCCTGGCCTGTTTTTTGATCAAAGAGAATATTATTTAACTTGGTATCATTATGAGTCACTGTCACAGGCAGGTCCTGGTCAATGAGTACCGACAGGTAAGACCATCTTTTTTCAACAAAATCAAGGAGGTCTTGACACTTATTCAGCCGACCCATAGGGTCATTTAATTTGGCCCTTCTCAGGCAGTCCCCCCTTTTAGGACTATGGTGAAAATCCACTATCGTTTCGTGTAATTGGTGGGCAGGAAAGTCCTTGAGCTTAAGTTGAAAGTCTCCCAAGGCTTGGCCCGCTGCCTCAAAAATTTTCAGATCATCTGTCAAGGTAAAGACTTGGCTGTTTTCCACGAAATTGTAGGCCCGGTAGTAAGTCCCCAAATGTTGATAATAAGCCTGGCCTCCCTTAGTTCTTATAACTTCTAAGCCTGGATAGGCCTGACCAGCCAAGTAATCGGTTACCCCGACTATATTGTCCATCAAGAGGTCTATCCGCTTAAATATCTGATGATTAATCGCCTGCAGAATGTAAGTTACCTGGCGGCCAGCCTCACTATAAGCCACCTTATAGGTCTTGTGTATATGACCATCTCCATAGGCTTCTATACTTTCATATGCCCCCTTAAAGGAGAACATGCCACAAATAGCCTCCAACCCCCAATCCCAAAGATCAAGAGGATAAGTTCCTTCTTCTATTTTACCGAGTAATCTGGATGCCACCTCTTGTCGATCTTGTGGGTAGGTGACACCAAACCAATCCTCTTGGCATGTTAGAACCTTGACCCGGGTTAATCCCCTGTCCATACTTGCCTGAACCCATGCTGGTAAAAAGGCTTCCTGGGTCATGTGGTCATGATAGTCCCTTAAAAATTCAAGTAAGAAGCCTTCTAAGTCTTGAACTTGATTTTCAGGAAAGCCCCACATGTTCATGGATACCAGGTGACTGCCCGCCAGCTTCCTCCATAAATCCTTTTGAGGGTATTGGATGTAGCCCTGGTACAACCGGATCCCCTCCACTTCCTCAATAGACCTCAGGTAACCCTGGCTGACCTGGCAGATGCCTCGTGAGACGCCGCCATGGCTTGATAGGGTCCTGTCCAGCCTATAGGCAACCATAACCGAGCTGTCTTTTTCTTTCAGGTGCTTGTATAGCTTCTTAAAGGCACTTGGCCCATAATAATCATCTCCATTGATAACTCCGAACGCCTCATCAATTTCCTGTCGACCAGCATAAACAGCATGGGCGGTCCCCCAGGGTTTAACGCGTCTGGATTGACCAAAATCCCCTGGTAGGTCACCTGTATCCTGAATAACAAATCTCAGGTCTAGATCATCTGGCAAACGGGATTTTATGTGACTAACAAAGGCCTCCTTCATGGGATGACTGATAATAAAAATAAACTTCCTAAAGCCTGCTTGAATGGCATCGTATAGGCTGTATTCTAATAGGCTGGTTCCCTTGGGACCCATCCCATCCATTTGCTTCAATCCTTGATACCGACTTCCTAATCCAGCAGCAAGTATCATCAAACTTGGTGATTTCATAATGCCCTCCTCTTCATCTAATTTTAGAGTCAAAGTGGGTCAAAAGTATTTGCACATATTCATCGAAATTTTACACAAAAAGACAGGGTCCTTGACCCTGTCATCATATCAACCTTCTTGTTTCATTAAATAAAGTCTATAATCCTCATCTGTCCTAACAAAGTGATTGTAGATAAGGTCTTCCTGTAGGTAACTGAGAAGGTCACCACTTTCAAGGGTCTTGTCCACCAAGCCCTGGTACTTGAGCTTCAAGTCCTCTATGAGCTTTTGGTGGAGCCTAATATGGTCTTTTACCTTAGGATACCCTATGGCTTCCAAGTAATTAATTTCGTCTTCAAAGTGCTTGAAAACATTATCCAATAATTTGTTGGCCTTTCTAATGGTCTCGTCGTAGTTAGACGAATGAAAAGACGATTGCACTAAGTCATTAGACAGGCTAACCATGGTCTTGTGTTGGTTGTCGATCAAATGCTCCCCACAATCCCACTGTCTTTGCCATACAATCTTCAGCTTTGCATAGTCCTCTAGGGTATGGTCTGAAAGAACAATTTGATTTTTCCCATTTTCCTTGGCATCATACAGGGCCCTATCCACTCGAGCAAACCAGGAATCATAAAACTCGTGGATGACTCTTTCAGCGATCCCTATACTGGCAGTAAGGCTAATTTCAGGGCCAAGGTTCAACTGTCGGATACCAGACTCGATCTTTTGGCCCACTGTTTCAGCCCCACTCATATCTGTATTGGGCAAAAGGATGACAAACTCATCGCCCCCCCAACGGGCAAAGAAGTCGTTGGTTCTTAAAAGCTTTTGAACCATTCTTGTTACTTCTAATAAAACAACATCGCCCTTGGCATGGCCAAAAGTATCATTGATCGACTTGAAGTGGTCGATGTCAAAATAGATCATAGTAAGAGGGCTCCTATACCGGTCTGAATACTGGATTTCCTCCTGAGCCTTTAGGTCAAAATATCCTCTGTTATAGATTCCAGTAAAAGCATCTCGAGTAGATTTTTTTACCATGTCTAAGTTTTTTTCCTCCAGTTTGTTGATTCTTATAATAAACTTGAAGAAACGACTGGCAATATAAGCAGTAACAAAGAGGTCGATCAGACTTAAAATAAGGAAGTATGAGTCCGTCTTAATCCAGCCTCCATCTGGTACCAAAAACATTTCCCAAGGCTGGATTTCTCGATCACTTTTATAGACCAAGGGATCCATGTCAATCAAGTCTGGATTGCCATAAATAATTTTTTGATCGCCCTGGCTATGTCTAACTAAAAGTTGAACCTTATGCTTGTCTTCAAATCCCCTGAAAGCATCATTCACAACCTGGGTTTTAAGCACAAAGGAAGTCATGCCCCAATAGTTATTATTTTTAACAATAGGAATTCGAATGATAAAGCCTGTACCACCCTGTACCAGGTCTATAGGTCCAACTAACACCTGGTTGAGTGTGGTCTTAACATAGGCGATTTGGTCAGCCTGGCCCTGTACTTGAGACAAGTCTACCCCAATGGCAGACTCATTGCCTTCAAGAGGATACACCCAGGTTATGGTCGTATCCTTTAAAATACCGACATTGATAAACTCCTCTTCCCGATCTCCAATTAAAATGCTTAATAATTGGTTAATTTCATCGTCATCCAGGTTATCATTCATTTGAATATAGGCTCCCACTCCCTTGAGTAGGCTGGTGTACTCATTAATGACACCTGCGAAAAGCTCCTGGGCTAACACATAGTCCAAGGTCTGGCTAGATCGTTCATTTTCTCCATAATTTCTTAATTGTAGGTAAATTAAGACCTCAGCTGATATAAATAAAATCATCCAGATGACCAGGAATATAATAACTTGTTTTTTCTTGTTGTCATGACTAATTTTTAACATGGCTCCCCCTATACTATATCTCTTATATACCCCTCCAGCCTCTTCTCTATCATGAGAAATACATTAAGTCTCTATCATTTTATTGAGATTTTTTTTGAGCAATGATACCATTAGGGTATCACTATGATGAAGTTGAGGAGGAAGTTATGCAAAAGAATGTTATTATTACCCTTGTATTTGCCTTATTTATTACTGTATTCGCTATCTTAAATGCTGGTAAGGTGCCTGTTAACCTGCTGATTGCAAAGATTGAACTGTCCGCTGCCCTAGTTATTCTTATATCTGGCCTATTGGGTGCCGTAGCTGTTTATTCTTTAGATATGCATAACAAGCGCACCCAAAAAAAGACCTTTAAGGAACTAGAAGAAAAAGTATTATCATTAGAAAAGCAGAATGAGTTACTGAGAAAGAAGACCAAGGAGAAAGCTCCTATCAAGGACCAAGCCCCTATAAAGGAATAAGGCAAAGGACAGGATAAATATCCTGTCCTTGTATTATTTATTGTGATAAAGCCTCGCGGGTCAGCCATAGTCTGTAGGTTTGATAAGCGTAAAAGATTAAATAGGCCGTTAAACCGTATAAGTAGGGCATCAAATAGACATCCAAGTCCGTCAGCCGCCAATACACAAAGTATATGATATAGGCCAGGTATAGCAGGCAAGCCATACCTGAAAGATATAAGGCTGGTTTATGTCTTGAGAAATACTGACAGATTAGGCTTAAGATTAAACAAAGAGGAATTAGCCCACTCATAAACATAATCCAGTAGCCCATGTCTAAATCTTTTAAGCCACCATACTCTATATGTCTCAGTACAACATCCCAAGCGTGATGAAACATCTTGCTCATTGAAGACCCATATAAGAAAGGATTATGATCGTAGTATTGACACACCCTAATCAAGGGTGCAAATATAAACATCAATAGACCCGATGTTAAGATTCCATACCTCATATAGGCTTGTTCTGTCTTTATTTCTTTCACACTCAACCTCCCTTATTATTTAGGACATATTGGCTTTTTTCACATAGGAGTCAACCATGTCCTTCCAATGGTCAAACTCCAAGACTTCTTGAACGGATTTTTGGTCAATACGGTCCCCTGCTAAGATCTTTTGAACAATGATCTCAGCCACAAGGGCCTCCTTCTTATAGGGGTCTGAAAGCATGTCTTCTAAGTCTACATTCATTTCCCGGTTTATGCCTTCAACCATGCCCCTGTAAACCGTATTGTCCATACCCATTAAGTCTTTCATTTTAGCTAAGTTTTCAATACTTTCTATAATTGCTTCTACTTTAATATTTGTCATTTTTCTCTCCTTAATCTAAGTTTATTAAGAAGTGGCCACTCCTCATGTCTTGACTATAGTCTACAGGACAAGGACCATACATACTAGCAACCCCTACTTGAATCTAGACCAATAGGGTCAACCCTCAGTTGCTCCTTAGTAGAAGAGAGCAAGTAGGTGAATACCATAAGCAATGGTCCCACCAAACAAGACATCCAAGGGATAATGATAGCCTAGGATGATTCGAGACAGGCCTATGAGGCCAGCAAGAATCAAGAATACAGGTGTCCAAGCAGGGAATAATAGACTCCAGCCAAGTCCTGTTGTTACAGCTATGGCTGTGTGGCCAGATGGAAAGGAGTAAACACAGTTGGGTGGTCTCTTAACCGTTGGAACCACCATTTTTTTATAGGGCCTCCTCCTACTGATCAAACGTTTTAATGTATGAACTATTATCTGGGATACTATAATTGAGACCAGCAAATGATCCACTTGCTTATAGTCTTTAAAGTAGGCTAGCCCTAAGATAATAGCCCCATAAATGAAGCCAAACGGGTTAGACCCCAGGTGGGTCAGGTACTTCATCAGCCACCTGATGATTTTAATTTTACTGAGCTTATGTATCTTTAAATAAACCCTCTGGTCTAATTCTAATAGGTCTTGTAACATTTTTTTCATGAAACACCTCCTAAGTCTATACTAGCACAAAGTGTCGATTATTATTCATTAAGATTAAATAAAGAGGCAAGATCAAAAACTTGACCTTGCCCCACATATTATTCTGCTACATAGATTCCCCTACCATCAGCACATACGGTATAGGCCTTTAAAATTTTACCTTCCTCATCAATAGATAGGAGTAAAAATCTTATATAGGTAATATCACCATAGGTTTGATTGTACATAATAGTAATTAAGTCCCTCTGATCATTGATCATCAGAGAATCTAGTTCCAAAGATTCTACTTTACCTGTAGATGCCATAGAAAGGTCTAGATAAATATCTTTGCCCTTTTGTTTCATGGATTGTAAATAGAAGATATATTGGTTGAAGCCTACATAATGGTCATAGGTTAAATTGCCGACTTCTATTCTTTCTGAAGAAATGGCTTCTAAACTAACATTCTCTTTAACGATTGCATGGAATTCATCTAAAAATAGTTGGGTAAAGTTTTCTTCATCTATTCGTCTGGCTAAAGGAACTCCCTCTTCTGACATCTTATGCACTAAACTATGATTGCCAAGTCTTATGAGTTTTAAGCGATCCTCGTAATAGAAGTAACCCTTTCTCTGCAGGTCTTCGCCCTTATCTACAGTGAAGAAGAAAGTCATGGTTTCATCACCATTTTGACCCACAATCTTATAAGCACCATACTTATCGACATGGTAGATTTTGAAGTCTGTCATGTTAATTTTTTCTTCACGGAAGCGATCATCTTCTGTTTTTGACTTGATGGTAACAGAGCAGACCCCACTCCTATAAACTGCTACATAGTACAAATCCCTTTCGAATCCCGCATCTTCATAAAAGAGTGATAGACTAAACTTGTCCCTATAGTCAGAAACACTCATTTCCTCCCAGTAGGGTTCCATCATATCATTCATATCCTTCATCCAAGCAATATATTCTTCTTGGTTGAATGGCCATGTTGACAGGTACTTGTCCATTTTCTCTTCTTCCAGCCTTAGGGCTTCTGCAGCAGCCTTCTCCTCTGCTTCCTTCCTAGCCTCATTGACCTTGGTCTCCCGGTCTTCCTTTAAGTTCTTAACAATTTCTGAGAAGTTTTTATCTCCAAAGTTCTTATTGGTCGCATGCAAGCTCACTTCTTGTCCAAAAGGAACTTCTAAAAGGGTCTTGTGGACCATCTCGAAGGCATTTCCCCTATTAAACTGGTCTTTTACCTGGGTGTCAATTCCCCTGTCAGCAGCTGTTTGAATAGCAGCACTATAGTCATAAGTATCCCCTAGGGCATTTAACATGAAGGCTGCTACCTGTTGGTTGGTGACTTCTTGTCCCAAGCCAAACTTGCCATTGCCAACCCCCTGAGTCAGGCCAGCTGCGTAGGCTCTTTCAATCCAATCATAAGCCCAGTGGTCTACACTGACATCAGAAAAAGTCGGTTCTTCTGGTAGGCTGAAATCTGCAGTCATATCTGTTGAAACCAAAACCAACATTTTTATGAAGGCCTCTCTAGTAATAGGGCCCCCCTCATTGAGTCCCTGGCCATTTCCCTCGATTAAACCAAGTGCCTTAAGGCTTTCCCCATACAAAGAGTACTCAAACAGATCTTCTTCATTAATAAGATCTTCCTCTTCCGCCATAACAGTAAAACTAACAACTAGGGCAAATATAAATACCCAAACAATTTTTTTCATTTCAATTCTCCTCTCTTTATTCCTATTCAACCAAGTAGATACCTTCCCCATCTGGATAATCCAGATAAATGGACAGGACTTCTCCATCCCCATTTAACTGAATGAATATATGATGTACATACTTCGACTTATCCCATATATAATCCAGACGAATGATATCCTTCTGGTCGTTTTGGTATATCCTAAACACCCTAAACTTATTGGTTTCATCGGCATCGTGGTCATCTATTTCAAAATACACATCCCTTCCTTTGGATTCAAAGTTGTTGAAATGGACTGTATAAGTGTTAAAGCCTACTAAGGTTTGACAATCAATGCCCTCTCGGACATCAATCCGGTTTGTTATCCCATCAAAAGTAATTGGGTCATGAATGATATCAGTCAACTCATCTAAGAAAATTTCCGTAAAGGCTTCATTTTCATTTCTCTGTCTTAGGTCATAACTGAGGTTTTTGATGGCCTGCAATCGACTATGGGTGTTTAAGCGAATAATCTTCAACTCATTGTTATAGTAGAAGTAACCCTTTCTCTGCTTCTCATCCTTATCAACAATGAAGAAGAAGGAGTAGATATGCTCCTCGTGGTCTACCTCTATCCTGTAAGCATCATATTTTGGAACATGGTAGATGACAAAATCACTCATAGTGATATGATCGACTGCCATTTTTCCTTCATCATTTATACGATGGGTCATCATGAGACTAGACTTATCACCAAAAACAATATATGAATACTTGTCACCTTCTGGACCTGTGGCTCTATAATCTGAAGAATAACCGAACCGACTCATGTAGTCACTCACCGGTATTTCTTGCCAGTAGGGTTCTAGAATTTCTGTCATATCCATCATCCAAGCGATGTAGGTCTCTTGACTTGCTGGCCATGTGGACCTGTATTCATCCATCTTCTCTTCTTCAACTCTTAAGGCTTCTGCAGCAGCTTTTTCTCGTGCTGCCTTCACTTGAGCTTGCCGGCTGACTTTTATGTCCTCTGCGAGCTCATAGAAGTCCTTTCCTTCAAAGTTCTTATTGTTTTCACAAAGTCTTTCATCCTGACCTAGTGGCGCTTGAAAAAGAGTCTTATAAACCATTTCAAAGGCATTAGCTCTCTTAAAAGTATCCTCTACATGACTCTCTATGCCTCTTGAGGCTGCACTTTCAACAACAGAACTGTAGTCATAAGTGTCTCCTAGAGCATTTAACATAAATGCCGCTACTTGCTGCTTGGTCACCTCCTGCCCTAGGCCAAACGCACCATTGCCAATCCCCCTTGTGAGACCAGCTGCATAGGCTCTTTCAACCCAATCATAGGCCCAGTGGTCACTGGTCACATCTGAGAAACTCGGTTGAGCGGGTAAGTCAAATGGCTCTGTCATGTCCGTTGATATTAAAACTAACATTTTGATAAAGGCTTCTCTTGTAATAGGGCCCTCTTCATTTAAGCCCTGGCCATTTCCTTCAATTAGGCCATAGGCCTTTAGAGTTTCCCCATAAAGGGTGTTCTCAAATAAGTCATGATCGTCAATGATCTCTTCTTCTAAGCCAAAGGTCGTCAGCCTAAAGAAAATCACAATCACAACACTCCATAATACTCTCTTTTTCATTTTCACTCCTATTTCATTTCAACCATTTTACATACCCCTTGATTATATCATAAACACTCAGAAGACAACTCATTTTATATGAAATATTATCATATAGAAATGAATCTTTCTAAATGAAATGCAGGTTTCTACTTATAAAAGTTGCAGTTTTCCATAAAAAGTGATAAGCTTTGTACTGATTTATGATTATTCATCTAGACCCAGGTCTAGTACAAGTATAGAAAGGAATCACTATGATTCGTATTGAGAACCTTACCTTCTCATTTCCAACAAAGGACCTCTACCAGGATATTTCTTTTAGCCTAGAACAAGGCCAGCACTGTGCCTTTATTGGTGCCAGTGGTAACGGTAAGAGTACCCTTATTGAAATGATCCTCGACCAAGACAAGCACCACTATGCAGGTCAAATTCACATTGAAGACAAGACCCGTATTGGTTACATGAGTCAATTTATGTCGTCAGACCAGGCACCTGAAACCAGTGTCTTCGATTTCATTGCAGAAGATTTCTTAAACTACGAAAAAAAAATCGCTGACATTTGTGAGCAAATGGCTACTGCTGAAGATATCGAGCCCTTGCTTGAAGCCTACCAAGAGGCCCTGGATGGATTTCAGGCCATTGGCGGAGATGACTATGAGAGTATCATCCACAAGAAACTCAACCTGGCTTCTTTAATGACCCACCGCGACCTGAAGATTTCACAAATCAGTGGTGGTGAGTTTAAACTGGTTCAAATCATGAAAGAAATGCTCAAGCAGCCCCACATCATGATCATGGATGAGCCTGATGTCTTCCTGGATTTTGAAAACCTGGAGGCCTTGAAAGAACTCATCAACAACCACAAGGGGATTTTACTGGTTATCACCCACAACCGTTACTTACTCAACCACTGTTTCAACAAAATCATCCATTTGGAGAACAAACAACTACAAGAGTATAACGGCAGCTATATCGACTATAATTTTGCCCTCCTAGAGTCTAAGATTGAACTTCAGGAGTTGGCTATTGCTGACCAGGAAGAGATCGAAAGAAATGAAGCCCTCATCCACCAGCTGAGGCTGAATGCCACTTATTCAGCTGAAGCGGCTAAGGGAAGGGCTCTTAGGGCTCGTGTAAAGTACCAGGAGCGTCTGGAAGCCCGTCGCATACAAGCACCATTCGTTGAAATCAAACAACCCTACATAGAGTTTGCCTGGCATGAAGATATAGAGACCTATCCGGCCATTACGACACAAGACCATACCATCGCCTTTGATCAGGTCCTATTTGAACATGCTAGCTTTGAAATTCAATCAACAGACAAGGTGGCCCTTATAGGGTCAAATGGGACAGGAAAAACCTCCCTACTTAGACAACTTGTAAGTGGTCATGATAATATCCAGGTCCATCCGGATACCAAGTTAACCTACTTGTCACAAGTACAGGGTGAAACTTTAAAAGATGAGGATACAGTATACGACGCCTTTTTCGAGGCTGGCTTTGAGAGCCGAAGTCAAATTGCTGCCCACCTCTTGAACTTTGGCTTCGATGAGGAAATACTTTACCAGCCCCTGTCCAAGTTTTCGGGAGGAGAAAGAAACCTCTTACAAATAGCCAAGGTATGCGGTGACCGTGCCAACATGTTACTCTTAGATGAACCAACCAGCCACTTGGACACCTATGCCCAAATGGCCCTGGAGCGTGCTATTCAAGACTATCCAGGTGGATTGATCATGGTATCCCATGACTACTATACGATTGCCAATACTGTTGACTATCTCCTAATCATTCAAGATGGGGAACTCCGTAAAATCAGCAACCGTAAATTTAGAAAGATGATCTATAAGAATCACTATAATAAGGATTACTTAATTCTAGAGCAAGAAAAAAAGACCCTAGAGACTCAAATTGCCATGGCCTTAAAGGCAACTAAATTCAAAAGAGCCAAGGAAATTTGTGATAGTCTTAAGGATGTTATTGAGAAAATGAAGCAATAAATCATTTTCAACATATATAAAGTACAATCACCATGACTAATTATTATCCTGTCATGGTGATTTTTTATGGTTTTTACTGAATTCCCCCACCCTGACAGATTATGTACTTTGATGCAACTTATAGGCCTTTTAATGTCCCCATAAAAAAAATACTCCCTTGTATTGTATATAATAGTAGCTGTACAGCTAGTTTTATATTACACCATTTATAAGAATGGAGGACAGATGGCAAAGAAAAGGATATGGATGCTCCTACTACTAGCATTGCTCATTTTAACCATGGGATGTAAGGCGCAAGAGAAAATTAAAAATCAAGGGCAAAATAATCTAGAGACTCTTACTGATAAAACAGTCACAGTATCCGCTAAAGAGGGGGTACCTATCGAAGAGGTCAATCGCTTGTCTCGTGTGATTCAAGATGTGTATGCTTATTTTGAAACCGACATGAACGATTTTAAACCTGTTAGTTTTCAAGTGACCACTTATTCAAAAATTGATAAGCAAAAAAATATCATCTCTTTTGACTATCGTACTGTTTCTGATGAAGACGTTGCAGATCTTATATTGAGATATGAATATGGAGACTATAGCAGTTATGGTCTAAAGCAGGGTATTTTGGCACATATGATGGAGTCAAAGCCTCCATACGACTACATTGACCTGGTGGCTAACTTGCCACAGTATTGGCCATCCATGTACTTGTCTTATGTTAATTTCCACCAGCCAACTGCAGATAAGAAAGAAATAAGTTTATCAGAATCCTTGGCTTATGAGCTGGTGACTTACATCTACGAAAAAGAGGGAGCCAACAGACTCCACCAACTTATGCATGCTAGTTCTCAGCCAGAAACAAGTCATAAGTTAACGTATTATTTGGATGAGTGGGCAAGAGAACACTTAGTTCTGGTTGATAACCATGAAAAGAATGTCAGCCTATCCTTCAACATGTATCCTAAGGAGGGCACTCTTGAGTTCAAAAATAGCAATCAGAAGTGGTTGATCAACTTACACCTTGAAGATATTCTTATGCCCAGTATTTATGAATCCAGTCAAGTCTTCTATGATTATATCCAGGCCTGTGATGCAGAGGTCGTCCGACTAGAAAAGCTACTGGATTTTAATCATCAAGACCTCAGCCCCCTATTAGTTACTGTTTATAGCCAAGGGTTTATGGACATTGCTGGTGCCTACCGTGGAGGTGGTGACATGAGGCTGAGTAGTATAAGTTCATTTTCTCATGAGTACATCCACTATTATGATGCTATGACCCATAAACTCAACCGAACACGAGCTATGGAAGAAATAAGGGCTGTATATTTTTCAAGACTCTTTTCCTTGTGGCAAGATTATGCCATTGTTGAATGCCTCCATGTATCCATTCCCACCCAAGTCGACTACCTTACAAGTCAAGGAGCCTTTGATCCTTTGAAGACCTTAGAAAGGTACTATAAACGTCCCATGAAAGTTCACGACCAATACCAACTTTATGCTGACCTTGTGTCAAAGGCCACATACTCCATTAATAATGACATGGTGGATATTCTACATATAGATGAGACCACTGGCTATTACTTTGACCAGTGGTACTCCCTCATGAACTTCATTGTTAGAAATCATGGCCTTGAATCTGTAGATACTATTTTCTATGATGGTAAGCTTTACGATGGTAGCAGCTACACCCTGGAAGAAGCAGTTCAAGATTGGCTCGTTTTTATCATCAACTTATCAGAAGAGGATTATAGCCTCTATACTCAAGAAAGTATGTAATAGACCATAATAAATAGTCCCTCCTATGTTTTAGGAGGGACTATTTACCTATGAGATTATTTATTTAACAGTAAGTCATACTTAGCATAGTCAAAGTCCACATGGTTGCTTAAATGGTTAACAATTGCATGAAGTTGACTGTTGATGCCTGCTGCGTCTTCAGCCTGCATGTAGGCTTTTAATCCTTCTCTAAGGGCTTGGAATTGACCCTCTCCTAAACCGTATGCTGCTTTTAAGGCCTCAATTTGTGCCTTTGTCGCTTCTCTTTCAGCTAGAAGCTCTGCTTTCTTGCCTTCAATAATGACCCGAACTTCTTCCTTAGTGATTTCCTCTGCTTCCAGGGCTGCCTTGATTTCTTCTTTAAAGGCTTGTCTTTTTTCTAAGGCCTCAGCCTTTACTCTTTCCTTCAGGTTTTCTAATTGATTGTGGATGGCATCATGTCTACTCTCAAGACTGGTGAATTCACCAAATAATTCTGGCGCATATTCTTTTACTAGGTCTGATAGAGAGCCCTTGGCTTCTTTTTTGTCTCTTTGTTCCTGAGCGGGTCTTTCAGTCTCGGGTTCTACTTGGGGTTCATCTGCAAAGGTAAATCCTGTAAATGTCATCATGCCTACAAGTGCCAATACTAATAATTTTTTCATGGTGTTCTCCTTTCGGTATGTGTGTTATAAGTTACTTACAGTATAGTCCTCTAGCCCTTGGAATATCAAAGGTCAAACTGTGGCAAACTTGTGGCAAAAATGTGTAGACCCTGTGTCATGTGGTATCATATGACTATGAGGAGAATGAATATGTCTAAATTAATTTATGTAGCGGATGATGAAAAGAATATACGCAGTCTTATGGAAACCTTTTTAAAAAGTGCTGGATTCACAGTGAAAACCTTCGAAACAGGGGATGCCTTGTACCAGGCCTTCCAGGAAGTCGAAGCAGACTTGATTGTTTTGGATATCATGATGCCAGGTACAGACGGCCTGACCCTCTGTACCAACATAAGAAAAACCTCCCAGGTCCCTATTATAATTGTATCTGCCAGGGACACGGAGATGGACAGGATTACTGGCATTACAATCGGAAGCGATGACTATATGGTCAAACCCTTTTCACCGGTTGAGCTCATCGCTCGAATACAGGGCATCTTTAGGCGGATGTCCTACCAGACATCCAGCCCTCAAACGCTTTTGTCCTTTGAGGAAATGACTATTAATGAGCAAACCCGGCAAATGACCTATAAGGACCAGGCCTTTGATGTGTCTCCAACAGAGTTTGACTTCCTGGCCTATATGTTTACCAACAAGGACAGGGCTGTGTCAAGAGAAGAACTACTCAAACACGTTTGGCACTTTGATGCCACTGTTGATACCCGGGCCACAGATGATGTTGTCAAGCGCCTGAGAAAGAAGCTTATGCCGACCAAAGTTAGAATCGCCGCTGTTTGGGGATTTGGATTCAGATTGGAGACAAAAGATGAAAACCATCCATCATAAAATATTTTTACCATTTTTGGTCATCATTATATGCCTGCCCCTGCTCGTTTTTATTATCTATAATGTCGCCATACACTATCAATCCGTGGAATGGACAAAGACTGACCTCACCCAGACCCTAGAAACCATGCAGGTCTTGATTAAAGAAGAACTTATGGACATGAATGTAAATCCAAGAGAAAACTACCAGGAGGCCTTGGGACAAACATTAACGGCCTTTAATCGAGCTATGAGAATGACCAGTAAAACCCAAGGGACTGAAATCTTTTTTGTTTCAAGTAATGGTAAATTTGTCTTCCCAAAAGACACCAGTGACTACCAGGTTGACCTAGAAGCTATAAATGCCCTACTGGATCAAAAGGATGACCTCCCCCTTGACCAGGCCTTTCAACATGAAATCAAGGATCAGACCTATCTCGTTCAAATGAGTCAGGTGAAGGTACCCAGCCTCCGCCAGCAAGACTCTACTTTTATTGTCTTGGCCCCCCTCAACCAAGGGACACCATTTTCAGACCAATTGACCTTGATACTAGCTGCCATTATCTCAGCCGCCATTTTGTTGGCCTCTATAGTGGCTAGGAGGATATCAAAAGGCTTAGCCAAACCCATACAGGTGGCCTCTGACTACGCTGGATCTATCGCCAGTGGCCAGTATCAAACCATTCAATCTCCAAGTAAGACCAAGGAGATTGTCCACCTCTATGACAGTCTCAACCAAATGAGCGACCACTTAAAAGAAGCTCAAGAAGCCCAGGTTTCCTACTTCCAAAATGTGTCCCATGACCTACGAACGCCCCTGATGTCTATACAGGGCTATGCTGAAGGCATCCAGGCAGGTATTTTTGAGGACGTTCACCAGGCGGCTGGTATTATTAGGGATGAGAGTCTGCGGTTAAAGAACTTTGTGGATCAATTGTTGACCCTCTCCAAGTTGGAGCACTCTTATCAACACCAGGACAAGGAATCTTTTAACATTAAGGACATCATGGATACCATCGTCATGCGCTACCAGGGCTTCAGCCAGAGTCAAAATATTACCATCTCTATGAATGCCCCTGAGGACTACACCCTATACATGGACCTTTCTCTCTTTGATAAAATCATTTCAAATATCCTATCCAATGCCATCAAATATGCTGACCATATTGTGATCATTGATGTTGTAAAAATTGAGAAGAAGACTCGAATTACGATTCAGGATGATGGTCCCGGTATATCAAAAGAAGATGACCAAAAACTCTTGGAACGCTTTCACAAGGGTAACCAGGGGAATTTCGGTCTCGGCTTAGCCATCGTAGATTCCGCCCTTAAATTGGTTGGGGGAAAAATCACTTGGAAAAACCATGATCAAGGGGCCTTATTTATTCTAGAATTTGATTAAACTGTTTTTTACCTTGCTTCTTATGGTCATATTGCTTATTCTAGTAAGAACAAGTAAGAGGAGGTTCCATGTATACTGGAAAGAAAACCCGTTTAAGGGCCTATGACCAAAAAGACCTAGGCCAAGTCTTGGCCTTTAACAATGACCAGGAAATTAAACTCTTATTAAACAACGGTCTCCCCTACCCTTCGACTCACGGAGACCAAGAGACCTGGTATAAAAACTTATCCGCTTCCAATGATAAATATCGGTTTGCCATTGAATCCCTAGCCACCGGCTCTTATATTGGTGGTTGTGGTATCAACCACATTGATTGGTTAAACAGAATAGCAACCATTGGAATTTTCATCGGAGACAAGACCCTCTGGGGAATGGGAATGGGAACAGATGCCATGCACGTCCTCATCCAGTTTATCTTTCAGGAAATGAACCTCAACAAGGTCAGACTTTATGTCTATGATTTCAACCAAAGAGCCATAGAATGTTACAGCAAATGTGGCTTTCAAGTAGAGGCAAGACTCAGATCCTCAGTCTATAAACAGCAACAATACTCAGATGCCCTTGTAATGGGCCTATTGAGAGAAGAATATAAGGGAGGCTATCATGTACACCGGACAGAAAGTTAAATTAAGAGAATACAGAGAAACTGACATTGCCCAGGTTTTAACCTATATCAATGATCCAGAAATCAAAACCCTACTCCACAATGGGGTTCCTTATCCGATGACCATGAAGGATGAAATGACTTGGTTTGAAAACCAATCCGCCATGAAGGAAAAATACAACTTTGCCATTGAAAGTCTAGAGGACCAAAGGTACCTGGGTGGGTGTGGCATTAACGCCCTTGACTGGAAAAACAGTGTTGCGACAGTAGGAATTTTCATCGGCGACAAAAACTACTGGGGTAAGGGTTATGGTACGGATGCAATGAAAGTCCTAATCGCCTTCATCTTTGACCAAATGAACCTCAACAAGATCGCTCTCCATGTTTATTCTTTCAATGAAAGAGCTATTAAATCTTATGAGAAGTGTGGCTTTGTTGTTGAAGGCCGTCTGAGAAAAGAGGTTTACAAGAATGGTAGCTACTTCGATGATGTGGTTATGGGCCTTTTGAAAGAAGAGTATATCAATCAAAAATAAAACAAGAGGCCATCCATAGGATGAGCCTCTTCTTGTCTACATAAATAAAATATTGGTCCATAGAATCATAAATAAAAGGGCAAAGGGATAGGTTGCTCCATAACCAGCTACAACCTTCTCCTCATCAAATGACTCAATAGCAGCGGCCAAGCCAGGTGTTGAAGTCATGCCACCACAGATACCACCAATTAAGTATACACCCTTGATTCCTAAAAGATAATGGCCAACCATATAGCCTATGAGGACACTGACAAGACCTGTCGTTAAGCCAATAATCAATAGGCTCAGGCCGGATTCTCCAACAGCTAAAACAGCCTTATGACCATAGTTAATACCAACAATGGCCAAGAAAATATTCAAGGATATATCTCTGATAATTTTCAGTTGCTGGCTGTTAAAGGAAAAGGATAAGGGACCAACTTTTTTCATACTCCCCATCAAGAGGGAGGCAACCAAAACGCCACCTGTCATACCCAAGGAAATACTTGAACCCAATAGATTCAACTTCAACTGTCCAAGTAAAACACCCACAACAATGACCAACATGAAGGCAATCATGGAGAACCCTCCCTGGTCTGTAGGCTGGTGGTTGGCACCATGATGGTCTTCTGGTAAAAAGAGCTTCATCACCTGGGCAAAGAGGATGACAGTCAAGACGCCAGGTACATAAGCAATGGCATAGCCCAGGCCCACTGCTGACCCATCTGGACTCAGCTCTAGAGCTGCTGCCAGGCCGGGTGAGGACGTCAAGGCACCAAGATAGGTCCCTATGGTCGACAGGTTATTGGCAAGTTCCATTCTAACAAAGATATAGGTGGACAGGGCACCTGCTCCTGTCACAAAAAAGCTTAAGATAATAAACCTAAAGCCATAGGTTTTAAGGGTTGACCGTATATTTTTGGATGCCATGAGTCCAACAGAAACAATAAAGCCCACCAGAGCCAGTAAAAATAGACTTCTGTCTATACTAAGGTTCATACCTACTTTTTCTTGAAGATAGTAGGACAAGAATAAACCTGAAAAGAGGGTTGCTGATGAGCCTAGTTTAATATGTTTAAGACTTATTTTTCCTAGTAGCTGTCCCAAGCATATGCAGACAGCTAGTAGAAAGATTGGATTAGAAAATAATGTCGTCAAAATAGCCTCCTTATAGGTGGTATCAAATCAATCAAATGGTAACAGATTGGGTCTAGGAAGTCAATAAAATGACTTTTCTAACAAGCCCGTTAAAAATAAGTGATTTTATTGACTAAGATACGAGCAACATGCTAGAGTAACATTAACACCATTAGAGAAGGGAAAGAAAATGAAGAAACTTATTATTTTGGCCTTGGCACTTACCCTGGCCCTACCCTCTTTTGCTTTTGCAGATGAGAAAATACCATCAGAGTTTTGGCAACTTATCAAGGTAGAAGCTGACCTTGCTGAAACGGATGACCTCCAGGGTCAAATCGACAACTGGTTAGAAATAATCAGCCTCTTTGATTCATGGCCAGATACCAGCCAAAAGAAGCTTGAAATTGTTACACCCAGATACCAAAAAATAATTAATAATTATGAGGCCCTGAAAAACTACGACCTGGCCTTGGTTTATCTAGAAATATACTTAAAGCACGCGACCCAGTTAGAGACCATGGGCCTTTGGGACCAGTTCGCTAGACTTTGGGCAGAATCAAAGATTATCAACTTGAATCTCGACGTGGATCTTTTTGTTACTGCCCCCCTAGACGATGTTGAAGAGGACCTAGCCAAGTACGAGCCCCAGAAGGGTTTATACTACGGTGCCCCTTATGACTTAGACCCTAATGTTGATCGTTTAACAGATGTGGGCCATGTTGCGGCTTATCCGAAGACCAACTCCGCCTTCTTAATTTACTTGGAGTTCGAAACTGATATCCAGGATTTTGACTGGTACATCAGCCAGGCAAAAGAAGCGGGTGCTGGTATTATGTTGGCATGGAATGCTTATGAGGTTTACGAGGATATGTCTGTCCATAAGGCCTACATTGAAGAGACTGCTAGCTACATTAAAAACTTAGAGGTTCCTGTCTTTCTTCGGTATGGCGCTGAGTTTAATATCGCAGAAGGCTTCGAAGACCATGAAGGATTTAAAGACAACTACCGTTACCTAACAGACCTTGTTAGATCTAAGGCAGATAATGTTGCCACTGTCTGGTCACCAAATGACATATCGGAATCCAGTCGTGACCATGAAGACTATTATCCTGGTGATGAATATGTCGACTGGGTAGGGATGTCTACCTACACCTATTACTATTTTGGATCTCAGAAAGACTATGGTGACCAGCAAGAAGCCATTGATAATCAGTTTTTCACTGGCCCCAAGGCCAATCCACTCAGTAAGGTCCAAGATATCATAGAAACTTATGGCCATAAGAAGCCCATCATGCTTTCAGAAAATGGAATTGGTCATTATTCTAAGGTTGCCAAGGAAGACTTGACGGATTGGGCCATCCAACAGTTAAGAAGAACTTATGCTTACATCCCACTCAAGTACCCTCAAGTAAAGGCAATTTTCTACTTTAACGCCCATGTACCGTCAAATACCAACAATATTTATGCCTTATATGAAAATGAAAAGTTCAGAGAAGCCTTTGTAGATTTAACGTCATCACAGGTCTACCTGGACAAAATGTCAACAGAATTAACCACTTACCCTCAAAGTCTTAATAAGGGATCTTATGAGATATCAGAGGACTCCATTGACCTGCAAACTCTTGTGATTGTTCCGGATGTACTTGAACCTACCGTTCGTTACTATATCAATGATCAAGAGACATTCTCAAGTAAAGTCCTCCCCTACCATTACAGTCTTGATAGGGATGACTTAAATGATGGCCTCAATACCCTGACCCTAGAAGTTATAGATGATCAAGGGGACTTAGTTAAAACTTTGACCTACAACATCCTTAAGAGTAAAGACTCTATCCGTATTTCTAAACCCAAGCAACTGACCTTCCAATTGGACAATCCAACTGTCAGAGTCAATAGTGAGACCAGCCAATTGGATGCTGCTCCCTTCTTAAAAGCAGGTACATCTATGGTACCCCTAAGATTTATTGGTGAAGCCCTTGGCGCCAAGGTCACTTGGTATGCTGAAACCCGTAGTGTTTCTTATGAAAAAGGAGACCAGGCGATGGTTCTTAGCCTGGATGATACGACAGCTTACATGAACGGTCAAGCTGTTAGCCTGAGTGTTGCACCAACTTTAATGGGGGGAAGAACCTTTGTACCCGTTCGAGTAATCAGTGAATACTTCGGAGCCACAGTCAACTGGCGAGCCGCTGACAGAAGCATTATCATCGATATATACTAAGATGAATCGTAGTTCTCATATGAGGACTGCGATTTTTTTGCTTGATTTATCCCCCTAGGGGGGTTATAATGGTCCATATCCCCCTCGGGGGGTTACGGAGGTCTTATGAAAGCAAAGTACAATTATCTCATCCCAATTATTACCCTGGCACTTCCTGCCATTATTGAAAATATCATGTATGTATTGCTAGGCATCGTCGACACTTACTTTGTGAGTAAGCTGGGTACTGAAGCCATAGCAGGTGTTGGTATAACCAACTTAACCATGAACGTCTATATCGCATTTTTCATGGCCCTGGGTATCGGAACATCAGCCATGATAGCCCGCTATATTGGAAAAAAAGAAGCCATAGAAGCCAACAAGGCCCTTCACGGAGCAATCAAACTCAGTTTATTGATTGGGCTTGTATTTGGTCTAATTAACCTGATCTTTTCAAAACAGATACTTGATATACTAGGAGCAGAAAAGGATGTTATCCATTATGCCCTTCCCTACTTTATAGCCGTAGCTGTTCCTTCTGTCTTCTTATGTGTTCAGATGGTTCTGGCCTCAGCCTTAAGGGGGGTGGGGGACACCAAGACCTCCATGGCCATTGCAGGTATATCGAACCTCATTAACATTGTTTTGGATTACATCCTCATATTTGGCCTATTTAACTTCTCTGGCCTGGGTATATTAGGTGCAGGTCTAGCCACTACCCTGGCTAGAGTTTTCAGTGTCATCTTTCTCATCCGGTCCATCAACTCCCATGATGGTCCCTTGCAGGTTTCTTGGACTAACCTTTTCAAGTCCCATACAAGCTTGATTCAGAAAATGCTCAAGTTGAGTCTGCCTGCTGCCATAGAAAAGCTCATCATGCGGTCGGGTCAAATCATCTACGGGGGCATGATCATAAGAATTTCAACGGAAGCCTATGCCTCTCATAATATTGCGGGAACCATTGAATCCCTGTCCTACCTTCCTGGGATGGGCTTTGGGGTTGCAGCTGCTACACTTGTTGGTCAGAACCTTGGCAGAAAAGACAAACTTCAAGCGCGTAAGGATGCCTGGGGAGCCTACTACCTGTCATCTATCTTCATGATAGTGATTGGTGCAATCTTCTATATCTGGGCTCCGAGTCTAGCTAGACTCTTCTCTGATGATCCCCAGGTTGTTCAAATGGTTGTTTCTGTTCTGAGAATCATTGCCTTCTTCCAGCCCTTTTTATGTGTTACCTTTGTTATTACTTCAGCCCTACAGGGGGCAGGTGACACCAGATTCCCCATGTACACTTCCCTTATCGGTATCTGGGGTGTACGCGTTCTGGGTGTTTACATCCTATGCATGAAGTTAGGTTACGGTTTAATTGCAGTTTGGTCTGTTTATGCCCTGGACGTAACGGTTCGTGGTATAATTCTCTTAACTCGTTTTAAAAAAGGAAAGTGGCAAGATATAAAAATTACCTAGGAGGTCCCATGTCCAACCACACCCATCCCAATCAGAAGAAAATGATCAACCGCATGTCTAGAATCGTTGGCCATGCTGAGGCCATCAAGCGGATGCTGGAGGAGGAAAAACCTTGTAGCGAGGTCCTTATTCAAATATCAGCTGTTAAGTCTGCCTTAAATGGCCTGGGCAAGGCCATACTAAAGGACCACATCCACCACTGTATAGTAGATGCTGTTGCCAATGATGATCAAGACCTTTTAACCGACTTAGATGAGGCCATTGATAAGTTTATGAAATAACCTAAAACCACTTCCCTATTATGGAAGTGGTTTTCTATTGCTTTCACTATTTAATCGCATCAAATAATCGATGATGCTGTCTTTGCATAAGTCTATATCATCTATTACTAATAGGTACCCACCTATAAAAATCCCCTCTACAAAGTAGAAGGGATTCGTTTTATTATTGACCTGAAATGGTTCCACCCTTAGTGGCAATCCAAGGTAGGATAGAGTTACCGTAGTTAACTCTTCTATTAGAAATGGATTTGATTTCATTTAAGAAGTCAAACAAGTTACCTGAAATCATGGTCTCAGTCATAGGATATTGAATAGCACCATCCTTGATATAGAAACTATTTTTGGCAACACCCGCAATACCGCCATCGGGTCCTGGACGACCACCTGAGAATCTAGTCAAGAGGATTCCCTCTTTCACATCTTTGATCATGTCATCTAAAGAATCCTGACCTGGTTCTACAATAAAGGCACCACCGTAGTTTTTCGAACGCTCAAGTCCTGTTTTCTTAGCTCCGTATTGAGACAATAAGAAGGACTTTAGGACGCCATTTTCCACTATAGTCAAGTCATCTGCTACATAACCATCAGCCGTTAGAGTATAGCCTGTCGGCAGGTCGTTGGATCTTGGGTTGGAATGCCAAGTGAACTGAGGCGAAGCAATTTTCTCCCCAATCTTGTCCTTTAACATACTCGATCCTGAAATAATAGCACTATCAGATAAGGCTGATCCGTCAATATAGGCTAGGAAGTCACCCAAGCAAGATGGAGCAATAATCACATCCCCTACGAATTTCCCCTTAAAGGGCTGGGCCTCTAACTCTTCAACCGATTGGTCTAAAAGTTCTCCCAACATACCGAGGTCTGTTAACTTATCCTTCAAATCACATGTTGATCCGCCAGTATAGTTAAACGAGGTAATCTTATCTCCATCTTTGGCTGAGAACATCATGTTAAAATTATACTTGCCTGATACTTCTTCTAACTTCAAGCCATTGGTATTGGCTATTAGGCGATGACGACGGTCATAAGACAGGATAGCGTCTCCTGAAATTTTCTGATATCTTGTTTTCATGTCTTGGTTTAAGTCTTCTAGAGCCCTGTAGACTTCATCTAAGTCTGGCTCTAAGACACCCAGCTCAAAAGATTCCTCTTCATAGGCCTCAGCAATATCATTGGCTTCATCTACTGGAGCAGCCTTAGAAAGGTCTACAAGCTTGCTGATGGCCCCAGCAATCTCTTCTTCTGACTTCTTATTAATCGTCGTTGAGGCAGATTTTTGATCCTTAATAAATTTAAAGGTTAAGTTTAAGTCATCTGTCGATCTTAGAAGCTTGACCATATTCGATTCCGTGTTTAACTCATGCTTGTCTGTCATGGTTAAGGTTACCTGAGCCTTGTCAGCCCCGGCTTCCTGCATCTTATTTAAACAGTAGTCTAGTAATTGATTGTTATTCATTTATCTACCTCCTACGTTGATCTTACACTTGATAGCTGGACCACCCATCCCCACTGGGATTGGTTGCTTTTTACCACACATACCAGCTGCTGTCCACTTCATCTCATTTGAAACCATGGTTACTGATGATAAAACATCAAAGGCTCTTCCTGAAATAGTGGTGTTTTTGATGGCCTTACCCAACTTACCATTTTTAATCTCATAGCCTTCTGCAACACCAAACATGAACTCACCAGTGGTATCTGCCTGTCCATTAGAGGTTTTTTTGAAGTAGTAGCCATCTTCTATAGATGCGATCATTTCTTCTAATGTCGACTCACCAGGAAGAATGGCGGTATTTCTCATTCGAATTAAGGGCTCATCTGAGTATTCCCAGGCTCTTGCATTACCATAATTTTCATGTCCAAACTCATGAGCAGAATCCCTATTGTGCATGAAGCACTTTAATATACCCTTCTCAATGATCGGTGCATCCTTACACTCAACCCCTTCATCATCAATAAAAACAGGTACAGGTAAGAGGTCTCCCTTATAGGAATGTGCAAAGTCAATCAGGGAAATCATGGGACTGGCTACTTGCTTGTTCAAGTAGTCACCAGCAATAGATCCATTTCTAACTAGGTCTGCTTCAACCGTATGACCAAAGGCCTCATGGGCCAGGATACCTGCTAAATCGGCATCTAAAATAACTTCATGAAGGCCTGCAACGGCATGAACACCCTCATTTTTCTTCATTAGGTTACTATATAGTTCCGCTATGTCGTCTTTAAGGGCATCAACACTTGTCAGGTGTTCTTCTAAGTGGCCGATACCACCATAAACATCACCAATGTCACAAGGCTCACCCTTGTTTTCAGTTGTCAATCCAATGTGGAAAATGGTTCTTGGCCATAGAAGGTAAGAATCACTACCGTCAGATGTTACTGTATGTTTTTCCATCTCTAAACATGAAAGAACAATCAATCTTGAAACCAAGTCAGGATAGGTTTCAGCAATATAGTCATCTACTTCCTTCATAAAACCAGTGATTTGATCCTGGGTCCATCTCTCTTTTTTAGTTGAGTAATCCTTAGAGTTCTTAACTGCTGGTGTTTCATAAGGTGCTTGTTGCTTGTCAGCCTTTGAGGCGAGAAACTTTGCATTTTGACCTGCTGATTGAATGACTTGTTGGATGGCTTCCTCTGTGATGTCAGCCTTTGAGGCAAAACCCCATCTGCCATCTTTGAAAGCTCTGGCACTCACACCACCAGTAGCGCTTTTGTCATTTCTAACCAAGTTACCGTTCATGAATACCATGGTAAATGAACGATTTTCTTGTACTCTTAACTCTGAGTACTTGTCTAAATTACTTACGTATTTACTTAAATCCTGTTTTATCATATTACCTCCTTCGTTTCCCAAAGTATATCCTATAATTTAGGTAAACGAAATATATCAGGCAAGATTTTAATCGAATATTAAGAAAAGTCTTACAATTGCGGACCACCTTTATTTTATCCAGGGATTGCATCTTCTTGATTTCATTATGGATAAACTATTGCAACCACTGGCTTTAACCGATATAATTGAGTCGGTGAGTTATATTAGGAGGACTTTAATTTGATTGAATTATCTTTGGTTGTACCAGCCTACAATGAGGAAAAAAATATAGTGTCTGTCGTGAATCATATGACAACTTTTTTAGACATTCATTTCAACAATTATGAGTTAATTGTTGTGGATGATGGCAGTCAAGACCAAACCGTTCAAGTCCTGCAAACCATTGATCATACTAGGCTTGTTATTCACCCTCTTGGCACCAACCAAGGTAAGGGACAGGCTATCAAGGAGGGCATGGCCCTAGCAAGGGGTAAATACTGCTTCTTTACAGATGCTGACCTACCCTATCCCTTGTCCAGCCTTACTGATGCTATAAAGGAATTTAAAAACCACCAGTGCGACTTGGTCATTGGGTCTAGACACCATGACCAAGATCATGAAAAAGACTATCCCCTCTTAAGAAAGATTATGTCAAAGGTCTTTTCTCTTTACACAGGTCTCATCCTTAACCTGGGCATCACAGATACCCAGTGTGGCTTTAAGGGCTTCACCCACCAGGCAAAGGAGACAATCTTCCCCTTGGTAACGATTAAGGGCTTTGGCTTTGATGTAGAAATGCTTTTCATTGCCAAAAATAGAAACTATGTTATTAAAACCATCCCTGTCAACATGACCTACACAGAAGACTCTAAGGTCAATGTTATTAAGGACTCCCTCAAGATGTTTTGGGATACCCTTAGGGTAAGAGTCAACCAGCTCAAGAAAAAATACAAGTAAAGGATCCCATGTGAAAAAATATATAAAATTGGGACTTAGTTTAGGCTTTACTGGCCTATTTCTAGTCTTCTCCTATAAAAACATGAGCCAATTGGACCTGGTGGCTATCAGAGACTTTGATTTCCACTATCCCAATATTATCTTTTCCATCCTAGCATTTATGTTAGGATTATTTTTCCGGTCTATGGCTTGGGCCAAGGGCCTGAATCAAAACTTACGACTCAAGAAGGCCTTTCAAGGGGTGACCATAGGCATGGCTGCCAACATGGTCCTGCCTTTCAGGATGGGAGAAGTGGCCAAGTCTGCCCTCTTAAATACTGACACCAGCCTTTCAAGTAACAAGGACAATCAAAAGTTGCGAGACTATTATGTGGTTGGTCTTAATATCTTATTTGAGCGCTTATTTGATGTTCTTATCCTAGGTGGCCTTCTCATTATCACCTTGTGGTTTGTTGACTTTTCAGGGGACATGGAGGATAAGGCCTCCCTCTTAATGCGTCTAGGCCTCATTGGCTTCGCCCTCTTGGGACTGGGTATCTTAGCCTTCCACTTCCTAAAGGATTTCCTGAGTAGCAAAAGCACTAAAGTAAGAAGCTTTTACGACTGGACCCTTAAGGTCCAAGTCTTAACGTCTCTTCAGGCAGCCTATCAAACCCTGGTCTATTTGATCCTTTCTTGGTTTAGTGTCTACCTGTCTACCTTCTTTGGTCTTTTAGCCATCGGTCGGCCGGTTAGCGAAGCCCTCAAGGCCTCTCTTGTGGTCTTGGTTCTAGTCAACCTGGCCATCCTAGTACCTACCGCACCTGGCGGCATTGGTGCCTTCCAATTTGCCTGTGTCTATGGTCTATCTTTCTTTAGGATGGATGATCTTTCAGTGTTTGTCGCATCAATCCTTTTACACCTGGTACAGTATATTGCTGCCCTGCCCCTTGGTCTGGTCTGCTTTATCATATGGAGGTTATCAAATGAAAAAAATCTATAAACTCTTCCAGACTATTTACAATCGGGTTGATCAAACCCTTCTGTGGCCTCTATTTTCCCTACTCATGGTATTAAAGTATGGCTACCATCAATTTAAGTATTTCCCTGTCTTAGATGACTGGATTCAATATGGGTCTTATCCCCTAGCAAGTAATATATTCAAGGATATCATCCTGGCCAAGTCAACCTACATGACCAGGCCCTTGGCCTCGCTCTCAGACCCCTATATCTGGGGACAATTATGGAACCATATGGGCATTAGTTTTATGATCATCACCCTCCTACATGGTTTAAGTGCCTTTTTCCTTTATAGGGTTATTAAACACTTCAAACTCCCTGTGGGTCTGCCATTTTTACTGATTTATGGCCTACTCCCACTAGGAAGTGAAGCAACTTACTGGATATCCGCTTCCTCTCGACTGGTTGTTGGTATCTTCTTTATGAGTTTAGCCCTCTACCTCTTGGTCGGCTACTTAAAAAAGCCAAGAATTCCTTATCTCCTTGGTTATCTCTTAAGTCACTTAATTTCCATGGGCTACTATGAGCAAATTAGTATTTTAAGCGCCTTCCTAGCCTTTGTCATCCTGGTCTTATCCTTTAAAAGCTTAAGGGCTAAGTGGCTGGTCGTCAGTCCTATTTTTAACTTTGGCCTCCTCCTTGTTTATTACAAGGCATTTAGTGGTCAGGGGAATGTTGCAGCTAGAGGACAACTGGTCCAGGGCAATTATTTAGACCATTTAAAAGAGGCCTTTGATGCCATAGCCTATGTTTTTGGCAGTGTTCAAATGAGACTCATGAAGAACGGTTTCTTTAGGGGCCTTCAAGTCATGGTAGAAGATAAACGCTTTATTTACCTGCTATTAATCGTCATTTCATCTATCCTGGCTGGTCTTGTGTCTTATAAGCTTTCTAGAAATAAAGCCTCTTCTATTAGTAGATCCTTATGGTCTATCGGCATAGGTACCCTAGCCTTTTGGCTCCCCCTTGCCATTAATAGCTTGCTGGCTGTCATATGGATATGCAATCGAAATGTCTTCCCATCCTTCTTAGGACTGGCCCTAATCCTTGAAGGCCTCTTAGGTCTTATATTCAGAAACAAGTACGGCCATATGCTAAAGGCAGGCCTTGTTTCTATCCTCTGCTTTGTATTTGTGGTAGTCAACGTTTCTGAAATAGACGACTATAAGAAAGCCAGCCTTATCGACCACCAGGTAGCGAAAGATATGATTGCCTACTTTGATGAGGACATCTTAGCTGGCACAAGAAAGGTCATGTTCTTCGGTGGAGAATCGTCCTACATAGACCAAAACTCCTACCACCATGACCATATTCACAATGTGACAACAAGTGACTGGGCTATGACTGGAGCCTTAAGGGCTGTAGCCAGGGACTTAGACATCAAGCAAGTCATTATGCAGCCTTGGGCCGGTGCTAGCTTCCCCATTGAGTCTAGTTACTTTGAGACTGCCTTGATACTGGGTATCGACCAAGATAAAAATATCCGTCCTTTGGAGGCCAAAATAATTGACGATACCTTTATTGAGCTTTATACCTCTGAGGGTCGACTCTTTGCTGTACTTGAAAAGACCAAACCCTATGACAAATACTACTTCCACATCAAATAGGAGGCCCTATGAAAAGAGTGTTACTACAAGCCTACATCAAAAAGGCAGACCTGGCCCTTGACCTTTATCAAGAAGCCTTTCAAGCACAGGCTAACAACATCTACAGGGACGACCAAGGCCAATTGGTTCATGGAGAGATCCAGCTAAAGGGTTGTGTTTTAGCCTTATCTCAAGCCAATAACGACCAGGCAGGATCAACCATGCAGTTTTGCATTCACTTTGAGACAGAAGCCCAAATTAAAAAAGCCTACCAGGTCCTAAAGGACCAGGCAGACATCCACCACGACCTGGGTCCTACCTTCTACAGCCCTCTCATGGTAGATTTTACTGACCAGTTTATGGTTAAATGGTGCTTCTTTATTTAACATAAACCTAGTAGTTTTCAAAAGGGAAACCCCTTAAGTTGTCCATCTATGACAACTTAAGGGGTCTTTAGATTATGCTAGTCTTATGAATATTATTTATCAATTGCTTTATGAGATCCATCACACCTAGGCATTCTCTTGGATAAGCCACAAATGCAATCATTCAATCCTTTTCCCATGTAAATCCTCTCCATGCTCTTCTTAATTCTATTCGATCTCGTCTGAGATTTTTTTGCACTTGAGTAATGCAGCAAGTAGCCTCTTTGCCTTCCTGGACTTAACATATAAAAGGCAGCCATAAATGCTTGATTTTGATTAAAGATTTCTTGAAGTTCTTTTGGAATATTATAGTCACAAGTATCCTTCATGGGAACCTTGTCACCTGCTTCTTCTATAGCTATGGCTTCTTGAATATAAGCCATGATGTCCTTCTCTATGACTTTTATATCATCCATACACTCTACCCTGATCAGTCTTTCCGCCTGGACATTCTCAGTTAAACTTATCAAAAGTCCTTTCGGATCCTTCAGTAATACACCCTTGAAAAAACTCATGAGACAATAGTCTTTAAGAGCACCCAGTATCACAATATTTTTACCCTTGTAAGTGTAACAAGGTTGCTTCCATTTTATTTCTTCTGTTAAGCCTGCCTCCCTGGCTATACGGGCTAACTCTCTTAACTCCTTTTCCCATCTACCAACTGACCCTAGATAAGCTTCTACTTGGTCTGAAACTGCTTTACCCAAAATTATCACAATCCTTCCACAAAGTCTTTAAAGGCATTCATGTCACTCAGTGTCTGCTTCATAAACATTTTCTTCCCAAAAATTGTAATGAGCCGCATCCAGCCAGAACAAATGAACTCTGTTTCCATCCTATACAGGGTCTGGTCTCCTTGATCTTCAAAGGTATTGATGCACCGGTTCCAAACGTTTTTAGCCTGATAAATGGCAATCATTTCATTAGGAAAGTTAAATTTTTCAATGGTTTCAACCATATCGACTAACTTGCCATTCATTTCATAGGTTAATTTACTTTTCAAGCCATCTACGCCTGGCTCTCCCTCTAAAATCTCAAAGGACTTTAGGCCCTTTTGCCACTTATAAAGGTTGTCTGTTTTGTTAAAATTCTCTACGACGATGTCTCTATTTTCTTTTATTAGAATTTCACATGTATACTTCATCTTCTCACCTACCTATTTATTGATACACAAACCTAACCATAAGGAACATACTCATGTATGCCACTATTATCTATTTACCACTTGAATAGGACTAGAAACACATACTTTCATTCTACAAACTTATTGACGATTAACAAAAAATCCCTCTTGGAACATTTCCAAAGAGAGATCTTTTCATCTTAAAAATAGGTTGAAATAATTTTCTTATAGGCTTATTGATCTTCTTCAGGAGCCTCTTTTTTTACCCAGTCTCTACCATTAAGACTGGTCCAAAAATCACCTGTTTGAGAATCCACTAGTCCATAATAATTGGGACCGAGTTGCATGATTTCATATCGACCCTCAGGACTATCATTAACTTTTTCTATTGATTTTGACAATACATAAGAACTTGCAAAAATAGAAAGGCTTAGTACGATAATTGCTAGAGCTTATAAGTTATCCTTCATAAATGTTACCTCCATTATTTCTTTCAATCAATATCATTATACATCAATATTCAACCTCAATATACAATTATAATTACTCTTTACATGGAGATTTACTTTTAATTTTCCTTTGCAGGGTTCCAACAAACCGGTCCTTCTCATAAAACTTTCTCTTGAAGTCATCTATAAATACTAGGGGACCTTCCAAGTCATAACCTCTAGACTCTGCCGCTTGAAGAAATTGATTTTTGTAGACTTCAAAGGGCTCTTCAAAGGAAAAGGACATGACATAAGAAAAGTAGGTCCCTTCCTTCAAGTATACCGCCTTAACCCCAGGTAGATCACCCTCTACATGATCGTTTGAAAAACCAAAGTATTCCTTATTGCCTTCAAATATATTATAGAGTTCGCACTCATAGTTCAAATGACGGAGGTTAAAGGACTTTAAGGTATCATAGACTTCCTTAATATTGTCCATGTCACCTGAGGCCTCTAGGGCATATATTATGCGTTGGTCATGGGTCTCTTCCCTATAAACATTGACTTGGTCTTCGACATAAGTTTTTAGCCTATGCTCTATCCAGTTCTTTTTCCTTTGAAGGAGGTCAATCTCCTTGGCAAGCTTATCATGCGACCGTCTCAAAAGGCCTTCGTAGTCATAGGCTGACCGCTCCTCCAAGATATCTTTGACTTCCTTCAGGGGTATCTTGAGGTCCGTTAACATCTTAATCAACTCCAGCTGGTCAAGGTGGTCAAAGGAATAAAAGTGGTAGCCATTGTCCCCCTCGATAGACTTAATGAGTTCCTTTTTCTCATAGAAGCGTATCTGGGACTTGGTCATTTCCATCATTTCTGCTATTTCACCTCGAGTCAATAATGTCCTCATATACAACTGCCTCCCTTATCAATCTTAGAAACACCAAATTAATTCTTCAAAATAAACAAAACCTGTTGACCTTGAACCTGGTTCATAGTTTATTATACATCATAGACTCAGAAAGGACATCCTATGGAAAAGAAAATAAATTTAGGTACAGACAAGGTCAACAAAATATTTTGGCAGTATGCCCTGCCCTCAATTATTGCTATGTTAGCACAGACAACAGCTGGTGCTATCGACTCTATATTTATTGGTCGATACGTAGGCCCAGAAGGTCTTTCAGCCATCACCCTCTTCTTCCCCTTCCTCATGTTACTCATTGGTTTAGGGTCTATGTTTGCTATAGGATCATCAACCCTTGCAGGCATTGAACTGGGAAAAGACAACTTTGAAAAGAGTAATAACTACTTCAACCTAGCTTTTTGGGTACTGGGACTCTTTAGCATAACAACATCAATCATCATCTTAACCAGTCTAGGTTTTATCTCGTCAGCCCTAACATCTGGCATCACTCAAACCTACATCAAGGATTATGGGGGGATTATCTCTATCTTCATCGTCTTCTTTATGCTAAACTTTGTCATGTCTTTCTTCCTAAAACTTGATGGGAAGCCTGGTAAGGTCGTCAAGATCATGTTGTCAGGTACAATCATTAACATTATTCTTGATTACATTTTTATAGCCTGGTTAAAAATGGACTTAGTAGGGGCTGCTCTTGCAACAGGCCTGTCTCAACTAATTCCCTTCAGCTTATTCTTATACCTGCTTATTAGGGAATCCAACTGGACCATTAAAGGACCCATCATACGACTTAAGGAAATATGGGCTATTGTCTTCAATGGTTCCTCAGAGCTCTTGTCTACGACTGCCCATGCCCTGGCCGGCTTTGTCTTCAATATCATCATCCTAAGAGAAATTGGCGTCCTTGGCGTAGCGGCTTATGCAGTCACCATGCAAATTGGCTCTATAGCCGTATCCATTGGTTACGGATTTGGCGAAGCCAACCAGTCTGCCTTAAGCTTTAATATGGGTGCGAAAAATTATGACCGTGTGATACAGTTCAGACGCCTAACACTAATAGCAACCCTAGCAGCTGGCTTTTTAATCTTTTTATTCACCAACAGCCTGGGTCACCTGGCAGCCCACGTCTTTGTAAAAGACGCCCAAACCATTGCCCTGGCCAGCGACATCTTAAAGTACTATAGTTTTGCCTTTATAATTACAGGGGCTAATATCTCCATGTCAACTTACTATACAGCTGTTAATGACCCCATTCTCTCAGGAGGCCTTGCCTTCTACAGGTCTTTTATCGGACTCATGATAGGTATTCTTGTCTTCCCAATCATCATTGGACCAAGTGGTATTTGGTATGCTGTAATTTTCGCTGAAGCAAGTTCCTTCATAGCTGGTATCTACTTATACAATCAAAGACCATTTGGATTGAAGTCTTCCAAGCAAGATCTTCGACCTGTAGGGGCTTCATAAACATAGATAAAGCGGTGACTTCAAAGTCACCGCTTTTTTCTATTTACATTAGACTCTCATTTTTTAGAAAAGTCTTTTCAAACTCATGTCCAGCCATTGGTTTACCATAGTAGTAACCCTGTATCTCATGGCAACCAATACTTGTCAAAACATCCAACTGATCCTTGTCTTCAACACCCTCTGCTATGACTGAGAGATTGAGTTCGTTTGAAATCATGACAATGGCCTTAACAATAATCTGCTCACTATGGTCTGAAACGATGTTATCAACCAGTTCTTTGGCAATCTTAATCCTGTTGATGTTAAAGCGCTTCAAGTAAGATAAAGAAGAGTAACCAGTACCAAAATCATCAATGGATATCTTAATACCCAGTTCTCTTAAATCATCAAATATAGGAATCATATTGTCTATGGCTGTGATGGCACTATGCTCTGTTATTTCAAAATCCAACCAACTTGGTTCCACTCCATAAAGATTAATACCATTTTCTATATTAGACAAGAAGTCAACTGCATCAAAGCATATAGGGGAAATATTAATACCCATAGTCATATTTAAACCATAGTCTCCATTCCACTTGGCTATCTGTCTAAAGGCTTGTTTGACAACCCAGTAGGTGATCTCAAGAATAGAATTGGTCTCTTCTGCTATAGTAATGAACTCAAGGGGGGATACCCATCCCAACTCCTTACTATGCCACCTTATGAGGGCCTCAACACCAATTAGTTGGTCCTTGCCTGCATCGTATTGTGGCTGGTAATAAACTTCAAACTCTTCATCATAATCGATGGTCTTAAGCAACCATTCAATCCGGTTACGGCGATCTATTTGGTCTACAAGGGTATGGTCATAGATATAGACCTCTTGCTTGTCTTTATTTCTCTTTGCATGATACATTGCTATATCAGCATGTTGGACCATCTCGTTGGAGGTCTTGGCATCTATAGGGTACCTGGCAACCCCAATTGAGACCGAAAGATTAAAACGATAGTCATCTATTCTTATTTCTTTTTTGACAAGTTTACTCAAGTTTTCAGATACCCTCTGAATATCATTTAACTCTATGGTATCCAGTATGACACAAAACTCGTCGCCACCAACTCTAGAAATCTGACACCGATTACAAGAAGTATCATTCAACCGGCTACTAATAGCTTGGACTACCCGGTCTCCTACTGAGTGACCATGAAGGTCATTTACAGCCTTAAAACGATTCAAGTCCAAATACAGCAGGGAAAAGGGCTGCTCTAGTTCTATGTACTGGGTCAAGGTATCAAAGAAATGACTCCTGTTATATAAACCAGTCAAACTATCCCTAACAGACTGCTCCATAAGTCGGTTGTTCATATCAATCAACCGCTTGGTCCTGTCCTTTATAATTCCTTCTAGGTTATTGGTTATAACCCTTTCCTTTTCAAGCAATCTTTCAGCCCTGAAAAGGTTTTTAAGATAACCACCAACCACTAGGTATATAACGGTGATCACAATAACATGTATAAAAACTCTAAACTCAATTATATTTGAAAAGAATAGCACCAAACTTATAGACATGAGTACATAGCCAATGTAGGACTTACCAATGTTTTCAAACTGGGCATTCACTGTTTGTACAGGGTCCTTGGTCCGGTCTTCTTCATTGAAAATGAGGCTTGATAGGCCTAAAAGGGCCTGAACGCCAATATATAACATACCCAGCCAGTTGGGTCTAAAGCCATTGCCTGATAAGAATACATAAACATATACAAGCTCAATGACAACATAGAGTATGAAGGCAAGTATATATGAAATTAGAAGTTTGTTGATTTTTCCTGCTCGTTTAGAGGAAATTAAGATGAAGATGGCCACAAGCATGATGACATTGCTTAGTATAAACATAAGGTTCATAGCCCGTTCAGCCATACTTAAGCCTGATAGGTCTATATATTCTGACAAAAGCACGTAGAAAATAATTAAGAAGGTCGTGACAACATAAATACCATCAATCAACAATTGGAACTTGTGCCACTCTCTAATGTTATGGAAGAAGTATATGGTCGCTGATAAGGCAAAGCATACGGATGGCATCTCATACAAATAGGGAACAATCGTGTGTAGAAAATGGTCACTTGAATAGAATAGTGAGGCCATATTGACCACATCTCCTAGTAACCAGAAAAGCAGACCAACAAAAACAATAAAGACTTCTTTTCGAATCCGCTTAAACTTATCCAGCATCAAATAAACGACTAGAGCCGTAAAGGATGTCATCAGGATCTCAAATATACTCAAGGTTAATTCAGATGCACTTGTTGTAAATACAAATAAAGTTACAAGGACAACAAGCATATACACGTACAGTATGTATTTCTTCATAATCATTTCCTTTATAATTGGTGTTTTTTTATTAGATACCCAAAACAATATCATCTTAACATGTAATAGGGTATCACTTCACTCCTATAAATTCAACTCTAAGTAAGAAATAATTTTATATCGTATACATTTATGTTACCAACTCTAGATAGTTGTATACTGATGATAAACCATAGTATAAAGAAAACCCCCAAGGAAAATCCTTGAGGGTTATATTTCTTTTAACTTTTGTTAACTCCTAATTATTATAATGTTGGAGCAACAGCGTTATCTACAGGCTTATCGTTGTTTGTACCAGTAGCAGTTGTAGCATTGATAATGTTGAATGCAGTACCAGCAGTAATTGAACTATCAGAACCAACCTCAGTTAAAGTGATTGTTTCAGTACCGTTACCAGCAATTGTATCAACGTCTAATACTAATGCAGTTTCACCATCAGCACCAGAACCGATTAAGTCAACAAGACCAGCTAAATCGTTTGAAGCTAAAGTTACGTTTTCTGAGAATAAGAATGCAATTGCATCGCCTACTGCATCGTAGTTACCATTAGCATTAGTATCAGCTAGTGTAGCAGAGATTAATACTGGAGCAGCAGAATCTAACTCAGCAATGTTACCAGAGATAACAGCAGTTAAGTTATCAGTACCAGCTAAATCAGTGATCTTCGCTGCATTAAGTGCAGTGTAAAGGAAGTCACCATCAGCAGCAGCAGAACCAGCTGTTTCTGTACCATCAGCAGCAGCGAATACGTAAACGTTATCGTTTGCAGTAGCACCAGTGTTTGAATCAGCTAAAGTTACAGCTACACCACCGATAGTTACATCACCGATAGAACCAGCAACGATTGAAGCATCGTCAATTGACTCAGTGAATGTTACAGTAGCAGTATCAATTAAACCATCAGTATCTCTGTCAGTTAACTCAACAGCTAATACAGCAGGAGCGTTTACAGCAGCAACAGCAGTTACCATAGCAGCTAATGCGTCAGTGTATTGAGCCTTAACATAAGACATTTCTAATGAACCAGTTACTGAAGTTCCGTCTAATGCGTCAACTAATGCCTTAGCAGTGTTGTGAGCAGTAACGAAAGCAGTTGTGTTAGCTGGAGATGGAGTTGCGATAGCAGTGTTAGCAGCAGTTTGTGCAGCATTTACAGCAGCTCTAGCAGTGATATCAGCAGCTAATAATGAGTAATCTAAAGCGTTAACTTGGAATCTTAATACTTTTTCTCCACCGTTCACTAATGCATCATCGTTAGAAGCAGTTAATGTAGTTGAGATGTTGATTACGTGTGGCTTGTTAAGAGCACCTAATGTACCATCTGGTAAGATAATTGTAACAGAGTCGATTGATGTATCTAAATCATCGTATCCAGCAATGTTAGCAACGATTTGAGTACCAATTGGTAATGGTTGACCGTTTAACGTGTAGTTAGTAGTAGATAATGCGTTAGCAACACCACCAGAAACCTTAACGCTTCTTGAGAACTTGATGTAAACTGAATCTACAGTACCACCCATGTTCGCTTCAGCAGTAGCTTCGTCGAAGTTAGAGTTGTTATCAGCAAATGCCCACATAACTTTGAAATCGTTAGTTGAAGTTTCTGCGTCAGCAGTTACTGTGAATGTTTCTGTTACAGAAGCAGCAGTGTTACCGATATCATCAGAAATAGATCTAACAACTAGGATCCACTCGCCAGCTTCAAGCTTGCTGATACCAACAGGCTTAACTGTAATTTCTCTGTCGAACTTATCAGCGAAACCAGCAGATACTGTACCGTCGATAGTTGCAGTGAAGTCAGACTTAATGAATTGTGCAGTTACAACTGGTAATGAAGTTTGACCTTGAGCCAAAGTAGTACCTTCGTTGTTAGCTACAGCCATCTTAACTGGCTCTGACATTACAGCTTTGTATTCTTTACCAGCAGTTACTTCTACAATTGAATCAATTGTTGGTGAAGTAGTATCTGGAGTAGTCATGATTGAATCATTTAATGCTAATTCTTGCTTAGCACTCTTTAAACCGTTAGCAACGTTAGTTACCGCATCCTTAGCAATAAGTAATTGGTAAGTGTAGTTGAAGTGGTTCTTCTTAGTTGAAGCAGTGTTGTGCTCAACAGTCCAGTCTCTCTTAGTTTCTACTAAGAATGAGCTGTCAGTTACTTTAGTTACTTCAATGAAAGCGTTCATTGGAGCAGTTGTGTAAGTCTTTGTAGTTGAGTTGTAAACTTGGATTGTTAAGTCTGCAAGGAAATCACCAGCAGTTTCTAAAACAGTTCTGTTGTACTCAACTAAGTATTGCTCAGGTGACATCATTGTTACTGTAGCAGATGGAACTGCAGTATCAGCAGCAATTGTGAAGTCAATTGTTTGTGTATCCATTTTGTTGAATGCATCGTCGTTACCAGCCCAGTCTAAAACGTTAGCCGCTTGAACTGAGTGAGCACCAGCTGTGAAGTATTTACCAGTACCTAAAGTAATTGTAACGATGTGTCTAGCATCTGTAGCTTTTTCAGCGTTGTAAGTACCAACTTCGATTGTTGCGTCAGCACCCCACTTAGTAGCGTTTGATAATAATGTACCATCAATTGCCCAGTTAGCTTTAGTTTCAGCAGTAGCTTCATCTAATGGCTCAGAGAAAGTAATTACTAATTCTTTTAAACCATTGTTAGTTACTGAAAGCATAGCTGGCTTTCTAGCATCTGTTAATTTGAAAGTAGTTGTTCTAGCAACATCTACAGAACCAGTTTTGTCTGTGAATGATACGAAAACATCTGAGTTATCAGTTAAAGCGTTAACTTCGCCAGCTTCAACGTCTAATAAAATTTGTAATGCTTTTGTGTTACCAGCAACTGGTAAGATACCTCTGATAGCAAGATCTGTACCTTCGCCAGCTTTTTTAGCATCTTTTCTTACTTCGATTTCTACTTTAGTAGCATCTAAAACGTTCTTAGCTTTAACATAGTCAGCTACGTTAACGTCTTTGTTGAAGTAAACGATTACTCTATCAGCTTGGTTTGCTTCAGCTGATGTCATAGAAGCACCTAAAGACTCGTCTTTAGCTTCTTCTGGGTTTGGTGAGAATAATACTGAAGCTTCAGCTTTTAAACCGATAAGGTTTGTATCTTGAGCTTCGATTACTACAGCTCTTAAATCAGCAACTTTGTCAGTTGTTAAGAATTCAGAGTTTAATAATACAGTTGCAATACCGTTTGATAAGTTAACTCTTGATTGAGCAAATTGACCAAATGTAGTAGTGAAAGCAACTTCAACGTTATCAGCAGCAGTGATTACGTTACCTAAAGAATCTTTTAAAGAGAAAGTAATGATTGCTTGAGAAGCACCATCAGCTTTTAAAACTTCAACGTTTGATTCGATAGTTGGGTTGTATAATGCAGCAACATCACCAACAGCTAATGTACCTTCGTATGCTTTTTGAGCTTCAGCATCGATCATTACATCTTTGATTGTGATAGCGTACTCAGTTTCAGGAGTTAATGGAGCAACTGTTAATGTTGCAGTCATCATGTCTGAATCTAAGTTAGCAGCAGCAATTGTAACACCTGCGATTTCGAAGTTAGCAGCAGCAATTGAATCTACAGCTTTTTCGAATTTAACTTCTACTACAGTAGTAGTTAAAGCTTTTACTGATGCAACAGCGATTACTGGAGCTTCAGGAGCAGCAGGAGCTTCGTAGTCAGTTAAAACTAAAGTTTCGCCTAAATACTTTTCAGAATCCATTGGCTTAGTGTTTAAAGCTTGGTTGATCGCGATGAATGCTTCGCCTCTTGTTAAAGAAGCAATATCTTCAGCAACAACAGCAACACCGATTTCTTCAGCTTTTTCGTTAACGTCAGCGTACTCAACGCCTTCAGCATAACCTAAAACTCTTAACATAATTTGGTTTAATTCTTGAGCTGAAATTACATCGTTAGGTCTGAATGCTGTGCCAGCGCCACCGCCAACCATCCAACCTTCGAACTCAGCGTAGAATACCCAAGGAATGTACCAAGCGCCTTCTTCCATATCAGAGAAAGTTGGTTGGTATGGGTTAGAACCCGCGATTTCTTGCTTACCATAAAGGTATGCATAGATTTTAGCCATAGCGGCTCTTGTTAATACACCGTCTTCGTTCAAGCCAGTGCCATCACCTTCTAAAATACCGTAAGCTTCAAGCTTTTCACCAGCTGTCATTTCAACAGCAGTTACTTCAGCAGCAGCTTCTTCGGCATAAAGAGGTAATACGCTTCCTAATGCTAATACTAGCACTAGAACTAGAGATAAAACTCTTTTCATGTCTTAGTTCCTCCTATAAATATGTAGTTGTCTCGGAGAAGGGAAATTGATCAATACAACATGTCCCCCTTCTTTACAGACAGTTGTGAGCCGGAAAGACTACCGACCCTAGTGTAGATTATACCATCTACGGGGTTGATGGAACAAACATTACAATCCTTTGTAACATAACTGTAAATTAGTTACACTTTCAATTAAACATTCATCCATCATATAAGTTTTTAAGGACCGCTTGCGCGACCCCCGCCAACCTATAATAGCATTATATACTATAATTCTCTTTTGTAGGTTACAGAAATATTACGAAATCATTAATGGAATCTGACACGGGGCCTATAACTGGCTTTTAATCCACTCAAGAGCCTTATCCAGTTGTGGATCTTCTGATTCTTGGCGCTTGATAACCTCTTCTTCCAACTTATCCTGGGTTTCCTTATAAAGAGCATTCTTACGTAGACCATGAGTAGATTGGAAAGCAAATAGGGCCATGGCCGTTTTCATATCATAAATCCCATTGATGTCCACATCGTAGTCTAAGTAGTCCAGTCTTTGTTGAGCCCCATAGACATCAAGACCCTCTTTTCCTAGATACTTTAATGAAGACATTCTCATGGGAGCAAAATCTAGATCTTCTTTTTCCTCTAACTCTACAATGATGTCTGGTTCAATACCAATGTTATTTACTGGAACCTTGAAAGCCGTTAAGTACTCAGCTGTCGTTAACTTAAGAGCCGACCCATCCGTTAAGGTTAAGAGACTCTGTACCGTACCCTTACCATAAGTTGTTGTACCAATAACAACCCCTTCATTATTATTCTTAATAGCACCGGCTAATATTTCAGATGCTGAAGCCGTTCCTTCATTAACCAGAACAGCTGTCGGGATGTTAAGGGCTGATTTCTTAGCATAGTAGTCCGAATCTGTAAAAGTTCTATAATCCACATGGAGGATAGGATCCCCCGCTTCAATGAACCAGTCTGCCAGTGTAACCACTTGGTCTAAGTACCCCCCTGGGTTTGATCTTAAGTCAATAACGATGCTTTCCATACCAGCCTGCTGCAGGCTAAGAATTGCCTGGTCAACTTCACTGGCTACCCCATCACCAAATTGGATGATCTTTAAATAACCCACTTTATCATCTAACATTTCATATTTTACATCAGGTATAACAATTAACTTCCTTATAATAGTCACATCAAAAACCTTGCCGGCCCTGTTTATGGTCAAGGTAACAGGTGTTCCCTCTTCACCAAGAATCATCTTATTCCCTTCTTGGAAGCTATAGTCCTTCATGCTCTTACCATCAACATGGGTGATAATATCACCAGACTTTAAGCCTGCAAGGTCTGCTGGCATACCCTCGATGGGTGAAACCACCTTGATGTATTCATCGATGGGTTCAATGTAAACACCGATCCCAATGAACTCACCATTGATACCTGAGATAAAGTCTGTGTATTCTTCTTCAGTGAAGTAAACAGAGTGCTTATCTAAGACTTCTAAGATGCCCTTATAAGCACCATTAACTAGGTCCTCCTTGTCAACATCATAATAATGATAGCCTTCAATTAAATTGATGATTTCATCAATTAGATCTGTATCCACTGTTTCTTCTTCAGCATAAACTGAAAAAGAAGACAGTATCAACATAAGTACTAAACCCAGTGATACTAACCTTCTTTTCATAATCATGTTCTCCTTTGTTTAAGTTGTCTTAATATCTATTGATTAATTTTTCTCTGAAATCAATACGGATATTATCTTTTATATGATAGATAAAGTTGTGAACCATCTGAGCAGCTTCTGCCCTGGTTACATAAGAGTCTGGCTTAAAAGTATTATCTGGATAACCCTTTACCAAACCAATTTCATCTGCCATGTATATATGACGCTTGGCCCAATCAGGAATTTGTGCATCATCATCATACCGTGTTTGGAAGGGAAGCTGTGGCGCTCTATGCTCTAAGCCTAGGGCATCTATCATGATCTTAACCATCTCCGACCGCTTAAGGGGTTCTTGTGGTGAGAAATAATTAGCATATCCCTCCATGATGTCATTGTTATAGACAAACAGGACATAGTTGTACTTGGGATGGTCATTAGGAATATCATGGAAGAGCTGGGTAGCCCCAGGTCGCAAACTCCGAATGATATCCGTTTGAGTCCTTTCCTCTATGGTTGCTATTGCATTAGCAATCATCTCAGCAAACTCAATTCGCGTCAAGGGAAGGTTGGGCCCATAAAAGTCTGAATCATTGTTGATGATCTCAAGTGACGATAAGAGGAATATTGAATCCTCTGCCCAGTGGCCCCCTATGTCCTTAATTCTAGGCACCACCATAGAGTCACCATTGACAACCTTGTCCGTCCGAATATTGTCTTCCCCGATGTTTCTTTTTCCTGCAACCACCTGGCCATCTTCAATCTTTGGCAGGTCGTAGGTATACTGAAAGACATTCTCTATTTGGTCAACTCGGACATAGTTACCCGTAAAGGAAATGTTTTGAGGAGACGTTCTCTGGAACTTGAAGTCAGAGAAGGTTTGCTCTGATGCCCTCAAGTCTACGAAGCCCTTCCAAGTCAATTCTTTGGGACTAGACGAATCATCTGCATCATAATTCGGGTTTGGCCATATTTTTTCAATGGTCATCTTGGCCATGTAGGTTTCAGCTGATCCCCACAAGTGGTCATAACCAATCAAGGCTCCCTCATCATTATGAGAGGTAGTCTCAACAATCACCTTGCCCTGGTTGATGAACTGGTCTCCATTTATATAGTAGATTCTTTTTAAGTAAAGGTTACCCGAGAAGTAATCTACCGCCGGTGTATTGTCATAATTCATAGACCGAGTGAAGTTTTTTGAGTCCAGGGTGTATTCTACACCCCCAACTGTAATCGACTCATCAAGCTTTGACATTTCATAATCATATAGAGTTTGTCCGTAACTCTCTTTAACATCTTTTGTAACCGAGTAGGTTACAGATCGTGATAACTCTACATTTTTTTCAATATTCTTTAGCTCATAGCTATATTGGAGGGTGTAGGTGTCCCTATTGTCTGGAATGGTTGGAATTTTTACCGTACCCGTTAGGACAATCGGTTCTCCAGTGATGAATAAGACCTCCTGATAATTATAGGTTCCTGCCGTCAGGGTCATCTCCTTCACAATACCGCCCTCAAAGGATGCAATTTCTGAAAACACAGGCATAATCATCATTAAGACTGCTATGAAAATAAGTCCAGTTTTTTTCACGAAATCCTACCTTTCTTCTACTAGTATAACCAGGGCATCCTCATCATCTCTCAAGACATAAACGTAGTCCCCTAGTTTTAAATCATCTATATCTATACGTTTCTCATTTTTGATGATAATTGTATCTCTGTATTCAACAGACGTGTTCCCCCTGTTGGCATTCCAACGACCAAAGTCTTCAGCCCAGTCATGAGAGTCCGTCAATTCAACTCTTTGCCAGTCATGATTGAACCCTGTGATGGTTCCCCTTGTTAAAACCATGGCTTGGATGGTTAAATCCAGATCTTTTTTTACATCACTTTCATGGGATTTCAACATGTCGATGTTTTGACCGTCAACCAGACCGTTGTGTCTGATATTCATACCGATGACCTTACGATCATCCCCCGTAACAAAGAAGGTATAATATCGGTAGTAGTCTAGGCCGAGGTCTGTTTCATTTCTGTTTTCAGTCTTAGAATATGCACCGTGGTAGAATTCATAAGACGATAGTACATTGAATTGTCTCTTATCCGTAATATCTACAATCTCTAAGCCATTGAAGTAATAGAAGAGGGCAGAGGTAGATGGATTAACATCACTCCACTCATTACCTGAAAGACTTGAGTAGTTTCTAAGTGTAAAGGCATAGCCATAAACATTTTCTACAGCCCCTATGTGGATCCTATCCAGGAATCGCTCAGCATTAGATGTGATTTGCACCACATTAGCATGGTTTTGTCCCCGGTAATAATCTGACACAAGAATAACGTCATCAAAGTTATTGATGGCTGTTGCATCAACAATCTTAGAATTCTTAATAAAGATGGTCCCCTCATTGAAGGTAACATTTCTGTTATTATCTAGCATCTCCAACTGACCAACAACCTTATCCAGCTGGGTTACTCGGTCCACTGCAAAGTGCTCACCACCAACAGCTACACTGACTTGAATCACACTCTCCTTTGAGTAGTCATCTCTTACTGCAATGTAGACGGGATGGTCTTTGTAAACTTTCCCCAGTGTCTCTAGGTCAATCTTTTCACCCCTAACATAGATGTTGATGTTATCCTGTACACTAAAGGTCTTGGTATAGTTGTAGTCATCCGTCTTCCACTGGGCATTGTTTAAAGTAGCTGGCTCAATAATGGTCAACTCATCCCTGTAGATGTTGACGCTTTTTACAACGCCCCTGTAAACATCCTTGATGTCCTGTTCTTTTCCTTCTACTTCAATCAGAGAGATATCATCCGAATAAATATCATTGAAGTAGAGCTTGACCTTATCTCCTTCATATAAGGAATAAAGTGAGACAATGTTGCCACCCTTAAGGATGGTTGTATAGTCTTCAAGTTCAAAGGTCGAATAGCCCCCTGATTCATGCTTGACTTTAATACTGTTGTCCGAATACACTTGTGTAATTGTACCCGTCTTCATTTTAGAATAATCCGGTATGAAGCCTGGGTTCAAGAAGGTTTCTCCTTGGACCTTTACAACATAGCCGTTGGTTACCCAAAGTCTAATATCTTGACCATACTTCAGATCTGAAGCCTCTGTTACCTCATTGTTAATCAAAATTTGTGCATAGGGTGCTAGCTCATATTTTTTAATGTTGTCTTCGTAATCAAAGACCGTCAACATGGTTATGCCTGTTTCTGGATCCGTTTCTACAAAACGAACCGTACCACTGATTTGTGCATTTGTAGGTGGATTAACCTTAACATAGATAATATTCTTTTCATCCTGAACCAACATTTCGATAACATCACCTGGAACCAAGAGGTCTACACCACCAATCCTACTGTTCTTATAAACCATGATGTCGTTTTTTATGTTGGTTGTGAAGTTTTCCTCTACAACAATATCAAAAATCAGTCCATTGTAAGTAGAAGTTCTTAGTCTGTCGACTTCAATAAAATCCTTACCAGACCACTGCTCTTCTGTTATTCTTTCGTTAATTAAGCCGTAGTAGAGAGTTCCATTGACACCTTCTTCATTCATTTTTTTTATCTGCTCTTGAACAGACCCATCTTTTAGTATATCAGCATAAAAGACCATACCATCTCTTTCCAAATAACTGATTTGATCACCAATTTCTAAGCTTGATGACGTATGGACCGTGCCATTCCTAAAGACAACAAACTCATTTCTCGCACCAGTCTTGGTATTCTTGCTGGCTGTAACAGTTGTTAGGGTCCCATCTAAGTTTCTTATAGTGAAAATTTCCCTCTTTATGGTTCCACCTGTGATGGTTTCTGATTCACTAGACTTACCGATTAAAAGACCCACCTGCTCAGTAATGTTCAAATTAGCATATTGTCTTTCAACAGCCCCATTTAGGGTATTGGCAACCTCTCCCCTTGTTAATATTCTTTGAGGATTGAAGTTTCCATCATTGTCCACATATATAATTTGCTCTGAAATCAGGGTTTCTATATATCCCCTGGCTTCTGGTAAAATTTCCTTCCAGTCACCAAAAGAATAAACATTTTCTGCATTGGCATAGGTCGGTTGTAAGTTTAAGGCCTTGGCCAACCAAATGGCTGCCTCTTCTTTAGTAATAGGTTCTAGTAGGTTACGAGATTCTGCTGCTGTTAAGATACCCGAGTTGATTGCAGCATTCAGGTATTCTTCTTTGGTAATCCGGTCAATCGTTACCTGGTTAAGACCAGCCCCTTGCGTTTGGATATTTTGATTGATCTGACCCTCCTGGCCCAGTAGACGGACCAAGTGATGAAGGTAGTCTTCTCTAGACATTTGGTCTTCAGGGTGATAGAACAAGTCATTAAACTTCTTTATAACACCAACAGCACCCAATCTAGCAATATCTGCTGAGTAAATCATATTCTGAGTATCCATAAAGTGGGTGTTCAAATAAAGAGGATAACCCTTATCATAAGCAGGTAAGGCTTGTGACTCTTCATTATCTATTGTCATACCTCTCAGTTCAGCAACTGGTATTTCTATTGGTATATCAGCAAATCCTGAAAACATACCAAGAAGCATTGCAATAACTATTAGCAAACAGCCTTTCCGTCTTAATCGATCCATCGTTTCCCCACTTTCTATAGTCCCTTATATATTCAGTCATAGACATAATAATCACTATCTAGTTTATCGGCTCATAGGCAGACTTTTGTTAGTCTAATTATGTTAAAACTATATTACAAGGTATAAAAACTTTCAACCAAAGACAACAACTTGTCACAGCCTTTTATATAACTGTCATGGAATTGTTATATAGGTCCAACTATTCGTTCTACTTCAAAGGAACACAATAAAATCCTATGCCATTATATCAACATAGGATTCGTTATAATAAGTGTATCTTAAGGAGTCTCTCTTTTGATCAAATTCAAGCAAGTTAATAAGGTTCTCTTCTGATCTTCAAAGTCACCCGGCTGTCCAAAAGGCGCTCCATAATCATTGTCTGTCTTCACCATTCTCGGTGGTAAGACATAGTCTCCTAACTCATGGAACATATTCAAAGTTACAGTCACAAGGCCTTTTAATTCTAACTCACGCGCTACCAATCCAACGGAATGGTTACATACCGGTCACGCAGGGCCAAGGATGACAATATCAACACCGTCTGCCTTTAACTGACTGCTAATACTGTTGATTTGCCTTTTGAATAGATCCAGGTCCAATATAAAACCACTAAAAGAATAATGATGGTCAGCAACCTGACCTATAGTTTTTTCTGCTGCCAAGGCCTTTAGAGGATCTAGCGGCATAACCACATTCATGTCTTCAAGGGCAAACTTGTGATCATAATGGGTGTGGGCAATTTTTACTTCTTCAAAGCTTACATCCTTTTTAAGCATCCTAAAACTTGTATCTCCTAGGTTTAAATCTGTATCAAAGGCCAAATCACTTTGATGGTATAAACCCCCTGATGATACCAATGCCACTGTTGTTTGAGATAAGTCTTTTTTTAGCTTTGACAAGGGTATAGGATTGTTTCTGTTGTCTTCGAACTTGAAGTTTTTATCAAACTTCTTCTGCAAGTACACTTCGACATTTCTTAATTTCATTTTAACCTCCATTAAATAGACTCCCGAATATTACGAGTCTCGTAATATCATTATATACCAATTCAGTCGAAATGAATAATTAAGTTATCTTATAGTATCAATAGAAAAACCCCTCTATTGAGGGGCTGACTGACTAAGCTAGTTCAACAACTTTCGTTGCTATTTTGTCATTGAAATAACCATCATGCTCAACAAAGACTAAAGTTGGCCGATAGGTCATAATTGCATTTTCAATTTGTTCTTTAGAGTGAATATCAATGAAGTTTAAAGGTTCATCCCAAATATATACATGAGCTCGCTCACACAAACTTCTTGCCAGAAGAACTTTTTTCTTTTGGCCTTCACTCAGTTGCTCCAAGTTTTTTTCTAACATATCCTGGTCAAAGTCCAACTTATGAAGCATAGACCTAAATAACCAGTCTTCTACACCACTCTCAACTATATAGACAGCCATCGGTCCCCTTAAGTGACTTGTATCTTGATTGACATAAGACACAATTAAATCATTGGGTTTATAAACCTTGCCTTGATAGTTTACTTGATCAAGAATAGCCTTAATGATGGTAGATTTTCCAGATCCATTTTTCCCCCTTATGGCTATTCGGTCTCCTTGATTTACCTTGAAGTTAACCTTGTCAATAATATGCTTGTCACCATAGGTTACAGAAAGGTCACTCACATTCATCAGTTGCTTGCACCTAAATACTTCTGGTTTTAATTCAAGAACCTCTGCTTGTTCTATATCTCTTAAGAGCATAGATTTCTCTTCGATGGCCTTTTCTTTTCTTTTTTGCAAGCACTTGGACCGCTTCATCATCTTGGCAGACTTAGCACCAATGTAGCCTCGGTCAGCACCGCCACTACCAAACTTAGTCGCTTCTACATCAAAGGACCAGCCTTCAGTCCGTTTAGCTGCTATTTGCAAAGTATGAATTTGCTTTTTTAGCTTTTCGTTCTGGTTTAATTCATTTTGATCCTTATATTGCTTGTTTCTTAAATAAGAACTATAAGATCCTTGTTCAATCTCAATTTTAGTCTTATTAATGCTTAGGGTATGGTCTGTACAACCATCCAGGAATTCACGGTCATGAGATACAACGATAAAACCTTTTTTCCTGTTCAGATACTTCTTCATCAGCAAGCGACCAGGGCTATCCAAGTGATTGGTCGGCTCATCAATTAGAAGAAAACGATTATCTTTTAAAAAGAGCATAATCATCTGAATCTTAGTCTGTTCACCTTGACTCAGAGTTTCATAGGGCCTATATAGGCATTCTTCTTCCAGGCCCAACAAGTGCATTTCCTTAACCAATTGCCAATGTTCATAATAGGGAACCTCTTCCTCCACAAGCTCATAGGTATACCTCTTGGTTTCCTTGACTTCAAAAGGAAAATAATCAAAGATAACCTTGGTGGATATACTCCCCTTATAATCATATCTATCCATTAACAAGTTTAGAAAAGTTGTTTTTCCTCTTCCATTTCGACCAGTGAATCCTAGTTTCCAATCACTATCTAGTATAAGATGTAAATCCTCAAAGATATTCTGATAGGTTCCTGGGTATGAAAATGTTAAGTTTTGTATTTTAATAATCGACATATAGGCCTCCTTTATCTTGTATGTACAAATAAAATAGACGCAAGAAAATAACTTCTTGCGTCTTACATTCAAAATAGGCCTAGGGTCTATAAAGAAAAAAAGCAGAGGTTATCATCTTGCAAACTAAGCACAACAAACAAGGTGGTCTTCACCACATCTAATAATAAATTATTGTTTGATGGACTCTTCATTAGCAAGCTTTTAACTCCATGTTCTTTTCTCCTTTTCTACTTCAATTAATTACATACCTAGTATATGAACTAAGGGCCTAATAGTCAAATTACAGAAGTATTACACCTGTAGCAGGCACCTTCTGAAGAACCTCCTCAAATCTGCTAGTCTGAGAAGATCTGATTGGTGTTATTTAAAACATTTTCTAAGTGTATTACTTCAGCAAATGCTACCTGAGATATATCTCATCTTGAACAACTATTGGAAGATCATATTCTCTCTCGTCATCATCCTTGTATCCATATACTTTGATTAGATGCGCTCCAAGAAAGACTAAAAAAATTAAAAATAAACTAAACCGTTTTTTCATTTTCACCCACTTTACATTATAATATCAAACTCTGTACAATCTGCATACTGATATAAGAGTTCTACAATCATTTTCTTAAAATCCTAATCATATCATGTACCATCTAGTTTTAGTCTCCATACATTTATATTACAATCATCTCGATATTTCGAATGCTTCCCTTATTAGTAAGACCTCTTGTTTTCCGATCTACTATTATCTTAATTGCTAGTAATCAACTTCATATTTTAGTTAGTAATATGAACTTTTAGTTCATCTAATGCTTTATCTATATCCATAATAATACCCTCTAAAGATAAAATTCTAGTTTCATTATTGTCTTCTTTTAATCTAAAATAAATATCTTCTAATTTTAGAAAATCAACCAACATAAAATAGAAAGTTTTTAGACTTTCAATTTTAATGTCATCATACTTAAAATCATTTTCCAATTTTTTATAGAACAGTTTTGCTAATATTAGCTTTTGTTCAGTACTATTCACTATAGCAAGTTCTTCATGTAGAGTCATGGATAGAAAATTAGTCAATATCTTTGTATAGAATATTACAATCCCAAACTCAGTTATATTATTTACATTTAAATCTATTTCCGTTGAATGCTTGCATAATATTGTAATAATATTACTATACTGTTTTGAATAATCTTGATTAGTTTCTCTTACTTCACTCAAGTTCTGCTCTTCACTTAGAATGTTCGAGTCATCTTTAGCTGTTTCAAGTTCTAGATTCTCTACTTTATCCCTTTTATAACTTACGATATCTTTTTGATTACCATTTATTTTAGATCTATTACTTAGATGAACTGCCAATAATCCAATCACACTTCCAATTAATAACACCGTAGTGAATATAATAATTAACTTTTGGTATAACACAAATCCATTATTTGAGATATATTTGATTATAAATTGACTCAACACATATAGTAAACTACTAACAAAAAGTGTTCTCAGGATCCAATTTATTCTACTTGACTTTTTTGCTTTGATTGAATAAATATTATTTTTGCTTTTGTAATTATCTAGTACTGATGTCAGGGCTTCTGTTATTAATATTCTTTTATCAAAATCTATATGTTCATTACTAATAACTCGATATAATACCCTTGAAAGAACTTGTGTTGTATTATAGTTTACTTTTATATTTTTTTCCATTAGATAACCATCAATAATACCACTGTAATTAATTTTTGTAATATCAATCGTTTTTTTTGTAACAGTTCTCTCAATAAAACCAACTAGATCTGTTAACAAAAAATTGCTTATTCTCTTTTCTTGACTTTTATTTTTCAGGCCATCTATTAATCTTATCATAATCGAAACAAGAATAGATAAAAAACTTAATATTAAACTTATAATGCTCTCATTCATTTTAATTTCACTCCTTCTTAAGAAGATATTACATCTTATTGATTGAATATTCAAATTTTTTTGTGATATAATGGAAAAAATAACAAGGAGGCAATATGGAAAAAATATATCAAATTGCAGATAATATCCACGGTCTTATAAAATGTAGCAATCTTGAAAAGGAATTAATCTCTACTCCATTATTTAATAGATTACATTCTGTTTTACAAAACTCTACCGCATATAAAACTTTCCCTTCAAATAAAACAACTAGATTTGTACATTCTTTAGGAGCAATGCATATTTGTGGTAAAATGTTCTATTATAGCTTTTTAAATGGCAACAGTACACTAAAGAAGGGTGAGCAAAATATTCAAGAGCTTTTTCTTAGAGACTCATTCAAAGAAATAAGTAGCTATTATAAAAACAACAAGAAAAACATCCGCAAACTTAATGACAAATTACTACATAAACAAGCTCAGAATGGTGAAATTAGTGAGCTAATTTTAGACAATTTTAAGATTGATGAATACTATAAATCAATCATTCCGCATTCATTAAAAAGCAAAAAAGACATATTCACATACATTGTTGTGTATCAAAGTTTACGATGTGCAGCACTACTTCATGATATTGGCCATCCTCCATATTCACATTTGATTGAACACTCACTTTCAAAACTATCAATTGAAATGGATGATTTAGATGATACTAAAAGATTAGGTGAATTCAAAAAAATAATGTCCGAATATCAGGAAAAACCACTAAAAAAATTAAACCTCCACGAACGAATTGGTGCACTATGGTCATCTCGTTTAATTGAAAACATTGTGAACTCACGTTCACAAAAAAGTTCATCGAGTGTTTCAGAAGCATCAACCACATTTTTCTACACTGTTGTTCAACATTTTGTTGAAAAAATATTTAACGCTCCTGCGAGTTCTTCATTAAAAGCTGAAGATGTATACCAACCTTACTACTCTGAATTAAAAGATTATATCTCAGGACATTTAGACTGCGACAGATTGGATTATGTAACAAGAGATTTGATAAATTCAGGATTTGATAGCGGTGTTTTTGAGTATGATAGATTATTATCATCGATGAAAATGCAAAAACAAAAAAATCGTGGTAACTCAAAATTCATGTATGAATATTATTTTACTTTCGATATTCGGTGTCTTAATGCAGTCGAAGACTTTTTCAAACGTAGGTGGACTTTATATAAAGATTTAATTTACCATCACAGAGTGAGAAAAATTGATGCAATCTTAGAAAAAATAATTTATGACTTATCAATTGAGCATCTAAAAAGTAACGAAAGCATTGAGTCTTTTGATGGCAATCAAGCTTTACCCCTTTCGATTGCAGGATTATGGCAGGCAGTTGAAGCTTTTGATTCAAATGAAAAACTTTTTATTTCTACTAACCAATGGAAAGATAGTTGGCTTGACACTACATTGGAAGACTATTTATTTAATAAGGATAAGATAAATAAAACAGTTACACAAAATCTACTCGCTGAATTTGTGCAAAACAAAAAAATGTATTTTTCACTTGTAAAAAGAAATAGTGATTTTGAACTATTAAATAAGTCAATTGTTGAACAAATGAACGCTGATAAAAAGTACTCAAAAATTATAGATGAACTTATTAGTGTTTATAGTAACAGAGCAACTCTACAAGCCAAAAACAGAAAGATATTTGTACTTAATGAAATCAAAGAAAAAATATCTGAGAAAAGTAGTAAATTCTTCTTAAAGGAGATTAAAGAAGTGTTCTCATATTTTTCACTAGCAGATGAATACCATATACCAAGTTACAAACAATTTTTAACAATATCAATAGACAAAACACTCACAAACTTTAAAATCCATGACTCTATAACAAAATTCAACGACAGTAAAAATTCAAAGCAAATGAAAATATCATTCCATGATTATGATAAAATATACGAGTTAAAGGATATTTCATCCGTGCATGAAGAATTAAAGTTATCAGAAAAAGGATTCCCTGATTTCTATATATTCATTAGATATGACGAGCATATTAGTTCCTCTGAATTTTTAGTCGCTTTGTCAGAGAATATCCTATGTGAATTGTATGAAATCTTATCTACTATATTACGTTTTGAATCAAAATCGTAGAAGCAAACTCAATCGAGTTTGTTTCAGATTGTATATAAAATGGTTCAAGAAATGCCTTCTAAGCATTATTTGAACCATTTTACTTAGTATATGCATCTTAAGCTTCCTATTTCGCTAGGAAGCTTACCTTTTTGAGATTCATACAGGTACCGTTAAGAGTTTTATTCATACTAATTTAGCCGCTTGCTCACACTCACACTTAACTACGATTAAATAGCTATATTTCTATATCGTGCACATAAAAGCATAAGGACTGTTTTGTCAGATGGATATGTATCAGGAATATCATGTATGAAATGCTTCTTCAAGACCACTTTGCACTTTCTTTGCAGTTTCATTTCCTTGAACTTTTAATAACCTGATTAACCTTCATACGAACAGCATCCTTGTCTTCACTAGCATGAATTTTTTGAGCATAATATAAAATGACTTATTTTGGATCTTATCTGTAAATGGTAAAATACTCTTGAGTTGATCTGTACCTTTTGTTACAGTGTCGTAAATGGTGTGCATGGTAATATAAAGTAGGCCATTTTCAGACATGACTTTCAGACCATTCATCGCCAGAAACCAGGCCACTTTCCGCCAGGAACTATACCACCTTGATCTCTTGTTATGATAACCTTTCAGTAATCGTTGATTACTAGAAAGGACTATTGCAAATGAAGGAGATTAAGATGTATAGCAAAATCAAAGACTTGCAGAAAAAAGGATTCTCAGCTAGAAAACAGCAGACCACCTTGGAATCAGTCGTGATACGGCAACCAAGTATAGGGCCATGGAACTTGATGAGTTCATGGAGTTATCTGATACTATTAGAAAACAAAGTCTTCTGGATAATTACAAACAGGTTATTTTAGACTGGCTTTATGATTACCCTAGCATGACAGCTGCTCAGGTTCATGACTGGCTCTTGGAACACTACACCATTCAAATATCAGACCGTTCAGTCAGTCGTTATGTCAAAGGACTTCGTGAAGAGTATGCCATTGCCAAAACTAAGCAACCAAGGGATTATGAAGCCGTTGATGAATTGCCTCCAGGTTATCAAATGCAGTTGGATTTTGGTGTAAAAAACATGCCCTTGGATAACAGAAAAGGCTCCAAGAAAGTTTATTTTGTCGGTGTTGTCTTGTCACATTCGCGTTATAAGTGGGGCCATTTCCAGGACAGACCTTTCACTTCATCAGATTTGGTACTTGCCATGAGCAAGTGCTTTGAATACTTTGGTGGTACTGCCAAGGAAATAGTCGTAGACCAGGACAGTATCATCACTGTCAGTGAAAACGCCGGGGACATCATCTACACCTATGAGTTTGAGAAATTCAAACAATTACATAATCTAAACATCAGAGTCTGTAGGAAGGCAGATCCAGAATCCAAAGGTAAAGTGGAAAATGTAGTCAAATACATCAAAAGAAACTTCCTGCCACACCGTTATTTTATGGAAGTGGATTTTCTGAACCTAGCATTTCTTGCATGGTTGAACCGTACTGGTAATGCCAAAGTTCATGCTACAACGAAAAAAGTACCGGCAAAAGTGTTTGAATTCGAACGCGAACACTTAATCCCGATACATAACACAGAAAACCCTTCCTGTGACCATAGTATAACCCGAAGAGTCCGCAAGGACAATACCATTTTATTCAACAGCAACCGTTATTCTCTGCCATTAGGCAGCTATCATAGAGAATCAACAGTGGATCTGAGAGTCAAGGATGACAAACTACAAATCTGGCAATGCTTTGGTGACTACATGATCGCTGAACACACCATCAGTCATGGTAAAGGTCAGCTCATAAAAAGTTCTGACCACCGACGAAATAAAGAAGATTCAATGGATACCTTCCAAGCAAATTTTTTATCCATTGTGGGTCATCACTGGGAATCTTATTTATTGGAAATCCGAAAACGAAAGTCACGTTACTACCGTGACCAGTTGCAATTACTAAAGGAGGTCACAAAAGAATACAATTAAGAGACTCTAGAGACAGCTTATCATTATTGCTGTGAGAATGAACTCTACATCATCAACGATGTCCGTTCTACTTGTAAACACTTGACATCAAAGCTTGAGATAGAAATTTCAGAACCGCTGATAACGCCTAAAATCCAAGTACTGAGCAATCCTAGCGTCATGAATGTCATCACTCAAAAGCGCGACATGAATGCTTATGCTCATCTAGGAGGTGACGTCAATGAATAAGACTCTGGCCTCCATTACAAAGCTGACGAGTGAACTTCGCTTAAAACCCTTGGATTACAATGTAATCATAAAAGATGGCCTAACACCACTTGAGAGCATCGAGATTTTTCTCAAGGAACAAGTCAAACTCAAGGAGGCAAGAGCCAATGAGCTGAGGCTGAGGCTGAGACGTTCTTTCCTGCCAGCGAGAAAGACAATCGAGGACTTTGACTTTGGTTTTCAACGGAGTATAACAAAAGAACAAATGCTCAGACTATCCGATTGTGCCTGGATAGACGATGCTTATAATGTCATGTTTTTAGGCCCACCAAGTGTGGGAAAGTCACATATGGCCACGGCCCTAGGCTACACAGCTCTAGACAAGGGATACAATGTATCCTTTGTCACGCTGGATGATCTGATCAAGGAGTTAAAGACCGCTGAAATATCATCAGCATCTAAACGGAAAATGAGCTACTACAAGAAATCACATTTCATCATCATTACGTCCAACAAGGGCTTTAGCGAATGGGCAGGATTCTTAGGTGACGAAGTCATCACAACAGCCATTCTGGACCGATTGGTCTACAAATGTGAGGTCTTTAACATATCGGGTGATGGTTATCGCCTGAAACACAGAAAGACAATTTTATAGGAAATAATGACAAGAGATAAAGGGGGAAAAAAGTGGCTTACTTTGTGGCGAAAAATGGCCTATTTTACTTGACTCCTTACAAATGGCTCACTATACAGCACCAGCTCGTACAATTACTGGTGCCTTCCTTGTTTTAAGTTGTATCCTTTAATGTAGAGAGGAAACCTTTAATTGGTGAATTAACTATAAGTATTCTAGGTCTTGTCATTGATGCTAATAAGTTATTTTTACTAAGGTATATATGATGGTCGTGAGATGTATATTAAGATCCCATATCACAATGAATGATAGTGGAGCGTATCATACCTTCTTTCTAAATCTAGTCTTAAAGTCTCAAATGACGATAGCTGTTTTTGAATTAGTAACATATGTATTTCCTATTATAGACCACCATGTAAGCCTTGGATTGTCAACAGTAAACTAGACAACTTTTTTAAGGGTATTTTCTTTAAACTGAATTATATCAGTACACCATTTAATATTTATGCCTTCAGCATGAAAATCACGCTTGAGTTTATTCTCATTAGTATGTAATGCTTCGGTTATTTGCATACTTTTTCTGTTTCCTCTAATCTTGGGACATAAAGAATACTTATTCATTGTACGTAAAACAGCCTTGTGATTGTGATTGATTTTAATTCCAATAATACTATATAACCAAATAGTAATCCCTCTATAGCCATAAGAGAATTTAATGGTCTCTTTATATTCTTTTATTAACTTATCAATACGTTCATCTCCTCCACTTCACTTTTATTAACATTAGTATATTTTCTACATATAAAGTCTCCTCTATAAGATACTGAGAGGATTCTACATAAGTCTTTTAATCGATACACTGATGATAACTGTTCAACAGAGCACTCTCTACGATTGTAACGTTCGATGGATGCTGCTTTAAACTTTATCCCCTTAAACTTCGGTACATCTCCTGATGTAGTAGTTAGCCCTAGAGATGACTCCGCACGGTACCCTTGACCTACTTCGATGCATTAAGCTGAATATTTCGGAGATTCAGAGCCATTAGTACGTTATAGTGGTTCTATTCTATTACAGCGAAATATCCATTAAGCAGAAGTTCATCTGCTTATTGATTAAGAAGTGCGTTCAATGTATCTTCAATGCTAATTCTTAATAGAGACCTTTAGTCTCCGTTTTGATCACTACCTCGTTTAGTTATGTAGTGCTACCCGATTGGTTCGTGCCACCTTTGGTAGAGTTATCTGTGGTAATTTTATTCTATCAAATGACACTAGACGCATGTTCATTATTCACACTTGTAAAACTTATTATACGTTATCATAAGACAATACTCACCATAAATATAATTTAATATTGAGAGCAAATCTTCTTTATGCCATAAAAAAAAGGACAGAGAATTCTGCCCTTTGTCTACTGTCTGAAGCCAATTCAAGTGAGTTGGCTTTTCTTATACACATATATTATATTGTCCTTGTGATTCATATACAATACCATCATTAATATAAGAATCCAAAGCTTTATAAATCACAATGTCTATACTGTGATCAATATTATCATCAAACTGTTTCCTTAATTCCCTTTCTAAATCCTCTATAGTAAAAGAATTTTGCTGTGTTAAAATTACATTTTCAATCAATAATCCCAGTGGCATAATATTCCTCCTAATTTGATAAACGATTAATATCTATTATACACTATCACATTAATAGTAAACATGATATTTCAAATGAAAGAACTACATATGTGTTATCTTAAATAATTAAAACCACATGTTGTATAATATAATATCTAAAATAATTATACCACTAAATATTTATTTAATGAATATTTTTCACTTAGAATGTTTATTTATAAATAAAATTTGATTTCTATGTTCTGATGGAATTATTCTAGAGTAACGATGTAAACATATAACGGACTTAACATTTTAGAAGTTTACACCGATTATTATTAACTTTCGAACGTTTATTTAATATTATGTGACTCCTATTTTCTTAGCTCTATTTAGACAGAATCTACTTTTAGTAATACATCGCCTATGCCAATTTTTCCTACTGCCTCCATTTTTATTCACACAATAGTTACATCTAGTCTTTTAGATTCAGCTACACGAAATGTTTCGATGCTCATATTAAATCTAGGATTCCCTATTGCTTTTATCTTGTAGCAATTTCAAGCCTCTTTTGAACTTAGAATCTAACGTAATGTTGATACCTTTCACAACAGATTCAAGTTCATCGGTTAATAATTTTAAATTGGTTCTATGTGAGTAATCAGATTTCAACTCAATCTCCAACTGATACTCTCTTACTTCATTTTCTCCAATAACATATAAAACATCATCAAATACTACTTCTAGTTCTACATTTCCTTCGTTAAGTTCATATTTATGTCTATTATTTTTAATTAAGATAACTTCACTCAGATTACAACAATCATCCGCAGTCATATTTGAGTTTTGAACAATAAAGTCTATATTACTCTTAATATCATTTTTTACATTATCAATCTCATGTTCAAATCGTACACTCTGTGTTTCTGAGTTACTTGCACTCTTGTCTAAACTGTCCAATTGAAGTGTTGGACTTTTTAAAGTCAATTGATATTTTCCAGATTTATTTCTGAATCTTAATGTACAGTTTTGCTTATTTAATAACTGTTTATTGGTATCAAAATATGTATCTTCTTGATATTTTGCTCCGAGATTCTTTAGACATCTCCCATCTTTTTTAGAGTAGTCCTGTAAAAATGACAAAACATTATCAAATATATTTTTATCCTCAAAGTAATATTTTTTTTCAATTTCTACATGATTTCTATTGTCATATCTATTAACGAGTTGGTTTATTTTTTTATCAAATAAATCTTTTTTACTATCACCTATCATAGTTTTTAGTATATCTGTATTGATGTAAGTAAATACTTCATTTACACACATTAATTTATTATTCTCTCCATCAGATTCTTTCCTACAAATAACATTAGAGACTTTTGATAGGTCTATATGCAAACCTGTAGAAAGAAGGATCCAAACATTTTCTTTACTTGTATCATATATTGAGTAGCTTCCTCTTTCTTCTATCCAAAAATAATATTGTGAAAAGTCAGATTCAATATCTACATCAAACTCTTTCATCAGTAAAACAATCTCATTCTTAAACTGAGTAATTTCATCTTCTTTTCTGTTTAAAATTTCTAGTTTTTGGTATTTGCTTCTATGTATAAAAGCTTCACACAACTTACTTAATACTACATCATCACTATCAATCCAGTTCGTGAATAAAGTCAAGAACGTACTATCTTCTAACACAATATAATCCTTAACAGATAGAGCTTCATCACTAAATACCCTGCTTATCAAACCCTCAGGGAGATTAATTAGATCGCTTCTTAGTAGTTCATGAACACGTTTAAATATCTTTTTAATGATTTGTTCCATTTCAACTTTAAAACTATGGAAGTATACTTCTTTGTGCATTTGGTAACGACCAAGTAGATATTGTTCTACATCAGTCAGAAATTTATAAGGTATACATATATCAAACTTATCTTCAATAACAGTAATCCTCATCGCGTTGATCACTCTTGAAATATCAATATTTCCAAACTTCACCCCACTACTCACACTATCACGTAAGAGATAATCCATCCTGTCAGCATCAATTTGACTGCTCACTAGTCTAGAAAGAACATAGAATAAATCAAATGACTTACCAACAGTGGGTACTATATCTTTCGCTTTACGCTGATCCTTAATTAGGTTTGCTACTTCTTCAGGAAAATTATCATGAAAAACTTCTTTAAGAACTGTGTTTAACTCATTACTTTCTTTTATTATCTTAATTGACCAATCAACATGCTTAATGTTTCTTTCAGGGTTTGGATGTATATCCTCATAAGCATGAGAAAATGGTCCATGTCCAATATCATGTAGTAATGCTGCTGCTAATGCAACATCTTTTTTTGATTCATCAATTTTAAGATTCATTTCTTCAAATTGCTTTCCGAAATGCGCGATTAACAGTGACATGATATGAAACGTTCCAATACTGTGAGCAAATCTTGTATGTTCAGCACTCGGATATACCATATTTGCAACCGATAACTGTTTTATTCTTCTAAGTCTTTGAAACTCAGGGCAATCAATTATTTTAATGAATTTTTCTGGTATAAATATATCGCCATGAACAGCATCTCTTAAATACTTCCCACCTGGTGTATAAATTCTTTTTCGTTCCATTCTCATATTCTCTCCTTACTCTTGATTTCTATTATTGTATCATATAATTTAAATTAGATTACACTGTTCATATAAAAAAACTCTATTTACTTATAAAAGAGAAGAATATTTTCAATGAATAGGCTGCAGTGTTCCAATAAGTCTCTAAAACTAGTTAATATCACTCTCCTCAAACTCCCAGCATAAAATCATGCTGTTCACATTCTATGTAGGATTCACACCCCGCTCACTAGAGGAGGCTTATCTAGTGGTGTTTTCCTTTTCACCTCCTTGCCTGACAATTTTAGTAAATCAATGCAATACTTATTAACAAGGCAACCGATTCGATCTCATTATATTTTTGACAATACTAATGGATTATGCAAAATAAAAATGATAAAGAACTAATTCTTCAGCTGAAAACTTTTTATTGATCAATTCAATTCTTCAAGAGTGTTGTACACTATAAAACTATCGATATGAGCCATTTTTAATAGCCCAATCTATAGGATTTATTTTATTTAATCAACTCCTCGGCTACTATATATTATCTTCTTTCGTGTACTAATCATTTTTTCAACACGTCTTTTTAGGGGAAATAATTTCATTAGTTCATCAGCAAAAGGTGTTGGTTGAGAGTAGAAAATCTGTCAATAACTGATGATCCTCTAAAACATTGATTAATAATATTAATTACTTAGCCAAAACTTCTTCATTTAATCCGAATCTTTATTGAAGCAACTGTCAATGTACGGGATAATTTCTGTTAGAGAATTGCAGTTTAATATGTAGTCCGACCAATGCTCCTCATTTGAATAATTAGTTCCTTTGGGATTAATACATATAGTTCTTGCACCTGAGTCTAAAACATGTTCATCATTATGCGAATCGCCTATAAACAAGAATTGATTGGTAGATATACCAAGAATTCTGCTAATTTTATTAATGTATTCTCTCTTACCTTCAAAGTCATATTTTGTTGGAATTATTTTGTCAATAATTCCATTTTCATCAAAAGTAAAACTGTTAGCTACGATACCTGTGAATAAGTGTAAATAATCTCGTAAGACATATCGTATAATGTTATGGATTGAGCCAGAAACAATAAACAAATTAATGTGTCTTTTTTCAAGTTCATGAATTGCATCAGCAAAACCAGGAATTAAATCTATTTCCTCCGAAATCAAATTCAATTGTTCACTACATAAGTTTTCTTTTTTAAAGTATTCCAATGTTTTTTTACACCACTCCTCATGATCGTTATCCTTCTTGAATTGTTTAAATAGTCTATCAGGAATACTGTTATCATATCCTAGCTGTCTCCAGATTCTCAACCAACTTGTCTCATAAGTTTTCGCATTTGCAATAGTCCCATCAAAATCAAAGAATACTGCTCGAACATTTTGCTCCTTGCTCCCTTCTGATCAGTACTAATTTCAAGTAACACACTATAATCTATAACCCAATCGCTCCCAATTAATTCATCAAAAACCATTTCGAAGAATGTAAATGGTATCGTTTCTTGGAGTAACCTATCTTTTCGTCTTCTCTTATCCTTAATGTTTTTGCTTGGTATAGAGTTCATAATAATATTCTTCGATCTATCTATTAACTTATGAGTTTTAATTAAGTCTAAATCACTTTCAATTTCCTCACTAATAACATCTAGTAAAACAGATAATTTCTTATCATCACTTAAAGCCGAAGGTTTAATTGTCTTATCATCCTCCCAACGTTTTAAAGTATTCAAGCTTATATTTAATTCACTACTGAGTGCTTGCAACTCAATCTTGTATGTATTAATTACTTCAAAAATAATTAATAAAATAGTACGTTGCTGTTTTTTCTTCCCCTTATTTTTACTCATCATCATTTTCCCTCCAAAATAAATATATCAATAAATGAAAAAAAAATATATGTATTTGGTTTTATTTTTTTTTAAAAAAAAAAAAAAAAAAAAGGAAGATACAACGATTTGAAGCGTTATGATAAAGAAACAATTAAAAGATGATGAAAGAAGGAAATCTTAAACGAGATGCTTGAAAGCGAACAGGATCAGGAGCTTAGTTATTCTAAGTAAAATTACAAGAATAAGAAGGATGTTTTAGTCATTAGACTTGGAGAGAATGAGAGCTCAAAATATTGGTTGAAAGTCATTACAGAACTTAAATATCGTGGTGTGGAGGAGATATTTATAGCGTCTCTAGATGGATTAGTTGACTTTAGCGATGCCATAAAAGCTGTTTTTGCTGCAACAGAAGTCCAGAGGTGTATCATCCACCAGACATCAGACATATTATTTATACAACAAATTCTCTGAAACGTTATAATCGCAGTTTAAGAAAAAGACCATAGGTAAGAGTGTTTTACCAATTAATGATTTATTATTTAAGATGTTATATTTAGCTACAACGTACATACAAAAAAGTGGACAACTCGGTATCGAGGTTGTGTTCAAATCCTAGCCCAACTAGCAATTCAATTAGAGGGTTGAATAAACTCCTCTTACTATTAATTACATTCGAGTAAAACTTTATTTCTAGCTAATATTGAGTTTTGACAAATATTGCTAAATATCCCTATATAACTTCATGCCCATATAAAATAAAAATCTATATATTTTACCGGAAAATTTATACCATTTTCTTATAACAGACTCTACAATCCTCCGCAGAAGTCATTCAAGAAGATGTATTATTAATGTGTTATATACTTCAGCCATATCGATACGTTGAGAATTTACACACGTTAAAATTGCATTCTGCCACAGGCTCAAAAAACCTCCAGAATCTACTGGAGGCCTTTTTTATGCTGATATGTGTTTATTGTTCTTTGAGCCACTTCCAAAACCACCTAATAGTATTCTACACAATAGAAGTAGGCCAAAGGCTTGTAGATAACTGATTTCTCTTAATCCGAATACACCTGGCATGATACCATTCCAAAGAAGTTGAATAACAAGACCAAACACTGCTATTAAACCTAGTGCAACGGTAACAAAACCCACTACCTTCACTGGTGTGATAAATTTCTTAGTTTTCATCCTTTCCTCCTAACCTTTTACAACCTTAGTGCCAGAACGAACAGAACCTATTAGTATTTGAAGAAGAATCAACAATCCAAAGGCCTGCCAATGGTTAATTTCATTCCAATTTGTATATGCTGGTACAAAGTGATTCCATGCCCACTCGATTAAGAAGGTTAAGGCAGCCATTGAAGCTAAACCTAGAGTAATTATTCCAACAACTAAACCCTTATTCATCTTTTTTATTTTAAACATTCTCATAGTATATTCTCCATTCTTTATCTTTAATGACGTCTTCACTTATTAGACGATTGAAATTCACCTTTATTGCATCTAGTCTCTAAAAAATCCTAAAATAACATTCACTGCCACAAACAGTATTAATGCCTGCCAGTAAGTCAAGGTACTTAAACCTGTGATTTCAGGAATAAGGGCATTCCACAATTTTTGTACAGCTAGGACTACCAATCCACATAAACCTAATCCTAATGCTACTAATCCTGTTGCTACTTTCCAGTTGAACTTCTTTAAGTTAATCGCTTTCATATCATTCTCCTTAATATGCTTTGTAATATCCATTATTGACGTCATGTACTTAATAGACGATTGTCATTTGCAGATATTGCATAAAAAATATATTTTATCAAAAAAAAATAAGAATCACCCTATTTGGGAGATTCTCAGTTTTTATGAAAAGTATACTATTATTCCGATACCGGAAGCTTATAAATAACATAAGCTGATGTTTGAGGTGGCATACTCATAGTTGTCACATCCGATGTGAAAGCAATAATTTGATCACCAACTTCAATATCTCCTTGGACATATGTAAAGAAAGGACCTACATGAAGAATAATGATTTCTTCCTCTTCTGTGCCTTCATACTGTCCCAAAGACAAGGTAATCTGACTTGATCCTGTTTCATCATATGTGATCTCTTTAATGCTACCTGTGTAACTTGTTTGAGCTTGGTTGCTTAGATTGATGTTGCCACTTTCTACGTTCAGATTAAGACCTAATATTTTTGAGAAGAACTCAATTGGTACCATAGTTCTGTTATCTTTAATCATTGGAGCTGCAGACAAGGCTTCTACTGCTTTCTTTCCTTGGAAGTACTCATTTGATTCAATTTTTACACTTGTGTAGATAGGTCCCTTTGTAATCTCAATCGATCTATCTTCTGGGTTCCAAACAACTTCAAAGCCTAAGGCTCTTAAGGGAAGAGCAAGGGGAACCATCATAATACCATCAATAATTTCTGGTTTTACATCTAACTCTAAGGCTTGTCCATCCACATATACTAACTTATCTGTATCGATTTCGTCTATCTTATCTTGGATTGTGATGATTTGATTTTCTTCAACAATCACCTTACCATCATTTCTGTACACGAGTATATCTAAGGTCTCAATAGCACTATTCTCTTCAAAACTTCTTTCATAAGAGAAAAGAATTGTTGATACGCCATCCTTTAAAACCTCAAATTTTAACACACGCTTACCTGGTGCACCTGGCATACCTGATTCATCAGCAACCGTCTCATCTGATAAAAGCTTAACCATGTCTAAATCTGATAACTTGTAAATCCATGCATAACCTGTTGAAGGATTTTCCTCTAGAGTTAAAGTAAATACATCCCCCTCTACAACAACATCAAAGAGTTCTGATGCTGGTGCCTCACTAATCAATAAGGGCTTATCCTCTGTTGCCATTGCAAATAAACTACCACTTAACATACTTAAAATACATAATACACAAATAAACTTTTTCATTTTCTCCTCCTAAAGTTAATAATTATTGTCTCATGGTCATAAGACGGGAGGTTCTAATAAAAAGTTCCCATATACTTTAATTTATACATCTGATATTTGTTAAAGCTAGTGTTTTATTATGTACCGTACTATAAGTAATACATCATTAATAACCAAACTAGCCTGCTCTAAGCCCATCAGTTTACTTACTATGGTTTCTAATTCTAATCTCTTAGTTTCCACACTCTACATGTGTGCAGTGGGAGTCGCAGAACTAATTTTTCTTGTAAACATCTTTTCTATTCCCCACCTGAACAACAACAATTATGACTTTATCATCCTCAATTTTACATAGCAATCTAAAGTCACCTATTCGATATTGCCACTTACCTTTATGATTGCCTACAAGTGGCTTTCCAAAAGATCTTGGGTTAATGTCTCCTACCAGGTTTTTTTCAATATAACCAATAATCATGGCAGCTGTATGTTTATCTAGTTTTTTTAATGCCTTGATCGCAATATCTGTGAATTCGACTTGCCACTCCATCATAAACCTAATTTCTTCTTTGTTTCATCTAAAGTATAGACTGCTTTTGTCTCTGCAACAGCTTTATCAAATAACTCAACGTCTATCTCATTTTCTATTTTTTCAATAATTGCATTTCTAATTAACTCCGAAACTGATACATTGTGAATTGCAGCATATTTTCTAACTAACTCGTCATCCCTATCATTCAATCTTAGTGAAATTGTAGACATAATTACCACCTCTCTTTGTATTACATTGTAATACGAGTTTCTGCTTTTGTCAAATTGCCTAAAGTACATCAAGAAAGCTTTAAGAATTCTTCTCAAAACTTGATTTGATACTAAGTCTTTAATTACAGTGATAGACTAAGCTTCACAAGCGTCTCCACATGTGTTGAGTGTGTTACTAAGTTCAAACTACCACATAAATCAGAATATTACCTGAACAAATAAAAGAACCATTAATAATGGTCCTTACAAGATGCTATAAGTATGTCATTTTCCTCAATACGATATATTATACGGTGTTCATCAGAAATTCTTCTACTCCAATACCCGCTTAAATTATGTTTTAGAGGTTCAGGTTTACCAATACCTTTTGCAAAACCTTCTCTTTCTATACTTTGAATTAGCTTATTAATTCTTTTAAGTATTGCTTTATTATTTTTTTGCCAATACAGATAATCGTTCCATGCATCATCAGAAAATCGCTTATTCATCCATAAGCTCCCTCACATTTGATTTGCCTTTTTCTAGTTGATTGATTCCGTTTGTAATCTTATTATATCGTTCAGGACTAGAGAAGATCCTAAAGTTTTCCATCATATTATTATATTCGCTTTCAGACATCATCACTACATTTTCACCTCTAGATCTAGTGACAATCACTGATTCAACATCTTCAACTACTTTATCACAAACCTCTTTAAAGTTGCTTCTGACCTTTGAACTTGCGATTGCAATCATACTATCACCTCCTAATCTAATCGTACCATATTTTGTACAATTAATCAATAGACCTGTTTCATGATACTCCCCTACCACTTAGAAATTGTACTTTAGCTTAATCAACCATTAGATTAGATTCGTTACATAAAAAAGATATCATTAATTTGACCTCTTCATAGGCTTCTCATTCACTTTTACGACTATCAAATGGTGTCATACGTATCAACTATCATCCTGAAAATCTAAACGATTATTAGTATTGCACTCAAGTAAATCTTTAAACTGGTAGGAGACTCAAATAATCAAACAGTAACACGAGGATTACTATTTCTAGTATTGTTTTCTTGGACATTTTTTATAAGATAGTCAGTCAGCGACTTTTCAGGATTTCAAGTTGTTGTGTACTGGATTACGTTGATGTTTTATTTAACCTATTATTCTCATACTGAATAAAATCAGGCAAATACCAAGGAGCACAGCCTTTAGGAACCTTAACATCTCTGTATAAGCCAACATCTTTTCCGATTTGAATGATTTGGTCGGTGAAGTTTGCATCATATACACCAATCCAACCTGCACAAAAATTAATAGCCATTTGAACTTCAGGATCTTCTGAAGCTAATTTTTTAGTAATAGAATCAACTAATTCTTCAGTATTTTTAGGAGACGCCTGACCTGTCCACCGCAATCTTGCCTGAAAATACCAGTAAAGGCGTCGAAGGAAAGGGGAAGGGTGGTCCTCAAAGTCTTCCAATAGCTGCTTTAAACCTTTAGTTTTAGTAAGTTGATTGGCCAACAACCAATCACCGACATGATTCCTTTCCTTTTGGTCATTTACCAATAAATCGTCAGACATAGTTTCAATTTTTTCAAGAGTAAGTTCTTTTCTGTCGAGAATTAGAACTGATAACAACCTAGGGTGATACTTGCCAGTTTTCCATAGTTTGATAGCTAGTTCATGATCCTTCTTTATCTTCTTAGCAATTTTTTTATTTCACCACTTAAGATATCCGGTTTGTCTAGCTTATCCATTAAATCTCCAAATGTATATGTGCTCATATCTACTCCTCCCTAAACTAATTTTTATCTTGATACTATTATTATATCTTCAGTGGCGTATAAAAGTAAAACTTATTATTTTATCCCCTATACTCGTCAAAAAACATTTATGATAATTATGTTTATTAGGCCTATCCGTGTTTTAAACTATTCTATTGGGTATGAACAATTCAGGAGAGTATTTCGGCTCTTACTTAAAAGGAATCAGAAACTATAAGTCATTGATTTTGAAGTATAGATAAATCGGGTTGGATTTAAGAGGTGATTTTGTGAAAGATGACAGTGGACAGGGTATGGTAGAATACGCCTTTATACTTGCATTAGTTGTTATTGCTGCAATAGTACTTATTGGGCTTTTTGGCGAGGCCTTGCTTGCTATGTATCAAAATATAGTCAACTCAATATAAGAAGGATTCTGTTTATAGGTCTCCTTCTCTAAACTGTAATCAATTAATTCTTTATAGCATGAAAGGATGAGTTTATGTACCAGGCGAAAACAGTTCCAACAGACAAAAGTGTGATTGATTTTATAGAAGGTGTTCAACCTGAAAAAAGAAAGCAGGATGCTTATACCCTCTTAGACTTTTTTCAAGAATTAACTGGATTTCAAGGTCTTATGTGGGGACCATCAATTATAGGATTCGGTTCCTATCACTATGTTTATGCCACTGGTCATAGTGGGGATGCCCCCTTGATTGGCTTCTCACCTAGAAAATCCTCACTTTCTCTCTATATGACGACAGACGAGAAGATTAGAAGCCACTATCTAAACATCCTGGGTAAACATAAGACCGGAAAGTCCTGTGTTTATGTCAATAAACTAGAAGATATAGATATGAAGGTATTAGCTGATTTCTCAAAAGCTACGATCGAATACCTATCCAAACTCTATCCACAATAGTAACCTAACAACTCCTAAAAGAAGAGCCATCTAATCAACCTGTGATCAGATGGCTCTTTGATACTTTATCATTTAATCTTGCTTACATACAAAACATAAACTCATAGTTTCATGCCTTATGAGAAATTAAAACCAACTGTCTTAATAAACTCAATTAACTCCATCATACCGAGTATCACATATAAGTGACCCCAGAAGCTAATATCATGTAACAGCTCCTTGTGCTTGCCCTTGCTTATCTTGGTAAACCGTCCTACAATTATACAGACTGCTCCCAGGACCATAAGGACAGGACCCCGATCAACCAAGCCCGTCAATTCAATTAAAACGCTTAAGCCATAACCTAGGGCAAGTCCCAATAGACTTCTCAAAATAAAGATCCAGGTTTCTTTTTTAGTTAATGTCTCCATCTCATTCCTCCTAAACTTGCTTGAAGCTATAACTCATTTGAATAAGTGTTCTAGCCAGACTAATACCACCTACCAATAGGATTCCTCCCATGCTCGCACCATAAATAACCTTTGCCATAAATGTAATTACTAGGGCAAGCAACAAAAGGTGACTCGTTGCATTGTTGGTTTTATAACCCACCTCATAGGCCCTTGCTTTTTCAGCTTCATCCATACTTTCTCGCCACTGCTTTGCAAACTTTATGGATGTTGGGTCTCCCTTCTTTAGCTCATCGACCTTCTTGATACCATTATATACCATAATATGGATCAAAGCATATAAGAGTAAGCCAATAACGAATACAATAATCACTGGGAAGTTCTCAATACTTCTTTCCTTTACATTTATGGCAAATATGATGAAGGATGTAATGAAATAAAGTTGACTAAAGACAATGCCCATTGATAACAACTTATCTGCCTTAATTTCTAACAGTCCTTCATCTTCTTGATATGCTTCTGATTGCATGATTTTGAGACCTGCCTGTACCCAAAGGAGTCCGGGAATAATAAATATGAGTATAATACCTGCTTGGAATGCAAATCCCCAACTCTCTACAAACTTGTATAGTGCTTGTCCTATATCTGTGATGATCGTCTTATCCATTTTTTCTGTTGAAAACCCAATTACAAAGCCAACTATTGAGCCAACTGCAATGAGTCCTAACAAATTCAACCACGATTTCATTTTCTTCATCTTACGCCTCCTCTAATGAAAACAGCTCTTCTACAGTCACTTCAAATATCTTTGCCAGGGTCAAGGCCAGGGTAATAGATGGGTTATAATCTCCCCTTTCAATCAAGCTGATGGTTTGTCTTGACACACCCGCTAACTTGCCAAGCTCTCCCTGGTTAATATTTAATTTTGCCCTATACATTTTTACTCGATTGGATAACGGCATAGAACCTCCTGACATATATCTTTATCATTATGACAACTATTGTTGTCATAACTATCCTACCACTGACAACAATAGTTGTCAACAAAAAAACTGCGCATATAAAATGCGCAGCTTCTGTTAATATTTTCTAATCAGGATGACATAAGCCCCTGGCTTTGTAATTTGAGTAGACACTCTAGCATTGGTTAAATCCTTAGTAGCACTTAACTCAGTCCATAAATTAGTTGAAACGTCAAAGCGATATAAGCCCATCGTTGATGCATCTTTACCCAATAACAGGTCTGCATCATAATTCAAGACCATGCTCATTTGTCCATTCAACTGGTCCATAGCCAAAATAGCATCATTAGACTTACCATCGAACCCTATGGTTACAACTGTTGAAACCGCCTGATAGCCTCTAGGTACTTGGTTGAGCATGTAGCCCGAATAAGCATCCTCGATCGAAGAAGTTGAAATTGTACCATAAGCATCATTGTTGATGTTAACCGTCCTAAAAGCATCCGTATTTAAGGTTAATGGTGTAAATTGAATATCAACTTTCTCATAATCAATTCGAATTAAAGTCGAAGAGGTCATGACCTGTACACCAGGAACATTCACAATATACTTAGCCATTCCAATATAATTTGGAGTAGAAAGATCAATATATAGAGACGGTGGTAGGGCCTTAGATGAAATAGTTGTCACTAAGTCCGTTCCAATCACCTCATACATATAGTCTTGGCCATCTGGTACACCAATATCTCCATCAATATTTGGATCACCCAGTTCAACAACATCCTTTAACTGGTCGTAAGTTAAGTAAGCAAGATTTGACCAATCCGAAGATCCAAACTCATTAACAGCCTTCAAGGCAACAACTAACCGCTGGCCTTCCCGCATACTCTCAATAGCATTGATGCTCGGCAACCTGTAAGGTTCTAAGTCCGTTGATCCCAAGTAAGACATATCCACATATTTATCTGTCATAATATGATGAAGTTCCTTACCACCAACATAATAATAGATTTCATAATACTTGTGGTCTGATGCCGTGTAATCAGATATTCTGATATACCGGTTGTCGATTAACTCTAATTTTAAACCGACAGGGTTTCTTGGCACCGGTACACTGTAGTTGATACTTACATTATCAGCAGACAAACCGCCATCTGCATTAATTACAGTGATCTTATATGGGTCCTCTAAAGGTATGGTTGGTGTTGTTACAATGGCCTTGGTGTCCGAAACAACTTCCACTTCTGTTGCCTCATAAGCTCCAGAAAGCGTGTAATACTTGTCATCCATGAAGAGGCCTGAGACACCATTGACTAATCCCTCTCCCTCTGACCGTTCTCCTCCAAAGTATACTTTCATACCATCAAAGAAGTTTTCTCCTGTAATGACAATCTTGGTCCCCCCTTCTACAGAGACCCAGTCGACAAGTAGACCATTTTCAAAGGTTGGTAGGTTGTCTAGTGTAGGATAAGATACAATTTTGATTGTTTTATCCATGCCTGATGTACCAAAGTCAGCATTTTGAACTTGAATGGCCTTGTCACCAGGTAGAAGAGTATTTTGAGGTGTAACAAATGAAAGGACTGTTCCTCTCTCTGATACTGTGGTATTAGTAATCGGAACACCACCGGCTGAACCAATGGTAACCGATGCCCCTGTTCTGAAATCAGAACCAATCAAGGTTATTGTATGCCCACCAAATTGAGAGGTCTCAACAGGTCTGATCTCATCAATGACAGGATCTGATAAAGGCGTTTGATATACAAAGAACATGGGTCTTAAGTCTGTGTTAAAGATATCCTTACTATTGGACGAGTTCGCTACACCGTAGTCCGTATTGGTGATAATGATCGGTTGCTCAATCCCAATTTCATTTAATTGACCCTGGGGTACATCAATGATCAGTAAATCTAGGGTCTGGTCGACACCATCAATCTTCTCCACGATAAGTGATTTTTCTGAGATGTTGACCTGGGTTGACCCAATGTAAGCCTTTACATTATCTCTGAAATCAAGACCCATAACCTCAATTTGTGTACCTCCTTTAACAGAACGTTTGGTGTACCACTTGGTCTTATCCGGGCTTAACTCTCTAGGTCCCACCTGATAAATCTTAGGTTCACTGGCAGGGAATGTGTATTGGAAGGTTGACCTTGCTTGTCCATAGTCTGGGTTCGTCAATAAGACATTGACCTTCTCAACTGTATAGTAAGAAGGAGTTGTTACAATCAAGTGACTGGTTGAATCAAACTTTACACGCGGTGCATAAGATCTCTCCACCAAGAGCCGCTTGTCCTCAACACGAACTCGAATGTATTCAAATATCATATTCTTATAACTTGTACCACTGTGAATCTCTGTCGGTGTATTAGCAGGATGGTAATACTCACCCGTACTTGTCTGTAACATTTCCATAGGAATATAAACATCCTGGTCTTCATAATTATTAAAGACTCTAGAATAGATTTTATTGTTTTCGGTCACACTCAGGGTAAGGGTGTTGTCTCCACCACTATACTGAACTCTCAAATCTCCTGTCAGTTGAACCGTTGTTCTTTCAGCATTAATTAAACCTGAGTTTAGTTCACCTCTTGTAATATCTAAGTTGTGAATATCAGAAAATCTAATCGATGCATCTAGGTCATCAAGAGGACCGATTGTGTTTGGATCGTTGTTCTTATAACCATTGTAGACTCCAGCAAATAAAGAGCTACCATAGAAGTCCCTCAGTTCTTGACCCTGTCTCTTACCAAAAGCAGGATTGATTTGGCTTATAGTGGGTTGTGAAGCTTCATAAGTGTAGGTCACTTTATTAGACACACCCGAGTCATTGTTGACAACATAAACATCTACAGGACCTGGTTCTGCCTGAGGTGTGATTACTTTTAGGTACTCTCTATCAAACTCAACAATCACAGCTTCCTTATCACCGAAGTAAACTCTTGGAAGAATGGGTGAAACATAATAATCCTCATAATATGGGTGAGCCGGAACAAAACTTTGCTTGCTTATCGCACCTTCTGGTACACTATCTGCCAAAAGGTCATTCCATATACCATCCTTATAAAGGTCAACAATTTCATCTCCTACATCATAGCCCTGACCCCCTATTAGGTTTCTATAAGGTTCAAAGAATCTAAACTCATAACCAATGATTTCAACAATAGTACCACCATTCGTGGTCCCCTTCACTGGTAAGATAAAATCAATCTCTGGTTGAGATGTTGGAATAATATACTTGAAACCTTTTTCCCTAGCATCGTTACCACCATCATTGTTTACCACAACCACTGGCACCTCTAGGGAAGAAACATCGTAGTCTTCTGCTAGGTTCTTAGTCAGTTTTGGCATCTTAATAGTCACGGAGTTACCATCACTCGCTACATTGGTATCCGTTGGTGGAACTAAGAGTCCATCTACATAAACCGACATGGTTCCCTGGAAGTTCTTACCGTGAATAACAACAGCATAGCCCCCGTCAACAGAACCTTCGTTGGGTTCAATCAAAGTAATCTTAGGTTGAGATGAAGCCTGTTCTATATAGTAGAATCCATCTTCTTCTAATCTTTCGTCATACTTCGTATCTGGATTAACAACTCTTAAGTCTTTAAATCCACGCCCTGAAGTTAATTCCGGAACAAGGAAGGCGATTTGGTTCCTATTTAATACCTTGGCTCTTTGACCAACAATCTGATTATCATCATCTACCTTGAATGGTGTAGACATGGTCAAAGTAAAGCTAGGTGTTTCATCTACTGTAAAGCCTGTGTTGCCGATACCCGTGATGTCTGCCACTTGACTGATATTAGCTCTGGCGACTAATTTACCAGCCTCTACAAGGATGGTATAGGTAGAATCCTTACCATTACTCAAGTAAATAGTGCCATCGAATCCCTTGTACAACCTAAAGTATTCTTGCTGGGTGGCATCGGATGTTAATACCACCGACTCTGCATAGGATGCAATAGATGGTATATCAATATTCCCTGGCGACTTCTTTATAGACAAGATGTTATTGTCCATATAGATGGTAAGGGTCTTGCCGTCTACATCAATGGTCGCCTGTCCCTTCTTATTGGATACATCTGGTGTATAAGTATAGTTGCCATCAAGGGGGCCTAGTAGGGTTCCCTCTTTATCATAGATGTAAATGCCATCTTCATTGTACTTAAAGATGTAATTGACCCCTAAGTTGTCTGTAATGACTGGGTTGCCATCACCATCATTACCAATAAAGTAGTAGACATCATCTCCATCTTTAATATATAAGTTTTCCTCAAATGGTGTTAAGTTGATTCTCTTATTCGAATGGTCTGGCGTCATAAAGGACATGATATCAGGTACCACATAGTCTAAGAAGGTAATATCACCCTCAACATCCAAGTTATAATCATTGACATCCTCTCCATCAAGAATAATTCTACTACCAATCACTCTTAGGGCGTCCAAACCTTTCAAAGTTTCAGTTGTTGGGTCTTCCTTTAGGAAGTTTTCACCATTAACAACAACATAGGTGTCAGCCGTTCCCTTGGCTGGTGAAAAGCTATCTATAATGGGATCCTTGTTAAATGAGGTTACATAGTAGAAGTCCTCTGTTGCTAAAGCCCCCGATGGATTTTGAACAACAACTTGAGACTTACCAGCAGGTCCTGGAGGAGCTTCAAATGTTAGGATAATCTTATCCCCTGATTGAGAAATATCTCTAGTGAAGGTCGTAATTTCATAACCATCCAACCAAAGCTTGGCACCTTCTTGGAAGTTGTTACCTGTAATAACAATTTCCTCATTACCTTCAACGGTCACAACACTTGGTATAACCGATTCAATGATAGGAATATCATTGGTTTCTACAAAACGAATACCTTCGATGGTCATCTTCTTTTTACCAGCTTCAGTTGAGTTTCTGGTAGGATTGACCACTAAAACATTTTTAAAGTCTGCAGCCTCTATCTTAGCATTTCTTGGTATTCTAGCAATAATACGTGTACCAATATCATTATTGGTTGTCCCTGTGACTTCACGTCCGTTCTTATCAACAACCTTGAAGTCCAATTGATAAGGGGTATTATCCGGGTTCTTCATATAGTTGTTACCAGAGGCAATGGTATCACTCATATCAAAGATCAGTCCCGTTACACCTGATTCCTCAGCATTTGGATTAATATGAATATCATAATTTGCTAACGATTGATCATTTAAGGTCTTAATCAAAATCTGAGGATAATGAATAAATACATTACCATCACTATCTGTATAACGGTCAACAAGGAAATTAGCCCCATCAATAACCAACATCATATCATCCCCAGTATAGAAATCACCAGGTGTTCCAACCACATGCATGGTATCAGGAACAATACTATCTACTATCGGTGTAATGGAACTAGGAATGAACTTGAAGGCATCTGGTCTATTGACAACCTGTCTGAAGACATATTCAAAGTCAGCACCTGTAATTGTAATCTTAATCTCTATGTTAACATCTTTAAATGGGTCTGTTTCTGCATCATCAGCTTGTGGTGCACGAACGAAAAGAGAGTCAATAATCCCTTGATTGTAACGAATATCGCCATCATTGTCTAACAAGTAAGTGGCTACCCCACCAACCTTGGTTACCAGTTCCTTTTTGATAGACACATTTTGTCCATCATATAGGGCATCTTGATAATCGATGGTCAGGGTACCCATGCTCTGGCTCATACCAGTAACAACCCCTTGTGTATCCAGGTCGGGTACATTTAAAGAAACTAAGTTACGACCATCAATCTGAATATCTGCCCCTTCTTGAGGCCCTTCTGTTGGATATATTTCCTCAATCGTCGGTAGGTAAGTAGCATCTACTACCGAGAAGGTATCGTCTAATATCTGCTGGGCAATAACAGAATCATTTTGTGTATCTGTTAAGACCAGGGTATAGTCTAGTTCTTCAAAGTCAGCCCTGTTGGGAACCCTAAAGGTCAGTCGGTCAAGTGAACCCTCTACATCAATAGCCAAAGAGACAAACTCAGCCTGGTTACCAGCATTTAAGCTTTGTCCCAGCTCAGTGATGAAGTAAATCTGATAGTCCCTATTATCGTTAAGGTTGTTAGCCGTAATATAAAACTCGTCCCCCTTGGCTCCTGTATTAGGATAAAGGTTGGGGTCTGTTACATCTAAATCCTCAATCAATCTAAAGGCATTATAATACACATAAATAACACGCTTCTCGAATGTTTCTGCCCCTACAGTTTCTGTAGAATTGGATTCAATCGATAGGGTTTGCTCGCCTAGAATACCACCAGGAACATGAATATCCTCAATGATGATCTCATTAGGACTGTCATTAGCTGGATCATAAGTAATGAAGGTTCTTTCTAGGTTACCATAAGACGCCACTACATTAGGATCTGTAATACCATCTAGGTTAGCACCCTTAAGACTAATCTGAACGCCTGCATCATCAATGTTATAGACCGTATTGTCTGCATCACTAAAGTTAGGATATGATACGAGTTCTAAGTCAATCTGCTTGCCATCTACAGCAATACGGCTACCAAAGTTAATAGCCTCTTGCTTGGTAAAGGTATACCGTAGCAAACCCGGGGTTTCAATTTCAAGAGTCCCCATGTCACCCCTGTAACCATCAATAATGTGTTCAAATAAAACAGTTGCCTGATCCAGGTTCTCCCCCCAGATTTCAATAAAAGCCCCATTGATTTCATAACCCGTGTGAACCTTTCTAAAGGTAATGGAATCAATTGTAACGTCCCCTATAGTAATGGTTCCATAAGAGGGTACAAGACCCGCAAAAGAGGTTAAGACCATACATAGGGCCAATACTAGTGACATTATTCGCTTTTTCATGTCTCCCCTCCTTTATGGTCGATAAGTTAATACAAGGGCATCATCTATTCTCAATTCAAAGTAATCCGAATCAAATGGGACATCTTGTATATTTCCTGTTGTTCTGTCTATATATACTCTTGGTTGATTATTGAATGTCTTTGATACCTTATCAAAACTACCTTCAATTAGGCCTTTTAAGACATATAAGCTATCATAAGTCACTTGATCAGAAATTGCCAGTATGTGAAGTAGGTCTTCTTGTTGCTGAACAATGTCCACTTTATAAGTATCTACCAAGTAAGATACCCTAAAGGTCAGGCTCGTTGAACTTGCATATGACTGGAGTTGACTTACCTTCCTATCTGGTCTAAAGAAGCCATAAGTTTGACTAGAATTCGCCCATGTAAATCTTGGCTCTAGAACATCTTCTTCCAACCATAAGTACTTTTCTGCTATTCTGTAAACCAGTGACAAGGCCTGTTCACGAGTCGCCTGGTCTTTTGGAGCAATCCTGTTGCCACTCATCCCTCTGAAAATATCATTTTCAGTAGCAAAAGCCATCTGGTCATAGGCCCATTTTGAGATTTGGTCCTGGTCTGCAAAGGTCCTAGTATAAGACGGTCTTGTATTAATTCCTAACAAGTCTAGCTCATTAACCAACATAACTGCCATTTCTTCTCTTGTCACCTTATCATCAGGAGCGAAGGTTCTTTGACCATTGTCAAGGACCGACCTGCCATTTACAATGCCCAGATTATAGGCTCTAGCTACCATTGGATTATCAGTATCAACAAATGGATTCCACTGAGGAATACTCGAAACAGACACCTTATTTGCTTCTGCATATAGGTGAACAATTAATTCAGCAAACTCCTCACGTGTTATTGGATCCTGTAGGTTCTCCGAAACCAATAAATCTGGATTAGTCATCCCCAGTAAAAGCATGGCCCTCACTTGATCTTCTGCCCATGATGATGGACTAGCATCTATTGGCATGGCTAAACTGGTCGCTAATAATATAACAAGTATTATTAATCCTGTACGTTTAATCATTATAGTCATCCTTTCAAATAGAGTCTCTCTTATAGTATATCGTACACATGTGACATTTTCATTAGAACTATCTAACATGTGTATTACGATTTAACAAATCTGTAACATTCAAAATGCAACAGCCACCTATTAAGCTTGTCACCTTTCTCCCTTATCATCCTCATATAACTTATGCCAATAAAGTAGTAGCCATCCATTTAAAAATAAGGTCCTGGTATTAGAATCATACCAGGACCTTATATTTAAATTCATACGACTAGTAATAGATTCGTTAGGGCAAAATTAATAGTCATCTCATTTCTACTATTTAATGAATCTAATCTGCATGTTCAGTTTAATATAATATTGTTCTCCTTCTTTATATATATATCCGAATTTATGTCTTTTTGTTGATGCAGTTTCAAGTCTAGTATTGCTAAGCAAATATTCTTCAAACTGAACTCTATTATATAGATGATAACAAAGTATCTCTCCATCTTCCTTTACTACTAAGTAACCTCCAGTAGCTTCTAAGTTTCCAGTCCAAACGCTTGAAGGCTTCATTCCAAGTGCTGCTTCTGCCAACATTTTTCGGAACTTGTACTGATAAAACGGCTGACCGTTATTAGTCTCATACCCAAGTGGATTTTCACTTGCAATCTTTAATATATTCGACTTGCAATCCTTATTTCTTGAACAATAATATTCTATCAACATAGATGAGCAAATACTTGGTAATAATGAGTCTATTAAAATTAGGTTATTTTTAAATGTTGGACACTGCATGTCTCTGTACATTAATCTAATTTTAGAATCATTTAATAATTCGAATCTTTTAATTAAGTCGGGACTCCTTTTACTACCTGTTATTCTAAACAAACTATTAAATTGCTCCATCAAATTGTCATTAATTTCACCAATTAGTTCATATATAAAGTTAGTAGTAGTACCAGCGTTGATTAAAGTTGATGGACTACCTAACATTGACTTTATACTAAATCCCAATGTTGGATCTGAACCTGTTTTATAGTCGTGTATTTTGATAAGGATATCAGCTTTGTCAGTAGATGCAGTTGCCAGTGTATTGACATGTATTCGTCTCGAAAAATCTGATAATTTAGGAATTTCGAACGCACCTTTTTTATTATTTATTCGTTCAATCTCACTTAAAAGCAACTGACTATTAGTTTGAAAATCAATAATTGGTAAAGAACAAATTACTTCTCCATTGTCTTCATTTATAATAGTTACACTTGTATTATTTATACGTTCATAAGCTACTTTAGAGTGTGTTTGCTTTTTTATCATTCTCAAAATATTATAGTATATGTCATCAACTCTATTTAAGTCTTTGTCAGCACCATATACTTTACCTTCAGCTACAAGTTTTAAAAGAACATATAACTCACTCCATTCACCTTTGTTACCTCTTAACATAATTTATCTAACTCCTTCAAATTTTTCTTCATAAACTTAGCTATTTCTTCGATTACTGGAATAGACACTGAGTTCCCTAATTGCTTATATCTCTGAGCATCAGAAATATCATTAGGAAAGGAAAATTTATCTTCTCCATTCTTATCTACGAAAGCATACCCTTTAAAACCTTGAAGATAAGCCCATTCATCTGGAGTCATAGTACGTATACCTCTGTTATTTAGTGGACTTTTTTTTGATCCAACCATTCTACCAACGTATTCCTCTATATAATCAATTACCAAGTTACGTTCTTTTCCTGAACCACCTGTTGCAAGCAATGCATTAGATGTAATTTTTTTATCAGGGTCTTCATTTAATATTTGATATCCAAAACCGTTACCTTTTAATTTGTGATTACTCTTGTGCTTTCGTAATGTCTCAACATAACCTTGCGATAAATAATATTTAGGATCGACATTGCTCTGTAAAATATCTCTCAAATCTTCATATATACTTTTTGATCTCTTCTCAGGTAAGCAATTTGGAACGACATCATCAACTAAACTCCCATACGTAAATCTTGAAAAACCAACAATAAAGACTCTCGGTCTATTTTGTGGCAAACCAAAATCAATAGTATTTCTTTTAAAACTTGATGGAGTATATTCTAGCTCATATCCATTTTGTTTTACCCCAACAATCTTATAATCAAGATCCCTTTCCAATATTTCTATTATTGTTTTGAATGTATTTCCCTTATCATGACTGATTAGATTATCTACATTTTCAAGCAGAAAAGCTTTTGGCTTAGTCTTTTCAATTATATCAGCGATATGGAAAAAAATAGTTCCACGCGTTTTATCCTCAAACCCAGCTTTCTTTCCAGCTCTGGAGAATGTCTGACATGGAAACCCTGCCAATAGTACATCATAACCAATTTCAACTACTTTATTCTTAAAGACATCTGATGTTAAGTCGTTCATTGCATCTTGATTATACAAATGCTTATATGTCTTACAAGCATACTTATCTATTTCTGCTGCCAGCACAGTATTAAATCCTCTTGCTAACTCAAATCCCTTTCTAATACCGCCTATACCTGCACATAAATCAATTGTTCTATACATATGATCTCCCTTTAAATTACTATACATTAATTAAACTCATAAAATAAGATACCAATAGTATAACATGTATAAATATTGTAACAAGTGTAACACATGTATAATATAATTTATCAGTACTACAATATTTAACAATATGAAAGATTATATACCAATATTCTAAAATTGTTGCTTTTCCCCTGATATCGACAAGTTAATAATCTTCAATTACTCAATAGTAAGAATGTAAAATATATCTTAATATTCTAATACAATAAAAATACCCCTAGCTGAACTGACTGTTCAAGTAGGGGTACTGCTTATGAATTAGAATCTTCTTCCTGAAGCGACCTTCTGTAATGACTTTGAATCTCCTCCTGTATTGGATCCATGCAAGAACCAAGTTAGGGCCCTTATAAATCCAATAATTACAAGGATAGGAGCTGATAGAGTTTGCAATAAGCTCAGTAATAAACTCCCTTTTAAACCTGCCCTAAAATTTATAAGCAAAAGCAGGATATATGCAACAAGTCCAACAAGTATCGCACGCTGCCAGCTACCATCAATCTGGTTGATGAGACCAATAGAAGCCCCTAACATAACCACATAAGATAATAGATTAAAAGGCTTAAAGCCTTCACGCTTGAATCCTAAACTCTTACCAAACTTACGTGTAATCCCTGCTAAAACCATCATAGTAGCAATTGAGCTCAAAATAATTATTTGCCTTACGTCCATTTGTCCTCCATTTCTACCTTAACTTGTTTGATATTGCAGGTGGTTTATAGGGACTGCCTCCTGTATTGGATAAATGAAACATGGATAATATCTCTTTTATGATACCCCAAACAACCAGTAGGGGACAAATCAATATCTGTAAGAGGCTTAGGATCAAGCTATTGATCAAGCCAACCTTTAGGTTGAGCACAAAGAGTAAAACAAAGCCGATACCCACTACCATAATGGAATATATTATTTCTTCCCCAATGTAGTATACAAGTCCAAGGGTCACACCTAAGATGACCATATTCTTTATCCATGTAAAGGCTCTGAATCCATCATGTTTTTTATTAAGCGAGCCTATATAACTTCTAAGTATGATCCCAATAATAACCATACCAATTGCAACTAATATCTTTATAATCATTTCTTGTGTCATATAATTCTTATTCCATTTCTCTAATGTAGTTCACTAAGGGCTCGATTTGTGTCTGATCGATTGCCTGACCCTTGCCATCTAATGCCTTAATGAAGTCTAAATCCTCTTGACTGGGATTATCCTTATTTTCGATAGATTTTTTCATCTGCTTCATCATGAACCGTAAGAAGAAACCTAACTTGTCTAAGTCGACTCCTCCTGGCATATAAAACAACTCTTCACTCTGAATAAAATTTGACTGTCTTAAAGTTTTTAAGTAGTCATCACTCGGCGCTGTTAAACCAACTGCAAAAATAGTTAGTTGACCCCGTGCTAGCTTTTTAATTTTATTCACGCCTGCTATTTTCGAGGCGTACACACCACCACCATAAATAATATGGTCGTAATCAGATAAATCATGAGATTTTATGTTTTTTAAAGGCTTACAATCACATGCTATAGCTTGAGCAATCCACTTTGCATAAGTTTCTGTATAGCCAGTTTTAGATTTATAAACAACCAAAGTTTTCATGCCTTCCTCCTTTTATTCTCTCATTTTACCATATACATCATCTCTATATCTAGCATCTTTTTAAGCCCTGTTGCCATACCTCATACAGGTCATTAGAACTTAATACCTTGTGCTTGTACAAATGCATATATTCTTCCGTAATACTACTATTAAATATGAGTAAATCATCTGTGTTAATGGTTACTGGAACACCCTGGTTAAAGAGTGCTTTTATGGGGTGGTCTCCATAGGATGATATTCGACTTAACAAAAGGTTACTGCTAGGACAAATGTTAAGTTGTATCCTATGGTCATTAAGAAACCTCATAACTTGATTGGATTTCGCTGCTGCTATGCCATGGTGAACTTCATCTAAATGCAACGTTTCAACAGCCTCCCAAACATCATCTGCTGTGCCGAACTCTCCAACATGAGCAATTTTCCTTAGACCATAGGCTTCTGCCTTCTCATATGCCTTCTTAAAGACTTTAATCGGTTGCGCAAACTCATTATTACAAATATCTATAGACCTGAAAAAGTTCTTTTCAAGAATTTCATCCAATTGATGATACACTTTAACACCATCCTCTTGTCGACCAATGGATAATTCAGGTAAGAATGTCGTCTCGGGTGCAAACACCTGAGCCATATGAGATACAACTTGAATAAAATTGTCTATGCCGCCCAAGCGGTCAATCTCCCCCATACCAAATCCAAGGGCTAGGGTCACAATATGATCATGCTTAGCCTGTACAAAGGCAGCCTCCAAACGTTTCATATATCCCTGGTGACCAGGACATATACTCTTGATATTCTTTTCAAACCAATCCTGCATTTGATTAAGATCTGTAAAGCTCTCCCTTACAGGTTGGATCCTTTGACCCGACCATGCACTGATGTAGTCCTGGTGACCTCCCCTGCCAGCATGGCTATGAAGGTCTGTCTTGCCCAGGCATTTGAGTCCTTCAAAATCGTTGTTTTCTATTATATCTATAAATTTTCTCTTCATATTCCCTCCCTCTTAAGTATAGCCTATATAGTGCCTTAAGGGCCCATCCCTTATATCCCTTAAGAAAAAGTTAATGTCTTAACAAGTTGCATATGTTAGAATAGAAATAGGTTAATCTAAATGTTGAGGAGAATGTCCATGAAAAAATTTTTTATTTTACTTTTATGCCTGCTTACCTTATTTGTTGGCTTTTTATTCTATAAACAAATTGATAAGGGCATTGAAGCCTATACCTACAAACATGAACAAGATATTGATTACACACAAATCAAGAAGCTTCCTGTGGATGAACACAATGCATTCGAGACTTATACACACCAAAGAACCACATATCCCATTTTTGATTCCAATGTATTAAAATCAACCATCCATTATGTGAATACAAAGCATGTCAAAGGCATACTCATTGCCCACATAAACGACAAGACATTCATTGTTGATAGCTTCGAGATTCTTGATAAAAAAGCAACTACTATTGAGAATATACACGGGACCTTCGTACTCTTATGGCCTAAAGACATCACCCTTCAATATGGTCTCCAAGGGGAGATTTATGAAACCGATAGCCATTATTATATGTCGGTACAAGCCCATCAACTTGGACAAGTTGTATATGAGTTTGATGACTTCACTTTAGAACTTCAGATCAAAGACCTATAAAAGGAAAACCGCTTACCCAGTTGGATAAGCGGTTATTTTTATGCAGGTTTATCTTTATCATACTTTGTTTTCTTAACTGTTATATAAACTACCATCAACATAACTGTTGAGACATTGAATAAGACAAAGGTCGAGAACATTTCCATACGATCATCGGTTCCCAGTCTAACCACCATAAAGATGGCATAAAGGATATTCAAAATTGGTAGAATCAAGCCAAGCATGGCCTGCTGTCGACCTGATAGATAAGTTTGTAAGGCCACAATAACTATAATGGCTGCTATAAATTCTGGCATATGGACTCCTTTGTATTGGCTACCGCCTACCACTAAGATACCACTCTCAAAATGAAAATGCAAATAATACCATTTATTCTTCTTCTCTCAGCCGACCTTTTACAATGAGTCTATCTTCTGTATCCTCTTCACCTATCGGGTCACAGGTTATTAAAGTAATTTCACTGAACTCACGAGTCTTAACCACACGGGTATCTGTTTCATGAACAATGATTGTCAAGTAGACATCGTATATATACTCTCTACCCTCCATATCATAAAAGAGAATTTCATCTCCCACTTCAATCTCATTTAAGCGATTAAAGTGCTGTCCCTTTCTCAGTCCACGATGACCTGCAATCACATAGTTACCCCCTTGCCAGGGCTTTTTACTATCTATTAGACTCGCTGCTGAAAAATCAAGGTGTTCAAGACTTGCATCCTCAATCACTAACATATCTAAGTCAATCTTACTGATTTTTAACATGCCATCCACAACAAACAAGTCCTTGATGTAGTCATTTCTTTCTTCTTTTGTATAGGTTTTCGTTTGGTTTTCAACCTCAATATTACTCTCCAGGGGAACTTCAACATAAGCACTCTCAACCTGACTTGCTGACCCAGAACCTGTTACATCAGGCTCTGGCAAGTCAAAGCTTTGAGCAAGGATCTTATTCTCCAGGTCCTCCTCCACTTGAGTTTTGAGGTCGTCATAAGCAACAGCCTGTTCTCTCGTTTCAAGGTTTGGAAGTATGATCCATACTGCCCCTAGTAAAATCAGGATCAAACCGAATAATCTAAGTGTTTTCTTACGATCTATTCTTAAAATACAGCACGCCCCCTAATAGAATTAGAAGTCCACCAAAGATAAATGAGTAATCCTTAGATACACCTGTTTGAGGTAGTTTCGCAGCACCTTCTGGTGTTTCTTCAACATCGAACTCGAAGAATATAATTTCCTCATCACCATCCGGATCCGTAACGATCACTTCAAACTCATCAATACCAGTAAAATCTTCATCTGGTGTATAAGTCCAGTTACCATCCTCATCAATGTCTACCTTACCATGGTCTGGTTGATCTTTAACTTCCACCGTACCATCTTCAGGTACATCTACACTACCAGATTTAGGTTTATCTTCCTCAGTTGTTTCAGTAACCTTTGTTGTCTCTGGTGTACTTTCTTTATCTTTTTCAGGTTCCTCAGTTGGCTCCTCTGTTGGTTCCTCAGTCGGTTCTTCAGTTGGCTCCTCTGTTGGTTCCTCTGTTGGCTCCTCTGTTGGTTCCTCTGTTGGTTCTTCAGTTGGCTCCTCAGTTGGCTCCTCAGTTGGTTCCTCAGTTGGTTCCTCAGTTGGCTCCTCTGTTGGCTCCTCAGTTGGTTCCTCAGTTGGTTCCTCTGTTGGTTCCTCTGTTGGCTCCTCTGTTGGCTCCTCTGTTGGCTCCTCTGTTGGCTCCTCTGTTGGTTCCTCAGTTGGTTCCTCAGTTGGCTCCTCTGTTGGCTCCTCTGTTGGCTCCTCTGTTGGTTCCTCCTTAGGATCTTCAGGATCTGGTTTACCCGGATTTGTTGGAGGAATGTAAATGTAAGGGATAAATGTATTGGAGAATACAACCTCAAACTCAGTTGCCGTTAAATCTACTGTAACCGTTTGAGGATCAGCATCTAAATAGTAGCCACTTGGTGCTTTGGTTTCTACAATTCTATAAGTACCAAAATCAACGATAATCGATGCTCTACCACTACTGTTTGTAACTAGAGACGCCACAAGGTTATTTTTACTGTCATAAATATCAAATGCTGCCCCACCCAGGTGAACGGTTGGACTCTCTCTATCCACTTTCTTGATCACAATAGAGCGCTTGGCTTCATTTTCAACAGTAATCAATTGCTTAACAGTGCTATTCACAGTAAATACTGTTTCTTCCTGAGCAATCTCATACCCCTTTGGTGCCTGAATCTCTTTTAAAGTATAAGTATCATATCTTAATCTATCAACAGTGATTTCACCGTTTTCATCCGTTGTTACAGTCCCTAGAAGACGAGCACCCTTATAAAGTTCAAATACAGCACCTTCTAGTTTAATAGTCGGATCATCCTTGTCCACCTTGGTCATGGTGAAACTTCCTACCTCACCATGGCCTGATCCTGAACCTGAGAAGAATCCATGAAGAATTTCTTTTGTACCTTTTCTTACGCCACTAACAACTTCTTGACCCTCAAAGACCATCTCATTGGTTAGTTTGTCACTAAGAACATCATCCTTATTAACCGTCGAACGATAGGTTAATTTCATAGCATCTGTAATGGTTTTCTTAGATGTTAACGTGAAAATAGTAGGATCTGTAATTAAACCCTTCTCATCTACCGTCAACTTAAAGAAGTCATTGAAATCACCACCAGCTAGAGGGTTGCCATCTAAGTCTGTTAAGACGAAAGAATCTTCAACAAGTTCAAGTCCTGATCCCATTTTATCAATAAGTTTAATCTCTGAGATTGTTGATTGACTCTTATTAATGATAACAGTCCAATCGACATATTCAGCCAGATGTAAGTTACCATCCTTTTCAACAAACTTATCACCATCTGCATAAGTTACATGAGCATCATATGTCTCTTTCATACCACCATATGTCATTTCAGCAATATTGTCGTATTGGGTTTGAGAAATACTAGTAAAGGCTGTTTGATACGTTATAAGGTAACGTTTATTGGTTAAAGCTGGATATTGAAGGATTAACTTGTTATCCACATCAGATTCTGTAATAACAAATCCTTCTGCTAAGGGATCAACAAGAATCGTGTTGATAATACCACCATCATGATCCAAGTCATAGGTATAAATCTTAGTTGATCCTAATACCAAGTCTTGGTTACCTAAAATTTGATCTTCCAGTCTTGCATTTGGAATATTCTTTTTTAGGTAGTTTGTATAAACACTCCAGTTAATGGTCTTATTGGCAGCATCCAGGCTCCCAACCTTGTAACCATTATTAACTGCAGCTACATTGATTACGGGTTGCTTGGAAATTGGGCTTGATATTGAGCCTGGATTCCCATTGAATGTCCATGATAAATCTGCTGAGTTTCTATAGGTTAAGTTACCACCATCAGATAAAACATCAGGATCAATCGTTGTATTGTAAACAACTCTGTATACAGCATGGTTAACTTCTTCATTCATAAGAAGGCTAAAGCCCTTAATTTTACCATCAACAATCGTCTCAGTGGTGGTAAACTTGTCTGCCGTCATTGGTACATCATTCTTCAAGACCTGGATGTTGTTGAATTGGTCAATGGTCATCAATTGGTCAGCTGCAAATGAATCCACTAGGGTTAAGTCTGTTAAACCATGTTCCTCTGGGAAGACTCTAACATTCCAAGCCAGGATGTTATTACCATAATCAATGTCTGTATTGGTCTTGTCGTATTCATTTGTAATACCTGGGCTTACTGTTTCCGTTGATGAATAACTACCAATGGTCCCTGTGTTCACCATATTGCTATCATTGTCTAAGATTTTTGTCTTATATACCACCCTATAAGCAGAGGTGATACCATCATTAATGGTTAAAGTAAAACCGCCTTCTGGCTTTGGAACCATTTGATACTGACCTGGATTAGGCCCTTCAGTCACTTCATCACCTATAAGTAAAATCTTATCAAACTCACTTGCAGTATTGTAGCTCTGATCTCCACTTGTATCACCTGCATTTGGAATGATCAACTTATGAACCTCAAAACTACCAGCTACTAGGCTTTGCTTTGTCCCATCAAAACTATCGGTTACTGGAACCGTGCCCATGTCGATTTCAGCAAGGTTAAAGTCTACAACCCAATCCATATACTTGGCATCATCGTAACTGATACTATGACTACCGGTTTTATAGATTGGTCTTCCTTTTTTGATGTACTTGGTTGATCCTGCATTAACAGTATAAGATACCACATCGGCAGGGTCTGCTGCAGGCTTTTCAAAGGTCATTCTTGCACTGTTTGAGAAAGAGATGACATCATTTCCGTTATCCTTAGCAGCACTTGATACACTGGTATTATAAGTTATGTCTAAAGCATCTGTAATGTTGGCTTGTGAGAAATCTAGGGTTAAAACTGTCTTGTCTGCCTGTACATCTACATGCTTTGTATAAGCAGCAAACAAGTCCCCGTTAGCCTTTCTTACCACCACTGAATCACTATCAAGTACAAGACCTGAAGGAATCTCATCAACGATGATGGCATTTTGAAGAGTATATAAAGTATCATTGACATCTAGAGTCCAAGTGATCATTTCACCATTGTAACCCTTGTCAAGAGACCCATCTTTTGTGAATACACTATCACGTGTAACTGTCACTGAAGCAGTATCGCTGGCTCCATTGTAAGTCGCTGTGTTGGTATAAGTTATGCTCGGTTGATCATAAGGAATTTCTGTCATATCCACTTGAGTTTGATAGGCTATTCTATAGGCCTTGTTAGACGTTAAAAAATCAAGTTTCAAGGTATTGGCCACATCATCGTGGATCAGGCTTGCAACAGTATAGTTGGTAAAATCATACACTGCCCCTGGCGTTACCGTACCATCTGTTTGAATATTTAATTCTGTAATGGTTAATGAATTGGCAACATAGTCTAAACCTGTTGGAAGTGTATCTAATAAAGTACCATCCACCACCTGGTCCATACCTGTATTGATGTCAATCACCCAGTCCTGCTTATTGATATCTCCGAATACCTGACTCCCCGTCTTGTTAATCTTTTGTCCACCTGGCACTTCAAAATAAAGGGTATATACCTTATCTACACCACCCGCTAGTGGAAGCGTCATAGTGTATTCTACATCAACAGCTACCGTGTCGGCTCTAAACTTACCGTTTAAAGCCACTTCACCTGATCGGTTTGAATACTCACCAGCTTTAGCTAAAAAAGTAACGGTTAAACGTCTCGCTGTAGCATCCATGAGCCACTGACCGATCACTTCTCCATCTTGGTAAAAATCACCATTTAAATTAACAGTCCCCAAATTGATGGCATCAGGAAAATCATAGGTTAAAGTTTCGCCACCGTGAATATCTGTTAAATCGTCTATCGCCCACTTAAAATTAAAGGAAACATTATCTGTTTTACCTACTCTAAAGTTAGGGTCGTTCTCAGGAACAGGATTACCATTGATCATAAAATCTACACTAGTAAACCTGTAACCAGGATCTGCTGCCTGGCTAATATTGGTAAGTCCAATTCCAGTTGTAGCCATAATCGCTACAAGGAAGAAGAGGACTATCCGCTTCAATGTGTTCTTCTTCATTTCGCCTCCTATAGGTCTCTTTTCATACACAACGGAATTATTATATCATATATGACATATAAAAATAGATTTTCCACTAAAAAAATAGACAATGCAAAAAGATTTAATATTTGTTTAAGACAGCGGACCTTCAAGGGGCTTTCAACCATCAACACAGCAGTAAATTTACTCAAATTGCACAACATGATGAATCTGATATTTTATACACTCTTCTTAGGAGGTGAAACATGACGACTAAATTTTCAAGTAGTGTTGAATACGATTTGTATTCAAACCCAGATAACAACTTCTTCAATCGATATTTCAACCTGTCCCACAAGTGTAAGGACAGCCTGTATGAGATTGTTGAGTCTAAGACTCAACAGACTTATCTTCTGCTTGCTAGGGACCACCAAAACCCCTTTAAATCAAATTTTATTTTGATGTGGTCTTCTGACAAGTATAAATACTACATTATCAGTAGAGATGAGATCCCAATGACAACCTAAACAACCCTTGGTTCCTCCAGCCCCCTGGAATGAAAGTAGCAAGCATAAACACTTCACATGCTCTGGAAGAACCAGCCTTGATGGAAAATACTATAAGAAAGAGGTTTATTAATGAAAAAGATTTTATCCATATTACTTTGCCTTGTGATGATCTGTTCAACCCTTGCAATGGCAGAAGAATCATCTCAGGAGAAAACACCTGGTGAAATATTACGAGACTTGGGCCTGATCCAAGGCGTTGGTAAAGGGGATTTAAACGAACAAGGACAACTCACTCGTGAAGGCATGGTAACCATGCTCGTACGAATGTCAACATCCTTAGACAAGGATTTTCAACCACCAACAACACCAAGCTTTAAAGATGTTCCCAGTAATCACTGGGCATACAAGGATATAGAACACGCTTATGCCCTCGGGATTACAGATGGTATTGGTGATGGACTATTCGGCCTGGGCAACCTTGTCACCTACCAGGAGTCTTTGGCTTTTTTACTGAAGACACTGGGCAGAACAGTTGCCTGGGACCAAGTGATTGATTATTCGACCAATGAGCTCTACATGTATTCTACTGAAGGGGCCCAGGCTCAGAATCTACTTCGCAAACATATTTTTGACTTAACTATCATTGCCTTAAACACTGCTACTGAAGATGGTACATTACTGGTCAACAAAACAAACCGATTCGACAAAAACCTTGTCTATACTTTCAGAGGACAAGCATCAAATAGGTACTTACTCAAGAAAGAGGCAAAACTACAAGAAGCAGCTTCTAAGACTGAGTCTATTGATGATGACCTCATGGAGATAGATCCCTTGGAGATGCGTGACAGACTATCTAAAAATCTGGACTCTTTTGATTTAAATGATTTCAAGGGTTTATCAATGAATGGAGCACAGAAAGCAGACTTCCAAATTCACCGTCGACTTCAGTTTAGTGAAGTAAGCAATCAAGAATTTGCTGATCTCCTCAAGGGAACTGATGCCTTTTCCTTTGTAACAGAATACACTTCTCCAGGTGATAACCATGCAAGTAAGGAATATACTTCCATACCCCAAATGGTCGCAGAGGATGGTAACTTGTACTGCTACACAGGAGGCCCTCAAGGTATGTCCATCGACATCTATAAAGAACCCAAATTCTATGTTTCCGGCAATTTTTTTAAGATTACATACATTTTAGATGGTTACTTTGATCCTATGGATCCCTCTCAAGTGACTTCATTAAAGGGAACCATTGTGGGTAGATTAGATACAGACTACTCTGTTGTGCAGGTAACGGTTTATAATTGGAATGGCATTCGCGAATCAGAATAACTTTAAAGGCCAGTCATCAATAAGATGACTGGCCTTTGGTTTATTCTATAACAATGTCATTAATCAGATAATAGCCCAGGGGGACTCTGTCTTCATTGTAAATAACGACACAGACGTTTCTGTCACCACCCAGCTGTCTTTTAATCCCTTCTTCCTTATACTCCTCCAAGCTATACCCCGATACAATCGAACCAAATATTTCATGTTTAAAGTTGGTTCGATAATAGGTTCTTTCTGATGTTGTTACCACTATATGAGTCAAGTCCTTTTGAACATCACTTAAGAGAGATTTATCAACAACAACCTCTATCACGTTGTCCTCTAGAAGTTTATAAGAAACCCCCTCTTCAATCAAGGGAATTTTATTCATGTTAATGTCATCCATAGACCTTAAACTTGTAACATCAAGTAAGGCCCCTCCCCTCGTGTTGAGCTTTATGTTGTTGACAAAGTAATAGCCAATCGGTTGTTTCACTGCGTCGTATATAATAATGGCCAGGTTATTGTTCTCTCTTAATGAAGAAACATATCCCCCATCCTGATACATGGCGAAGCCATGTTTTAAAACCACACTATCATAGATTAATCCTGATAAATCATCAAAGGTATAATTCATACCTCGAGTGGTGGCTGATATGTACTTAAATTGTTTATGTTCTTCAGACATCAATTCTCTGTTAAAAGCTATTTTCATAGAGTTTTCCTCACTCAGACTTAGGGTGAGCCCTTCTTCAATGGGGGTAATCAAATCTAAATCTAAGTCCAGCAACTTCTCTATGACCTGGTCTTCGGTTGACTTTCCTTCCGAGGTATCCTCTTCAAAAGCACCTGCAAGCTGGTTGTCACTCACTGGTTCTATTGGTGACTCAGACCTAGAGATTATTTGATAAGCCAAGACAAAGACAAGTAAACAAGCCGCAGGGAGGATAAGCCATTTCTTTGAAAAGCTTGATGTTAAGGCTGATCTCAAGTCATCTATGTTTCCATACCTGTCCTTGGGATTAAAACATGTAGCCTTGCCAATAACTTGTCTCAATCTTTTAGAGATTTTTGTTAAGTGTTTGACCTGTTCTTTAAAGTCATCACTATTTTCAGGTGGTTTCCCAGAAACCATATAATACATAGTTGCCCCAAGAGAATATATATCCGCCCTAGGAGAGGACTGCATATACCCAAATTGTTCTGGCGCTGAATAGCCTCTCGAACCCACATAATATGTATCAGAAGCCTGATTTTCCTTGACTTCTCTAACCGTAATTGTATCAATTAAAATGGGTTCCTGGTTTTCAGTGATGATAATATTAGATGGTTTTAAGTCACGATAGATTAAGGATTTCCCATCAAAGTCATGAAGATAATTTAAAGTCTCGCATACCTTGAGGATCATTGTCTTCATTTGCCTCTCTGTCATAGGCCCCTTTGATTCAATGTATGACTCTAGGTCAATCCCCTGGATATAGTCCTTAATCAGGTACAAGAATTTATTAGAGCTTGAGTGGTCATATACTTTTGCAATCCCCTTATGGTGAAGGGGCATTATCTTGTCCATGTCAAAGACCAAATGGTCTTTTAGTCTAATAGCCTTTAAAAGTCTTATGTCACCACTTATTTTGTGATTAACTTCATAGATGACAGTATCATCCGATGAGAAAATTTCTCCTTTTAAGTCATATTGACTTAATATATCCTGCCCCTCTATTGAATGGTTGATGTCATACTCAAAACTGTCTTTGAAAGAAATCACGCCTTCTTCTCCTTACTTTATCAGTCGTATTCTTGTTTACCCCTCCTATTATATTTGATATAATTTTTATTAGCAATAAGGAGGGTGCAATCATGGGTCACAAAAACAGTTCCACCGAATACTTGAATGAAAAACTTCTACAGACAAACAACTTAAAGAGCTTCCTTAAGGAAAATAAGCAAGTCATCGCAAAAGACACATTCGCAGTCGCCTTGGGTAAAAAAATCGATGAAAATGAACTGACCAATAGTGATGTATTTAAAAAGGCCAACATCTCACATTCTACCGGTTATCAGATTTTAAATGGTCGTCGCTTACCCTCAAGAGATAAGGTCCTCCAGTTAACAGTTGCTCTGGGCCTTAATCTTGAGGAAACAAATAAGCTGCTCAGGCTGTCAAAACACGGTGAACTTTATGTTAAGGAAAAACGAGATGCTGTCTTAATTTTTTCTATTAACAACACTCTGAACCTCATGGAAATCAATGACATACTTTATGAAGAAGACCTAAAAATACTAGAATGATTCTTTGATTCAATTATGTGCTTTTTGCACAAGTAAATAAAGACCTCTTTATATATAATAGGACTAGTTAAAGTATTAAACAGAACACTACCATTATAAATCTACAGGGAGGATTTATGAAAAAAAAGTACATCTATATTTTTGTGGTTATCATCATACTCACAAACATTACATTTGCAACCAGCAATATTATTGAAATTCATGTATTAAAGAATCAAGTTGTTGTAGAAGTCAACGGCGACAAGGTTCCTGTCGACAACTTCCTATATGAAGGAACAACCTATGTACCACTAAGAGCTGTATCCGAAATGCTAGGGGCTGATGTGGGTTGGATAGGTGAAACCCGTACAGCAACTATAGATACAACATCATCTGGAAAAGAAGTAATGAATCTCTTGTACGCAAATCCTGTTGATCCCTTTAAGCCAGTCTTTGATTTAGGATCCCTTGATCTATCTGGAGATGACATTGTTTTTGTCACCCTAGAGGGAAATGATGACCAGCAAACTTTCTCATTAGAAAACAACCAGCTTACCTTAACTTCTGATAAGTCTGATTATGGAGCCAACCTCTTAAGTCTAGACACAACTTATGAGATGACCATCTATATGAAAAGTGGAGACCAGCGACAATTAACTTTTAAAACAGACGGACTCCAGGCTATTTCACAAACAAGCAACCATAGGGTTTATTATGTGCCCCCTATGCCGAATGAGGGCTTTTCTTGGCCATACTATTTAGTCATACCCTCTAACTCATATGTGAATGATAATGACAATGCCACCAGTAAAAAATACTTGATGTTAGAAGGTTGTGGCAATGGGTCCTCAGCAAGTATGGATGTTCATTACAACAAGATGACTGAATTATACCTCCGCATGCAAAAGGGATACGGTGGTCTAGGACAGGAGCAAGCAACACGCCTGGATTCCCCCTACCTCATGCCAGCTATCCCAAGACCAAGTGTTGGTTATTATAGCCAAGAAGACGGCCACAATTTCCTCTACACACATGCCTTGGATCGAGACACAGCCCTTTTAAATGAGTACCTAGACACGGCCGATTTTAGGTTCGACTTGATACAGTCCTTTGAGAGGATCGAACTTGATCATAACCTATTTAGAAACATTGATGAGCAGGTCTTGGCTATGACAGACCACGCAAGGACCTATTTAAAAGAAAATGATATTCTTGTTGAAGAACAACTCTTCATGTTTGGTTATTCTGCTCGGGGTAGTTTTTCTGATCGCCTAGTAACCCTTCATCCAAATAAGTTTAAGGCCTATGCTTCAGGTTCTACTGCTGATGATATAATCCTGCCAGGTGCTACTTATAAAGGCAAGAACCTCATCTTCCCTATAGGAACTTATGATTATGAAGTGATTACCGGTAGACCCTTTAATTTAAATGACCACAACAAGGTGGCCCGTTTAATATTCATGGGTCAAGAGGATACCAATAATGTTATCTTATATGATGATGGTTATGGCAATAGAGAAAGAGATATAATTACAACCTTATGGGGGGAACCTGTTTATAACAGAGCCCTAGCCTTAATTGATCTTTACGGAGAAATGGAGGGTAAGGGGATCTTTATCCTAGACAAGGGCATCGGTCACAGCATGTCTAGTGATATGAGTGACTATGTAAGAGAGTTCTTCTCTGCCAACAGGGACTCACTAGAGGCTACATATCCTCTTCCGAAAGACCCTGATCAACTCAAGTATACAATTCATGAATAATATAAAGGTCAGCTGAAACCAGCTGACCTTTTACTATTCTGTTTAAATAGAAGAAACTCATATACAAAAATAGCGGACCCAGTCCGCTATTTTATCTTTAAATTGACGTTTAAATTAAGTTTCTATCCACCATTTGATTGACTACAAATGAGGCAATGTGCTCTGCATAGGTCTTAGGACCAAAACCAGCATCATAACCAAGTTCCTTAGCTAATTCATGAGAGATTCTAGGACCACCACAAATTAAAACGATGTCATCTCTAATTCCCTCTGCTTCTAATAGCTCGATTAGGTTGGTTAAGTTTTGAATGTGTACATCCTTCTGAGTTACAACCTGAGACACCACTAGGGCATCTGCCTTAAGCTCAATTGCCTTGGCAATAAACTCTTCATTTGGTACCTGAGACCCCATGTTAACTGCCTCAATACCCTTGTATCTTTCCAGGCCATAGTGACCATCAAAGCCCTTCATGTTCATGACTGCATCAATTCCAACCGTATGAGCATCCGTACCTGTACAGGCACCTACAATAACGATATCTCTCTTAATGTTTTCCTTGATGAAATCTTCTACACCATACTTGTCCATGATATCCACGTCTACCTTTGGTACTTCGATAGAAGAATAGTCTACCGTATGGTGACATTGGCCATAGGCTGTGAAGAAGGTATAACCGACACCAAGGTCTTCAGAATAAACAATGGCTGGTTCAGCTATGCCCATCTTCATTAAAAGTTGTCTTGCTGCTTCATCCGCTTCATCGCCAGCTGGGATGGGTAGAGTGAATGAAAATTGCATTCTACCATCATTTAAGGTATCACCATAAGGTTTTACTTTTGTTAAATCAACAGTTTGAGACATTATGCTTTACCTCCTAACATTAAGTCAATGAATGGATTGAAGTAATTAGCTTCTTTCTTAACAACACCCTCAAGCCCCTTACCAGATGTCATGGTACGTTTAACTTCTGCAAACTTACCCTTGGCTATTGAGTTTGTTAAACCTTCATCTTCAATATCCTTCAACATAGACACAGCATCATCCAATACCTTTTGTGCTCTTTTTTGAATAATACCATCTTGCTTGAATTCGATTTCAGATCCTAAGTCCTTCATATTAGAGAATACGTATTTAGCATTCTCGATTGAAAGGGCTCTATCCTGTAAGAAAGGCGTGTGAATTGCCTCTGTTAGCATACCAAGTAACTGAATCCCTTGGTTAGTCATAATTGAAACAGCATTGAATAAAGTATCTTGTACATGCCCCTTGAAGATGTTTCCAGTCTTATACTTAGTTGGCGGCATGTATTTTAATGGAGCCTTAGGGAAGATTTCTCTAGCCATTTGTGCCTGAGATAACTCCAATAAGAAACCATTTTCAACAGTTGGATTCATTTCGAAACAATGACCTAGACCCATTTGCTCTTCAGGTAGACCAGCGTTTAAGGCAAACTGTTCGTTGATGAACTGAGATGTTAATACAGTGTGCGCTTCTTCTACAGCATCAGCAGTCGTTAAATAGTTATCTTCACCTGTGTTGATAATAACACCCGCAAAACCATTGATGATTCTTGAGAAGTACTGGTCAACAAGCGTTCTTTGCATGTTAATATCTCTAAAAAGAATACCATAAAGGGCATCATTTAACATAACATCCAACCGCTCAATCGCACCCATAGCAGCAATTTCAGGCATACATAAGCCAGAGCAGTAGTTACATAATCTGATGTAACGACCCACTTCTTCACCAACCTCATCTAGGGCCTTTCTCATGATTCTGAAGTTCTCTTGAGTAGCATAAGTACCACCAAAGCCTTCAGTGGTTGGTCCATATGGAACATAATCTAATAAAGACTGACCAGTTGTACGGATTACAGCAATGACATCTGCCCCTTGTCTTGCCGCTGCTTGAGCCTGTAATACATCTTCATAAATATTACCCGTTGCAACGATCAAGTAAAGGTAAGGCTTGCTACCCTCTCCTAGTCTTTCTAGTTTTTCATCTCTATCATTTCTATTGCTTTGGATTTTTGCAACCATATCTCTTGCCACCTTGCTGATAACTTCTGTAACTTCTGCAAGTGGGTGTGGCTTAAGGGCCATTAAGTCTAAGTCTCCATTGGAAACAGCCTCAGCGATTTCTTGTGGCGACTTACCTGTCTCTATCATTGCATTCCCCATCCAGTAGGATAGACCAGCACCTAGACCCCCTTGGTCCTTAACATGGTCAACCACTACGTTAGGTAGGGGTTGTTCTATTTCATTTACACCATCAACACCTAATAATCTTAAGATGGTTCTCTCAACCGATACCGTCGTATGCAGGTCGATCATTTCTTGAATATCATCGGCAATGACCTTGGCAGACCTTCTTGCTTTGGCTACCAAATCAAAGTTTAAATTCAACTTGCTCATTTTGCCTCCTTATCTTCGACAATTTTATTTGCATCATCTAAAATGCTGGATTCTAGCCCCATTATCTTAGCAATTTTTATAGCATCCTTAGGCACTTCCTCTGGTCTATCCACCCTCTGCAGGCGATAATCCATATACTCGTGGAGGTTGTGCTCCCAGTTAATTTCCAGATCTTCGAAATTAACATCTTTTAATCCCCTTACTTGAAGGTGAAGAATATCCTTCTCATCTGCCAAACCATCTAAGTGGGTGGTTAAAACAGTAATAGAAGCCTTGGTCTTCAAGTGGTTGATGATGGCCTTAGAAATCGCAAATCCCTCCTTGGGATTGGTCCCCCTTGCTAATTCATCCATTAAAATCAAGCCGCCTTCATCAGCCCGACTAATGCCCTTTGATATAGCAACCATCTCAGCACCGAAAGTAGACAAACCTCGATCAATGGTTTGACCATCCTGCGATGCAATAAAACAAAAAGCTTGAGGTTTAAACTGAAAAGACCGACAGGGTACATAAAGGCCGTGTTGAGCCATTGTTATCATCTGTCCTAACAACTGCAAACCTATTGTTTTTCCTCCCATGTTAGCTCCTGTAATACAGGTAACTCCCTCCTTGAGATGGAGAGATATGGGAACAAAAGCCTTGCTTAATTCACCCAAGCGTTGGGCAGTCTTTAAATGGACCCCCTCTTGAATGATTACTTCATTATCCTCAATAATTTCTGGCCTGCAAAGATTATATGCCTTGATGAAGTAAACCTGCCCCAGCAAGAGGTCCAGGTGGCCAATAGCCAACATGTTGCCCTTCAAGTGAATCACTTGGCCTGCCAGCTCTTTGGAAATTTCTTGTAGAACACGGTACTCCTCATCACTAGCCTGTCTCTTCAAGTCCTCCATTGAGTTTTCTTTTTCCAATAAGGCTGAATGACTCTTGACCTTATAGGTCCTGTGCATCCAGGTTTCAGAAACATAAACAATTTCCTCTTCCTTGTCTAAACGTTCACACAAGTCAAGATCTTCCTTAGACAGGGTAATTTCCCTATTGGGCCTGATTGAAATTTTGTACTTAACTTCTAGAGCCTTCTTTTGATCTAACTTCATAGAAGACAAGTCAAAATCTAATTGCTTGATGGCATCCCTTATATCCTTAAGATCCTGAGAATAGGCATCATAGATATAAAAGGAAGGCATGTTAAGACCTTCAGGATCCAGTAAGCTCATGATAGCTGGCATAGGCTGAAGTCCGTAGGTTGCCTCTTCCTTCAGAAGATCTAACAACTGATGCACATGCCAGGTGAAACTCTTAATCTCAAATAACTCTGTAACACTGAGTACTTCCCCCTGTTTAAGTCGGTCTAGGGTTAAGTCCAGGGTCTTAAAATGGGCAAAGACCTGCCTTATTTTCTTAAATAAGACCGGTCGTTTGCTTACCTTACATAATAGTTCGTCCAAAAGGTCATAGTGGGCGTTCAGGGCCTTGATGTCCCTTAAATGATACACCCCCATCTCTTTTTTCTTCTTTAGACCATAGGGTGTATGAACCTTAATCTTATCCAATATGAAGGATAAATCTAAGTGTTCTGATGAATTATCTACAAAAAATTCCATACACCCTCCTAGCCCATTACATCGATCACAGGCACATCTTTGAAGTAAAACTGTAATCGATCTTGGTACATTTTCCGATCAAAGTAATATCCTGAGGGGGCTGTCGGATTGGTGGTAATTGCCAGCAAGTTAATGCCATCTAACACCCTAACCCTTATGCCTATTTTCTCAAAATACAACCAATCTTTATAATCAATAAATATCCTCGTAGCATCTTTGACAACCAGGGTTACATGCTTATAATCCTTACTTCCCTGAACCATATCCATGATGGTTTTTTTCACCATGGCACCAGGTAAGATAACATGTGTACTTGTTTCGTCTAAGGCACCCCCGATTAAGTGGCCAGCATTCAAGGCTGTTTTAGCCTCTAGATACTTAACCTCCTCACCGACAATGGCAATCCGCTGGCTCCTTATAGCTTGATCTGCTATAGCCCTTATAGGAGCCGAGTGGATTTCCTTCAACTGGAACAACATCCCTTGGAAGATTGTCTTTTCTATTGCCCGGTTCATGTCTCTTGATAAGACAGCACCAGTGGACAGGATCGTCCCGTCCGTAACAGATGGAGAAGCCGTGCTTTTCCGATCAATGGCACCATCAACGACTGCTAAGTCAGCACCATAGGCTCTCATCATCTGTATCAGTTCTTTCATCTGTTCATTTGAACAGGGTCCTGCTATTTCAATCGTACCAGCCATCATCACTTTCCCGATTATGATGGGGCCCATGGACGTTTGAAATCTTGTAATATCTAAAACCTCTAATTTCGCTTCTGACTGGGCAAATAAGCTTTCAGCCGTTGCAACAATCATCCCGGTGAAGACATCAATCATAGGTTTATGTGTTGCCGTAACGATGTCCTTTGTTTCCCCATCTCGTCCGATGGAAGTCAAGCCAACACAGACACCCTTTTCATAGGCCTCGTCCAACAAGGCGTTCAAGGTCACAGTCTTACCTGCGTTTTTTGCCATACCCACAATTGACAATGATTGATAATGGTCCTTGATGTGTTCTATGAGCATAACAACCCTTCCTTGTTTTACTTAAGTCCTATTCCTTGTGGTTTCTTTCGTATCTTTCTAATGACTTTAGTTCGATGCTTACACGGTTACCCTGGTGTAAACCAGCCACGCCAGCAAGCTTCTTTGGTGATTCTTTTTGACACTCTTCACACTGGCACGCATCCTTATAAGGTGCTGGCTCAGAGTAAGTCGTAATAACCCCCTCGTAGTTTCTTAAAACAACCTTGTCAGGCGATTGAGAAATTACATATTGAGGCATAACTGGTGTCTTACCACCACCACCTGGTGCATCCACTACGAATGTAGGAACTGCATACCCAGATGTATGACCTCTTAAGCCTTCAATAATTTCAATACCCTTAGATACTGGTGTTCTGAAGTGCTCAATACCTGTTGAAAGGTCACATTGGTAGATGTAGTAGGGTCTTACACGCATTTTAACTAGATCATGAACCAAGTTTCTCATTACGTGAACACAGTCGTTGATTCCTCTTAATAGAACCGATTGATTACCAAGTGGAATACCAGCATCAGCCATCATGTTACATGCCTTGATTGTTTCAGGTGTCACTTCTTTAGAGTGGTTGAAGTGAGTATTTAACCATACTGGATGGTACTTCTTTAACATATTCACTAACTCAGGTGTAATTCTTTGTGGCATTACAACAGGAGTTCTTGAACCCAATCTAATAATCTCAATATGCTCGATTTCACGAAGCTTTGAAATAATGTACTCTAATCGATCATCAGAAACTAATAAGCAGTCTCCACCAGATAATAGAACGTCTCTTACTTGAGGCGTATTTCTGATGTACTCGATTGCAGCATCAATTCTATCTAATGGTGCAATATCGTCTTGTGAACCTGCAAATCTTCTTCTTGTACAGTGACGACAGTACATAGAACACATGTCCGTAATTAGGAATAATACTCTATCTGGATATCTATGTGTTAGACCTGGTACTGGTGAATCACCATCTTCATGTAAGGGGTCATCCATGTCATTTTCTGACTTGTGTGTTTCAGCAATGTTAGGAATCGCTTGTTGTCTAACAGGACAAGTTGGATCTTTTTCATCCATTAACATTGCATAGTAAGGTGTAATCCCCATTCTTAAAATCTCAAGAGATTTTTTTACACCCTCTTCTTCTTCAGCTGTTAACTCAACAACCTCTTTTAGGTCCTCTAGAGTAGAAATCCTGTTTCTAACTTGCCATTTCCAGTCATCCCACTCTGCTTGAGTCACATCTTTCCATAAAGATACTTCTGTATAGTGTCTCATGATGCCTCCTCTATATTAAGCGTAAAGCTCAGTGTACAGTTTTTTGATATCTTCTGATTCTCTAATAATTTCAATAGCGATGTCTGCATGATTCTTAGCATAACCGTTACCAATAATCATTGTTGTATCCATACCAACACCTTCAGCACCTAATGCAGCAGCTGTAAAGCTTGTTGCCATAGAGAAGAAGTAAATAACCCCTTCAGGATCCGTTGATAAGATACAAGACATTTCTGTATCAGGAATGTTAACACAGTTAATGGTTACGTCAGCCATCTTACCACCAGTTGCTTCTTTAACCTTTTCATATACATCTACAGGCTTAGTTGCATCTGCAATAATAAACTTGTTAGCAATTCCTAACTCTCTTGTACGAACAGCAGATTCTTCGCTATGAGCCAAGCAGATAATATCAGCATCTGGACCCGCTTGCTTTCTTGCTTCATATAAGCATAATGTCCCAGACTTACCAGCACCACCAATAACTAATACAGTATCGTTCTTCTTAACAAGCTTTCTTGTTTGAGCTGGAGCACCTGCAACGTCTAATACTGATAAAGCAAGGTTTTCTGGTAAATCTTCTGGTAACTTAGCAAAGATTCCAGACTCGAATAACACAGCTTGACCCTTGATATCTACTTGATCAATGTCTTTTCTTACTTCAACGATTTCATCAATTTGTAAAGGCGTTAGTGAAAGAGAAACTAAGGTTGCAATCTTGTCCCCTACTTTTACATCAACTTTATCTTTTAAGGCTGGTCCAATTTCTTTAATTGTACCAATTAACATACCACCTGAACCTGTAACAGGATTATGGTGCTTACCTCTTGTTGCAACGATATTAGTCATAATCTCTTTGATTTTATCAACATCATCGCCTGCTTGCTTCTTAATTTGTGTAAAACTAGCTGAGTCAATGTTTAGTGTTTGTACATCGATTAAGATTTCGTTATCGTAAATTTCCATAGTGTTATCAATTTTTTCAGCTGGTTGAGGCAACAACCCTTTTGGTGAAATAACACGGTGTGTTCCAAATTTGCATCCTTTTTTCATTTGCAATCCTCCACTTTACTTCTTTCTTCTTCACATTTTACATTTTATCTTGTCCTGCAAGATATGGGTATGAGATTATACCCTAACAATTCAATAACCAGCTTCCTTTATTGCAAGTATCATGCCAAGCTTAAAATAGGCCTATAGGCCCATTTCTAGGCAAAGGTTTTCCTCATCCAGAAAAACAACGCCTGATTTTCGGCACTTCCTCACTTTTCTCCTTCTAGACTGACTGCCCATGAGTCGTTCCAAGCCTTATAGGATTTATCCCTCTTAATCTCCACTTTTTAGGTAAAGATTGTTACTGGTTTGACAAAGTCACAAAGGTGCCCAACGTTCGGCACGTGCCTATTTTTTGGCACCGGTGAACTCTTTGCAATTACAGGCATCTATCAGAAAAACGCAAAAATCTCGTTAAAAAAGAAACTGGATTCTTAGTACAGACTTGCTATTATCAACTTTACATAAATATACAGTTTTAAAAGCCACCCCTAAAAAGGGATGACTTCAATTCTATTGATTTACTTTTAATCCATATCCAAAGCCATAAGCTTAATTTCCTAAGGTTTCTACGATATCATCTTTAAAGGTTATAGCGACGTAACCTTCTTCGCCTTGAGTCGTATAAGTATCTTCACTGGCGATTAGAACATAAACCTTATAGCCATCAATACTTTCATTGAGAATGCTAATCATTTCATCAATTAGTGTGCTTATTTCTTCATTATCCTTTAATGTTGCTACATCAATAGCTAAAACTCTTGCAGTGGATTCTTCATCATTAAGATTTAATACCTTTTCCATAAGATCTACTAACAGGTTTAAATAGCTGTCTATGCCTCTTAAATCTCTGACTTCATCTGTCTTATAATCTTTTGTGTAGCATCTACCATTTAGAAAGGCTTCTACTTTTTTTGTGTCATAACCTAATTGATAAATCTTTTTGTATTTTCTTTGGCTGCATTTTATCTAAGGTTTTTGCCATTAGCTCAAATTTTGTCCTCTTTCAAGCTCTGTTTCACCACCTGCCAATTCTTCAAGAGAAAAATCAAACTTTCCCTTATAAAAGTGTATGCATTTTGCACACAAATGATTAACAGACATAAATCACTAAAAGGGATCTGGTCTCCCAGTTCCCCCCTACGATATTCTTTCATACGAATTATAAAGCAATCTAAATCCTTTGGTTGACAAGTCATATATCCTAGTTACTCAGGATCTGAAGTTCCTAATCTATTCCAACTATAGTTAGTTACCTTGATAACAGAGTTATCCTCTCCTAGATGGCCTACAATAATCCCCTTTACAGGTGTTATTATACTTGGATCCTCTCGGTCGAATCTGCCTTCAACTATATAAGTTATCATAAATATCTTGTCCTGAATATAGAATCTAACCTTTTTAAATACGTCAACTGATATACCTTCTCTTGTCCCACCATATACAATTAAACTACCATCTTCCTCAACGGTCTGGGGAACATGCATCCATTCAGTGTAAACTGTATTCTCATCTGAGTTGTGATACTGATTTGCATAAGTAAATGAATTCATACCCTTTAAAAGGTCAGCAAACTCGTCATTTGTTATTTCATCAAAGGACATGTTGCTATACATCTTGAAGTAAACCCTCTGGCTAGGTGTCATAGGAACCCCTTCAAAGTCTGAAAAGTCAAACACATCTAAATTCTGAGACAACAATTCTCTAATCTCTAAGGGATCTGTTATAGTACTATCATTTAACGGTTCAATACTTTCTGTTACCAACTCAGAAGATTTAGCATTTTTCTTATCTAAATACCTGTTACTAGCTTCACCTCTAAAGTTATAGACCTTATCTTTATCAAATCGATCTGTCTTATTAACTAATAATGTACCATCCTCAGTTGCTGTATTTAGGGCAATAATGGTTAGATCGAAGATATGACATCTTAATAGCTGGTCAGATTGTGCTCCTTCAGTGGAATACATGTAAAGTTCCGTTTCAGAATAAGTGATTACTTGATCCCATTCTATTGTCTTTCCTAATGTCTTCAATAGAAAAGCCAAAGATTCTTGATAGGTCACGGTTTTACCTAAACCGAATAAGCCACCACCAATACCATTGGTAATCCCTAGCGAATAAGCCCGTTCTATGTCTCTATAGGCCCAGTGGTCCACAGGTACATCCTTAAAGGTAGGATCAAGTGGTGGTTCAAAGTCGTCTTCTAAGTCTGTTGACATTCTTACTAGCATAGTCACCATACTTTCTCGAGTTAGAACACCTTGCTCATTTAAGTCTCCTTCACCAACTCCTTCAATCAAGCCTAGGTCTCTTAAGACTTCACCAGGTGTCTGGCCATTGGCTGCATTTTCAGCCATTGAGATGACAGAAAACATTATCATGGTACAAAGTAATAATACTACTATTTTCTTCATAAAATCCTCACTTTCTATATATTTAATACATGTAAACTCTGTTGATCTAATTTACTCAGCTAGGAAAGGATAGGCATAAACCTCATCTACTATAAAACCTGAAGTTACTCTCAAAACACCTTCTTCAAAGACAATTTTAGGCCGAATCGTAACAAGCACCTTCATTGCTTGCCCCCCTTGCTCAACATAATAGAACTCTTGATAAGCCTTGCCTTTTCCAAAAATCATCGGACCATACTCTTCAAAGAGATACCCCTCTGCTTGACTTGTGTCTATACCAAGATGGTCATACAGACTTGATCCAGTAACGGAAAAGGAATTCCAAGTAAGGGATTCACCATTTGGAATATCTTCAATTAGAGTCAATTTACCATCAAATATAACCTCAGTAATCGGATGTGATAGATTTTTAAGTCTATGACGGAGGGTTATACCTTGACACAAATCCCCTATAACAGGATAAGTCGTATGGAAAAACTCATTGACATCAGACTCTCCCTCAATTACAGGAATCTTTTCATCATAATTGTAATCAAGGATGAACTTAAGTTCATTAGCTTCTGATTCAAAAGTTAATATTTTTTTAGCCTCACTAACATCAGAAACACTTACCTTATAGGGAATACCATCAATTACTTGGTCACCTAGGAGTAACCCTAGTGGATCACTGATGGTTTTATGATAACTTCTAACGACTTCCACACCCTCTTCACTAAGATAATCTTCTATGTTTACTGAATCCCAGACCAACTCAAAACTGGCTGCATTTCCCTTCAAAGTGTAAGGAAAATATTCTTCAACTGCCTTATATTGATAGTAATGAGATGCACTTCCATATTGTGAACGAATGTCATCAACTATATATCTAATATAGTAGTTTCCATCTAGTCCACCAAAGTCAACTCTACTTGATGACACACCATAGAATATCGCAAGGTTTAAGAATTCCATACAATCAAACTCAAAACTATTAAATGATGGTGATGGAAGCTCTTTTGCTAGTTGATAAAAATCACTAAACTCGTCACTTAACTGGTAGACAGCATATGAGGTAATATCATTGTCCTCAATATATCGAGCAGATTTTGAAACAGATTCTTGAAAATTATCCAAGACCGTGAGTATATCTTTTACAGTTTGAACAGAATTATCCGAGATTCCTGATCTGAGAGCAACTGACTTAAAAACCCCTTGAATCATTATATCCCTGTCAACTATGCTATCTGGAAAAGCAATATCTATCCCTTGATACCACAAGTATTTTTTCAGATCATCGCGATTGATTTCAGATGAAAGCTCTTCTTTTTCATAGGGTGTCATATCAAATGACTTTAGAGTTTGACTTACTTCAGACATATAAAGTGCATACATTTCCTCATATGACTTAAGAGGGGCTTGAGTAGAGGCTGTATCATCTTCATCTCCTTGGTCAATATAAACCTCGTTAACTTCTTCTATTTTGGCTTTGTCCTCATTCACTGAGTTCCTATTATGATTCATCTCACTATTATTATCGCAACTGACTAGGCTTGCTAGAAGAAGCATAACTATAATTATAACTATCGACTGTCTACTTTTCATTTGAGTCCATCCTTTCTGGTCTTTCAAGTATCACCTTATAATAGAATACTACCACCTTGATCATTCAAAAGTGTGTGCAACCTGCACAGAAAAATGTAAGCAAAAAAAATAAGGAACCCTGGTCTACCAGTGTCCCTTATAAAAAACTATTTACTTTTATCATATCCACCATTGCTTGCAAGTCAAAACCAGTGCTTAGGGTGGATGTGTCTATATAGGCTGCTACAAGAGCCGATACCAATAGTAAACCCATAATAACTTGTACTTTTTTCATCACCTTGCCTCCTTCTTATAAGACGCAAGGTAGATAAAAAAGTTCCAATGACTTTAACCTTAAGGGTAATTCACTTGAACACGGTCAATATTCTCGAAATCGAGAGTGTCCTCTACTTGTTTCATGGATTGATTTAAAAATCTCAAAATGATTTCCTCTTGGATTGCCTTGGATGACTGTCCACTCCACTTCAGCCAAGAAGAAAGAGGTGTTAATTCCTGGGCCATAGAGAAGTCCTGGTGCATGCTATCCTCAATAGAGTAAATGCGATAAGTCATTGCCTTGAGTTTATCATTGTTGGCTACATCAGCCCACTCCATGGATCTGAGATAGAGACTCGCTTCATCCAACCTCTCAACATGAGTCATAGGTTCAACCCAAGCATCTAATCCAATGACACTGGTTACCTCGTGATTCATAGCATAATGGACAACACCGCCACCACCAGTAGAATGACCTATCAAGCCGACATTAAAGACATTCATGGTCCCCTTTAATGTTGGATGGGTCTCTTGAATAAACTGGAGTCGGTCCATAACCATACCAATATCCTCGCTGAAGACTTGAATCATTTCCTCTGCCTCATCTAAATAATCCTCATCTGGTAAAATATCCTTTTTTTGAAGAGTCAACTGACCATTACTACTTCTTGTCATGGTAGCCGCATAAGTATGGTCAATGGCAAAAACGACATAACCGTTGCTGGCTAACATCTCAGAAAGATTTTGATGGAGGACACGACTCGACCCCCAACCGTGGGAAATGATAACAACAGGAAACTCTCCGGCTTTGGCTATTGGAGCATCCAGTATGCTATGACTCTTAACGTCACTTAAGTGAGAAAGGAAAAATCCAGGCAAGTGATAGGACTCTGCAAAAGACTGGGCAGCTCCTTCTCCATCTAAGAACCAGGGGACATACGACTGGGACTTCGTCTCAGTAGGATAGAAAACCTGTACTCTTATTTCTCTAGGTCCTTCCTTATCACTGTATATGTCCATCCTGCCTTCATCCTGTAGATTCATGACCAAGGTTCCAACCTGATAAGGCCCACTAGGAGGATCAAGCGTTACTTCTGGAAAGGCAAATACTAGACCGATACCCACAAGAGGCACCAACCACACTAGCTTAAAAATCCAGCCAAGTCCCTTATGGATATAAACTGCTCCAAAATCCAACATGGCAATGACAGGTGTTAAGTAAACGAACATATAAGGCCAATGGTGATTTCCCATTAAAATATGTGCTAGGATACATACCAAATAGATGGCTGTCCATCCAAAAAGTCTTTGGATGGGCAGCTTTAGTATCCACCTCAAAACCATAAATACAAGAGTTAATAGTATAAATGCATAAATCATTGTGCCTCCTATGAAAACAAATCTCTTACTTCTTCTTCTGTCAACTTATTAATCCAAGTTTCTCCCGGCTGTATAACTTGCTCTATCAAGGCCTTCTTTCTCTCCTGCAGAGCATATATTTTTTCTTCAATAGTTCCCTTAGTAATCAACTTGATCACATGGACCGACTGCTTTTGTCCAATACGGTGAGCCCGGTCTGTTGCTTGATTTTCCACAGCCGGATTCCACCAGGGATCAAAGTGTATAACGGTGTCTGCCCCAGTTAAATTCAATCCAGTCCCCCCTGCCTTTAAAGAAATCAGGAAGACTGGCGTTTGGTCCTTATTAAAAGTCTCAACCAGTTCATGTCTTTTCCTTGAGGGGGTTGACCCATCAATTCTGAAATAGGATAAGTCCATGAGACCCAGTCTATCTTGGATACGGTCCAAGACACCTGTAAACTGAGAGAAAATCAAGACCTTATGTTGTCCGGCTATAAGCTCCTCTAATAGCTCCTGCAACAACTCCAACTTGGCACTTTTGCCTTCAAAATTATCTAAGAACAAAGATGGGTCTAAGGCGATCTGCCGTAAGCGTGTGAGGGCAGCTAGGGTTTTCATCTGACTCTTGTTGAAGCCATCTGTCGCATATGTTTTGGCTAAGTCATCCTTAAACTGGCTTAAGTAGCCCAAATAGACCTTCTTCTGATCATCTAACAGTTCAACAACCATTTTATTTTCAATTTTATCGGGTAGTTCCTTTAAGACATCCTGCTTCAATCGCCTTAAAATAAAGGGTTGTATCATCTTTTTCAAAGCCTGTCTCTGGTCAACAGATTCCTGACCATAGCGATTCTTAAATTGATGAATGGTTCCCAGATACCTGGGCATGATAAAATCAAAGATAGACCATAATTCTGATAAGCCATTCTCAATAGGTGTACCCGTCAGGGCAAACCGATGGGTCGCCTTGAGTTGTTTCATGGCCTTGGCTGTTTTAGAGTCAGGATTCTTAATATGTTGTGCCTCATCAATGACACAAATATCAAGGTCTAAGTCCTGGTAACACTCCAAATCATTCCTAACAAGGGCATAAGAAGAAATCATTAAATCATGACTCCCATAGTCCTCTATTAACTTCCTTCTCTGATTCTTAGTGCCCTCGATCACCTGGGCCCTGAGATCTGGGAAAAATTTCTGCACCTCATTTAACCAGTTATAAGTTAAGGAAGATGGCGCTACTATCAGGACCTTTATTTCATTCAGACGGTTTTTTTCAGAATGAATGTACATCAGGGTTTGCAGGGTTTTACCCAAACCCATATCATCTGCTAAGATACCACCAAAATGGTAGCGCGATAGATTTTTTAACCAGTTAAAGCCCTTTTCCTGATAGGACCTTATCTGGGTTTGCCCTAATTCCGGTAAGTCGTATGAATGGGTCTGGTCAGTCTGTATAGATCCAAGCAAGTCTTTGAACTGGGGACTTTTTATATAAACATCCTGAAAGGCCTCCAACTGATTATCCAAGTACATAGAAAAATAAATGGGTAAGGCGACCCTCTGGTTATATACATCCTTGTCTGATAAATGCAAGTCATTAAAAATATCCCGCATAGCATGAAAACGTTCATGATCGAGGTCAATGAAACTACCATCCTTAAGTCTAAGGTAGCGTTTCTTTTCTTTCAAGGCCTTAATAAAAGCAGCCACTTCATCCGCCTCTAGGCCTTCCAGGTCAAATGAAAAATCAAAGAAGGAACCCTGGTCAGAGAAATTACTTGAAAATGAAAGTTGACTCCCCTTGATCATTTTAAAGCTCTTAAAATCACTTGCATAATAAATAGTCACATTCTGAGAAAGTGCCTTAAGTCCCTCCCTCAAGAAGATATAGATGTCCTCGGCCTCTTCCAAGTAGTAGCCTTCCTTGGACACCTTGAAGGCTGCTGCCTCTATCAAATGCATGACATGATTTTCCTTCTTTACATCCCGAATAACGATGTGGTCATAGGCCTCTGATTCAAGCCCCTTAAAGGCATCAAAGACATGCTTGCCATAAACATACTTAAGGGTTGCGACTATACGATCCCCATCCAAATCCAAGTATAGGTGGGCCTGACAATCTTGCCACTCAACCCCCTCCTTAATCGACTCATCCATTTGAATGGGCATGTGCTTGTTAATCATGGGATACATATAAACCATGAAATCATTGAGTTGGTCTTTGGGTATCACAAGGTCTTCATAGCCCAAGTGCACCATATCCAATATGGGCCTTATCTCCTTTTGTAAACTCGTAGAAAAAATATGCAGCTTAAAATCATAGTAAAAGAGTTTATAAGCCTTGTCTAAAGACTTGAAGAGCTTTAAGGGTCTTAAATCCAAAGAAAAAATGTCCCCCTCTTGACTCAAGGCTAAGTCGCAAGTCAAGGGCGTCCGACTAACATGGCAATCCATGAATAGCCTTGGTTCATCCCTATACAAGAGGTCAAAGGTCTTATTCTCCATAAACTTTAAAACCTTCAAGCACTCTTTCGGAGTTAAAATCAAGTATTTACCCTGACTGTCATGCATGTTTTCCCACTGGTGATAGTAGTGAGACTCTACAATGTCTGATAGAAGGTCCATAAGGACCTGGTCTTCCTCTGAGAACCTATGGAAGTAGGGATCTAGGGTAAACTTTTTACCAAAATAGATGCTTTGATGGCGGTCAAGATCTCTAAAAAAGGACAGCATATTCTTAACGACATAGGTCTTGTCTGTTCCAATTTTTATGTTGATCCCAACGAGTTCTTCTTCCCGATGAAACATAAGCTCGTAATCAACACGCACTTCTTCTATGCCCTGAGACTCCTGAAAATCCTCATTGAGATAATAGTCCATGACCTCACTTAACTTATTTTTTTCAAATGCCTGATTGCCTGACAACTTGGCATAAATTAAGGTGGCTGCTACATGCTTACAATGACCACGTTTCTCATAAAAATCTCTACATTCACAAAAGGCTGTTTCAAACCCCCTTTCAGAGAAGGCTATATCCACATGGTAAAGTTCTTCATCCTCCACCTTGGCGAATGCCCTTTGAAGGCCCTCGTGAAACTTGAAGTCTTTTACCCTGTCTAGCTTATACAGGTCTAATCCATTCCTGAAGGTATTTAAACTCGAACTTGATTTTATAATATCCTGCATTTCAAAGTTTATCATGATGTATGAATCCTCAACTTCTTCAACTTGTATTGGAGGGTTTGCCTTGGAACTTCTAAAAGTTCAGCAGACTGACTTATATTATTACCGGTCATTTTCATGGCCTTCACAATCATTTGTCGTTCTACATCTTCTAGAACATGCTTCAAGGCCATATTTTCAGTTTCTAAGGTAAAATTTTGCTGATTAGGTTGGTTGAGTAGGGTCTTGGGTAGGTCAATCATCCGAATAGATTTGCCATCCAGTATGTGCATGGCCCCCTTAATAACATACTCAAGTTCTCTGACATTTCCCGGCCATGGATAAGAGGTAAATAACTGCTCAACCTTTTTGGTCACTCCCTTAACCTGCAAGTACAACTCATCATTTAACTCTTGAATGAAATAACGACTAAGAAGCATTATGTCGTCCTTCCTAGCCCTCAAGGGCGGGATTTCGAGTGACACCGTATTTAATCTATAGTAGAGGTCCTGTCTTAGGATGCCTTGTTGTACCGCTTCTGCCCCCTCCATATTGGTCGCGGCTATTACCCTAACATCTATCTTACGGGTCTTGTCATCTCCAACTCGGCGAATTCTTCCCTCCTGTAAGACCCTGAGAAGCTTGGCCTGAAGGGATAGGGGCATGGAGTTGATTTCATCTAAAAACAGGGTTCCTCCATTGGCAATCTCAAACAAGCCCTGTCGATTCATGGCACCAGTAAAAGAGCCCTTAGCCGTACCAAATAGGATGGATTCCAGAAGTGTCTCAGGCAGGGCTGCACAGTTCTGAGCAATGAAGGGTCCAGTAGCCTTAAGGCTGGCATTATGTATAGACTGAACCAAGAGCTCCTTTCCAGTCCCGGTCTCGCCGCTGACCAAGAGGGGCATATTAGATCTGGCAGCCCGCATGGCTTTAATCTTCAACCGTTGCATGGTCGGATCATGAGAAATAATGTCTGAAAAGGTATAACGAGCCCCATCATCTAAGACACCCGTTTCTTCTTTTATGGATTTTTCCCGCAAGATATGAACTTGTTCTGATAAGACTTTTACATCTGTAATATCCTTTGATATTTCAACAGCCCCCTTAATCTCACCTTCCACAATAATAGGCAGGGTGGTATTGAGGGTATGAATCTCCTTACCCTTGTAAGTCGTATAAACTTGCTTAAAGTCATAAATCCCTTGTCCCGTTCTCAGTACCTGCAAAAGAGTAGAAGATTCCATTGAAAGAGATGGGTAAACTTCTAGTAGGTGCTTGCCTAGAGATTCATTAATATTTATATCATCCTGGATAGCTACAATACGATTAGAAAACACCAAGGCACCAGTCTGGTCAATGGCTTGAACACCGTTGTTGATGTTGTCCAATATAATGTCGATTATCATAGGTTCGTAAATACTATTCATAGGGCTTCCTTTCCACAAATCCAATGAGCTTATCCAAGAGGTCCAGTATCCCTCTTAAGTGGTCATGACTCTCCCTGCGGTACATATAGCCTAGGTCTGTTGACTTAAAAAGCATGAATAAGTCATCCAAGTCACTTGAAGTCAGGGAAAATCCTTCTTCTATAGTGATAACATAGGTGTTGTATTTCTTGATTAAGGGCATAAATACCTCAGGGTAGGTCTTAGGTCCAGGCATAAGTTCTTCTTTTAAACGTCTATGCAAATGATAACACCGAAGGGGGACTTCATAAAAAAGATCCACTTTAACTTTTGATTCTATTGGATAGTCAACCAACCAGTAGTTAAGATAAGGCTTTTCATAAGAAACTCTTTCAATCCATGGGATCGACTTAATTTGATCCAGTACCTGATCTACCTGACCCGTATGATCTATGAAACTCCCATCACTCAACACCTTGTTACTCTTAACTGAAATCCTAACATCCTGCCCAAGAATACGGCCCAATCGGGCTTGTATCCCCCTAGTCATCATACGAGGGTCTCACTTTTATAGTCATCTTATTCACACTTTGAGACATAGCTTCTAAAATCATCTCATATTCCAGGTCTAAATAACCCTCCGACGCTTGGAAATCTATGGCCATATCAATCTTCTTAGTAATGATTTTCATATCAAAATCACCATAGGGTGTATGATAGATGCTGTTATGAGCCTGATTAATGTCAAATACCATTTTTGAGTGACTTTGACCCAAACGATTCATGGTAATGACTTGGTCTTTAATCTTTAACAAGGTTCTTGAACCAGCCATACCTGACATCTCAGACTCATCATATGTCATGTAATAAGCTCCATTTTTTTCATACCAGCTGCCCTCAGTTGTCATATCAATAACTTGTCTCTCACCAGTATCCTGAGTAATCTCTGCTATTATCTCTAAAGTAATGTTTTTCATAGTCTCTCCTTGTCTACTTGCTCACTCTTCATCATACCCTAAAATGAAGCATTTGTGAACCATCAACCCTCCCAAGGCAAGTCATAATAAGTCCCTTAGTCTTAAAAATCTCAGTAAAAAAGAACCCTCTTACAGGTTCTTAATTCATATGATTATCTTGAGCTAGTTTATCTTTGAAACTATCCTTCGGCTAGTTTATTCTTGAAACTATCCTTCGGCTAGTTTATAGGTAACCATATTTTGAAAACACTTCCCTGGCCCTTAACACTATCAACTTCAATACGACCATTATGCTTGTTGACGATGATATCATAGGAAATACTCAAGCCTAACCCTGTACCATCCCCTACTGGCTTTGTTGTATAGAAGGGATGGAAGAGACTTCTAAGGGTTTCCTCTGACATACCACACCCATTGTCCATCAACTCTATGACTATATATCCATCTTCCACGAAGGTGTTGACAGTAATTAAGCCCATGGCATTCTCGAACTTTGAGGATATAGCATATACGGCATTAACTAAAATATTCAAAAAAACTTGATTGATTTGTGATGCAATTACATTTATCGTTGGTACAGACCCAAAGTCAGTTTCAACATTAGCTACGTATTTAATGTTATTACTAGCGATAATCAGTGTATCTTTTAAGCCTTCATTCACACTGTAGGCCTCAACAGCTTCCGTTCGGTCTACCCTTGAAAAGTTTCTTAAGCTGGTGACAATCTTCTTTACCCGGTCTACCCCAATTGCGGTTTCATCAAATAACTCATCCATATCCTCTATGATTTCAGAAAAATCCTCATCAAGAAATAGACTTCTAGAAGCTTCAAAATCACCTGTTTGCGCGTCTAATAAGAACTGTTTATAAGCATCAACAAATGTGTTTGTATACTCCTTGAGCATAGAGAAGTTACTACTAATAAATCCAAGAGGATTATTTATTTCATGAGCAATACCCGCAGCTAACTGACCAACACTTGCCATTTTATCCTGTTGCATCATATGCATCTGAACATCTGATATAATCGTCTTTTGCTCAGTAATCTCTTGAATATAAGCCTGGGTTTCTAACTCCAATTGTCTTTGGCGTTTGATACTCTTTATTCTAGCAACAAACTCTATATTCTCAATTGGCTTTTGAATAAAATCAGATGCACCAATATCAAAGCAATCTTGAAGTAGGGTCTTTTCATTTAAAGTAGTGAACATAATAACCTTAATATGCTTGTAGATGTCTTTGCTCTTAATCCACTTAAGCAGGCCAATACCATCCATACCAGACATTATAATATCCAATAATATCAGATCTATATCCTCATCCTGCAAAACAAGCATGGCTTCTTCACTTGATTCAGCCTCTAAAATCTCTAAGTCCAAGTCACTATTCGAGATATAATTACTAGCCATAATCCTATTCAGTTTAGAATCATCAACTATCAATAGTTTCATATCTGCCCCGTTCTTCTATAGATATTCCTTCAAGCTACTTACTACATCTTCCTTGTCCAGGCCCAACTTATTGTAAACAAGCTCTACCATTTTCTGGTCATCATACCCCTCGATTAAATCATGAACCACAAATAAGGCTAAAATCAAATTCTTGTGGATAATACGCTTATCATTGGGCCTATGATGGAACATGGCCCCTTCAACATAAGGTAGTGGAAGTCCCCATTGATTTAACATGTAGCCACCTAAATTCTCGTGAGTTGGATAGTCCAAATTGATCTTGCACCCATATTTCTCCTTGTAGGTCAGCAAGAAGAGTTCGCCTATGTCATGGAGAAGACCAACTGATCCATATGTGTCTGGCATTTCTTGGTCTAGACATTTCTCATAAAACATCTTCAAAAGGTTATTTACAGAAATAGCCTTAGTCCAAATCTTCTCTAGATCGTCCTTACCCTTACCCAAGAAGTTAAAAACTGAATAACTTAAAACAATATCCTTTAGATTGCTTAAGCCAATCTTCATAACAGCCTGAGCAACATTTCCTGTACTTCTACCATACATTGCAGAATTGGCAATTTTAAGTACAAAGGCTGTCAGTGATAAGTCCTCTTCGATGGTCTTAGAAATCGTTGCTATGGAGTCATGGTTTACAATTTGCATGGATATGGTGTTATAGATATCTGGTAGGGTTGGTAAGGCATCGATCTTCTCAATAAAGGTGAGCATGCTTTTCTCATACAAGGATGTCTGAGTCTGTAATATTTTTTCTACGTCCTCTTTAATCTCTTCATCTGACCAAGGCTTCAATATGGTGTGGTGGACTAAGTTCTCTTCATGCAAGTCCTTAGAGATGCGTCCATTGGCAAAGTCAACCATGGCTATACGCATGGTATTGGGATAAGTCTCCTGGAGTTTTCTTAAGAGGTCTATCCCCTTAACTGGTCCCATGTGCATGTCTAGACAAACCAAGTCTACCTTGTTTGAAGCCATGAAGTCCATGACCCTTGAACCATCATTAATAAAGTCATAATTCACATTACCAGTTATAAATATATTTTTTAATTTTTTTAGTATTATTCTTTCGTCATCGACAAATAAAACACGCTTCATAATGCCTCCTAGTATTTCATTTATTTCTTACCCCTTAGACAGCTTTAAAATCATTTTATTATTCTACGACTACAATAAGAAGCCATGTCATTCATGACATGGTATCTACAAAAGCCCCTCCGGGGGCCTGGTCTTATTTATAGGTTACAGATTCGATTAAACGGTCAATCAAGTCTCTATAGGACATTCCCATTTCTTTAAAAAGCTCAGGGTACATACTAAAGGCAGTCATCCCAGGAAGTGTGTTTATCTCATTAAGGACGATTCGTCCGCTCCCATCTTCAAGGAAGAAATCCACTCTTGCCAATCCCTTGCAACCGTGGAGGACAAAGGCCTCTTTAGCCTGTTTTCTTATTTCTTCCCTTATATTATCAGGAATGTTTGTAGCGGGAATGGCCATTTTTGCCTTGCCATCATCAACGTACTTTGTCTCATAGTCGTAAAAATCATCAGTTGCCACAACTTCTCCCAGACCAGATACAATAAGGTGGTCCCCTTCTAGGACAGCACATTCTATCTCACGACCAGAAATTGCCTCTTCTATTATAACTCTTGAATCATATTCCAAGGCCAGATCCAAGGCTGGCTGTAGGTCAGCTAGACTAGAGACCTTGCTAATCCCCACACTTGAACCCATGTTGGAAGGCTTTATATAAACGGGATACCCCACCTTGTCTATCCACTTTATTAAGCCCGTCATTTCATCTTCCCTAGTTCCTGTCATGCTGTAAAAGCCAGCGGTTTCAAAACCTTCTTTCTCTAAGAGGTGTTTAGATACTATTTTATCCATACAAAGAGCTGAACTGAGTACATCTGATCCAACATATTGGATATTCAAGGTATCGAAGAATCCCTGTAACTTACCATCCTCACCAAAAGGACCATGAATAACAGGTAATACCAGGTCCTGATCAAGGAGGAGGGCCATCACTTCTTGGTCTATCAAGGAAGCCGACTGGTCTTCTGGCATGGGCCCATCCAAGGACTCAAGTACATGCCACTGACCCTTCTTAGATATAAATATAGTACTTACCTGATATTTATCCTTATCAATGACAGCCAAGACTGATTTAGAGGACATGATTGACACCTCGTGTTCTGCTGACCGACCACCGAAGACAAGACCTAACTTAATTTTTTTCATAGTAACTCCTACTTATTCTTGCTGTATTCGATAACGCGCTTTTCAACTAAGGCAACATGTTCCCTAGAAACCTCACCAGCTGCCCGTACATCCTTTTCTTCTATAGCCTTGTATATACGTTCATGCATGGTTCTCAACTCATCAAAGTTTTTAAATTCATTGAAGTAAGAAGACCGGTACCTCAGGACCTGTTCAGATAAAGATTTTTGAATTTCAATTAATTTTAGGTTATCACTCGCCGTCATAATCAAATCATGAAACTCATTGTCTAAGGCAACCATCGCTTCCCGGTCATTATCATCTAAGGCCTTTAAAAAGCTCTTGTGTGTCCTATAAAGGTCAGCCAAGGCATCGTCTTTCATCTTCTCAGCTGCCAGTTCTGCTGCAAACCCCTCTATCAGACGACGAACTTCTAAGACATCCATCATGTCCTTAAGGGTTGTTGAAGAAACATAGGCTCCCTTTCTAGGAATCATTTCTATAAACTGTTCTTTTTCTAGCTTTCTTATTGCTTCCCTAACAGGTGTTCTACTGACCCCTAGTTGTTGAGCTATGCCAATTTCCATCAACCGTTCCCCTGGCTTCAACTCACCAGAAATAATGGCATTCTTTAAATAATCAAATACAATTTCCCCTAAGGGCTTGTAATTTCTAACATCTATCTTATTCACACTTATTCCCCCCCTGACAAGCTTGTACTAAAAATACTTCCCGCATATTCTTACTCATATTGTTATAGGCGTCTTTAGCTGCCTTATGGTTCTTGTAAAGTCCGAAAACTGTTGGACCGCTGCCACTCATCATCGCATTCAAGGCCCCAAAAGATCTCATTTTCTTTTCAATTTGACCGATTTCCTTATGCATCTTACCTGTAACTTCTTCTAAGACATTGTACATTTGGTCTGCTAGGACCTTTATCTGTCCCTCTGCCAGTGCCTCAATGAGTTTAGGTGTATTGGGATGCTTATTGACTCGATTCAAGTCAAAGGCCTTATATACGGTTTCCGTTGAAACACCAATATTAGGCTTGGCTAAAAGTAACCAGGTGTCCTCCAAGCCCTTTATGACTTCTAAATCTTCCCCTATGCCTCGAGCAACAGCTGTCCCCCCCTGGAGACAGAAGGGTATATCTGCACCAAATTTCAGAGCAAATGTCTGTCTGGCCTCTAAGTCCATCCCTAAGTTAAAGAGCTTATTCATACCCTCTATCACAGCTGCCGCATCCGTGCTCCCACCTGCGAGTCCTGCAGCAACTGGTATGTTCTTTTCAATTCTTATACGAAGGCCACTCGAAATGGCATACTCTTCAATCAGGGCCTGAGCAACCCTATAAGCTATATTTCTATGGTCAGATGGAACGAAGTCACAGTCAGCTCTTAAGTCTATACCTGTTTCTACTTTCTCAAGGGTGACCAAATCATGCAAGCTGATTTGCTGCATAATCATTTCAACTAAATGATAACCATTGGCTTTTTTTCCCACTATATCTAATGATAAGTTGATTTTTGCATAAGCCTTTATCGTAATTTTGTTCATTTTTCCCCCAACTTGTTTTTAGTATACAAAATACATTGTACTCATACATTATAATCAAAATTAGGGTAAAAAGATAGGTCAAAGGCTACATTTTCAACAATATCAGGAGGCGAATACAAAAAAACACTCCCCATATGGAGAGTGCATGTAAGATTATTTTACTTGAATTAATGTACCCGTTTTACCAGCAATACCTTCGGCAGCCTTCTCTAATGAAGTAATTAAAGAACGACGACCTGGCTTAGAAGCTGCAAACTGCATAGCTGCTTGAACCTTAGGTAACATTGAACCTGGTGCAAAGTGGCCTTCTTCAATATACTTGTCACAATCCTCAAGGCTTAATTCTGATAACCACTTCTCATCAGCCTTACCAAAGTTGATAGCAACCTGCTCAACAGCTGTTAAAATAATTAAGTAGTCTGCATCAAGAATCTCTGCTAGCTTAGAAGATGCGAAGTCCTTGTCGATAACCGATGGTACACCTACCAATTCGTTACCCTTAGCAACAACTGGAATACCACCACCACCAACAGCGATAACAACATGATTCTTATCCACTAGGGCCTTAATGGTTTCTTTTTCAACTACATCTACAGGACGAGGTGATGGTACAACTCTTCTGTAACCTCTACCAGCATCCTCAACCATATCGAAGCCCTTCTTTTCAATTAAGGCATCAGCCTCTTCTTTTGAGTAGAAGGCACCAATTGGCTTTGTAGGATTTTGGAAGGCTGGGTCATTGCCATCAACAACAACTTGAGTAACAACTGTTGCAACTGGAGTTTGGTTATTTCTATTTAATAGTTCTTCTCTGATAGCATTTTGTAAATGGTAGCCGATATAGCCCTGACTCATAGCACCACACTCTGGGAAAGGCATCTCTGGTGTGCCTGCTTCTGATTGAGAAGCCGTTTCCATACCCAGGTTGATCATACCAACTTGTGGACCATTTCCGTGGGCTAAAACAACTTCATGACCAGCTTCGATCAAATCAACGATTGGCTTTGCAGTTTGCTTAACAAGTGCAAGTTGTTCTACAGGTGATTTTCCTAAAGCGTTACCTCCTAAGGCAACTACAATTTTATCTTTCATATTTCTACCCCCATAATTTGATTTTTCTGAAAAATCGACGTTTAAATTCCAAAAAAAATAAAACCCTCTTGTGTCTCATAGAATAAGGCCGCGCTCTCGTCGCTAACTTTATTATATGTCCTATGGCAGCCGAGGCTGCCATAGAGACCTAGGTTTTTTATAAGTTACCAATTGTTGCACACATTACTGCTTTGATTGTATGCATTCTGTTTTCTGCTTCATCAAATACAACTGAGTTAGGCATTCTGAATACTTCATCAGTTACTTCCATAGCAGAGATACCAAACTTTTCCTCAATATCAGCACCAACACCTGTTAAGTTATCGTGGAATGCTGGTAAACAGTGCATGAAGATTACATCATCATTGCCTGTCTTCTTGATCATATCCATGTTTACTTGGTAAGGCATTAATTGCTTGATTCTTTCTTCAAACATGTGCTCTTCACCCATTGATACCCATACGTCAGTATAGATAACATCAGCACCTTTAACATCGTCAATGTTTTCAGTTAAAGTGATTGAACCGCCAGTTACCTTGCAAACTTCTCTCATTTCTTCAACTAATGATTCTTCTGGGAATAACTCTTTTGGAGCTAAGGCTACGAAGTCCATACCAACTTTAGCAGCACCGATCATTAATGAGTTACCCATGTTATTTCTAGCATCACCTGCATAAACAAACTTAACTTTGTTTAAAGGCTTATTTACATGTTCCATAACTGTTAAGAAGTCTGCTAAGATTTGAGTTGGGTGGTAAAGGTCAGTTAAACCATTCCATACAGGAACACCAGCGTGCTTACCTAATTCCTCAACTGTTTCTTGCTTGAAACCTCTAAACTCAATACCATCATAGAAACGACCTAATACCTTAGCCGTATCTTCGATTGTTTCTTTTTTACCCATTTGAGAGTTTGTTAAGAAAGTTACATTTGCACCTTCATCAAAACAAGCTACTTCAAAAGCACATCTAGTTCTTGTTGAAGACTTCTCAAATAATAATACAACGTTCTTACCTTCTAAAAGATTACCTCTGATACCGGCACGCTTCTTAGCCTTTAAGTCAGCTGATAATTGAAGCATGTACTTAATTTCATTTGGCGTGAAATCTTTTAATGTGATGAAATTTTTTCCTCTTAAATTTACTGGCATGTTCGTCCTCCTTATTAGTAAAATAAAACATTCTTTTATGGATAATCTGCTTACGCAGGATTATATATAGTAAAAAGCTGGGTGTTTCTATTTTGTTAAAGGTTCTCTTTCTAGTGGCATAGACATACATCTAGGACCACCACGGCCTCTTGATAATTCAGAAGATGGGATAATGTGAAGCTTGACCCCTTTTTCCTCAAGTAATTTATTGGTTACATGGTTTCTTGAATAAACAATTACTTCACCAGGTGCAATCGCTAAAGTGTTAGAACCATCGTTCCATTGCTCACGTCCAGCATCTATACCTGGCTTGCCACCACATCTAATTAAGTCAACCTTATCTACATCTAAATGCTTGGCAAGAACTTCTTCAAGTACCAGAGTTTCTTTTTCAATCGTATAGTCTCCCTCACTACCTTTTTTGTGAAGGGCATAGACTGTTAAAGGACCTTCAATAGCAGGGTGAATAGTGAACTTATCGTGGTCAACCATAGTAAATACTGTATCTAAATGCATAAAGGCTCTTGTCTTTGGAATATCAAAGGCTAAAACCGTATCAAATGTTTGGTGGTCAGCAAATAAGTTTCTAGCAAAGGTATCAATCGCAGCTGCATTGGTTCTTTGAGATACCCCAATGGCAACGACTTTTTCATTTAATACCAGTTGGTCACCACCCTCGATTGGGTGTTGCATGTCTCTATCATACCACTTCTTCACCTGGTTATCTTTAAACATTGGATGATGGTTAAAGATATACTTGGCAAAGATTGTTTCTCTATTACGTGTAACAGTCGCCATATGGTTTAGGGAAATACCCGAACCAATTGTCGCGAATGGGTCTCTTGTAAAGTACAAGTTTGGCATAGGATCAATAATAAAAGGATAATTTGTATCAATTTGATCAGCCAGGGTATCATGCTCAGTAAAAGTGATTTCCTCTTTTCGAATACCAGCCATCATCTTATCAATCATGTCTCGGTTATTGTTAAAGTCTAAGAAGTACTGCTTTACTCTTTCCTTCTTAAAATCACTGATAATACTCGTCTCGCTGATGAACTCATCAATAAATAAGTCTTTAATCTCCTTGTTTTCAAGTGTTTCTGCAATTAAATCCTCTAAGTAAAATACTTCTACACCATTGTCTCTGAATACTTGAGCAAAAGCATCATGCTCTTCTCTTGCAATTTTCAAATATGGAATATCATCGAATAATAATCTTTCCATTAACTCAGGCGTCAAGTTTTCGATCTCATAACCTGGGCGATGAAGGAGTACTTTCTTCAGTCGGCCAATTTCAGAATTTACTTGCAAGTTGATCTTGTTAGACATTCTACACCTACCTTTATATTCTTCTTGGAACCTTCTATACATTGTTTATTTTTTATCAATATATACATTTTTTACTGTCTTCCATCTTAGTATATAGTTTTTCAAAAGTCTTTTCAACCCCTTATTTTCAAGCCCTGTATCGACTTTCACTGGGATGTTTGAAAAGTACGAATATTCATACGTTGTATATACTACCATTAATTTCCACCAACTGCCATAAACATCTTATAGCCTTATTTTTAATTGATAAATTAATGTCCACCTGCATCTTTATTAGTCTTTCTGTATAAATACAGTGCATAAAGATGGACATACAATAAAAACATCCCTTAGGGGATGCTTTCACTCCTACAAAATAACCACTTCGTCTAAGAATTGCTGGTGGCTCTGATCATGGCTGACAAAAACCTGAATTGGAACCTCTCTTTCTAAAACTCTCTTAAGAACCTTCTCACCAGTCTTCTGGTCTAGGGCTGATGTGATTTCGTCCATTAAATAAACATCCGCCGTCCTCTGTAAGGCTCTCACAAGACCTATTCTTTGCTTTTGTCCTCCAGATAAGCCCCCTAGGTTTGAAATTTCCTTTTTCTGATGGTCCTTGTATAGGTCTTGTAAACAAGCCATCCTTAGAACTTGATCATCTACTTGGCCTAACTGACCCCATAAAGTTACATTCTCCTCAAGGGTATCCGTAAACAAGTAGGTATCCTGACGTGCGATGGAAAATCTGTCTCTTATTGATTGTTGACAGTAGTCCCTCATATCCACATCGTTGATTAGTACTTGGCCTGAACTCACCTCTAACTGACCTGAAAGGATGTTGATCAAGGTCGTCTTACCGCTACCAGAAGGACCGCATATACCATAAGTCTTGCCTCTGACAAAGGTATGAGAAAAGTTTTCCAAGCCTACACTACCATCAGGATAGGTATAGGTGACATCCCTCAACTGAATAGAATCAATACAATCAAGGGCTATCCCAGACCTAGGGGCTTGTTCCTTATAGGCCCTATAGGTCTTGTATAGGGGCTTGCAGCTGTTAATTCTATTCAAACTATATCCGATTGAATTAAGAGGTTGTACAATTGAATTCATCAACTGGACTGCAGCAATCATCATACCAAAGGTCATCTTACCCAATATCACATAGTAGGAGCCTATGCCCAGGGCTGTAATAAAGGTCAACATGCCAAGGTTAACTGTTATGATGCTCGACCAAGCCTCAACTAATCCATAGATAAATCTTTTATGCTCAAGGTCCTTATCCTTGTCTCTCAACCGACTCTTAAAATAATCCTTTAACTGATAGTCCTCTATGACATACCGGCCTTGCTCAATTTCCTGCAAGTATGCATTATGATTTTTAGAAGCCTGTAAGAACTGGTCTTTACGCGAGGCAACCAGGGTCTTTAGGACCATGGGAACCAGCAAGGGGATCATGGTCACTAGGGCAACACCTAGAGTTAAAACCAAGCTGATATAAACTATGGCTACTAGGCCCATGAGAACTTGGATGGCCTGAAAGGCACAATTAAACAATTGCTTAAAATAATCCCGGTCCAAGGTTTCCATATCTAAGACCATGGTTTGACTAACATCCCCCATGGACCTGGTATCACTTAAACTTGCATTCATCCGTCTAGCCTTTAAGTCTATAAGGGCCCCCTTTATATAATACCCTGTCCCCAACCGCCTCAGCATAGAGATGATGATGTCAGCTAGTAAATAAAACAAGGCAAATACTATCTTGTCAACCAATAAGTCCACCGACCCCCTACTAGCAATATCAATGATCTCCTGTAATACAAAGGCAAAATAAACATTAATAAACGCTGATCCCGCCATCAATAAACCTATTCCCGTTAATTTCATTTTATTTATCATATGCTACCTCCACTAACTATGATAAGACCTAGCCCCTAGACCAGTTCAAGACTATAAAATCGATATATTTGTGGACTGCATGCAAAAAAGGTGGGGTTACCCCACCTTATCTTATATAATGTAAACTCATGAAATGCATCTTATCAGAAGCTTGTATGGTTGGTTCATAAGGACCGCCATCATATATAGGAGGGTGGTGGACTTGTCCAGCCAGGTCATAGCCCCACCTGGTGTACTGACCCTTTAAGGGTTCCTCTTTCAGAATATGGCGCATCTCATAAGCATAAGCATTTTGATCGCTTACCTTGTCATAAACGCTTTCTAAGGCAAAAACATGGGAATGGTCTTTCATCAGAGGATTCAAATGATCCATAATCATTTGCTCGTCCTCGTAAACAAGGAGGCCAGTACCTATAGTAGATAGGCTATCTAAGGTCTGGTGTTTCAGTGGAAGCTGTTTCAAGTCGCAAGCCAAAAAGACTAGATTAATAGCTATTCCAGCAGTCTCCATTACTGACTTAAGGAAGGTCAGGGTCGCCAGGTCTTTATCATTGCAAATATAGACTCCCTTGGTCTTTCCTTTAGCAAGCAGGGTCTGCATATATAAACCGAAACCCGAGCCAACATCCAAGTGAACCCCTTCCAGTTGTGCATCCACCTGTCTGTCAGCTAGCCAACCGATAGACTTGTTAGTTTCCAGTAAATAGTTCAAGGGAGTTTTATCGATATAAGACATTATGATTTCATGACTAAGGGCTTCGTTTGTCTCCTGGGCTGAAGCATCTACTAGCATGCCTGCCTTGACCTCCAATTGATAAGAGCATCCACAAACTAGGCTGCCGTCATGAACTTGGTTGTCCCTTATACAGGTGGCATTTAAAGATAGACTTTGTTGGCATCTTGGACAGGCTAAAAGATCCAGGCAAGCCAGGGGTAGCCCAAGGTTAACTGGACTCTTATCGGACTCCATTTGGGTGAGTTTGTCTCTTAAGCCTTCTTCCATGACCCGGAGGGTCTCCATCTCTTCTTTAACCTCTGACAAACGCCTTGAATAAATGGTCTTGTGAAGGACTTGACGGTTAGACCAGTCTAGGGGGGTTAAGTTTTGATACAAGAGAACTTGTTTTATCTCCTGTAGCTTAAAGCCCACTTGCTTGAGGTCATTAATCAGGCTGGCCTGGTGGTTATTTTGCTCACTAAAGTAATAGTGGGCACCTTCCTTTATCGGATTGATCATACCCAGGCTAATATAGTGTCGAATGGTATCTATAGTCATGTGATGTTTTTTCGAAAATGCACCTATCTTCATTTTTTGCCCTCCCTATCTTAGTTTACATGAGGTCCACTGTCCAGACAAGAAAAAAGACCTCCGAAGAGATCTTTCAAAATCTAGTTATCACCATTTAATAGGTTGCCTAGGCCACCAAGTAGGCTGCCCTCACCTCGGCTTGAGCCCCCTGTAGCTGGAGCATGCTTGTAGATTCTATCTGCAAGACGGCTAAATGGTAATGACTGCAACCAAACCTTACCAGGTCCCTTAACCGTTGCAAAGAACAGACCTTCACCACCAAAGAAGGCAGACTTAATGCCCTTAACCATCTCAACATCATAATGAACGGTTTGTTCAAAGGCTACAATACAACCCGTATCTACTTTTAATGTTTCTCCCGCTTGTAAGGTTCTTTCGTGTAGGGTACCGCAAGCGTGTACAAATGCAAGGCCGTCTCCCTCAAGCTTTTGCATGATGAATCCTTCACCACCGAAGAAACCAACACCTAGCCGCTTCTGGAACTCAATACCAATTGAAACCCCCTTAGCACAACATAAGAAGGCGTCCTTTTGACAGATGACCTTGCCACCCATTTGAGCCAGGTCCAAGGGAACAATCTTACCTGGATAAGGAGCAGCAAAATAAGCACTCGACTTACCTGATCCCTCATTTGTAAAGGCTGTCATAAATAGACTTTCACCCGTGAACATACGCTTACCAGCACCCTTTAACTTGCTCATGAATCCGCCGCCCTCATTGGAACCATCACCAAATAAGGTTTCCATTTGAACAGGTGCATCCATAAACATCAAGGCACCCGCTTCTGCTACAACGGTTTCTTGTGGATCAAGTTCAATTTGAACATATTGCATATCATCGCCATACAACTTGTAATCAACTTCATGATTTTTCATAACTATTTCTCCTTTTTTGTCTTTACTCTTTGATATTTAAGGGTACTCCCATCAATGGTTAGAGTTAACACGTCATCCTTAACCTTAAAGGTCCAGGTCGAGGTTTTCTCAGGAGTAAACTCTACTAGCATTTGATTGCCCTTGAGGCTATAGGCCATGGTGACATTGTAATACTCTATAGTATCCTCATCAATGACCAAGTTGACAACCTTATAGGCATCCCCTTCATTCATCAACTGCCATGTTCCCTGAAGGTCATCCTTGCTACAAGCCATGGTCAAAAGGGTCATTGCAGCCACTATGGCCAACAAAAGCATCTTCTTCATTGTGGGTCTCCTCTTCATACATACCGCATTATAAGACAATTATACCATTAAATTTTTCATTGCCCCTAATTTCTCAGGCCGCCTTATGATTCATACATGAAATTTTAAGGTTTTCTTCATACTTTTACCTATATTTACCTATAAAACAAGGCAACATCCGTTGCCTTATTCTTCTTATCTATCTAGTTCCACTAACACACAGGCATGGTAAACAACCTTTAAGCCACCTGCCTCAGCCATATCAATGACTTCCTCATTAAAAGCACCCGGTTGGAACCAAATATACTCGATCCCAAGATCAATGACCTCTTCAACAACTTTTTTTGCTCGCTCTGGATTTACAACTACATTAACACAGGTTGGTTTGTCCTCTAAGTCTCTCAAAGAACCATAAGTCTTATGACCATCAATCATATCATACACAGGGTTAATTGCCGTGGCTTGATAATCATGAGCCAATAATTTCTTAAAAATCTTGTAGCCATATTTTTCTGGTTTAGGATGAGCCCCAACTACTGCCCATTTTTTTTCGTTTAACATTTCTTGAATGATTTGTTCCATCTTATGCCTCCTTACTCATTATTATATATGATAACCCCTCGAGAACCTATGGAATCATAGGCTCTCATAAAGGCTTCTTGGTCATACCTCACTCTGCCCTTGAGGGGGTCCATTACCAGGAAATCATTCCCCTCATAACCATACAAAACCACACAGTGAAGGTTGATATAGGGCCTGTAATAGTTGTCACTTCCCCTGAGGTACCAACCCATCCCATAACGAGACAGGGATAAATCAAGGGTTGTCCATGCCATAACTGGCTGTCCATTATCTATATGGTCCTTTAACTGGTCAAGTGAACTACCCGTAATATCTGTCGCTTGGTAGTTGCCGCCCTCATCCTCTATGTAATCATTCAGGGCCACCACTATGGGTGGTGGGAATACATACCAGGAGTCTGGATCCTTGGGGTGGCCTGCAAAAGCAATGTTAGGATCAGCTCCATAAGTTCTTCCGTCTGCCTCATAGAAGTCTGCTGTTGGCAGGTAGTGGTCTGAAAGAAAGACATGGTCAATATCATAACCATAAGCCTGTAAAACTGCCGTCGCCGCTGTGATCTCACACCCATTGGGTAGGAAGGGCTTTTGATAAACCACCGGAAGGTCATAGGCCACCTCATGAATTATAACCTGCCCCTCAGAATTTATGTCATAGTCCAAAATATGGTCTGGCATATTAAGGGTCAGAGTTAATGTTTTCTGGTCTGAAACCAAGTCAAACTCTAGAGAGGTCTTACTACCATAATATCCCCATAAGTTCTGGTCCACTAACAAATAAGTTTGATCTTGTTTAATCTTTTTTGAAAGAGCCTGTCCCTCTCCATCAGTCTTAAGACGGGCCACTCGATCTCCAGTTTCCTTGTCGATAATCTGGTAGGACCTCCCCCCCAAGCCCAAGCCTTTTTCACCATCCACTACCCTTAAGACAAGCCGCCCCTTCTTATGGGTCACATCGTCAATCAAGTCAGTAACAACTCCTTTTTCTAGGCCTACGCCTGATAAGAGACCACTGTTACTTATGATGATAAAAAGAAAGGCCGTCCATAAAACGAGGCCTATAATAATTATTATTTTTTTCATGCTCTACTCCTAGGAAACTGAGGTTACAGCTTCTGCTAGAAGGCTGGTCACCCACTTCTTGTCAGCCAGGCGAATTGATTCCCTTACCAAGACATCCATAGCATCGATGCAATAGGCTTTTTTGTCTCCTTGAATATCCAAGATGGATAACTCTGTACAAGCTAAAATAACCCTGTGGCAGCCTAAATCATGTACCATATGGTCAATAATGTCATCTACTTCGCTTAAGCTGGTCAAGTCTGACCCCTTGATGTTATATATGGCATCCATAACCTTTTTCTGTGTCTTGTCATCCGGGTAGACACAGGTCATCCCTTGACCCTCGAGGGCCTTTTTGTATATGTCAGTCATGAGGGTTCCGTCTGTTCCCAAGACCCCCACCCTTGCTTGCCCGGGAAGGATCTCTGCTAGAGCCAAGGCTGTTTCGTCTACCATATTGATAATGGGAACTGAAGTCATTTTACACAAGTCCTCATAAAAATAGTGGGATGTGTTACAAGGAATGGCTATATGAGAAACCCCCAGTTGATCAAAAATAGCCAAAGACTTGGCGATTTCTTCAAAAAAGTGGTCATATTCCTCATGTATAATACAGGTTGTTCTATCGGGTATGGATGTATGATTTAAAATAACTGTGTCAATATGCTCCTGATCGCAAGTTGCCTGGGTGTTTTTAATCATTCGATCAAAGAAAACACTGGTGGCCATGGGTCCCATTCCACCTAAAACGCCTAATTTTTTCTTCACCATATGCCATCCTTTCAAACCCAGAAATAACTTCTGCACATTCTATGTCATCACTAAGACTATTATATCATGATTCACTTAAATGTAAACTAGGACAGATTGGTCAAAGCCTTGAAAATACAAAAGGACACCCAGGGTGTCCTTTAATATCACATTATTACTTTCTTCTTATTTTCTTCAAGACCTTACCACCCAGGAAGGCCATGTAGGAGAAGTAGGGCTTAGGATCATCTATAGACCAGATAGCATAAGCCTTTTTAGTGAAGTGAGACTTAAATACCTGTCCCAATGTCAATTGCTTGGTCTTGAGATATCCCTTAATGGCCAGGGCATCTTCAAAGCCATAAACAAATGTCCGACCACTAGTGGTTTCCAGATAATTTTTACCAATATCCTCCCCAACCAGTTCCTTATATGCAACGAGGGGGAAATTGATGCCTACTTGTTCCAATAGAACATTTAAGTTGGTTGTCCTTACATTGATTTCTATCAAGTAATACTTGCCTGTCAGGGCATCCTTCTTGAATTCTATCTCTGCAAATCCCTTGAAACCAACTGCCTCAAGGAAGGGAGCCCCAATATCATACAGGTCTTGAACATGCACTTGCTTAGTAAATACAGAGGCTCCAAAATTGATCGGATACTGCCTGTTCTTATTACAGGTCATATAGTGGGTCACCTTAGAATTTTGATCCAAGTGGGCGTCAAAGGTATACATATGGTCATCAAAACCTGGAATAATTCGCTGGACAATCACTTCTAGTTTGTTAGAATTTGACTTTTCAACCGCCTCTTGAAGTTCCTCTTTTGAAGACACCTTAAACATTTTCCGTCTAAAGACACTTACAAAAGCATGAGAATCTGAAGGTTTAACAATACAGGGATAACCCAACTCCTTCTCCACTCTGTCATAGAAATTCTCATCATCCACCCTCAGGGTCTCAGGGACCAAAACACCATGGTCAAGAGCAATGTCATGAAGTTTATTTTTGTCCATTAAGTCAGTAAACAAACCGGCTTGTGTCATGTTAATATGGTAATACTCTTTTAGGTCTGCTAGGTGGTTGTCAATCACTTCCACATAGGGGTCCGCACAGGGAAAAAGAACCGGTTTTAGGTCTTGCTTTTTCGCATAGTCTATCAAGCATTCAACATAGGCTTTCGGATCTGCCTTAAAGTCAGGCGCCATCAACTTTTCAGTCATATACTTAGACTTGAAAGCATATGTCCCCGTTTCGTTATAGTCTACACCGGTTACGGGTATACCATGTCGGCCTAAACACCTTGCAATACTTAAGCCAATATAATAGTTGGCTCCTAATATAACTGCCTTATTTTTCAAGGATTCTCCTCCATTCTAGGGTCTAACGTTTAACAAAATATTGATCATACCACACGAGGAAGACATAAACCGTCCAGATGTATCTGGCATAATTAGCCTCTTCCTTGTAGTGGGCATCCAAGTAAGTAAGAATTAAGTCTTGGTCAAAGAATTGACCTGCCGCTGGACTCTTGAACATATCTTGAATTCTCTTATAGTACTTTTCTTCACGCATCCAGTATCGAATGGGAACAGGGAAACCTAACTTGGGTCTATTGGCCCATTCCTCTGGTAATATATCCAATGCTGCTTTTCTCAAGGCATACTTGGTATCTATTGGATTGACTCTTTGATCCGTTGGTAAAGATGAAGCCAATCTCATAACCTCCTTGTCTAAGAAGGGAACCCTCAGTTCAAGAGAATGAGCCATACTCATTTTATCAGCCTTTAAAAGAATATCACTCGGTAACCACAGGTGCATATCCAAGTACTGCATCTTGGTCACGTCATCAGCATGCTTAACCTGGTCATAAATCGGCTGGGTAACAGCTGAGACACTGGGACCCTTCTTATAGGGTGCTTTGAGGACCCTGTTGGCATCCTTCTCATCAAATACATTAGCCGCCCCAATGTATTTTTCTTCAACCCGTTTGCCTCCACGAACTAAAAACTTTGAAATCCTATTCTTAGGTAAGGCAGAAGCTAATTTACCGATTCCCTTTCTTAAACCATAAGGCAACTTATCATAAGCATCTATGGCCTTGGTTGACTGGTACCACTGGTAGCCACCAAAGAGCTCATCTGCACCTTCACCAGATAGGACAACTGTCACATGTTCCTTGGCTAACTCTGCTAGAAAATATAGGGGTACTGAAGATGGGTTCGATTGGGGTTCATCCATATGATATTGGATGGTTGGAATCGCATCGAAACACTCGTCTGCAGATAATATTCTACTGTGATTCTCTATGCCTAGCTCTTCAGACAGGGCCTTGGCATGGTTGGTTTCATTAAACATAGCCTCATACTCCTGGAAGCCTACTGAGAAAGTCTTGTGGGGCTTCAAAAGAGCGGTAATATACGAGGAATCTACGCCGCCAGATAAGAAGGATCCAACCTTTACATCTGAAATTTTGTGGTATCGCACTGATTCTTCTAAGATGGACTTAATGCCCTGAATATTGTCTTCAAGACTCTTGTTTGCATCCTTAAAATCATGATGGTGGTAGGCCTTGATTTCTAATTCGCCCTTTTTTAATAGCATGTAATGGCAGGGCTTCAACTTGTAGACATCCTTAAAGAAAGTCTCCTCCATAGCCGAGTACTGGAAGGTCAAGTAAGGTTTCAAAGCCCTATCATTGAAGACCTTGTTAAAAGAAGGATGCTCTAAAAACGACTTGATCTCAGACCCAAATAAGAAGGACCCGTCATGGGTATTACTTGTATAATAAAGGGGCTTGATACCAAAGAAATCACGCGCTATAAATAACTGATCCTGCTTAGGATCCCAAATAGAGAAGGCAAACATGCCTCTCAAGTGTGATAGGATGTCTACTCCATATTCCTCATAACCATGAATAATGACTTCACTGTCCGTATGTGACCTGAATATATGCCCCTTTTCAACTAGGGTCTTCTTAATTTCCTGATAGTTATAAATTTCTCCATTAAAGACCAAAACAATGTCATTGGTCTCATTATATACAGGCTGAGAGCCTTCCTCAGACAAGTCGATGATACTTAGGCGTCTAAAGCCAAGGGCTACCTGATCATCGGTAAATATGCCGTCGCTATCTGGTCCTCTATGATGAATGACCTCTGTCATCTTTTTAATTATTTCCTGCTTTTCATGGGCTGCTACTTTACTTGCAAATCCTACAAATCCACACATATATCTACCTTTCTACTGATTTTTTAACGCCATATAAGTATTGACGATTTCTCTTTCACAAAACGGGATTTCTTCATTCCCGATAACCTGACTGGTTTCATGCCCCTTACCTGCAATCAAGAGGACATCGCCTGCTTCCATTTCTGACAAGGCTAATTCTATGGCTTCCTTACGGTCTACCTTGGCTTGATATTGGCCCCCTATCCTGTCCATCTCCTGGCATATATCACGAATAATTGACCTTGGATCTTGTTTCTTGGGATTGTCAGAAGTGATATAAGACAGGTCTGCATGCTTAGCAGCTGCCCGAGCCATGCCCTGGCGCTTGTCTAAACCCAAATCTCCAGGTGCAGCATAAACACCAAATAGGACCTTTAATTGATTTTTGACGTAGGGTCTTAAGGTATCTAAGGCCTTTTTAAGACTATCCTCCGTGTGGGAAAAGTCAACAATAACCCTAAGGTCATCTTGCTGATAAACCGTTTCAAATCGCCCCTTAATAGTCCTTAAAGAGGATAGGCCCTGACCAATGATATCCAGAGATATGCCCTCCCCAAAAGCCCAGGCCGCCGCAGCTAAACTGTTGTATATATAAATATCACCTGGTAGGGCCACTCGAACAGGAACAGACCCCTTGGGTGTATGAAGTATATAAGTACTCCCCTCTATACTTTCCTTAATTTGGCTTGGGTATATGGTAGACTCATCGCTCAAGCCATATGAAATAGTATTATGAGGATGTCTTTCTATTAAGAGCCTTCCATGGGCATCATCCCCATTGATGATATTGGTTTGGGTCATATTGAATAAGAGGGCCTTCGCCTCAAAGTAATCTTCCATGGTCCCATGTAACTCCAAGTGGTCTGGACTTAGGTTGGTAAAGATACCAGCATCAAATTCACAGCCAGCCACCCTGTTTAAGGCTAGAGCATGGGACGATACTTCCATCATGCAATAGTCTACTGCTTGGTCCACCATACCAGCACAGTAGCCCTGTAAGTCTAGGGATTCTGGTGTGGTATTATTGGTCTTAATATGGTGGTCGTTTGTCCAAACGCCAATCGTACCAACGATACCAACCGAGGCCTTCAGGGCCTTGAGTATAGCCTGGATGAAAAATGTAATGGATGTTTTGCCATTGGTTCCAGTGATACCCACAAGGTTAAACTTACTGGTTGGGTGATCGTAATAGTTGGCAGCTATAAGCCCCATGGTCTTTCTGGAATCTTCAACTTGGACCACACAGATATCCTGGTCCAAATCACCTGGTAGCTCCTCAACCACCAATACCTTACACCCCTTGTCGATTACTGACTTGATATAGGCATGACCGTCACTTTCAAAACCCTTAACTGCTATGAATAGGTCTAAAGGCTTATACTTTCTTGAATCATTACAAATACCATTCACGTCCTGGGCCATGTTGCCCTGGACTAATTTATATTCAATATTGTTTAATAAAACTTCTAATTTCATGCAATCCCCTTTCTATAGGTTCTCTTATATATATTGTCATAAATCCAAGGAGTTTGCAAGCTTTTGCTATATCTTTCAAAGGCTTTATTTATCAAGCTTCCACTTGATTTTCCACCTATTTTTTTCCACTTAAAATAGGTGATATGGACCTGGCTTAAAACATAAAAAAGACCTGATGATCGGTCATCAAGTCTTAAACATTTAAATAAAATACATATAACCTTCATGGGTCTTGCTCTCATAGTCCTTGCAAAGGTCTTCCAGACTCAAATCTTGCAAATAAGTCCTTATAGACTGGTCAAGTACACCTAGTCGATTAGCAATGACTTGACCGATGACATCTTGGTCTCCCTCCTGGCTAAATGGATGACTGCCTTCAACACATTTTACAATGTCATAAAGGCTGATTTGATCTGGTTTTTTCCCTAGACAGTAGCCACCACTGGGCCCCTTAATCCCATGGATCAAGTGGGAATTTTTTAGTGTTGAAAAAATCTGTTCCAAATACCTTGGGGATAAGTTTTGCTTTTCCGCTATCATTTTAACTGACAGGCGCTCTGGGTCATGAACGGCTAAAACCAGCATGGCCTTTAAGGCGCTTTGTCCCTTGGCTGTTATCTTCATAAGTCTCCTTAACTTTTTATCTTGTACTTGGTTTGACACCCCTTACAGGTTAAGACTATGGTTCCCTTATCCTTGGGAACTCTTGCTCTGGTGTGACACTTGGGACAGGTAAAGAGTTTAAAATCCACTAGGTTCAATAACCTCTGTTTGTCAAAACCGACAATGATTTCTCCCTCCACATAGAAGGAGGGCACTCCGGTCATATTATAAGACTGCATCTCTCTCTGGGCTTGGGGATCCTTTGAGACATCCTTGACCTTAAACTTAAAGCCATGTTGCAAAAGAAAATCTTTCGCCGTATGACAATGGGGTCAAGTGGGACTGGAATACATAATGACTTCTTTCATACCTACCTCTTTTCATAATGATAAACTTGGTCAATGACCTTAAAGCCCAGGGACTTATATAGGTGACCTGCTATGGCATCATCATATTGTAAGTAGACCCTTTCAAACCTTGTAAAAAGGTCCTGTATGAGTCTCTGCATCACCTGACGACCAAATCCCCTTCCCTGGTCTTTCACTTGAGTTGCCACACCAACAATCAGGCAACCCATGTCACTTTGGGCGACAGACTTCATTGGTTCTATGTAAAAACCAACACCCCGACCGGCCTGTAATTTTTCCTTCATATAGGCCAGCTTGGGATAGCCTGAAAAGACATCCCTATATAGGTCTTCTACTGCCTCTAAATGGTCTGCCATAAGTTGCTTGACATCACCTGCTATGGCCCGAGGCTTGTAATCCTCTCGCTTGAGTTGGCCAATCTCAGCCCCCTCTTTATGGTAGACCAATAAATCCATAAAGTGGTCTCCGTATGACCTGGGACATATTAATAACTTAAAATCATGGTTGATCAACCAGGTCCTAACCAGGGACAGGTCAGACCTATCACTTAAGGCCAGTTGCAAGTTCCCTGATTGACGCTTGAATATGCCTGTCACAACTTGGCCCTGGTCCACTTGTAAATAGACCTGGGAATATGTGTTGGCATCCTTATGCAGGGACAGGAGAATAAAGTAATTTCTGGCTGGGTCTTTGTAAAGAAAGTCCATGAGTTCTGACTCATGACATTTATTGGCTTCAACTAACACGATTCATCTCCGATTTTATATAAGCGACCCACTCGATTTCTATAGGCCATATCCAGACCAATATGCTCTCCAACTAGCAGGTCATTTTCCTCTAGTATGGCTTTAACTGTTTCATAGGCCAGGGCGGGTGTATTGTTATCTTGACTTAAGTGACCTAGAATCACATGGCTAAGACATGAGTTCAAGGATAATATTCTTACAATGGCTTCCGCCGCTGCAACATTGGATATATGACCCTTATCTGATAAAATCCTTCTCTTTAAGGGATAAGGATATGGACCTGCATTCAACATATCCACGTCATGGTTGGATTCCAGCATAACCAACTGGCAGTCCATCATTTGATTTAAAACCTCAAAGGGAACATGACCCAAATCTGTAATAACAGCAATTTTATTATCATCCTTAGAAAAAGTGTAGGCAACCGCATCAACAGCATCATGGGATACAGAAAAAGCCTCTACCCAAAGATCTCCTACTTGGAACTTCTTATTTTTATCAATGATAACAACCAGGTCCTCAGAATACTTGCCCAACTTATGGGCTATTCTTTCGTAGGTTAGTTGGGTTACATAAAGCTTAATCTTATACTTACGCATAAGAATCCCAGCACTCTTAACATGGTCACTATGCTCATGGGTAATTAAAAGACCAGCCAGCTGGTCAATGTTGGCTTGGATATCTTCCAAACCTTGATTAATATACTTACCACTTAAGCCTGCATCTAAAAGCAGGCCGGTTGTATCCGAGGCTATATACTGGCAATTACCACTCGAGCCACTTGCTAATGAACAAAAATATAAAGACATAACAACTTCTTTCTAATCTATAATCGCCTGGAAGAGGTAAACTTGCCCGTCAGATGTCCTGACCCTATAAGTAATTCGAGCCTCCCCTTCTAAAGCAGAGTTATTGATATCAATCACCTGGTCGGGACTCAATTGATAGACCAAGTCAAGATTTTCTACCTCAATAGTTTCCTGACGATCTGGAAGTCTATCATAGACCTGACCAATAAACTTATAAATAATATACTCTGGTTCGTAATAGGTGTTTTCACTTACATTACTTTCAACCACATCATACCACAACCTATAAAACTCTAACAAGTTATCATTATTGAAGGTGAGAATCATTTTACTGTCTCTAAGGACAAAACCATCAATTTGCTGGCCATAAGTCAAAATCATGGCCTGACCTTCTTGATGAACCCCCTCTAAGTAGTAGGTAGACTCATCATAACCCAAACGTTTTAAAAGATTACGTCCGTTTTCAACCGCCTCAGCTTCACTTATGGTAGAAGGCTCATACCTAAAACCATAAACCATGTAGTAGAGGGCCTTATTTTGTTCAATACTGGTTTCAGTCCGCATCCTATAGCCCTTATAAGTATCCTTTAATATGGGAATGAAGGCCTCTGTATCATAGGTTTGGATTTTAAGTTTTAAGTTCGACAAATTATGCTTAACATCAAATAAGTCCTCTGACATTTCAATCTGTCTTTGGTCTAAGAGGTCCATGATCAGGCTTCGATCTATCACTTCTATCTGATCGACCTTCCTCTGTTCTAACAGAATAAAGGCTAGAACAAGATTAACGCCCAACAGGGCAATAATTAATATTGTTTTTACACGTCGCCAGTTCATCTCTACTCCTCATCCTGGTATTGATTTAAGACCAAACCACTGGTTAAGTCAATAAAGTAATGGGTCTTACCAATTTTAATGTACCAAACCGGAATAAGGGTATCTCCCTTGACGTAATATTTGAGGGATAGGGTCTCCATATTATGGAGGGCCATCTGTAAGAGATCCTCTTTCTCAACTTCAAAGCCTAGGGTTTCCTGTTCAATGGCTTTTTCAAAACTGATTCTATTTCTCTGTATGATACTTGAAAAACTCTTAACACTCTGGAAGTTCGACAGTTTTTCACTCGTTATTATAGGAGCACGTTTCTTTATCTTAACCATGTCCTTGTTAGAAAAACGAACTTCTATTAAGGCGCCTGTTTGTCGGTCGGGATCGTATAAGGGAATACCATTTTTACTATAGTTAAAGAGGTAAACAGACTCAATGGCAGACCTAGATTCACTCTGGTAATAACCCGACAGGTAGAGGGTATCACTTGGGAGTCCAAGATTAAGAACTTCTCTTAACGCTAACTCCATTCCATCTAAGAAACCAATAGATTTCTTTTGTAGGGTGTCCTTGGGCTTCATGGTTACTTCTAAACTACCATCATTGGTTGCTTTGAATATCTTATCACCGTAACCCAACATAAAAATAGTAGACGTATCACTATAGATTGACTTTTTTACAAAGTTTAAATCATCACCAAAAACAGCCGCAGCATAGGAGTCTAACTGGCTACTATTGTCGGCACCTAAATCAACTTCCTGAATAATATTGTACTTTGGATAATTAATCTGAGTTGAAATGGGTGTCAATAAGAGATTGGCTGTCTTTAAATCATAGTCAGCTAAACCCGCCATCAAGAAATTGTAACGACTTTCCATGGTTCTATAACCATCATTATAAGACTTTGTTTCATCCACCCTCTCAAACATATCAGTAATCCACGAATCAGGGACCAAGGAATCATCATAGTAATACAATTTATAGTAGTTGCCAGCCACTTGATCATACAAATATATGTAATCCTCATGGTTGAGCATGAAGAGCACAGAAGTCACATGCATACCATCTGTATTGGCTGTCTGCATATTAAAATTATATATTCTCAGAAAGTCATCTATTTCCAAGGAAAGAGGGTAATTGACCTGAAGAGATTTTTTTTGAGTCTCAACCTGCCAAATCTGCTCAGTAATTTGATTCATTCCAAACTCTGTTGGAGACGACAAAAAAGACGTCAAAGAAGCTTCATAGCCTTCTCTCACCTCAATGTTCTCGTAAGTATCATCATATAATTTAATAAACAAATCCCCAAAACTAAAGATATAATTTTGGGGTCTAATATAGTCTATTAAATCAATGGCTTCAGTAGAAATTTGCTTGTCTTCCACCGTGCTGTCTGCATCGGAAAAAATCCAATAGGTCATGGTCATGGTCGATAGGGTTAAGACCATTAACAAGACACTTTTGAAGAATTCTTTCATGCGGCCTCCATTACTCTAAAATCTCATTAGTTAAGATCTCATCAAAGAAATTATCATTGTTAATGATTTCATCAGCAATGCTTTGCTCAGTAACAACTTCAAATTCCAGTTGTTCTACAATCTGACCACTGGCATCTTTAACATTTAACTTGTAATGACCTGGCAAAATACCCTCATGAGTATATTCGAAGTATGGGAACTCCTCTGTTACCTGCATCATAACGCCCTGGAAAATCACTTGGTCAAACAATTGAATGTATGTATCTGTCCAATAGTTGTGCTTGGTCATAGCTTCGTTTAAAGTAGCTTGTGCCTGGATATATCGGGTGTAAATCATTCGCTCTGCATATGGCATTGACTGAACATCCACTTGTCCCTGGTCATCTTCAACAACTTCAATTTCGGCTTCATTATAAGCTAGACGAGCTGCTTCATAATTCACCTTTGATATTTCCAATGCCAACACAGCTTGATCATAAGACCCAATAATGTCAGTCTTGGTAAGAACCGGTGCGAAAGACTCAATTTCAATCATAACGACTTTCTCTTCTGAAAGAATAAAGTCCGCAAAGGGATCCTCAGCAGGCACCTGTGGTTCAAAATCGTAAACGGGCACTTTAACAAGCTCCAAAGACAGGTCTTCTGCTGATTTAATATAGATAGAAATGAATAGAGTTTCATTTAAAATCGTCTTACCAGAATCGCCTACCTTAGGACTTATTATATATACATATGTTTCTTCTTCTACTTGATTTACGGTATCCTCTGCAACAACCACAATCTGTGTCATCATCAGTAGGAAAATCAATATGGCTAGCATGCCTTTTCTCAACATGGTCGCTCCTCCTGTCATTGTAATAACATCATTATACACAAAGTTTGTTACAAGGGTATTACAGAGGTGTTACAAGCCATTTAAAAGGCCATTACAAGGGCATGGAAATAACAACTGTTGTTCCCTTGTTCACCTCACTTAACATTTCAATGGTACCGTTGTGACCATGAATAATTTCTCTCGCAATAGACAGACCTAGGCCTGTTCCCCCCATATTTCTTGTCCGTGCCTTATCTACTCTATAGAAACGGTCAAAAATATGGTTAAGATCATCAGCTGGTATACCAATCCCATTATCTCGGACACGGATAATAATTTGGTGGTCACTTTTGGTCAATTGAACCTGTATCTCCCCTTGATCTGGTGTATATTTGATAGCATTAGACAAGATATTGATCATAACCTGTTCCATTCGATGGAGGTCAAAATACCCCACCATTTGGTCCTGCTCAGCTACTAGACTGACCTGAATGGATTTCTTGCTTGCAGCCATAGATAATTGGCTAATGGATTTCTTCACCAGGTCTAAATAATCATTGTATTCAGTGAAGAAGGTCACCTTATGAGCATCAAAGTTACTCAGCTGTAAAAGATCCTTTACCAGCCGGCTCATTCTTTCTGCTTCGTTATCAATCACTGATAAGAAGTCCTTTTGTGTTTGAGGATCATCAACATACCCATCCAAGAGGGTCTCAGTGTAGGACTTGATACTGGTTAAAGGTGTCTTCAACTCATGGGAAACATTGGCTACAAAGTCTCGTCTCATGGCGTCTAACTTCTCTGCATCGGTTACATCTTGGAGAACATAGACAATCCCATTCTTTTCATCTTGATCATTGAAGTAGGGGGCATAAGAAAACTTGATAATCACTTCTTCTATTTGAATGAGTTGAATACCTGTCCATTCCTCATCAGCATCCGTAACTTCACGGAATGTTAATTTATCTGATATTGGTGTGATTAACTTGTCAAAATCCGTTTCGAAGTAACCCTCAGTACCAAAATGTAGGAGCTCTATTGCCTTGGGATTCATCTTTATGATTTGCCCCTGCCGATCAACAGCGATAACACCGTCGGTCATATGGTTTACAATAGCCTCAACCTTGGTTTTTTCTAAAGAGATATCATTTAAACTTTTCTTTAACCGCCTGGTTAAAAAGTTAAAGGTTTCTGATAGTTCACCAATTTCATCATGAGATTGGACCTCAACATAGTGGTCAAAGTTACCCTTGGACATCAAGACAGCTTTTTGGGTCAAGGCCTTGATGGGATCAGAAATACTCTTAGAAATAATAAATCCTAAGAGGATGGTTGCCACAGAAGAGAAGAAAATTACTTGAACAATAATGCTTCGTATTTTTGATACGGTTTCATCTACAGAAGACAAGTCCCGTCTTAATAGAAGAAGACCTGTGTTTTCTCCACCATACATAATGGGATAGACCTGAACCATGTTCCGATCCTTGTTTTCATCAGATATGATGCTTTCTTGTTTCTTTTCCTGAGAAATGGCGTTCATAGATAGGTTGATATACCGACCTTGGTCTAAGAAGTCTGACGAAACAACACTCGTTGTAGAAACAACCTTATTCTTTAAACTGTCTATAACCCAAACTTCTTCATTGATACCAAAATTAACGCGCTTGTAGTCATCAATCAGTTGGTCAATCGCTTCTTTATTAGCATCTAGATCACTCATTTCCTGTAATTCGGGCATGAAATGAGGACGTACACCCTCCAAAGCCTTGCTGGCATCAGATACATGTAAGTCGTCCACTTCTCTTATAATAAATACACCGGCTATGAGCATGGCAATTAGAACCAAAATAAAATAAATGGTTACAAATTTCCAACGTATGCTCTTAAACATTAAATCCTCCTAAAGTAGTATCCTACTCCACGTTTGGTCATGATAAATCTAGGACTACTTGAGTCATCCTCAATCTTTTCTCTGAGTCGACGGATGGTTACATCTACTGTACGAATATCACCAAAGTACTCATAACCCCAAACATCCTTTAATAGCTGCTCACGGGTAAAAATCTGATTTTCCTGGGTCGCCAAGAACTTTAATAACTCGTATTCACGTAATGTTAACTCAATGATTTCCTCATCTTTTTTTACTTCATAGCGTTCTAAATCAATCGATAGGTTACCCGACTGAATTTGAACGGACTTATTGGAACCTTCTTGTGAATGATCGATGTCCACACGTCTTAGGTTGGCCTTGACTCTAGCCAGTAACTCTCTCATACCAAAGGGCTTGGTCATGTAATCATCTGCACCAAGTTCAAGGCCAAGAACCTTATCTACTTCTTCTTCCTTGGCTGTTAACATAATAATGGGTGTGTTGAAAGATTCCCTTACCTTACGGCAAACTTGGAAGCCATCCAGCTTGGGTAGCATAACATCCAAGAGGATGATATCCGGCTGCATGGTGTATACCTTTTTTAAGGCTTCATCCCCATCTTCTGCAACCTCTACGTCATATCCATCCTTTAAAAGATTGAACTTAATAATATCTGATATTGATTTTTCGTCATCAACGACAAGTACTTTTTTTCTCATACTGCCTCCTATCTCTATAATCATTATACGAATGCTCATTCAAAACTTATAGTCTTATATCCCTTTATAAAAGAAAAAGGCACAACACTTGTGCCTAGTAATACTTAACATACCTTAATGGGTTCACGGGACTATCATTAACTCTTATCTCAAAATGTAAATGTGGTCCTGTTGAACGTCCTGTACTACCACTCAAGGCAATCTTATCTCCCTTGGCAACCGTTTCACCAGCACTGACAAGAAGTACATCATTATGGGCATAGTAGGTTTTTTTGTTGGCACCATGATCAATAATGACTAACTTACCATATGTCCCATAGTAACCAGAGAAGATCACTTGGCCACCATCTGAAGCATAAATAGGTGTATGCATGCCCACACCAATATCTAAACCATAGTGATAAGAAGAGCCTCTGGGCCCAAAGTAAGAGGTAATATAACCCCTACTAGTTGGATTGGCAAAAACACCTGATCCAAAAGCAGGTGGTGCTGGCTTAGTTCCAGCATAATAAACAGCATTAATAGGTTCTTTGAGGACTTCCGACTCAATAATCAGTTCTCCAACAAAATTACCATTTTCAGTATGTACTTCAACTAGGTTACGGGCTTCACCTGGAACACCCTTAACCTTTACAACCCTTTTACCCACATATATATCTGGATTATCAATATCAGCTTCTCTGCCATATTGTATGGCATCTATTCTTTCTATCGTGGTGATGGTAACAACATTAATTAAGGGCATGGGAAGAATCAAACTGATCATATCCCCTGGTTGCATCTTGTACTCATCGATGTCCTTGTGGGCCTCTATAAGATCTAGGGGGTTCATGCCATATTTTTCAGCAATATCCCACAGGTTATCTCCCTTTACAACCTGGTGGAACTTCTGCTCGTTTGTTCCCTTTTTTACCAGCTCCATAATGGCTTCTTGATCCATGTAACCTTCAAAATTTAATACATCATTTTTTACTCTTTTTATTTGAACATCTTCAGCAAAAATAATACGTTCCTCAATAGCTCCCTCAGTTCTAAACTCATCTTTAAGGGTTTCTATGAAGCCGTCTGCCTCTGTCTTTGTTCTAAAATAAGCCACTGGCTCATTATTAACAAAGAGTCCATAAGAATCATAGGCCACCATCATGGCCTCTTCCACTGATAAAAGCGCTTCCTTTTGGGCCATAACCACGCCCTCATATACCTTATCAACTACTTCTCCCTCAGTAAGGGCCATAGCAGTAGGATCAACATTATTGACTGCGTCGATCTGGTCTCTAACCTCTTCATCACTCAGGAGGATTTCTTCTGTCTCTTTTTCTTCCTCGGACTCATTCATAAGGTCCAAGTCATCTTCAGAATCCAAGAGGCTGGGTGTTTGATACTCTGACATGTCTAGAGTAACAGGTTCTTGAGCCTCCTCTTCAGCTGGTTTTGGCATCCTAATCACTACATACATCCCCAGGGCAACCACTGCCATCCCTGAGAAAAATAGTATCTCTTTTTTATTTTTTCTAAAACAGTTCATCAGCCAATCCAAAGGCTTAACTGATTCTTTTGACTTTGATTTTTTCCCTCTATTTAATAAACGGATAATAAACTTATTATTCTCTAACTTCGTAAGAAAAGTATTGGATTGTTTTGTGTTTTGTGTTTTCTTTGAAGGATTTGACTTATGTTTATTTTGAGGTTTTTTGTGTTGAGTTTTTCGTTTTTTTCGACTTTTACCCATTCAACGGACTCCTAATCTTTACTCTCAAAAATCTTCCTGCAATTTACATATACTTACCAAGACAATTATACCATAAGAGAACACACAAGGAAAATGTTTTTCTCATTAAATCCTTATGGCAAAAAAACGACAAGCCCGCCTCTTGCGTGAGATTTTATGTTATAATAGGTGTTATAATTCACCCCCTCGAATAAGAAACAGGAGCAGGTATGGCATTTTATAAGCAAACAACAGATTTAGACCTTGGTGAAACCGCCATTGAGAACATTTTTATAAACGATTTCATGCCCATGGCTGATGGAACAGCTGTAAAGGTCTACCTATTAGCCTTTAAATTCAGTCAGGATAAGACTGATAGGCAAATAACCAACGAAACTGTTGCTAAGCACCTAAATATTCCCCTCTCAGACGTCTATCGGTCCTGGGACTTCTGGGAAAAAAAGGGCATTATTAGAAAGATAGATAATCAAACAGACTATGACATAGAATTCTTGTCCCTCAGACAACTTATTGCCAAGGGACTTTATAGTCAAAAGAAAACGGCCAGCTCACAAACCACGGGCCGTATCAACAACCTCGAAGCCGGCAAGGATCCAGAGGTTAGAAAAATGTTCTATGAAATTGACCAGGTCATGCGTCGCCAACTGGTCCCTAATGAACGTAACCTAGTACTGGAATGGCTCTTTACAGACCATATTGCAATGGATATTATCCTAGCAGCTTTCAAATATTCTGTGGATGTTAAGGGTGTCAAGAACATCAAGTATGTGGCCTCTGTAATCAGAGGTTGGACAGACCAAGGTCTGGTCACTCTGGACTTATTAGAGGATTACTTCGAGAAAAGCCAGGGCCACTATAGGAACTACAAGACCATTTATCAGGTTCTTGGCTATGCCAACAAGCCGCCTTCAGCAGGCGACAAGGAAATTATGAATATATGGTTGGATGACTTCAAACTTGATATGGATTTCTTAACTAAAGTTCTCACGGACGCCTCAAAGAAAACGTCCAATATCAATATGAACTACATGCATAAGGTTATAGAAAACTTAGTTAAAGAAAAGTGTACAACTCTTGAAAGTTATGAACAGGGACAAGCAGAAGCTAGTCCTAAAAAATCGCAAGCTAAATATAAAAAGAAAAACACCTTCCACAATTTTGATCAAAGAACCAGTAAGTACACCAATGAGGAGTTAGAAAAGAAACTCGGTATTAGGAAATAGGGGTAAATATGGATAATCGTCAACAGCTAAAAAGGCTCTACGAGCAAAGAAAAGACAAGGCCAATAAGGACCTTGAAGATAGACGGATTGAAATTTACAAATTTATACCAAAGATTCAGACCATCGATGATCAGATTCGGGTTATGGGTCTTCGGGTTGCCAAGGCAGCCCTCTATGAACCAGAAAAAGCCCAATACGAGCTTAAGGTCATTGAAGAGGAAATCAAGGTTTTGCAAAATGAGAAGAGAAAACTCTTGGCAGACCACAAGATACCCGCTGACTACTTGCAACACCACTACCAATGTGATGTCTGTCAAGACACAGGTTTTTTAGACACGGGTAAACCCTGTGCTTGCTACCAGCAAGAGCGGATAAAGCTGTCTTACAAGCATTCTAATTTGACTGAAAAACTAGACCAAGAGAATTTTTCAACTTTTGACATTCATATTTTCTCTACAGAATTTTCTGAAGCCTTGGGCAAGTCATCCTTCCAACATATGGGAGAAGTCAAACAGCTGGCTCTTGATTTTGTTCAAAACTTCAAGCAAAAAAACAATCAGAACTTTTTGTTCTTTGGTCCGACTGGCCTTGGAAAAACCTTCTTGTGTAACTGTATTGCCAAGGCTCTTCTAGACAAGGGGCACACCGTCCTTTATCAAACAGCCTTCCGGACAATCGATACCATCAGTCAATACCGGTTCACCAATCCAAAAACTGAGGATATGCGATTTAACTACAACATGTTACTCAACTGTGACCTTCTGATTATTGATGATTTAGGAACTGAGATGATTAACTCCTTTTCAAACACAGAGTGGTTTAATATCATCAACACCCGCCTACTCGACCAAAAGAAAACCATTATTTCAACCAACTTTAGCCCCCAGCAAATCTCTGAACACTACAGTGACCGAATCGCCTCACGCCTTTTTGGTTACTATGCCTTCATTCCCTTTGCAGGTGCAGATTTGAGATGGGAAATCTAATGACTTGATAGATCATAAAAATGACCCCTGCCGTTTGGCAGGGGTCTTAAACTTATCTATAAATTGACTCTCTAATGATGGTCTGAGAACGTTTAGGTCCTACAGAAACAATCTTTACTGGGATGCCCACTTCTTCTTCAATAAACTCAATGTAAGCCTTGGCTTGCTTAGGCAGGTCATCATACGATTCACAGTTTGTTATATCTTCCTGCCAACCTGCCAACTCATGATAGATTGGTGTACAATCTGCTAACTTAGTTAAGTCTGCAGGGAAGTGCTTTAGTACCTCACCCTTGTAGTTGTAACCCGTACAAATCTTAAGAGTTTCAAAACCAGTTAACACATCTAAAAGCATCAAAGACATACAGGTCATACCATTAATTCTTGCTGCATAATTCACAATAACAAGATCTAACCAACCACATCGTCTAGGACGTCCTGTCGTTGTTCCAAACTCATGGCCTTGAACACGGATCTTATCTCCAGTCTCATCAAACAACTCAGTTACAAAGGGGCCCTTGCCCACTCGGGTTGTGTAAGCCTTAGTAATGCCTAAGACTTCTTCGATGCAATTTGGTCCAATACCAGAACCGATAGCAAAACCACCTGAAATAGGGTGTGAAGAAGTTACATATGGATAAGTACCAAAATCAATATCTAGAAGTGTTCCTTGAGCACCCTCAAGCAATACCTTTTTATTGGCCTTAACAGCATCATATACCATAACCGATGTATCTGCTACAAACTTCTTGATTTGCTCACCATAAGCCGTGTAAGTTTTGATAATTCCTTCTGCATCAAGGGCTTGACCACCATAGATTGCAGTAATAATCTTATTTTTTTGCTCTATTTGAGCTGTTAATTTACTTCTTAATAGGTCAGGGTTTACTAGGTCGCACACACGAATACCAGATCTCTCAACCTTATCCATATATGTTGGTCCAATTCCCTTAACGGTTGTACCAATTTTCTCCTTGCCTCTAGCTTCTTCTGCTAGACGGTCAATTTCCTTGTGATACGGGAAAACAACATGAGCACGCTCACTAATTTTAATTGTTGACGTATCAATACCCTTGTCTTCCAAACCTTGAATTTCTTTTAAAAATCCTTCAGGATCTAAAACAACACCATTACCAATAACATTTAAGGCATCCTTGTTTAAAATACCTGATGGAATCAAATGCAATGCATATTTTTGGTCACCTACAACCACTGTATGTCCAGCATTGTTGCCACCTTGACCACGTACAACGACATCTGCTTCAGATGCTAAGTAGTCAATAACCTTACCCTTACCTTCATCTCCCCATTGGGAACCTACGATTACTACAGTTGACATAATACACCTCACTTAATATTAATGGTTCATTAAAACCCATAGCTATCATACCAAAGTGATATCTATAAGTCAATGAAGACAGGGGTCATTTTCCGAATGTTTTTGTTATATATAAATAAACGTTCGACTTTACTCGAACGTTAAAAATAGATTTCCCTTGAATTATTTACTTTTTTTGGCTTCATACTGGCGTCTACTGATTGACATATGGTAATAATAAGTGTGAAGTACCCCATCAAAGTCGTCAAAATCCTCACTTGTTGTCATCAGTATTTTATTGATTTGCTGAAACTCAAAAGCTTCTAGTCTCTTGTCTTGAATTTCAAATCCACATTTCAAGTAGGTATGAAGAGCTCTTTGATTAAAGGTTGCTACCCTGAGTGTCAGGGTTTGCATCTTCATAACATCAAAGTACTCTTCGAACATGGCATAAATGCCAGCTGTACCATAGCCTTTATCTAGAATGTTGGGATCGAATACAATCCCCATCTCTGCCTGACGACTGAACCACTGAATATTTTTAATGGTAATAAACCCCACCATATTCCGGTCCTCATCCTCCACCTTGTAAATTCTTCTTTGAAATATTTGCCGTTTAGACTTAAACCAAAAATCAAAACCGGCTTCTGTTGTGACATCAAAGTTATAATGATAAAATCGGGGATCCTTATGTTTTCCCCAAAACATCATACGTGGGACATCCCTGCGGCTTAGTTTCGATAAGTAGACCATTACTGATGGTCTCTTTCTAGGTTAACGAACTTAACCAAGTCTCCCAACCAAGCCAGTTCAACTGTACCCGTCTCACCATTTCTTTGCTTGGCTATGATGATTTCACCAATTCCCTTTTTCTCTGAGTCGTTAAAGTAATACTCATCTCTATATAAGAACATAACAATATCCGCATCCTGCTCGATGGCACCTGATTCTCTTAAATCGGATAAGATGGGTCTATGATCAGCTCTTAATTCCGGAGCTCTAGATAACTGTGACAAGGCGATTACAGGACAATCCATCTCTCTAGCCAGCCCCTTCAATCCTCTTGAGATTTCAGAAATCTCTTGTTGTCTATTATCAGACTTACCACCACCGGACATTAATTGAAGGTAGTCAATCATAATAAGGTCAAGACCTTGTTCCATTTTTAGACGACGACACTTGGCCCTCATTTCCATAACTGTAATACCAGGTGTATCATCAATATAAACCTTTGCCTGACTCAAGGGGGCACTTGCACTTGCTAACTTAGCCCAGTCCTCAGGAGCTAGGTCACCATTTCTAATTTTACCCAAACCTACACCCGCCTGGGTTGCCAGCATTCTTTGTACCAATTGGGCTTTAGCCATCTCCAGACTGAAAACAGCAACACTGGCCCCGTCGTTTTGAGTCGCCACATTCTGACATAGGTTTAAACTAAAAGCTGTTTTACCCATAGAAGGACGGGCGGCAACGAGAATTAAATCCGAACGTTGTAAACCTGATGTTTTAGAGTCTAAATCCCTAAATCCTGTAGACAAGCCTGTGATAGAACCTGTAGAAGCGTAAGCCTTCTCTATCTCTTCATAGGTTTCAATTAAAATCTCCTTTATAGAAGAAAAACCATCCCTGTTCTTTTTTTGTGATATATCAAATATTGATTTTTCAGCTAATTCTAAGACACTTTCCGCTGTTTCTGTAGAATAACCCATATCAAGGATTTCAGCTGAGGCATTAATTAATCGTCTTAACATAGACTTTTCTTCAATGATCTTGGCATAATACTTGGCATTGGTCGTGATAATACCTTCAGTTGTCAGATCATTTAAGTACTCTATGCCACCGACAGCTTCTAGAGTATCTTCAGAAGTTAAGGCATCCCCTAGGGTAACCATATCTACAGGTTCATTCTTCTCATATAAGTTCATGATGGCATCAAAAATGATTTGATGCCCCTGTCTATAGAAGTCCTCCCCCTTAATAATCTCTACAATATCTAATATAGCTTCTTTATCTAAAATCATTGCCCCTAGTACAGACTGCTCTGCCCTCATATCATGGGGAGGTGTTTTCATTAACTCCATAAGATCTCCTTTCAAATACCCTTTCATTATACAGTAAAAAACCCTAACTTTGAACCTCTCATAACTGAAGTTGAAAGAATCTTAATCAACGGCTGGACCAAGTCTCCCCTTTCTCTTAATATCCATAATAACAGCGAAATCAAAAGAGACCACCCTTGACATAAGTCAGGAGTGGTCTTTCTTAAATAAATATTTAGGGTCTTAGCTTGAGCCTTAGGAAGCCTCTGATTCCCTTAAACCTAAAGACCTCACGACTGAACCTTCTGTAAAGCCCCATCATAATTTCTAGGTCTTCATAGGTACTTTCATTTTCGCTATAAAGATTTCGATCAATGACTAACCTTTCATCCTGGCTCAAGGTCATATTCAAGCCTTGATCCATGAAGTATTCAATAGAAGTTCTCGGCCAATCACTATTGTCTTCATACCTGTATTTTCGAGACAACCTATGCATCCTTGAAATAAGCCTATAGACCCTCTTAGAACTTGTCTGCTGCTTCTTTAGATATAGGAGACAAGCAAGGAGTACAATAAAGACGGTACTTGGCAGTATCCAATAGAGATGGTTGAAAGTTTCCTCAACATAAACGTTACTGTAATCATTTTCTATATACGTATCATCAGGTTGATTGATATGATCTGGGAAAGTTGGATTTTCATCTTCTTCACTTGTTTCATCAACAAGGTCAAAGTCATCTAGGAAATCTGTATCATCAGACCCACTATTTTCAAACTCAATCTCAACAACTAAAGATCCTAGGGGTTCATAATAAGCCGGTGTTGCCTCAAGTGTCACCCAGCCCTTGCCCTCTATATAAGCCTCAACCCAAGCATGAGCTCGATCACCGCTGATATTATACAAACCGTCCTCATCCATTTTGTAGTCAGAAAGAAAACCTTCCACATACCGGGTGGGAATACCAATGGTTCTTCCCATGACTGCTAGGGACGTGGCAAAGTAAGTACAATAACCAACTTGACCATCCGTCAAAAAGGCTTCCACAAAATCCTCATCAGGGTCATGGTCCTCTGGTTCTAATTCATACCTATAATTAAGTCTAAGATAATTGACCAGGTGTTGCATCTTCTCGTGGTCTGTCTCCCCCTTGTCGGAAACCTGCTTTGCAATAATTCTAGTATTATCCAGTCCTGTATCAGGTAGGTTTAAGTAGGCCTGCCTCTCTTCTTCTGAGAGAAGGTCTACATGATCTTCTGTATAATAAACAGTATAGGGTTGATAGTCTCCTTCATAGCTTTTAGCCACTAGGACAATACCTGCCTGATTCTCATACAGATAATCATCTTCTATTGAAGATGTTACAAATTTTAAGGGTGAGAAAATTGTCTTTGTTATGATCTGGTTGGGATAGATGGTAACCTCTTCTAAATTATTGAGTAGGTCTTGGTCATCCAAAAGGTCCATTTTAGTCCGCTGATGGCTTGAAGCCAGGGTGGATAACCACTGCTTACCATCATAAATATTCTTTACTGTGCCTCTTAAATAGACACCACCAACATCACTTTTAACTTTCATTAGGTCATCAAAATTCTGCTCTAATATAGCCCCACCTAAAACATTGCCATTGGGTGCATAAACGCTGGCTGCTAAAGAGAACACTTCTCTCTCTCCATATTCTGAGTTAGACTTTGATCCCTTGTTTGGCGTTGATTCAAACTCAGTCCGTATACCAGAGACACTAGGCACTAGGTCGTCAATGGTTGCATTTACCCTTACAATTGGTAAGACCCGAACAAAGTAGCCCCCTAGACTTAAGGCTATAACAAGAACAGCCATATTGGTCATTAGGGCCCTACTATAATACTTGTTCTCCTCTAAGGGTAGGCCCTCGTATACCAAGTATTGACGGTAGGTAAAAACGGCAATTAAGTAGATAGCGAAGTTAAACTCTAATTCTGATGCATAGAAAAACCATCCCAGGGCAAAGTAAAGTCCTGGTATCAGTAAATACAGCCAAGATCTTTGCTTAGATACAAAGTCAGAAACAATAAATCCAACTACCAGGGTAATACTCAACCAGAAAAACATGTAAAACTCATTGGTTAAGAGATTCTTGTCTAAACGTATACTTCTGATAATGGCATCTATCATATCACTATAAAAGTGACCATATTCAGTTTTAGCGAGCCATATTTCGATTCGTGAAATGAGTGGGCTGACATGTCTTATGGTCGTTGCCGTTACATAAGGTAACTTGTGCATAAGGGCTACCATTAAAACACCCTGACCTCCAAGAAAGACAAGTAAGAGTAGCTTCCGTATGGGTTTCAATATATACAATGCAAAAGATACAAAAGCTGCCATGAGAGCAATTGCAACGAAACCTCTCATGAAAGGAATATGGTGCAAGATTGTATGACTAAAGGTCAGAGTCAATAAAAAGGATACTAGATAGACAGAAATATTCTCTATATATTTGTCTAAATAGCGGTCGATTAGCATTCTCATTTATAGGTCTCCAATTCTTCAACAAAAGAACCCTCAGGTGTTACCTCATACAAGTCAATACCTAGAGCTTCTACATAGTCACGTTTTTCTTGGTCCAGCTTTTCCTTATTCACAATTATTAAACTGAACTTAAAGTTCCTTGCCTTTAGTCCGTCCAAGGTATCCATTAACTGATCAGAGTAAACAGGTGTTACCAAGGTTATAAAGGCATTAACCTCCATTTTCTTGGTCTCTTCACGAATGACCTGGCCGAAGGGCATCTTCCCCCTACCTCTGAAACCAACCAGAGACCTCAGGACATTCTCAAAACTAGACAAGTCTCTGTTCTCAATTCGTGACATCCCCTCTGACTCAAATATGATCTGACTTTCCACATTATGTTTCAGTATATACTTAGCAATTGCAACTGTTACTTCCACTAGACAATCTTCTATTTCATTCATGGGATCATGGCCATAATTCTCCCTAAAGCTATCCATGATCAAGTAAGACTTTGCACTAGAAGTCGCTTCATACTCTTTGACAAACACTTCGTTCTTCTTTGACGAAAGTTTCCAGTGAATCCTCTTATGACTGTCTCCAGCAATATAGGGTCTCACCTTTCTTATATTCGAATAGTCTTCTTGTCCCCGCTGTCTAGAGCGTTCTGTCCCTTGTAAACCCTTTACAGGAACATGAAAATACGCCAGTTCATGCACCTGGGGATACACAATAAAATCTGCTCCCTTTACACGCACAAAAGACTTGCTAAACAACCTAAGAGGATCTTGAATAGTAGATTCAATACGAATGTTTGTAAAAACCCCCCGCTTGTTCATGGGGAAATAAATAGTCTTATTGATGTTGATACTTGGAATAAAAGACAACTCTAAATCAGGAAAGGGAAAGTTGTTTTCTTCATTAAATAAGGTACATTTTAAGCGACCATGAGAAATGGAAAACAAGCTAGAATTCTTAAAATGAAATTCTGCTTCTACGTCATCCCCCCTGATTACGCTTTTCTGCTCTATGTGGATGTCATGGGACATCTTCTTTTCATTGTATTGAAGTAAAAGAAAAGATAGCAGAGTAATTAGGATTAAACTGAAAAATACATAGTAAAAAAACTCACTTCCCGTAAAACTGATCACGATTAAGTTGAGGCTTATAAATACCAACATATTCCTCAGTGGACTCGACTTAATATATCCCATAGGTCCTCCCTAGACTTCTTTTAACTTTGGAGGTTGAACCATTTTTAGAATATCTAAGATTTTACCTTCTGAGGTCTTGCCCTTATACCTTTCCTCTGGTTTTAAGATAAGACGGTGACTTAGGATATCCACTGACAATTTCTTTATATCCTCAGGAACAACAAAGTCTCTGCCCTCTATAAAGGCCTTGGCCTTTACTGCCTTGTAAAGGGCAATGGCAGCTCTAGGACTACATCCAAGTAAAACATCTTCGTGTTCACGTGTCTCTCTAATGATCTTGAAAATATATTCCTCTAAAGACTTTTTCACCTTCACCTGTGACACCTTATCTCTCATCTCGAGAATATTGTCTGCAGATAAAATAGGCTCAAGGTCTTCAGCCCTTAGCTGTTTATCAATTTTCTCTAGTATTTTTAATTCATGTTCTGGGTCTGGATAACCAATTTTGATTTTCATCAGGAATCTATCCAACTGGGCCTCTGGCAGGGCAAAGGTCCCTTCATATTCAACTGGATTTTGAGTTGCAATTACCAGATAGGGCTCCTGAATTTTATAGGTATTTCCATCCATTGTAACTTGCCGTTCTTCCATCGCCTCTAAAAGGGCAGACTGGGTCTTTGGAGATGCTCTGTTTATTTCATCTGCTAAAACTATATTCTTGTAGATGGGTCCCTTCTTATATAAGAAATCAGTTGTTTGTTGGTTATAAACTGAAACCCCTAGTATATCTGACGGTAAAAGATCTGGTGTAAACTGAATTCGACTAAAACTACAGTTAATACTTTGGGCAACCGACTTAGCTAGGGTTGTTTTCCCTACACCAGGTACATCCTCAATCAGAACATGACCTTCCGATAATAATGCAATTAAAATTTTCTCTGCTACATCTCTTTTACCGATAATAACCTTATCAATATTTTCAATGAATTGCTCACTCATATAATCCCTCCATTTTATTGTGTATATTTTCAGTATATTATGAAAATTTTTCTATCGCAACGTTCAAGTCTTTATTTTTTTTTAACATTCTAGCTTATTACAAGACCTTTTCACTAGAGAAACTTATTCGTTCTTCTGTTTATTATATTTGAGTATCTGTCAAACCCTTCCAATCACACATCCTTATTTTTTTTATCAATCCATTCCGGTCTTTTATCAAATGTTAACTTCTGTTCATAATCCTTAAATAAACCTAAAAAAAAGCACTCCTAAGAGTGCTACTTTTATTCGTTCTCAACAACAACCTTCAGAGAGGCTGCTACTTTAGGATAGACCTTGATCTTAATCGTTTCACAACCAATTAATTTAATGGGGCCATCCATCACCATTTTCTTTTTATCAATTTCAACACCATGATCTTTCTTTAACTTAGCTGCAATATCTTTTGATGTAATTGATCCAAATAATCTACCACCATCACCAGATTGTGCCTTAAAAGTCACTGTGAGGCCATTGATTTTCTCAGCTAACGCATTAGCAGCTGCAAGTGCCTCAGCATTCTTCTTGTCCTCAGACTTCTTTTGATGTGTCAATGCAGACATGTTACCATCTGTAGCTGGCTTTGCTAATTTTCTTGGAAAAAGGAAGTTTCTTGCGTGGCCATCACTGGCTTCGATAACATCCCCCTTCTTACCTGTTCCCTTAATATCTTTCAGTAGAATTACTTTCATACCTTAACCTCCTTGTTGTAATAATCTTCAATAGCCCCCTCCAATTGGTTGATGGCATATTGCAATGTAACGTTTTCAAGTTGTGCTCCGGCTACTTCTAAGTGACCTCCGCCCCCTAGAGCCTCTAGTATCAACTGTACATTGATATCGCCTAGAGAACGACCTGAAATGAAGATATGATCTTCATCTTTTTGACCAATAACAAAGGCTGCTGTGATCCCTCTTATGTTAAGAAGTTCATCAGCTCCTTGTGCTGCTACCAATTGAGGATTGAGGGTCCCCATTGGACAAATAGCTATGGCAATATTTTCATTAAACATTTTTGCTGTACTAACCAAATTAGATTTAGCAATGAATGTTTCAATATCATCTTGGAATAGCTGCTTAACTGTTGTTGTATCTGCCCCCAACCGTCTTAAGAAGGAAGCTGCCTCAAAGGTTCTAACTCCAGTCTTGAAGGAGAAGTTCTTAGTATCAACTGCAATCCCTGCCAACATGGCTTCCGCCTCAATTTTTTCTATATTGTGTTTACCATCAATGTACTGGAGAATTTCAGCAACCAGTTCACAAGTCGAGGATGCATAGGGTTCCGTATACCTTAGAATGGTATTCTCTATCTGTTCTGTACCGACACGGTGATGGTCAATCATCACAACGCGGTCCGTCTCATCCAACAAGTCAGGGCACTCTGTAAAGCTCGGCCGATGGGTATCAACCACGACTAAAAGATCTTTTTCACTGATCATTTCCTTGGCTTCTTCATCTGAAATAAACTTATAATAGGGGAGGTCGACAAAGGTATCATACACGTTGAAAATTGCATCATTAACCTGGTTTAGAACAATATAAACGTCCTTTCCTCGATTAACAACTGCTCTATACATACCAATAGCAGCACCAAAGCAGTCCATGTCCGGATTTTTATGCCCCATAATGAAAACTTGAGGTGAGTCATCAATCAGAGGTCTTAATCCATGAGCAATAACCCTGGCCTTTACTCTGTTCCTCTTTTCCACAGCCTTTGACTTACCACCATAGAATTTAAACTCTCCCTTGACTCTAACAACAGCCTGGTCTCCACCACGAGATAAAGCCAATTCCAAGGCTGAAAAGGCGTATTCTTCAAGTTTTGTTAAGTTCCTCCCTAAAGCCCCGACTCCAATACTGAGGGTTACAGGTGCCTTGTTACCCAGGTCTATCTCCTTGATATCATCTAGTATACCAAAGCGCTTGGCTTCAAGGTTCTCTAAAAACTTATGTTCAAAAACAACAATATAGGTATCCTTTTGATACTTCTTAAGAACTGCGTTCATTCTAGAGGCCCACAAACTCATCTTACGATCAATCTCTGCGAGTACAAACATTCGCTTTTCTTCTTTAGTATCTTTAAGGACGTCTTCATAGTTATCTACTCTGACAATAGAAACAATCGATCGCTCGTCATTGTAGAGTTCTTTAAGTTTATTATAGTCTGTTATTTCAATCCAATATAACATGACAATATAACGGTCTTCTTTTTCATCCTTATTAACATTTACTACATTATGAGATATACGATAATACTTTTCTCCTAACTTGACATCGATGTACTCATGCTCGCTTTCTGTAATTTTTTCTATATTTAAAGCGGAAACAAGCTCATTGATGTTCTTTCCAAGGAGTCTAGTATCTGGGAAGAGGTCAATAAAGTTAGAGTTATACCAGGTCACCTTGCCATCTAGGTCCAAAAGTGTTAGAGGAAAGGGAAGGTTTAGAATGGCATAACGTGCAGCTGAATCAATATCTGCTGATAATGTCTCTATATACTTTTCCCATTTTTTTGACCGGTCATGGTTGGATATCCAATTGTAATAGAGCAAGAACAAAAGGATAATGCCAGCAAAAATACCTAGATACCATGAATACATTGTAATGATTAATGCAAATATTAACAAAATAGTTATGTATATGCCGGTATTGGGTGTCAAAAGCTTTGATGCCCTTTTAGTGGTCTTCAAGTTGGACCTCCTTATTGAATAGACTTCTTTCTCTTTCTAAAGTCTAGGTGCATATCTAAAAATCCTACAACGCCTAGAGCCATTTTTGCCATAAAACCAATAGAGCCTAAAAGACCAGAGATGATATAAGCAACAATGACAATTACTCTTAAACCTTTACCATTCATTACCCCGTGGGTCTTGTACCAAATCAAGGATAAACCATTTATTTGAAGCAAAGATAAGAGTAAAATCATAGCATTGGTTGAATATAAATCGCTATTGGCCTTGTCAATGAAGGCTCCAGCAGCAACTACTAAAATGACGATAAATATGATATTTCTCAAGTCTTGATTAATCCTGAAGTCCTTGAAAGAACCTACACGCATTTCTATACCTGTACGTTTGAAGATTAACTTGGCAAAAACCATGGCCAAGCAACTGGATGCTAAACTAAAGATAAACAAGAAGGAAGGCATCATCAATTTAATGGCTGTCTTTTGGTCCTGGATTAGGACAGACAAGTCCATTTTTTCCTCATCTGATAAGATACTACTTTCAGCGTAAAAATCATGAACCTCATCTAAGGTTGTGTCTGTTAAGGTCTTAAAATTGTCAATTAAATCGATATCAAGGGTTACTTGAATGGTCAAGATCAATAAAATCATACCAAACATAACCCCTAATCCACCTAGAAAGATACCATGACTCATGGGTTTTTTTCTCTTGATACAGTAGGACATAATAAAGCTCAAAGGGCCGACTAAAAACAAAAGACTGATGCTATACATAGGGTCCCACAGAGCCAGTATGGCCAAACATGCCACAAGGGCTAAGGCCTGGTTTTTCATGCCATGTAAAATACCAACTACAGCTAGGGGAATGGCCACTAAAAAATATAGGGGCATGGGTATATAATATAATATTACAGCAATGAACAAGGCCATGGCGGCCATAATCGCTGATGTGGTTAATTCCTTAGTATTATTCATAGGGTCTCCTCTTCCAAAGTTCATTATACCTTATTCTGCAGGCTTTTGCCACTATGGACTTATTCTATCGAATATCCAGGGGCCTGGCTAGGGATTTTATGGATTTTGAATATTTCAGTTCAAAGACACAAAGACACCCTGATAGGTCCAGGGTGTCTCGATTTATTCCATACTACTATTTAGTGAAATTGATAAAGGATTGAATAACTCTCCTAACCTCGTCTTGAGTGACAAGGCCATCCTCTGTGTCCTTAAAGATGCAGGCCTCTGCATTATTTTCCAGTATAGCTAGTCCGACCTTGTTGACTGAAGACCTTACAGCTGCAACTTGTACCAAAACCTCATCACATTCTTTTCCTTCTTCAATCATCTTCTCAATACCAGCAATATGACCCTTAATGGTCCTTAATCGATTAATTATTTTCTTTCTTTCCTCTGTCATCTCGACCTCCTACGTTATTTGACTTTAACATATTTTTATTGAAGATGATAGCATCAATTTAAGTTTTCAATAACTTCAACTAAGTCCCCTCCATACCTAAAGTCCTCAATAAGACCCTGAGAGTCTAAGACTAGAATAGCTGGAACACCAATGATTCCATAATACTTGGCTAGGTCTCCCCCTACATCAAAGTAGGCATAAGCCTCTAGTCTATTATCTTCTATAATGGATTTTGCAAGCTTCATGTCATCTTGCTGGGACATATTGACGATTAGTAAATTGATCTCACTTAAGTCTATTTGTCCCATAACTTGGGACAGGTGGCTTAGTTCCCTAAGACAGGTCGCTCAGGTTGTAGACCAAGCCACAATGAGGGTATTTTTTCCTTGAAAATCACTAATCCTTACCGTCTGACCCTCATAAGCCTCCATTTGAGCATCATAGCCCTTGTCCCCCACCTTATTGGATAAGTTGGATGAGCAGGCTACTAGGGCTAGACCTATAACCACAAGCAAGATTTTTTTTAACATAGGCTCTCCTAAATGAACAAGTTAATATCTGATTCTTCTCCTTCAGCTAAGTAAGTGGCAACACCACCAAACTTAACTCCTTTTAAAAGTTCATCCTCGTGAATACCCAGTAAGTCCATGGTCATATTACATGCGATGATCTCCACACCAGCATCCATAGCGCTTTGAATCAAGGATTCTAAAGAATCTACGTTATGGTGTTTCATGAGTCCACGAATCATTTTTCCACCTGCGCCTGCCATATTCATCTGCGACAACTTTAGTTTCTTACTACCCCTCGGTAGCATCATACCAAACATTTTTGATATAAAATTCTTCTTAACCTTAACTCGGTTGGGTTTCTTAATGATGTTGAGGCCCCAGAAGGTAAAGAACATGGTCACCTTTCTTCCCATAGCAGCTGCACCATTAGCAATGATAAAAGAGGCAATTGCTCGGTCTAGGTCATCACTGAAGACAACCATGGACTTGTTATTTCTTACGACTGCTTCCTTAGAAGCACGTGGCCCTCCCTTTTGAATTTCTGCATAAAAGGCTTTACCGTCAAATCCCTGGTCCAAGAGAATATTACCAGTACTTTTAGCCCACTTGCCAATATCCGAATTAAAGCCTGGATCTGTCGCGGTAACACTTAAGACATCACCAATTTTCATTTGCTCCATGTTTTCATAGACCTTCTTAATGGGACCAGGACATGAAAGACCACAGGCATTTAACTTAAGGGTTTCTCCCCTCTCCAAGGGTCCCTCCTCCACTTCTTCTGGTAGACACACATCCTCACAACAAGTCTTGCCCGTGCAGCTGCTTCCATTAACATGGTCACACATCACACAGTTGTAGGTTGAATAGCCACCACTTAAGTTCCAAACTTGATCAAAACCATTTTCCTTTAGAATTCTCAGGCCAATATAACCCCTAACTCCTACTGCACAGTATACAATGATTTTCTTCTTTGGATCTAGTTCCTTGAGTCTCTCTCTCAAGTCATCCACTTCTATGTGAATTGATCCCTTAATGTGTCCTAGGTCCACTTCCTCTTTAGTTCTCACATCCAAGAGGATGGCTCCATCATTCATCATGGTTTCTACTTCATGCCACTGGATGGTTGGCGAAAAACCTGACAAGAGGTTCTCAGCAGCAAATCCAACCATGTTTTCTGCTGATTTTGCTGATGCAAAAGGCGGTGCATATGCAAGTTCTAAATCCTTCAAATCATAGATACTACCACCAAATCTAATGGTTGTAGCCAGAACATCAATTCTTTTGTCAACCCCCTTGTAACCAATGATTTGTGCTCCCAGTAACTTACCTGCCATATCGAAAAGTGTTTTGATAGATAGGGGGAAGGCTCCAGGATAATAACCCGCATTTGACTTTGGGTGAATAATTAGAGTTTCATAGTCTTTATGAAGGGTTTTACCTAAGCGTTTTAGGTCTTTTTCATTCAAACCTGTATTGGCCACAGTAATATCAAACACCTTGGCTATAGATGTTCCCTGTGAACCCTTATAAGCTGTTTTCTTACCAGCAATATTATCTGCGACTATACGACCTTGTCTATTTGCAGGGCCGGCTAAGGGAATCATCGTTTGTTCTTCCGTAATATAATGTTTCACCTCAACTGCATCTCCAAGGGCGTAGATACTTGAATCACTTGTGACCATGTACTCGTCGACAATAATTCCCCCCCTTGAGTTCAAAGCCAGTCCCGCTTCTTTTGCTAAGCCACTTTGGGCCTTAACCCCAATCGAAAGGATAACCAGGTCAACATTTAACTGATTACCACTTTTTAATACCACTTGGGTCTGCTTGTTATGACTTTCAAAATGATCAACCCCATCTGATAAAATCAAGTTAACATTTTTATCTCTCATGTGGGCATGAATACTTTGAGCCATGTCAAAGTCTACAGGTGTCATGACTTGATCCGCCATTTCGACAAGACTGACATTTAGTTGAAGGTCATGGAGGTTTTCAGCCATTTCTATCCCTATAAAACCACCGCCAATGACAGCTGCACTCTTCACATGATTATTTTTTATATAGTCAATGATTTTATCCATATCCTCCATATTCCAGAGGGTAAAAATTTGCTCACTCTCAATCCCTTTAATAGGTGGTTTCAGAGGTGTAGATCCTGGTGATAAAACTAGGGTATCATACGTTTCCTCATAAGTATCACCCGTTTCTAAATTCTTTATAGTAACATACTTATCTTCTTTATTAATAGATAAAACTTCATTCTTTACTCGAACATCTACTCTAAACCGAGCATTAAAAGCTTCAGGAGTTTGCAATAATAACTGATCCCTATCTTCTATGCTACCACCAATATGGTAGGGTAGACCACAGTTAGCAAAAGAAATATAGGGTCCCTTTTCCAGCATAATTATTTGTGCATTTTCATCATTTCTTCTCAAACGGGCTGCTGTGCTGGCTCCTCCAGCTACACCACCAATAATCACAATTTTTTTAGTCATAAGTCCTTTTCCTCCCAATCCCCCGGGTAGGGGGTCTTTTTTAATTATATTACTACCATATTGTTATTCTGTCAAATAGTTAACGATATTTTTTTCACTAATATTTTTTTTTACAAAAAAAAAGACATCAACAGATGTCTAACAAGTGGAAGTATACTGAGTTGATACGACAAAACTCTTTCTAAATATATTGGCTACATAATCCACTTTGAACCTATGGAATTGCTCAATTAGGTCCTGGTGCACATAGAATCTTACACCCTCTACTTCTTCAACATAATCCTCATTTACTTGCTCATCCTGAACCAGTGAAAAGATTGGACCACCTCATCCAAACCCATTAATCATAAGTCTAAATCCACGATCTAGAGAACGATATTGGTTCTTAATTGCTTGAATTGCCTTAGGTGTTACTTGAATACTCATACAACCTCCTCCCCCTCCCTATGGGGTATAACTCATTTTATCCAAATTATCCATTGATGTCAAGTCCCTATTACTCACAGACTATACACAGGGGGTGTGGATAAATAATCCATGCTTGCACATAGCATTTTCAATGAATCTAGGCTATAATATATTCACAGGAAAACTTTTATCCACAGAGGAGTTGTATATGGCATGGAAAAGCAGGGGGGTACGGGGGAGTGCCCTGGAGGAAATCATTGACTTGACCAATGATTTTTACTTAAAAAAAGGATTGGCTAGAGTAGATAAGGTCCCAACCCCTATAAAGATCATAGACCAGGGGAAGGATGGTATGATTGACAAGGCCTTCTATGAAAAAAAGTCGACAGTCGACTTCATAGGATTCGTACAAGGTGTGGGCATTGTCTTTGATGCCAAGGAAACGTCATTAACCAACCTCCCCTTCAAAAACATACATCCCCACCAGATTGAATATATGGAAGATGTTGTCCATCATGGAGCCATGGCTTTTATTATTGCACACTTCAGGCAATTTAATGTTTACCAATTGATTCCCTTTGAAACCCTCAAGCGATATTATATGCAAGCCCAAAATGGTGGTAGGAAGTCTATCCCCTTTAAAGACTTAGATGAACGATTAAGAATTCCCTACAAACAGTCCGGTGTCTTAAACTATCTAGCCGCCCTCAATGTATATAATCATCTTAAGGAAACAGATCAAGCCCTATAAAAAACCCGCATGGTTTTAACATGCGGGTTAACTCATTATGCTTGGTTTTGCAGGTCGTAGATAGTATTGGCTAGGACAGCAAAGTCTTCAATGGTGAGGGTTTCACCCCGTCTTACCCCATCAATACCTGATTGTTCAAATGCTTGACGTAAAAAATCCTTTGACAGGCCAAGTCCACCTGAGGACAAGCAGTTCAGGAGGGTTTTTCTTCTCTTACTGAAGGCATCCTTTACAACAGCAAAGAAAAGTTTCTTTGACTTTAAATCAACTCCAGATTTCTTAACCTTTAAGCGAATAACAGAAGAAGTAACATTCGGCTGTGGCATAAAGGCCGTTTTAGGGACCGTTGTAACAATCTCAGGCTCCGAGTAATACTGAACAGCCACTGATAGGGCACCATAGGCCTTGGTCTTTGGTGGAGCCATCATTCTGTCAGCGACTTCCTTTTGAACCATGACAACAATATCTGAAACTGGTAATTCCTCTTCTAAGAACATCATGACAATGGGTGTGGTAATATAATAGGGTAAGTTAGCTACAACCTTGGGTCTGATGGTGTCAAACTCCTCCTTAAGGAGGCCTGCCACATCGATTTTTAAGATGTCCCCAGGAACAACCTTAACATTCTCACAATCTGCTAAAGTCTCTTCTAAAACAGGCAAAAGATAACTATCAATTTCAACAGCAACTACCTTCTTAGCTTGTTCAGACATAGCCTGGGTCATAACTCCTATACCAGGTCCAATTTCTAATACACCATCTTCCTCATTGATTTGTGCACCATTTACGATATCTTCAACTACAAAAGGACTGATTAAAAAGTTTTGACCGAGTCCCTTTGAAAACTTGAAATCATATTTTTCCATAATATATTTTATTGTACTTGGTGATGTTAGTTTACCAATCATTCTGACTCCAATCTTTCTACAGCTTCTTCAAAGGCCTGTCGGCTTATTCCATACTTGTTCAACTTTCTTAAGAAGGCCTTGGTATTTCCATAACCTATCCCCAGTAGACGTCCTAGGGCATCCCTTCTTTGACTAGCTTCTGGTACCATGGCCAGTCTACAGCGTATCATATCTTGTTGGTCAAAAATATCAAGACTATGGGTCTCAGTTGCATGGGCCTTCTTAAGGCAGTCTATAATGACATCAGGGCTTGCATTCTCAACACCTACATTTTCTTTTTTGGTTGCAAGACTGCGTTGAATAAAGGCATGCTTTACCCCCGGTACCCGGGCTTCAATTCTCTTCCTTATCTGCTCACCTGCATAGTCAGGATCTGTTAAAACAATCACGCCACATCGGTCTTGAGCCATTTGAATTTGCTGGAAGGTCGTCTCCTTGATACCATAACCATGGGTAATAATTATTTCAGCCTTGACAGCTTTCTTTACCGCTGATTCATCATCTCTTCCTTCAACTACAATCACTTCTTTAATTTCTATCAATAGCCGTATCCTTTTATTAATTCATCATCTACATGATCATCTAATATATAAACTCTTACATTCCGACGACCATACCTTAAGGCCTCCCTATTACTACCTATAAAAAGGTCTACCCTATAGCCCTTAATTGCTGAACCAGTATCCTCTGCAATCGCAAATCCATAATCAGCAGTATAGTCCAAGGACTCAATGTATACCTTAGTCCCCAAGGGAATGATACGAGGGTCCACTGCAATGACACCGGGTCTAGCCTTGGTGCCTGAGAAGGTAATCCCATAAGCAGGATCTCCAGGATACTTACCACAGGACTCATAAGATAAATCATAGGCTGTTGCCTCGCAAATAATCATTTTCGAGTATCTAAAGGGAATCCCCCTACTTGTAACGAACATGTTCTCAACCCCCTTATTCTTAAGGGTGTTAATTGGTTCTTTCACAACAACTTCGTCTACAAAATGACGAGCAACCAACTGACCATTTTCATATCTCAACTTGAGCTTGACTTCCTTGATACCTGGTTGTCCCTCCTGAACCAGAACAGTTTCGTCATCTGGTAGATCAGGATCAAAGATGACTTCTGTTACAAAGGGAATCTGGTATTCCTGTATATCATACAGTTCCTGAACACGAGTAATTGTAATCTGCCCGCCAGCATCCATACTTGCCCCGATAAAGGGTTCAACCATATCAAGAGAGCCCAACTCTATGTTTTCCTTTTTTAAGATCTTCTCAACGATGCGTTCTGTTGTAAAGACCTGATAAACGTCACCTTGATCAATAACTGTTAATTGATAGGCACGACGAATATCGATAATCATTTCATTTTTTACAAGAGTATCCAAGTCAGGATGTATCTCATCATGAGGGCCAAGGGTAATTCCAGCCTGGTCCAAGACCTCCTGGACACTCTTACCATAAGTCATCATGTGGTACTCCCTTTTTTGGTCATGAATGGAAACACCCTTGATATGACTTGTCCTATAATGCAACATCCCTATAAGGGTAGCTGAGAATAAAAGTGTAACAATTAACCCAAACCAGGGTATTTTTATTTTTTTCATGATTTCTCTCTCCTCTACATTAATTATAGGGTATATTCCATTATTTTAAACACCATAAGTCCATTTACTTTATATCAAAAAACTTCTTAGCATTAGACATTGTAGCAGAAGCGACTTCCTCGTAAGAACAGCCCTTGATTTCAGCAATTTTTTTAGCAACATAAGCAACATAAGCTGACTCGTTGCGTTTGCCCCTGTAGGGTTCTGGAGTCAAATAAGGTGCATCTGTTTCAATCATTAAACGATCCAAGGGAACACTTTCTACAACTTCTATCCCCTTTCTTACATTTTTAAAGGTAATGGGACCTGCTATAGATATATATGCACCTTTTTTCACATAGGCCTTGGCCAGTTCACCAGAGCCAGAATAACAGTGCATGAGGACCCCTGTTTCAAAGGCATTGGTCTCACATAAGATATCATAGACGTCTTGGTTGGCTTCTCTATCATGAATGATGACAGGCATCTTCAAAGACTTAGCCATCAAAAGCTGTTTTTCAAACCAGTAGCGCTGTTCATCTCTTGGCGAAAAATCATAATGATAATCTAGGCCAATTTCACCAATCGCCTTGACCTTGGGTTTTCTTGCCATGGCCTTGAGCAGGGACAACATCATATCATCTAGGGTCTTTGCTTCATGAGGATGAACCCCCACAGCAGCATAAATGAAGTCATTGGCCTCGGCTAGTTCAACTGCCCGCATGGAACTTTCATAGTCAGCTCCAGGATTCATTATATATGAAATCCCGGCTTCCTTTGCTCTTTTTATCACTTGGTCTCTATCCTTGTCAAAACGTGAAGCATCCAAGTGTGCATGAGAATCAAATAACATAAAACCCTCCTAGCTTACCGTAGCTCCTGATGGCATGTCCACCTGTACCAACTTAAGGTCCTTACCTGAAGTTGCTGCTAGGATCATCCCTTCAGACTTCTCCCCTCTTAAATTAACTGGTTTTAGGTTGGCAACAAGGATTACCTTTTCTCCAACTAAGTCTTGTGGGTCATAGTGGTCTGCAATGCCTGAAACCACTTGTCTCACTTCTGGACCAACCTGAACTTGTAAGACCAGTAATCGATCTGCTTTCTTATGTTTCTCTACCGAGATGATCTCAGCAACTAAAAAGTCAATTTTTGAGAAGTCATCAAATGATATTTCTGGCTTTAGTTTTAACTTTTCCACCTTAGGTGTATACTTCTCTTCAATTTCCTGTAATTTCTTTTCTTCGTCAATGCGTACAAATAAAGGACTTCCTGTACCTACAGACTTACCTACTTGAGTACCATTAAATGAACGAATTGAATCATAATCTGTAACAGATGCTTGAATTTGATCTTGAATTTTTTCTGCAGTCTCTGGCATAAATGGCTTTAAGAGTACAGATGCGATTCTAATAGACTCTAAAAGGTTATATAAGACAGTACCTAAACGGTCTTGCTTGTCCTCTTCCTTGGCAAGAATCCAAGGACATGTTTCATCAATGTACTTGTTAGAACGTCTCAATAAAGTCCAAAGAGCTTCCAGGGCATCTGCCACCTTGTATTCTAACATCTTTTCTTCTACAGCCTGAACTGTATCAAATGCGGTTTGAATTAAGTCTTGATCCAGAGCCTTATCTTCATCTGTCAGACAAACACCTGGCTTAGCAATTACACCATCAAAGTACTTGTTCACCATAGCCACAGTCCGGTTAACAAGATTGCCTAGTATATTGGCTAGGTCTGTATTTACACGAGAAATCATCATCTCATATGTGAAGGTTCCATCTTGAGCATATGGCATTTCTCTAAGAGTGTAGTATCTTGTCGCATCTACTCCAAACAAGTCAACTAAGTCTCCAGCATAGATCACATTCCCCTTAGACTTAGACATCTTATTTTTACCAGTAAGTAACCAAGGGTGACCCAACACCTTCTTAGGTAGCGGCACATCTAGGGCCATTAGGATTATTGGCCAATAGATTGTATGGAAACGGACAATATCTTTGCCAATTACGTGGACATCAGCTGGCCAATACTTCTTATACAAGTCCCCATGGTTTCCGTCCGGATCATAACCCAGGGCAGAAATATAGTTTGATAAGGCATCAATCCAAACATAAACAACATGTCCCTTGTCAAACTCAACTGGAATTCCCCAGTCAAAAGATGTTCTTGATACACATAAGTCCTGTAGCCCCGGCTTAATAAAGTTATTGATCATTTCATTTTTTCTTGATTCTGGTGAAATAAACTCTGGATGACTGTTGTAATGGTCCACCAGACGGTCAGCGTAGTTGGATAGCTTTAAGAAGTAGGCTTCCTCTTTTGCCTGCTCTACAGGGCCACCACAGTCAGGACACTTGCCATCATTTAATTGAGTATCTGTCCAGAAGGATTCACATGGCTTACAGTAGGCCCCTTCATAGGCTCCCTTGTATATATCCCCTTGATCATAAAGCTTTTTAAAAATTTTTTGTACAACCTGCTTGTGGTTGGGGTCGGTTGTACGGATGAATTGATCATAGTCAATGTTCATCATATCCCATATCTTACGGATTTCACCGGCAATATAGTCCACATGTTCCTGTGGTGTTTTATTATCTTCCTGGGCCTGGTCTTGGATTTTTTGACCGTGCTCATCTGTTCCCGTTAAAAAGTAAACGTCATGACCTTGAATTCTTTTATAGCGTGCAATAGCATCTGTCAAGATAGCTTCGTATACATTCCCAATATGGGGAATTCGTGATGTATACGCAATTGCGGTTGTAATGTAAAACTTGCTCATAATTAACCTCCATATACTATAGTGAACACCTCTGTGTTATTAGATTAAACAAAAAAAGAGCCCATCCTCAAAGGGACGAAGCGCTCGTGTTACCACCCTAATTCACAGTTAACTTACTCTGGATCCGTTAACTGCCTCATTGTGAAATCTCACGATTTTTTAACGGTTATCAACCGGGTAAGCTTAACATTTCACTTACCTGCTCCTGGGCCATTCTCAACTTTCAACTCCACCAATTTCCACCAACCATTGGCTCTCTCTGCGAGTTTCCTGTATCTCTTCCATTCATCGCATACTAATTTGCTTGATTGTAACACATGTTATTAAAAAAAGCAAACCCTGACTTACTTGTCCAGTTTCTCTAGCATATGTTGGAGGGCCTTCTTATCCTTATCCTCGGAAATTCTGATGGTCGAGACAAACTCAATCATACGAGAATCACTCTTCTCATCCGCTTGAGCTAAAACTTGGTCGATTAAATCTAACATATGGGTCACATCTAAAGCGGCTGCCTCAAGAGCTGAAGCCAGACAGTCTATTTCAATGGTTTTACTGTCAAAAGCCTTGTCAATGAACTCAATCACACTGGTCACCCTATCTTGGTTGACTTGCCAGTTTTCATGATCTGCTGCTTCTAAGAGGGACATGTACCGATTGATTTTATCTTCATAATACTTGTTTAAGGTCAATGTCAAAGACATTAACTTAGGATTCCTACTTTCATTCAAGCGGGCAATATTATTAAATCGCTTTAATTGCCTGGTATAGATTGCCTGCATTCTATTGATTATGTCGTAGATAGAATAAGCCATAATTCCTTTTATACCCTCTCTTTATCATTATTTTTATGGTTCTTACCCCATTCATAACCTTCATACACAAGAACTTCATCTGCCTGTTCATAAGTATGGTTTTATACAGACTTATCAACATAGTTTTGTCCTTATCAACACCCTCTTATCGTCAGTTTACATTTACATAAGAAGGCAGACTCCTGAAGACTATTATGAGTTAACTACTTTTTGGAAATGGAACGCTCATCTTAATAGGTTATGGGTTTATCTTAGTTTTTGGGGTATGATATAAGTAAGTCAACCTATCAAGGAGATATCTTATGAAAAAAGCAAGAATCCGAAAAGAATATATCCATTTATATAAAATAATTGCTCTTGTCCTAGCCTTATGGCTACTTGTCATGGCCCTCCTTTGGAATGGCTTTGATCGCGGAAAAGAAATATACCTTAATTCTGAGCAAAATGCCCTGGAATCCAAGGTACAGGCAACCCTAAAAACCTATGAGGTCTTCTCCAACTATATTTATGAGGATAAAATAAATCGAGAAGAAGTTTTAGCCCTCATGTACCAGGCAAATCATACCCAGGGCCAGGCACAAGACCTAGTAAGGTCGGACCTATTTGACTTATTATCACCTAGTTATGACACCATATTGGCCTATAATTTCAGACAGCTCCATTTTCACCTGCCAGACTCTAGCAGCTTTCTCAGAATGCATCGGCCAGACAAGTATGGTGACTCCCTACTCGGCATTCGAGAAACAGTTCGCCTGGCCAATGATGAAAGACGGTATATTTTTGGGTTTGAAGAAGGTAGAATATATAATGGCTACCGTTTTGTTTATCCCCTGAGTTACAGGGAAGAAGCCATCGGAAGTGTGGAGGTTTCTCTCTCCATGTCAACTCTTATAGAGATCCTCAACCAACAATACCCTGATATAGACACTTATTTCATCTTAGATGGAGCAATTATTAAATCAAAGGTTTTTGATGACGAACTCGACAACTATATGGCCTCTGACTGTTTTGAGGGTTACTTTTTCGACAAGGAGGTATATGGTACATCAACTAGCGGTAATCAACTTCTGAGCTTAGAGGACACTCAAAATGTCTTCAAACAAATAAAGAATGATTTCTCATCTAACCATAAGGAGTCGAAGGATTTTACTCTTTTAACAACTCTGCATGCTGATGATTATCTGGTACAATTCTTCCCAATCACCAATATAAGTGGGGAGGCTGTTGGTTACTTCATAGCCCTTGAGAAGAATTATGCCATGCGATCAGAAAAAAATGGTTTCATCACCCAGTGTTTCCTTGTGACCCTACTCATGATTTTCTTCATAGGTGCTTCCCTTGTCTTCACCCGTTACCAAATCAAGGTAACCGAGTTATCAGTCAGAGACAATTTAACAGGACTTTATAACCGTCATAAATTTAATGAAGTCGCCCTGAATGAACTTAACCGCTCCAAACGATATGGCAGTATCTTTTGCCTATTAATGGTTGACATCGACTTCTTTAAGCGGGTTAATGATACTTACGGTCACTTAAAAGGGGACCTTGTTTTAAAGGAACTGGCCCAACTCATGTTGACGAAGTTAAGAGTAACGGACCTTGTATCCCGTTGGGGAGGTGAGGAGTTTATTTGCTGCTTACCAAACATGAGCAAGGACCAGGCAGAGGTTGTAGCAGAAAAGCTTAGACGTGCAGTAGAAGATTATGACTTCCCACATGTTGGTCATATTACCATCAGTATCGGTGTAACCCTTGTTGACCAGGAAGACCATAGTTTAGATGCCCCTATTGCTAGAGCCGACGAAGCCCTATATAAATCAAAAAATAATGGTCGAAACCAATATACTATTTTATAATCAAAACACCTAATCGGATAAAGATTAGGTGTTTTATCATCTAGTGTAATCTCTAGTTCCCAAAAAAAATAAAAAACACCCCAAGAAATCTCGGGGTGAGTCAATTGAAATCAAGCTGATGGGCCTCTTCAGAAATCCCTTCTATAGCTTTCTTCTACCTTCTAGTGATTTTGTTAATGTCACTTCATCTGCATATTCAAGGTCGCCACCAATGGGGATACCATGAGCAATTCTAGATACATCGATGCCAAGTGGAGACACAATCCTTGAAATATACATGGCAGTCGCCTCTCCTTCAATGGTCGTATTGGTTGCCACAATAATTTCCTTGATTTCAGGATCGTTTAAACGAGCGATTAGCTCCTTGATTCTAATATCATCGGGACCAACACCATCCATAGGAGAAATAGCACCATGAAGTACATGATAAAGACCATGATACTCCCTTGTTTTTTCTATAGCCAATAAATCCTTGGCAGACTCCACTACACAAATAGTCGTTTGATCACGCTTTTCACTGGTACAGTACAAACAGGGATCCACGTCAGTTATATTGAAGCAGACCGAGCAGAACTTGGTCTTACGTTTAGCTTCAACAATTGCATTGGCTAGGTTATATGCCTGATCTTCACGAATTGACAACACATGGAAGGCCAGCCTTTGAGCTGTCTTCCTTCCAATACCTGGTAGTTTAGAAAACTCATCTATTAACTTGGATACTGGTGCGATAAAGTCCATAACTTGTCCTAGAACAAGCCTGGCATCTTCATGCCACCTGTCATTTTACCCATAACATCTGACATTTCCTTGTCAGCTGCCTTAATAGCATCGTTCACAGCCACTAGGATTAAGTCTTGTAACATTTCGATATCATCTGGATCTACAATTTCTTCTTTTAAGTTGATTTCAAGGACTTCCTTCTTACCATTACACACAACACGGATAGCACCGCCACCTGCAGTAGCTTCGAATTCTTGTTGCTCCACTTCAGCCTGCTTTAGCTCAATGTTCTTTTGCATTTGCTGTACTTGCTTCATCATATTACCCATGTTACCTGGGATTTGTGGTCTTCTTCCTTTAGCCATTATAATCTCTCCTTTATTAATCTGTGACAATATTGTATCACTTTTACTCTTCAACTTCTAATTTATTTTTATGATCTCCTAGAAAATCATACAGGTCATCATGGTTGTCTGGATCTTGAACTTCTTCTACTTCTTCTTCAGTTACATATTGCACCCGGTAGGCCTTCTGATAAATTCGTTCTATAGCCTGCTCTACAATTACCCTATTCTCAGGTTTTTCAATCGCAATCATATGGAAGCCATAGCCCTCACCGTAGGCAACACATAAGGACCCTTCACGTACTCCCTTAAACTTACCATCAATCAGTAGGGCATGGGTACCAATCTTTACCTTTTTAACTTCTTCAAGTACTTCTTCCCACAAGTCTTCAAGTTCATCATTAGATTCAGCCTCAACCTGAACATAAGGCTTTGTCACCTCAGCAGGTTCAACTGGTTTTTCTTCTACTGGTGCCTTGGCTGGTTGACTTGTAGGACTTGCCTGGATTTTCTCTATGATCGGAGGGCTTGAAGGCATGCTAACGGGTCGACTTTCTAATTGCTCTATTCTTTGAGTTAGGCTCTCAATAGATTGCTCAAGGTCAGGTTGCATAATTTTAATCAAGCCAACCTCAAGAATCACTCGGCTATTACTCGACCATTTAATGTCCATGTCAATTTGAGTCAATATATCAATACTTCTCATAATTAGACTTAAAGAAAGATTGTCCGATTGGTCCTTAATTCTCTGAAGGTTTTCATCTGGCATTGAAATCAAGTTAGATAAGTCATTCGAAACCTTTGATAACATCATAAATCTCATGTATTCTATGAGCTGACCCATGAATCGTTTAATATCCTTACCACTTGAAACAATGTCATTTAGAAGTGTTAACACCCCTTTACTATCTTGTTTTTGCAGGCCTTCTATCATCTGAAGAATTATTTCTTCCGTAACTAAACCAAGAACTTCTGTTAACACCTCTAAGTTAATATGCTTGTCTGTATTAACAGCAAAGCATTGGTCTAGAATACTCAGGGCATCCCTTGCTGCCCCCTCTGACAGACTTGCAATTTGAGCCAAAGCATCTTGTTCATAAGTAAAGTTTGATGCCTGGCAAATGCGTCCTAAAAGATTCTCAATATCTTTTAACTGAATTCTCTTTAACTCATACTTTTGACATCTTGAAAGAATCGTCGCTGGTATCTTGTGAATTTCAGTCGTAGCAAAAATGAATATTGCATATGATGGTGGTTCCTCTAGGGTTTTTAACAAGGCGTTAAAGGCTCCAATAGATAACATGTGAACCTCATCTATGATGTAAACCTTATACTTCATCTTAGATGGTGGATACTTAATTTTTTCCCTTAAGTCTCTAATATCATCCACACCATTATTTGAGGCAGCATCTATTTCAATGACGTCCATCCCTCGATCTTCTAAGGCGGAGATACAGTTCTCACACACATTGCAGGGATCCCCTTCTTGAGGGTTTAGGCAGTTCAAAGCCCTAGCAAATATCTTTGCAGTAGATGTTTTACCCGTTCCCCGAATTCCTGAAAACAAGTATGCATGGGCAATATGATCTGATAAAATCTGATTCTTTAAAGTATGTGTTAAATGTTCTTGACCAATTACTTCATCAAAGGTTTTAGGCCTAAACTTTCTATACAGGGCTTTATGTTCCATTATATCTCCATTCTATCTAAACGTTTTAATACTTCTCCCATAGCATCAACAACTACAGGACAAAACTGAGTGCCACTACAACGTTTTAATTCGTCATAGGCTACTTCAAATGATTTTGCTTTTTGATATGATCGATTACTGGTCATCGCATCAAAGGCATCAGCCACACCAATAATTCTAGCAGAAATAGGTAAAGATTCAACATGTATATCAGGATAGCCCTTCAAATCAAAGCGTTTGTGATGAAGTAGAACACCATCCACTATATAGTCGTGTAACTTCATTTCTGAAACGATACGACCACCATTAAGAGGGTGTTTCTTAATTTCAATAAATTCTTCTTCGCTCAAGCGCCCTTCCTTGGTTAAGGTCAAATCAGAAACACCGATCTTTCCAATATCATGTAAGAGACCGGCTATATCAATATAAGATACTTCCTCATCAGATAATCCTAGAGTTTCTGCTAACATGCGAGAGTATTGAGATACTCGGATGGAATGGTCCTCGGTATATGCATCCTTTGCCTCAACAGTTGAAGCCAAGGCTTTAATGATATTAAGATAGTTTTGTTCTAGTTCCTCATATATTCTAGCCTTCTCGATAGCTGCTGAAGCCTGATTCGTAAATACTTTTAATATTTTTAGTTGAGAATCACTAATGCTTTCTCGTAGACCAATGGACATAACGCCAATAATATGATCATTAAACTCTAATGGAAGACATATGACCTCTTCTGATTTTTCAATAATCTCTGAAACCTCATCATAATTGTCATAGGTCACTGCATCAGTTTGAGAAATGATAATAATTTTACTTTCTTTAATCGCTCGACCAGATATATCCTTATCAATATCAAGATACTTTTCCTGCACCAAAGCATAGAAGGCACCAATACCTGCTTTTAACTCCAAGCGTCCCATATCATCTATTAAACGAATGGTACATACATAGGGGTCTAATAATCTCTCAATTCGAGTAACTATTTGATGGAGTAAAACTTCTAATTTTTCAGGTTTTGTTAATATCTCACTGATTTCGTTAAGGGTATTTGATATCTCATTCTTTTGAACTAACTGTTTCTGGATGAATCGTTCTTCTGTAATATCCCGACTGACACCCTGTATCTTGTGCAGGATTCCATTATGATAAACACGCTTGGTGGAAGACACATATATTTCCTCATCCTCTCCCTGCTTATTCACAAAGACAGTATCCACATCATATAGGTCTTCACCATACATGGATAGGACAAACTCCTCATTATCACTGGACTCTTTCAGTAGAGTCTCCAAGGGGATCCCTAATAAATCTTCAACCTGATATCCCAATTTTTCCTCTACTACAGGATTAATATAGATTATCCTACCCTTGTTATCTAACACCCACATAAGATCCTTAATATTATCAACCAATATCTTACTTTGCTTCTCGTATATCAGCCATTGGCGGGTAGATTGTTCAATCTGTTCTGTGGACTGCTCAAGAGTCTCGTTCATATCTATCATGATTGTATTTTTTTCTTGTATAACCTCTGATTGCTCTCTGATAGCCTCCATATTGTCATAGGATGTTTCTAACATTTCTTCAAACTTATCAAGAATTTCCTTAAACTCTAAGTCAATATTATCAAGCTCATAGTACTTGTTTTCTCCATCAGCAACCAGCGTTACCCTTTCAATTAAATAATTTAAAGGCTTTAAAAGTTCTTTTGACGTTTTTCTAGTAATAAAACTGGTTACTAGAAGGTAGACAAGTATAATCAAAAGAGACCACACCAGTGAATCTACAACATAATTTATTTCCCTGGAAATATCTTTTACAAAGGTATAGGTTAGGGGGGTATCTTCAATACCAAGGGTTTTATAGAAATACCATTGTCCCTTACTATTATGTAATCCCTCACCTGACGCTGGAATTGTGACTTGCTTGTATGTTTTATAAACGTCCATATCCTCAAATCGAATATGATAATAAAGATGGTCTTTAACAAAATGATGGTGTTCTCCAAATAACCATTGACCTGTCACTTCAAGTACCAAACTATCTTTTTTGCCAAGACTGGTGTAGCCTAACAGCCAATTACCACTCTCTGATACCTCTAGCCAGACCTGATTAACAGGCTTACTTCTTACAAGGGCATGGATGGGATCCTTGTGATTGGAATCTGTTGCAAACACCTCCACAAAATGATGGATGTGATAATAGTTAAGAATACCCTCTTCTGCTAACAGTTCATGATAAAAACTCGTCTTATCTATGACTTGATTATCTACTTGCTTGTCAATTAAATTTATCTTCGCCCTAAAAAGAGTATCAAAGGCCTCCCAATTAGTCTCTACGCTCCTAGCAAAAACTTCTTGTTCCTTGTTGAACTGATTATTGAAGGCTTCAAGATTCATGGTGTAATACTTATAGACAAAAATGGCAACGAAAAAAACAATCGGTAGAATTGTACCCAATAGAAGCATTGTTTTCAGTTTTCTACGAAATTGATTTTTCATAAGAACCTCACTATAACCGATCATTCATAATCATGTTTTTCAGGACACGCATCACTTGAGGACAATAAATTGTTCCAATATCTTTTTTCATTTTGTCATACACTTGGATATTTGACATATCCTCTCCCTTAACCTTAAAGTTGTCAAACTCATCAGCAACTTGAATAATTCTAGGGAAGAGTGGAAGGCTGTCTATGTAATCAACCTCAGGGTAACCACTTAAGTCAAAATTAAGGTGGTGCATCTCTATGCCATCTAAAATACATTGTGCCAGACCAATATCCTTAAGCATGTGCTTGCCTATAATTGGATGTTCCTTAACTTGATTAAGGCTATTTTCATCTTTTCCTCTTAAATACTCGTCTGAGATTCCAATTTTACCTATGTCATGTAAGAGACCGCATATCTCTAAATCGACAATTTCATTATCATCTAAATACATATGCTCACCAATTTTCTTAGCATACTGGGCCACTCGATTAGAGTGACCTACAGATGAAGTATCCTTATCATCTCCAGCTTCAGCAAGAACCTTAATCATACGTATATAATCATTCTTTAGTTTTTCATAAACCAAGGCTCTTTCCACAACTATTAATATAGTATTCGTAAATGACTTGAGTATTTCTTCTTTTTCCAGCATGGATACTTCATCAATCACAAGTGAAATTACACCACGACCGATTTCATTATTACCTACAGGAATAAAAATAATCACATAACCACTCTGTATCATTTGATTGTAAATCGGTTCATTTACAGGAAGGTCCTCAGTCGATTTAGCATAGAGTATCTTATCCTCTTTAACTACGTATGACAAACAAGTATCTTCGTTAGGGATACTACTAGACATGATATAATCACTACCAACATCTGTTCTGGCAACCAATTGGAACTCATTATTTTCATTCAAGAACCGAATCGTACCTACAGACCAGCCAAAGATACTGTTTATTTTCTCAAAGATGACTTTGATCACTTGAACCATAGATACATTCATGGAAGCAGTCTCAGTCAACTCCATCATTAGATTTTGCTCTTGAATTTTAACATTGTAGTCATGGAATAGTTTTTTTGTTTCTCTAATGCTTCTGCATATACCATAAATATAAAGTAAGTTGCCTTTCTCATCTCTGATTCTTGAAGTATTAGCTTCAACCAAAATTCTCTCATCATGAGCACTAATTAGGCTGAGTTCAATGCGATTATAATCACGTTCCTTCAAGATATCTAGAATGGTAAAATGATGGTCATAAGTGTTGTGTATGATCTTGTTAATTCCTTGGTCAACCAAATCATCAGATTGATAATCAATACTCTCACAAAGGTCGCTGTTGACAAAAACAATCTGACCCTTGTCATCTAAAACCCAAATCATTCCCTGGACATTATCTAATATTGACTCATAATCATTTTTTGACTTCTTCACCTTTTTCTCAAGCTGCTTTAAGTTCTTATAAATAGACTCTAGGGCAATATTTTTTTCCATGAGGTCATTATTGGCCTTTTGAAGATCATTGATTCGTCTAGACAACTTTAGCTTATCAAGTCGTATTTTTTCAGACAAGGCATTAAAATTGTCAAAGAGGACTCGAAACTCATCATCTAGGGTAAGACCATCATCCACATGTCCCTCTTCCATTGTCTGAATCTTCTTCTTAAACCTATTTAAGGGAACACTCAGCTTATTGGTAATTCTTGTTGCCAGTAAGATGGTAACCATTATAACAAAAAGGAATAAGAGGGCCATTTCAAAACCTATTCGAGTTTTATTGATTTGATAATCATCAGAGTAGAAAATAATCGTTAGGTCCATTTTAATATTCTCTAGACTGAACTCACTGACTTTTACTTCTTCCTGGTCCTTATTCTCTAACCGGTCCATTAAGACAGATAAATCCTGATACTTATCCTTGTCATAATATAGTATGGTGCCATTCCAATCTCTCAGAACATAAGATACATCCCGGAGTGATGTTAAATGTTCAGCCTTTTCCACCATATTTTCCACAAGAAAGTCTACACCAAAAACACCCAGTAAACTTCCTTCATCATAAACTGGGATTGAAAGGGTAATGACATATTTATGGGATAATACATCTACATAAGGAGCTGAAATTGTAAAGCCTTCCTGGGCTACTGCATCCTTATACCAATCTCTAGTCCTACCATCTACAGGAGTATCACCATGATTATTTGCAAAATCCTCTCCTATTTCTTTTGTATAGTAGGAGTTTAAGAAGGAAGGATTCATTTCCAAGAAATGATCCAATAAGTTATAAATATATTCCGATGAATCATCCAAGGCCATTAAATGACTTTGAGTTACAAGAGCTGCTTCCTTATCAATAAAAAAAGACTCCACTGTTTCAAGATCTTTTTCTACATTCGCATTTGTGTTAGAGGGTATAAATTTTTCATAATAAGACTCACTGTTATAGGTAACAAAAAAGGTTAAGTATACAACGGGTACTATAATAATTGTCAACATGAGTGCCAATATTTTCATCTTGAATGTTGAGCGCATTCCCCGCCTCCTTTTTGTTGTCATGGTCTTTAGCCTACACATTCTATTTTCTCATTTATAGACTCTTTATGCAAGAAAAAGCTTCTCTTGACTGCTTATATTTAATCCAAAAAATGTAAAAAAACTTATGCCAAACATAAGTTTCAAAAAAGTTAAACCGTGCACCACTCCTCGAAGAATAAAAACAAGCGGAACCTAGCCAGTTAGCTCAAAATAGGCACTCCCACGTCACATAGAAAGATTTGCTTACTGCTGCTTCCTTCCGGACCTGACAGGGTTCACAATTTCCTATTGCGTAGGACCCATTCATCAACACTACTTCTCTAAGTCAGACCTTACCAATAAACACCTCAAAGTGGCATCGACCCTGTTATAGCGGATTACAGGTTACAAGGCACCGCTAGCACCCCATCTAGCACGGTAAATATTTAAAATCTTTTAGATTTTTGCTCTTTTTTTAGTTGTCTAAGGGACTTAAAAAAATCACTCAGTATTGTTTGACATTCACTCTTTAATACACCGGCCTTCATTTCGACCCTATGATTGAGTTTAGGCTCATCTAAAACCTTAAACAATGATTCTACAGCACCAGCTTTTGGGTCGCTTGCACCGTAGACCAAACGATCAATTCGACTCTGATATATTGCTCCAGAGCACATCAAACAGGGTTCAAGTGTAACATAGATTTCACAATGTGTCAATCTCCATCCCTTTAATTTATTAGAAGCCCTATCAATAGCAAGAATCTCAGCATGAGCTAGGGGAGACCTATCAATCTCTCTTAAATTATGGGCTCTTGCAATTATCTGGCCATGTCTTACAATGACAGCCCCAATGGGTACCTCTAGTATATCCCTGGCCTTTCTGGCTTCTATCAGGGCTTCATTCATATAAAATTCATCACGTGTCATTATTTACCTTCTAGCATATAAATAGAAAACACGACCCTAATGAGTCGTGTATATGGGTATCTTAAGGGATTTAACTATATATGGCTCTTAAATAAACTATTCTTCTTTTGATGACTGGTCAAAATAAATTATCACACGTCTATTTTGATAATGCTCATCGAAGTCATCTGATCGTGTTGCTGGCTCGAGAGTACCAATATTCTCCAACCGCATGCGATCCTCTTCAATTCCTTGATCTATCAAATAACTTTTTACAGCCTCACTCCGCTTCCCTGAAATCAGCAGACCATATTCTGTATTTTCAAATGATGGATAACCATTATAATGGCCCTCAATAACAACCCTACTACTAGGATCTGATAGGAGCCATATAATCCATTGGTCTAACTGAGCCTGATGTTCTTCCTTGAAAATAAATGAGTTGCTATCGAAGTATAATACATCTCTTTGATCCATTGGGATTGTAGTCTCAGGTGTTGTTTGATCCTCTTCGTCAGATTCTTGCTCATCGACCTCAGAAGGACTTTCGTCAAGATTATCATCTGTATCTTCTTCAAAACCAGTTGCTGGATGATCCGTTTCTGTTTGATCCTCTTCTGTTTCCTTTGGAGCATCATCAGAAGTCTCATGGTCATTAGATGAATCTGGCGTTTCTTCAACAGGATCTGAGGGATTTACCACAGGAGGCTTATCCTCACTTAATCCATTATCTGTTTTAGGATTTGTATAATCAATTAGTGAAAATAAACCATAAAGTATGATCAAAGCAAGTATAGAAAATACAATCCATCCTCTTCTTGTCACTCTATATTTCATTTATATAATCCTTACTTTATACCATCTACAATATTGATGATTCTTTGGATTTCATACTCAATTATTGAAGACTGCTTTTCCTCAAATGCCATACGCTCTTCAACACTTCTTTTTAACATTTGAATACGCTCTTCTAGCTCTTTAATTGATAAATCGTTTTTAGCTTTGATTTCTGCCGTTTTATTCACAACGTCCTCAAGAACTGTATTTAAAGCATCAATACGAATATAAGCATCGTTTAGAAGATCTTCCTTCTTTAATCCTGATGCTTCAATAATATTTAATGCAGACTTTTTCTTAATGTCAATTGGTAGGTTTTCTGGTAAAGCCTTCATAAATACTTCAGCAATGAAAATGGTTTGCTTTGTATCTCTATCTAAGTTCTTGTTTCTGTATAGCTCCTCAATAGATAAAAACTTGTTTTTCTCATATGATTCAATTAAGACATCTAACTTGTCCTCAATACCTGTTTGAATCGGTTCTTTAATTTCAGCTTTCTCAATTGGGCTTGCTACAACAATAGGCTCAGCTTTCTTTTCTCCTTCAGGTTGAGTAGGTGCTACCGCTATAGTTTCACCTTCAGTTTTTTTGTCCTCAACAAGTTCGATTAAGCCTAATTTTTCTAAAATCCCTTTTTTAGTCACCTTAAAGTCCTCCTTATAGTGCAAAGTAAAATATTATATAATCTCATTGTTATCATGAGTTTTTAGATGTAATTCTAATTGGTCAATAACATGCTTCTGGTATTTCACGGCCTCGTTTATATCAAATAGATTTGCATCTAATTGTTTTAGATAAGCTTTTTTCACAGATACTTGTGAATTCAAATATCGACTCATAGACTCTAGATCAAGTACTTGATCATTTAACATGGCTATTTTTTCCGCCTTTAACCTGTCTATCGTTTCTTTATGACTCTTCAACGCATCATAAGCTGCATTAAGTTCTTCATCAATGAGTCGACCTGAAACTTTTTCTTGATTAACTTGAAGGGTACTTCGGATAATTTCTACGGCTTCATCATCAAGATAAGTGATATTCTTTTTCTTAACAATATGACCCTTTAACTCATTTTTTTTTGCAGTGATTTTCTTATAAATGGTTACCTTGCTAACTGAAAACATCTTAGCAACATCGATTACCTTATACATAAGTTCTCCATTACTTTTTCATTTTACTAAAGAAAGTTTGTTTCGTGCTTTCTTTTTTATAACTGACTTGCTTAATTCTTTCCATAAGTTCATGGACATACTTCAAGTCATCGGAAAATATTAACTGATTAGATGCGACTGCCTCACACTTATACTTAATATCCTTATCCAAAGAGTTAAGGTGCCTCTTAATGTCTACAATCTCATTACGAAGATCATTTTTCTTTGCTTCTGCTTTCTCAATAAATACATCCAATTGATCTGGAACTTCTTCTTCAATAACTTCCTCTAGTGGATCTTCTATCTCTACTTCTTCAATAATTTCTTCTTCTACAATATATCCAGTGAATAAAAGTTGCTCTAATTTTCTAACTCCAACTTCAGATATGTAAGATAGATGTCTTTCTTTGGTTACATAAGGTGATAGGATTTCATCATGAACAATAAGAGCCTCAAATATTTTTACTTTTTCAACTGATAACATTTCAGCAACTTCACTGACTTTGTACATATATCCTCCTACACTCTATATACACTATATCAAATACTTTTTATTTAATCTAGATAAATATTTACTGTTAATTTACTGTAACCCCCTATAAAACAAGCTATCAGCCCATCTTAGGTGTATTATAACAGTAAAAATGTCATTATTCCACATTTTATGCCTTTTAACCCCTGTTAACACAAGCATTTTGGGTGATATCTATACTCTGAATCCCAATATGATACTGATACATGTATCATTCATAGATTAGTGTATCATATTGGGAATAAATGTAGCTATTTGAGACTATATCAAAAAAAAGGGAAATCCTAGATTCCCTTTTCCTGTTTAATATTATGCTCTTTTAATTTTCTATACAAAGTAGAGCGGCCTATACCCAAAGCTTGTGAACTTTTCAGTATGTTCCAGTTAAAATAATCTAAGGCCTTTATGATGGTGTCTTTTTCAATTTCTTTTAGTGTAAACCCTTTACACTCATTGGAAAAACTATCTAGTTCACTTTTGTAATCAACTGGAGGATTTTCATTGTTAATAGGGTTTACAACCTCTAAATTAACTTCAACACCCCCAAAATCGTGCTCAGCATTATCTAGAAGATTTGGCTCTTCTGCTTTTGAATCAAAGTGTTTACTTAAGTCTTCAAATAGCTTAAAATGGGCCGTTTCATACCGAATTGGACTTAAAACTAAGATAAGATAGTCCATTTCCCCCCTAGGTCCCTTAATGGGCAAGGCCTGACTGATATAATGGATGAATTCTTGGTTAAAATGCTCACATCCGTATACGATGCTAGCCTCATGGCTATGCAGGCATAGTCCGGCTGCTGTTGTCCCTATAATCTCCTCTGAAAAGCTTTTAATCTGAGGAATATCTATACGCTCCGCTACCTTCTTAAAAAGTACAGTACCTGATAGGTCTATAAGATATACACCACTGTAATCAAACTTCATATACCTTAGATCATTCATTATCCTTGAAGCTTCTACTTTTAAATGATTAAAATCTAATGTAGACTCCACGGAAGTCTTGTTTAAAATTTCAAAGGAGATATGATGTAATTTACTCCTTACCCAGGAGTGCATTATTTGCTTTGTAATAACATTTTCATTAAGAATCCCTCTTGAAATGAAAAGTGACCTTGCCTTACATAATTCCGACTGATTTTTCATTCAATATTTTTCTCCATTGTGTGCAAAGACTCTATATAGGTTAAATTCTTCTATATTTAGCCGTCATTCAATTTTATTTATTTTGTAATGTTTTGTATTCGGAAATCAATAAAATTCAATAATAGCAGTATAAATTTTACAATATTTTACATTTATTTGATTATTTTCTGCTTATTTTCCTCAATCGTGATTTCACATGATCCTTGACCAATTAAATTTCCATCTACATTAATTTTCACATCTGGAGATGCTGTAATGGAAATTTTCTTGCCCTTATAATTCTCAACGACATCCTCAAAAATATGGTCACCTGAATAGACCTTCTTAAAGAGTCTTGCAAATTTAATTTTTGGAATTTTATGGATAATCACAATGTCTAACAAGCCATCTGACAAAGATGCTTCCGGTGTAATTTTCATTCCTCCACCATAAAAGTTTCCATTACCTATTGCAACCAAGTATGCATTTTTTTTAATTTCACATCCATCGATGTTGATGGTTATTTCCTCACACTTATACTTGGCAAGTACAAGGAAGGTTGATATCAAGTAGGCCATGGGGCCCTTAATCTTTTTTTTGAGTTTTTCCGTTTTTTCAAGAATGGAGCTGTCAATACCTAGGCCTGCTATGTTCAAAAAATGGGTATCATTTACTTTACCCACATCGATCCATTCTATATTACCAATTAGAATTCGATTGAGATCCTCCTCAAAGTCATGACTCAGATTAAACATTTTTGCAAAATCATTTCCTGTACCAGAGGGGATAATTCCCAAGGCAATGTTTTTATCATATATACCATTGAAGGCCTCCATGACAGTTCCATCACCACCAACAGCAACGACATCCGTATAATCCTGACTCGCGGCTTCTCGTGCTAGTTCTTCTATTTCACCCTTGTATCCTGAAATAGAAATACTATAGGGTATTTTTCTAGTAGCCATTTTGTCGTGTATGATTTTTATCATTTTTTTACTAGATCCATCTCCGGCTACTGGATTGATTATAAATTTAATTTTTCTCATATTTACCTCTTCTGTTTACTGTTCCTCAATTATACCATACATTGGAGGTAAATCGAATTTTTTTTGATGTTTCACGTGAAACAACACTAGGACTAGTCTTTCTTATCTGTCGATGTTTCACGTGAAACATCTAAACGATTGGAAAACGACTAATCAACAGATCGTCTTTTACTCATAAGTATATGAAGTTCATATTCCTTATGTTTTTAGAGGTAACTTTCCTTAGCAGAATAAAAACTATGTTCCACGTGAAACATATCAAGCTATACTACCTACAAAAAATTCAAACTATAGTTTTCTCTGATCAGATAGGAGTTCGATTAATGTGAATAGTCACCCAATTATCCAACAAAAATCAATTTAATGTTTCACGTGAAACATATTTTTACTCATAAATACTCTTTTTATATCAAATAGTGATATTTTTCATGAATTATAACAGGCGAAAGCAAGCATTTGCAAGATGTCGGTGGAAATTCCCCCTATATAAAGAAAAGTAAATTTATCAATACAATAGCATTTAGAGAGTGTTATCCTTTCTATAAGTGATTTTCAAGTCATTTAGACCTATGTGACCATAAAACTCAGACATATTAGTTAAATGATGTCGTAAATACATGAAATCAGTCATAATCGATGATTCTCTTGTACTTTTTTCAGATTGCTTTCTTCCCATATTGGCAAATATAATGATTTTAGATAAAAAAAGAAACAATGACTTAGTCATTGTTTCACGTGAAACATTACATGCTATAATCCAAAATTTCTAAGATTCTATTTAACTCCTCTTCAGAGTAGTAGTTAATCTGTATCTTGCCCTTATCCTTATCATGAGCGATTGAAACCTTAGTACCAAAGTAATTCTTAAGGTGAGTTTCAAAATCATTAATGATCGGATCTGACTCCTTCTTAGATTTTAGACCTGGAGTAGTTTTCTTCTTAGCTTTTATCATTTCCTCTAAGCTTCTAACACTAATATCCTCCTGAATAACACGTTTGGCTATTGCTATTGCACTTTTATCATCCTTTATACCTAAAAGTGTTCTTCCATGACCCGTAGATAGTTCACCATCTCTTACAAGGTTCTGAATAGCTGGTGATAACTTTAAAAGCCTAAGGGTATTGGTTATATAAGTTCTACTCTTACCGATTATTTTACCCAGGCGTTCTTGTGTCAACCCATGAGCATCCATCATATATTGATAGGCTATAGCTTCTTCAATGGCATTAAGATCCTCTCTTTGTAGGTTTTCAATTAAAGCCATTTCCGCGAAAACATCATCCTCAAGGGACTTTAATACACCAGGAATTTCTTTCAAGCCTGCCAGTTTACTTGCCCGCCATCTTCTTTCACCAGCAACAATCTCATATTGACCATCAGTCGTACTTCTAAGTACGATTGGTTGAATGACTCCAAACTCCTTAATGGACTCTGACAAAGCCTTTAACTTGTCCTTATGAAAGTCCTTACGAGGTTGGTGCTTGTTGGGAATTATTTTATTTATTGGAAAATTTTGTATACCTTCTACTTTTTCACTTGTTTCTACATCTAGAGATTCTTGGATAATTAAAGCACCAAGGCCTTTCCCTAAAGCTCGTTTTGCCTTAGCCATTTGACTCCTCCTTTGCAATAAACTCTCTTGCTAGCTTCTTGAAGGCATAAGCACCCTTTGAACTATTTGCATAAGCTACTATGGGCATGCCAAAACTAGGTGCCTCTGCAAGACGGACATTACGCGGAATAATGGTATCATAGACCTTTTCTTTAAAATGACTCTTTACTTCATCTTTTACTTGAACAGAAAGATTGGTTCGTCCATCATACATACTTAAAATTACACCCTGGATGGTTAGATTCTTATTCAGGCTTTTTTTGACCAATTGATAAGTATTTATAAGAGATGACACACCTTCAAGTGCATAATACTCACATTGAATAGGAATAAGTATACTATCAGCTGCAATTAGAGCATTGATAGTAAGTAATCCTAAAGAAGGGGGGCAATCCATAAATATATAGTCATAGTCCTTTTTTATTTTGTCTATGGCTTCTTTAAGCCTATGTTCACGTTTATCTATACCAGATAGTTCGATTTCAGCACCTGCCAAATCAACATTAGATGGTAAGACATGTAGGTTTTTATAGGGGGTTTCAATGATGGCATTTTCAGCTGATTCACCCTCTACCAATACATCATACAAACTCTTTACCACTGAACTTTTATCGACACCAACACCACTTGTTGAATTTCCCTGTGGGTCATTGTCGATGATCAAGACTTTCTTTCCACGTTTGGCTAAACATGCACTTAAATTGATGTTGGCTGTGGTTTTTCCAACACCACCTTTTTGATTAAAAATAGCTATTATTTTACCCACAGAATCCTCCTTAATATCTCTCTACTATAATACTACAGATTAAGTTAAAATAATAGTTAGACTTATATTTCCCGGGAAATATACAAATAAAATAATGGCCTGAGGGCCATTATTTTGGTATTTTGATTGTTACTTGTATATGGTCGTCTTTCTCTTCTGTTTCCATGCTTGCATCATGAGCCATTTCTTTAATTGCCTTAAAAGACTTCTTAAGGGTATTCAAGTAAATCCTATAATTCACTTTGAAAGTTGACTGCTGATGTTTTTTCTTGTATAGCATCAAAAGCTTATCTACATAGGCTTCAGTGTCCTTAACATTGAGGCCCTTCACCTTGATGTAATTCATGGCCTTTAATTGGAGGTCTGAATCCTTAAGCTTTAATAAGCAACGTCCATGTCTTTCAGTTAACTTTGAATCCAACAAGCCGTCCTTTACAGGGTCTGATAAATTTAATAATCTTAACTTATTTGATATGGTTGATTGACTTTTTCCGATTTTCTCAGCAAGGTCAACTTGCTTGATATCGTGGTCCTTCATCAGTCTCTTATATGATTCAGCCTCTTCTAGAAAGTTCAAGTCCACTCTTTGAAGGTTTTCTATCAGGGCTACCACCGCTGAGTCAGATTCACTAACTTCCAGAACAATCGCAGGTATCTTCTTTAGGCCAACTAATTGAGAAGCTCTAAAACGTCTTTCTCCCATAATTAACTCATAATGCTGATCCATTTGTCTTACAGAAATAGGTTGTAAAATACCATAAGCTTTAATAGAAGAAGCTAGCGCTTGCAAGGATTCATCATCAAATACTTGCCTTGGTTGATGAGGATTCGGGTAGATTGATTGGATATCAATCATAACTATATCATTAATCTTTTCCATGTTAACTCCTTATAAAGGTTTTTTTACAGGCTTTCCAGCTCGTCTAGGATAGGTACTTGGGGTATCAGCTACTTTTTTTATGATCAGCAGGTGGTGAGCCTGAATAGACTTAGTTTTGATTGGAAGGACCTGCTCAACAACAAGATTAAGGGCTTCTAGGGCGCGTTCTGCACCCTCGATTTCCTCAAAAACCTTAGACCCTTTTTGAGCAATAAAGTAACCATTAACCTTTAAAAAGGGGCTACAATATTCCAGAAGAACGGGCAAATCTGCAACAGCTCGCGAAACTACAATATCATACTGTTGACGGTAGTTAGGATCTTGGCCATAATCCTCTGCACGTCCATGTAAAAAATCCACCTTATCTAGTTCTAATGTAGAAGCCACTTCCTTAAGAAAATTCAACCGTTTATTGAGTGCATCCAAAAGGGTCATGGAAATCGATGGTTTGTATATTTTCATAGGAATACCAGGGAATCCAGCTCCGGTTCCAACATCAATAATCTTCATATTATCTTCAATGTGATCCGAAAGATAGCAAGTCAATGAATCAACAAAGTGTCTCTCATATATAGCTGCGCTTTCAGTGATACCGGTCAGGTTCATGTGCTTATTCCATTCAACTAAGAGGTCCTCGAACTGCAGAAACTGCTTAGCCTGAAGGGGACTTAGGTTAAAATTTGAGGCTTCCATATATGACATCAATAATTTTTCTGACATTATTTCCTCCTCTTATAATCCATATAAACTAATAAAACAGATATATCTGCAGGCGAAACACCTGAAATTCTTGATGCCTGACCGATAGAAGACGGTTGAATGGCAAGTAACTTCTGCTTGGCCTCTAATCTTAATCCCTCTACTTGATTATAATCAACATCCTTAATCAACTTAGATTCAAGAGACTTAAACTTTTCAACCTGTCTCAATTGTTTTTGAATATAACCCTCGTACTTAATTTGAATCTCACATTGCTTCCATATGTCTTCTCTAAGATCTGGTCTATCAGTATCAACATCTGCTAGTTGGTCATAGAAGACTTCAGGTCTTTTTAAAAGATTATAAAGGGTCACACTATCCTTAAGTGGTGATGAACCTATTTTTTCCAATACAGGATTGGTAAACTTGGCCTTCATTAATTGGGCCTTCATCCGTTCCATCTCTTTTTCAATCCAGTATTTTTTATTCTGAACCTTATCATATCTTTCTTGTGAAGCCAAGCCAATCTCATAACTCTTTTCTGTCAAACGCAAGTCAGCATTGTCTTGTCTTAAAATTAATCGATACTCAGATCGAGAGGTCATCATCCTATAGGGTTCTTCCGTTCCTTTTGTAACCAGGTCATCAATCAGTACACCAATATATGCTTCTGACCGGTCTAAGATCATAGGCTTTTTACCATCAATTTTCATAACTGCATTGATTCCGGCAATAAGACCCTGGGCTGCTGCTTCCTCATAACCACTTGAACCATTAAACTGCCCAGCAGAGAATAAACTGTCAATATGCTTTACTTCTAAACTCAGCTTTAATTGTGTAGGGTCAATGCAATCATATTCAATTGCATATGCCGGACGCATGATTTCACAGTTCTCAAGTCCAGGAATGGTTTTCATAAAGGCCAACTGAATATCCTCAGGCATACTGGTCGACATACCTTGAACATACATCTCATTGGTGTCTAACCCTTCTGGCTCAATAAAAAGTTGGTGTCTAGTCTTATCAGCAAAGCGATTAATCTTATCTTCTATAGATGGACAATATCTAGGTCCTGTACCTTCAATTTCACCGGAGAATAAAGCTGACCGATGAAAGTTATCTCTTAAAATCGTGTGGGTCTCCTCATTGGTATAGGTTAACCAACAGGGAACCTGGTCTTTTTGTAGATGATCATTTAAGAAGGAGAAGGGTACTATTTTCTTGTCACCATCTTCTCTTTGCATGGCATCGAAATTAAGTGTTCTACTTGAAACCCGCGCCGGTGTGCCCGTCTTGAAGCGTCTCATAGACATGGCATGACTTTGAAGGTCCTCTGTTAAGTCCAAAGAAGGTGCTAAACCATTAGGACCCGATTGGAAGATAGCATTACCAATAAATATTTTACCACCTAGGTAGGTACCCGTTGCCAAGACAACTGCCTTAGCATGATAGATAGCACCGGTTGTTGTGATAACACCCTTTACTGCTTGGTCTTCAATGATCAGTTGTTTGACTTCTGCCTGTTTAACATGGAGTCCGTCAGTATTTTCAATTACTTTTTTCATTTCAACATGATACTTGGTTTTATCTGCCTGAGCACGTAGAGAATGAACAGCAGGGCCCTTTGCAATATTAAGCATTTTACTTTGAATGAAGGCTCTGTCAATGTTGAGTCCCATTTCACCACCCAAGGCATCAATTTCTCTTACCAAGTGTCCCTTACCTGTACCACCGATTGAGGGATTACATGGCATCATGGCTATGGAATCCAAATTAATCGTTAATAGTAAGGTCTTTTTATTCAATCTTGCTGCTGCCAGGCCAGCTTCACAACCAGCATGTCCAGCACCAACGACGATTACATCATAATCATCAGCAAAAAATGTATCCATTTATTCCTCCGTTATTTTCCTAAACAGAAACTTCCAAAAATTTCTTTTACTATATCATTCTCAATGGTTTCACCAGTAATCTTGCCCAAAGCCTCTAAACAATCTAGAGTATCCACTTCAATAAAATCATAGGGTACTCGGTTTTCGGCAGCAGTTAAAGCAGCCTGGATTGATTTCAGGGCATCCTTTACCCCTTGAATATGTCTTGAATTCGACAGAAGGGCATCAGGTGCCTGACTAATATCCCCATCGTAGACTCTATTGACAATAGCATCTTCCACCTGATGGATTCCTTGATCTTTTAATAAAGATGTCTTAATTATTTCATGGTCCTTGAAACTATCATAAATATGATCCATTTCAATCTGTGGATTTAGGTCCATCTTGTTTAATATGATGATACTCTTTTTGTTTGACACCAGGTCCATCAACATCTTATCTTCTTGGCTTAAGGGTTCAGAGGCATTTAGTACAAATAAAACCATATCAGCCTCATTGAATATAACCTTTGATCGCTCCACACCAATTTGCTCTATTTGATCACTCGTTTCACGAATTCCAGCAGTATCAATAATTCGAATTGGTATTCCCTGGATATTCAAATGTTCTTCGATGACATCACGTGTTGTACCAGCAATATCTGTAACTATTGCACGTGCTTCCTTTAATAAAGCATTGAGCAGAGAAGACTTGCCTACGTTCGGCTTTCCTATAATGGCAATCTTAATTCCTTCTCTTATAATTCTACCATTACTACTATCCTTTAAAAGGACCTCTAGTTGGTCTTTAACATCTTTAAATGAACTAGTAATTTCATCGTAAGTCAAGTCCTCAATATCCTCTTCAGGGTAATCTATACATACTTCTAAATGACCCACGACCTTTAATAAAATACTTCTAATATCAGTAACCTGTTGAGAAAGGCTTCCCTTTAACTGATCTAAGGCAACATCAAAGCCCTTATCTGTCTTAGCACTCACCAGGTCCATAACCGCTTCGGCCTGTGATAAGTCTAATCGACCATTTAAAAAGGCTAATTTAGTGAACTCACCTGGTTCAGCCATTCTAACATCCTGTTCTAGTATATAATCTAAAACACGTTTAATAGCTATCACGCCACCGTGACAGTATATTTCAACGATGTCCTCCTTGGTATAGGTATGAGGACCTGCCATATAAACTGCCATAACTTCATCTAATACCACACCTTCTTTCATGATATGGCCATAGTACATTTTCCTATTTTCGTAATTAGATGCCTTAACTTTTGAATTAAATATTGTGTCTAGTACATTCTTAGATTCAGGACCACTCATTCGAATGATGCCTATGGCACCTTCACCAATTGCTGATGAAATTGCTACAATGGTTTCATTAACCATAATCCACCTCTGTTTCTATCTGAAAGCTATAATAACGGTTTAATTATAGCTTTTTTTTTCTTCCATTACAAATTTAACCCAGTATCTCTACTGGGTCAAATGATGATTACTTATTATATACAATGACTACTTTACGATAAGGTTCATCGCCTTCACTTCTAGTACTTACTGCCTTGTTGTTTTGTAGGGCAGAGTGGATGATTCTTCTTTCATAAGGATTCATTGGTTCTAATGTAATATTCTTCTTAATTTTCTTAGCTTTACCTGCTAATTTGTAAGCAAGTCTCTCTAATGTGTCTTTTCTCTTTTGACGGTAATTTTCAGTATCGATGATCACTCTTAAATACTCATCTCTATCCTTGTTAACCACAAGACTTACGAGGTATTGAATAGAATCTAGAGTTTGACCACGTCTACCGATTAGTAGGGCCATCTCATCACCTGAAATGTCAATATATAGGTTGTTTTGCTTTTGCTTAATAGAGATCTTACCTTCGATGTCCATTTTACCTAATAGGGTAGATAGGAAATCTTTAGCAATCATATCTGGACTAACACGCTTAGATACTCTTACAACTGCATTCTTTCCACCGAATAAACCAAGTAAAGCTTTCTTTGGTTCTTCTAAAACTTCGATATCAACTTCTAACTCGTTTGCCTCAAGTTCAACTAGTGCAATTTCTATTGCCTCTTCAACACTTTGGGCAGAAATTTCTACAGACTTCATTAAGCTGCCTCCTTGTCCACTAACTTCTTAATAATTGGTTGCTGTACCATTTGGAATACAGAACTTATTGTCCAGTATAACATTAATGCCGCTGGGTAAGTCGCACCTAAGAATAAGAACATTACTGGCATAAAATACTTAAACATTTTCATTGTTGGATTATTATCTTGGCCTGGTTGCTGTACAGTCATAGAATTCATAGAGAAATAAGTAACTGCAGCTGTTAAGATTGGCATAATACCAGGAATATTATCTGCAAGGCTTTTTGGAATCCAATTACCAACAACCGGTAGGTTTGCTAATAAATCTGGTTGTGATAAGTTGCTAACCCATAAGAATGATCCAGTCAACCATTCAGGATTGGTTACCATTAATGATTCGCCACCATAATATAGGAAGGCTTCAGGATATAATAATACTCTAAAGAAAGCAAACAGTAATACCATGTTAATAATTAATGGTAAACATCCTGCAAGTGGATTAGCACCAGCCTTTTGATAGAGTTCCATAGTCTTTTGTTGGGCCTTTTGCTTGTCATGCTTGTACTTCTCATTAATTTTCTTTACAATTGGTGCAAGTTTCTGCATCTTAAGAGAAGACTTTGTCTGGTTGATTGAAAGTGGCAATAAAACAACCTTTAAAAGAATCGTGAACAAAATGATTGCAAGAGCATAATTCCCAAATAAATGTACTGAGAATCCTAACAGTGTTCCTAAGAACATTTTAATATAACCTGAACGTCTTTCAGACTTTCTTAATTCCATCACAGTTTGATCATCTTGCTTTAGTTTTAAGGTTTTTGCTCCCGCCTCAAACACATATACTTCGTCTTCATCAGTTACAGAACTATTTAAGGTAACCTTACTATCAGTAATTGTGTATGATCCGCCTTTATTGGCTTCATCGCCAAAAAAATTACTGGTAACAATTTGATTCTTGTCATTAAAATCGATAGAAACCCCATCATCATTGATCCAAACACCTTCTAAGGCATTACCCCCTCCACAAGAGAGTAATAACATGGATGTCATTACGATGACTAATATTAAACTAAGTCTCTTTTTCATGAAACTTCCTCCTAAACCTACTTCAGTGGATCGTAACCCCCCTTAAAAAAGGGATTACATTTCAGTACACGTTTTGTACTTAAATAGAATCCTTTGAAAAAACCATATTTTTCAAAAGCTTGTAGGGCATAATCAGAACAAGTTGGTAAGTATCTACAATTTGATCCTAAAAAAGGTGAAATGTTTTTCTGGTAAAACCTAATGAATGCCATCATTATTTTCTTCATGATGTCTCCTTAATCAATTGGCCTTTCTTAAAACAACTCTTCATAGCCTTTTCGACTTCATTATAAGAAGCCTTACTTGCTCGTACACGAGCAACAAAAACAAAATTATAGCCTTTTCTCAAAGAAGGTTCATTCAACCGATAAACTTCTTTCATTAAACGCTTAACCCGATTTCTTGTAACTGCATTCCCTACTTTTTTACTTACTGAGAAACCAACAGTGTTGGTATTTTCTTGATTCTTTAGATAATATAGAACGACATGTTTGTTTACAATTGATTTACCTCTTTTGTATACATGATTAAATTGCCTAGTATTTTTTAAACTATTCATAACATGACCTCAAAAACCTTATCAATTGTAAAAAAAGACCACTTCCGCGGCCTTATGCACTTAATCTCTTTCTATTCTTAGTTCTACGTGACTTTAATACGTTTCTACCAGCCTTAGTTTTCATTCTCTTTCTAAAACCATGCTCTTTCTTTCTTTGTCTGTTCTTTGGTTGTAGTGTTCTCTTCATATCGTATGCACCTCCTTAAATAAAATTTTTATTTAAATTTGATGAACAATATCAAAAAAAATCATGTCCACCACTTAAATTACTTCACAAACATTGCCTAGTCATTATACCGTCAGAATTATTCTCTGTCAACATATTATCACTTTTTATTACAAATTTCTACTACTTTATCAAATGTAAATGATTCTTAAGTCATTCTTTAAAGGAAAAAACTTTATCAACAAGTCCGATCCTATTTACTTGTGGATAAAATTTGCCTTTTGAATTGAAAATCAACAGTTTTTCTGTTATTATGTTATCACATGTTGATAACTTAATAAACAACCAACATATTCACAAATTCAGTGTATATGTTGATAACTTTGTGAATAAACCTTGTTTTTTTTAGATTTATCCTCAATTAGGTCTTTTTTTAGGGACCTTAGCCTGTTGATAAATATATTTATATAAATGTGAGTAACTGAGATTTAAACGATCAAATCAAAACCATACACAATTAAATCACATATTTACATTTTTCTATAAATCAATAAAAACCAATTAAAAACGACAATTATTCATTTTTTTTGTGAGTAAAATTGTGTATGAGATGTGAATTAAGGAAATTTAGGGGGCAAAAATGTACGACAATATTCAGGAAATATGGTCTGAAGCGCTAAGCATTATCAAGGGCGAGTTAACAGAAGTCAGTTTTAACACATGGGTTAAGACATTAGAACCAGGTAAGATTGTTAACAATAACTTCTATTTAATAGTACAAACAGATTTTTATAAGGATATTTTGATGAATCGCTATGCAGCATTGATTCAAAATGCCATCAAAGAAGTTACAACTATAGCTTATGACATTAAATTTATAGTACCTGGAGAGGAAGCTTCATTGAATGATGGACAAAGCAATCCAGTCAAAGAAGACAAGCCTTTAGAAAAGGAAGCTTTTAATAACTCAACCCTAAATCCTAAATACATTTTTAAAGAGTTCGTTATTGGTAACTCCAACCGATTTGCCCATGCTGCCTCATTAGCAGTAGCAGAATCACCTGCCAAAGCCTACAACCCCCTGTTTATCTATGGTGGTGTTGGACTCGGCAAGACTCACTTGATGCATGCCATAGGTCATTATATTAAAGAACAAAACAAGGATGCTAAAGTCTTATATATTTCTAGTGAGAAATTTACTAATGAACTTATTAACTCTATCAAGGATGATAAAAATGTAGAGTTTAGAAACCGTTATAGAAATGTAGATGTTTTATTAGTGGATGACATTCAGTTTATTGCTGGTAAGGAAAGAACCCAAGAAGAATTCTTCCATACCTTCAATGCCCTCCATGAGGCCAATAAGCAGATTATTATCTCAAGTGACCGTCCTCCGAAAGATATTCCTACATTAGAAGAGCGTTTAAGATCTCGTTTTGAATGGGGCCTTACAACAGATATTCAAGCTCCAGACTTTGAAACTAGAATTGCAATCTTACGTAAGAAGGCTGAATCAGAGAATTATCAAGTCAATAATGAAGTATTTGATTTCATTGCACGAAAAATAAAATCAAATATCAGAGAGCTCGAAGGAGCCTTAACCCGTGTAACAGCCTATTCATCTTTAACTAATAAGGAAGTTTCTGTTGAACTGGCTCAAGAAGCCTTAAAGGATATCATTTCTTCTCATAAACCTAAGCAGGTTAACATTGATATGATTAAAGATGTTGTTGCCCAGCACTATAACATTCAAATAGAAGATTTTGATTCAAAACGAAGAACACGTGCCATCACATATCCTCGACAAGTTGCTATGTACTTGAGTAGAGAACTAACGGACTTATCTCTTCCTAAAATTGGAGAAGGCTTTGGTGGTCGTGATCATACAACAGTTATTCATGCCTATGATAAAATCAGCAATGATATTAATGAAAGCATGGATTTTAAGAACATCATTCTTGAACTCAAAAAAGCCCTTAGTAATGACTAGTATCCACAATATCCTGTGAATATGTTTTATAGCTTCTGTGAATAAGTCTATCTTATAGGCCTTTGTGAATAAGTCGTGAGTTTTCATAACTTGTCCACAGATGAAATCACAGGCTAAGTTCAGTCATTTAAATACTTTCAACTACTTATCACCAAACTCACAGTGCCTACTACTACTGCTATAATAAATATATTATTATTTATAGCTCTTATATCTTATTTGGCTCTGAATAATTAGGAGGTTATCAACAATGAAGCTTATCTGTAAACAACAAGATTTAGATCATGCAATAGCTATTGTACAAAAAGCCATTTCATCAAAAACAACCCATCCCATATTAACTGGTATCCTTTTAGAAGCAAAAGATGGATTTTTAAAGTTAACAGGTAATGATTTAAATATAGGTATAGAAAAATCTATACCAGCTGAAATATTAGAAGAAGGCATTACAGTAGTATCTTCACGTATTTTTGGAGAGTTTATAAAAAAACTCCCTCATGAAGACATTAATCTTTCAATGAAAGAAAACAAACTCACTGTTGAATGCTTCAAATCACATATTGATTTAATTACCTATGATGCAGTTGAATATCCAGAACTACCTCAGGTTCAAGTCTCTAATAAATTTGAGATATCAAAACATCTTTTTAAGAGCATGATCAAACAAACTATTTTTGCTACTTCTCAAGATGAAGGAAGACCAATCTTAATGGGATCTTACTTAGAGATAAAAGACCAGGTCATTTCACTTGTGGGTATTGATGGATTTAGAGTTGCAATCAGAACAGCTCCTATTCAAACTCCTATTGAATGTAAAATGGTTATCCCAGCTAAGACCCTTAATGAAGTCAATAAATTAATGGCCTTAAATGATGATCAAGAGTTTATAGAAATTTTTATTTCTGATAAGCACATCATTTTTAAGATTGATGATGTTCGAGTTGTTTCTCGCCTTTTAGAAGGGGAGTATGTAAAGTATGCTCAAATGATTCCAACTGATTTCAAGACCAAAATAGAAATCAACACGGGTAACTTATTACATGGTATAGAGAGAGTTTCTTTACTTGCAAGAGAAGGTAAGAATAATGCAATTAAGCTTAGTATCCATGATAAGAGCTTGGATTTAAGTTCAATTGTTGAGATTGGTGCAGCCAATGATGAAATACCTCTTAAATTAGAGGGGCAAAACTTAGATATCGGTTTTAATCCAAAATATTTAATTGATGTTCTAAAGGTTATTGACCAGGATATGATTTGCATGGAATTCTTATCAAATATTAGTCCATGCATCATCAAGCCTAAGAATAATCCCCACTTTACTTATTTGATACTACCGGTTAGAATTCAAAGCAATTAATTTAATAAAAGTTATAGAAAAGTTTTTTATCCATTTGGGTGAGGACTATTCCTAATATTGTATATAAAAATCACAAGTTTATCTTGTGATTTTAATCATTCAAAGAATGAGAGGAGTTTATAATGAACAAGATAACAAAAGAAATAAAAATTACTACAGAGTTTATTAAGTTGGATCAACTCTTAAAATTTGCAGATGTTGTTGATTCTGGTGGTGTTGCAAAGCTTTTTATCAGTGAGTCTGCAGTCAAGTTCAATGGTGAAGTTATGACCATGCGTGGTAAGAAGGTTCGTGTAGGGGATATCGTTGAAGTTGACTTTAGTGTAATCGATTCTGATTACGATCAAGTGATTGAACTTATTATTGTTTAAGGATTAAGTCATGTATGTAGGCAAGATGGTTTTAAAGAACTACAGAAATTATCAGGCAGCAGCTTTGGAATTTCATCCAAAAGTTAATATAATCATAGGGGATAATGCTCAGGGAAAAACCAATCTTGTTGAGGCCTTATACACCTTGAGTTTTGGCAAGTCCTTTAGAACTAATCAGGATAAGGACCTTATTTTGATGGATGCCTTATACACTCATGTTACTGCAGACATTCATCACAAGGATCAAATCCTTGAAATGAGCTTTAAGTATAACCAAAAGCAAAAGAAGGAAATCAAAATCAATGATGTTCCCTTAAAAAAACTTGGTGACTTGATGGGCAAGTTTAATGTGGTTATCTTTTCACCCGAGGACCTTCAATTGGTTAAGGGAAGTCCAGGTCTACGTCGAAAGTACATGGATAAGAGTCTATCTCAAATTTATCCTAACTATTATCATCTGTTGATTGAGTACAATAAAATACTTAAACAAAGAAATAATCTTCTTAAAAGCAGCTATAAAAATCCACCTTCACCAGAAATGATGGCCATATGGGATGAGCAATTGGCAGGTGTTGGTACCAAGATTATGAAATATAGGCTTAATTTTTTAAGTTCCCTTAAAATTATCGCAAAAAAGGTCCACAATGAAATAAGTCATCAATTGGAGGATTTAGTCATTGAGTACCAAAGTAACTATTTACCTAAAAATTTGGCGAATGAGCAAGTATATGATAAAATATATAGTGGTATGCTGGACCAGTTAAAAGAGAGACTAGCATTGGATTTAAGAAGAGGTTATACCTCTGTTGGACCACATAGAGATGATTTAAGTTTTCTAATTAACCGTATCGATAGTAAAAAGTTTGCATCCCAGGGACAGGTTCGTACCATAGCCCTGTCGTTGAAGTTGTCGGAAATTTCAATTATGAAAGATTCCCTTGATGAAAGCCCTATTCTCATACTTGATGATGTCTTGTCTGAGTTGGATCCTTTACGTCAAAATGAGTTGATCAAGTATATATCTGACCTACAAACATTTATTACAACGACTGAAGTGAACAGTCTGATGCAAGAGCGGATAAAGGATGCTAAAATGATACGTGTTGTAAAGGGTTCCATAATCGAAGGGGTTTATTCAGGAGGAGAAAATGGCAGAAATTATTAATAATGAATACAATGCCGAGCAGATACAGGTCTTGGAAGGTTTAGAAGCCGTTAGAAAAAGGCCAGGTATGTATATAGGTTCGACAAGTATCAGAGGACTCCATCACTTAGTGTGGGAGATTGTTGATAACAGTATTGACGAAGCTTTGGCAGGACATTGTGATGAAATATCTGTAACCATCGGTAAGGATAATACCATAATTGTTCAAGATAATGGTAGAGGGATGCCGATTGATGAACATCCGACGATGAAAAAACCAGCTGTAGAAGTTATTCATACAGTTTTACATGCAGGTGGTAAGTTTGGTGGCGGTGGCTACAAGGTATCAGGTGGTCTTCATGGGGTAGGGGCATCTGTAGTTAATGCCTTATCAGAATGGATGACTATTGATGTCTTTAGAAATAATGAAATTCATCAAATTACCTTTGAACGTGGTAATACCACAGTTCCACTCAAGCTTATTGGACAAACAGACTTAAAGGGAACACGAACTGAGTTTAAGCCAGATGGTGAAATCTTTGACGAGTTAGTCTATGATTACCAAACCTTAAAGGTTAGATTAAAAGAGCTGGCCTACTTAAATAAGGGTATCAAAATAGTATTCAACGATGATAGAAACGATGACCAAGCTGAGGAAATTTACCACTATGAAGGTGGGATTAGTGAGTTTGTCGATTATTTAAATAGAAATAGAAAGGGTATCCACGATCACATCATCTATGGTGAAGCAGAGAAGGATACAGCAACAGTAGAAGTATCACTTCAGTATACAGATGGTTATACTGAAAATGTCTTTACTTTTGCCAACAACATCAACACTCATGAGGGGGGAACCCACCTGAGTGGCTTTAGGGCGTCTTTAACACGTGTTATTAATGATTATGCTCGGTCTAAGGGTTTTTTAAAGGAAAAGGACTCCAACTTTACAGGTGAAGATGTTCGTGAAGGCTTAACTGCCATTATTTCAGTTAAGTTGGAAGAGCCTCAGTTTGAGGGACAGACCAAGACCAAGTTGGGTAACAGTGAAATTCGAGGAATTGTTGAATCCATCAATTCCACTATTATCTCAACCTTCTTAGAGGAAAATCCTGCTGAAGCCAAAGAGATTATTGAAAAATGTATCCGGTCATCAAAGGCTAGAGAGGCAGCACGTAAGGCTAGAGAAATTACTCGCCGTAAGGGAGTTTTAGATTCTATGGCCCTGCCAGGTAAGTTGGCAGACTGTGCAGAAAAAGATCCAGTTAAGTCAGAAATCTATCTAGTAGAGGGTGACTCAGCTGGTGGATCCGCTAAGTTGGGGCGTGACAGACAGTTCCAAGCTATCCTTCCTTTAAAGGGTAAGATTATGAATGTTGAAAAGGCCAACTTTACAAGGATTTTTAATTCTTCAGAAATAAAGGCCATGATCACAGCCTTTGGTTGTGGTATTGGTGATGATTTCGAAATAGAGAAGTTAAGATACCACAAGATTGTACTGATGACAGATGCGGATGTAGATGGGGCCCATATCAATACCCTACTGTTAACCTTCCTCTTCCGTTTCATGAGACCCTTAATTGAACAAGGGTTTGTTTATCTGGCCATGCCACCCCTATATAAGGTAAAAAAGGGCAAGAAGGAGCATTATACTTATTCGGATAAGGAGTTGAATGCTTACTTAGGTGAAATTGGCCGTGATGGGGTAACCATCCAACGGTATAAGGGTCTTGGAGAAATGGATCCTGAGCAACTATGGGATACAACCATGAATCCAGAAGTAAGAACCCTGATCCGTATTAATATTGAAGATGCCGTAGAAGCAGACCAGATATTCGATACCCTAATGGGCGAGAAGGTTGAACCACGACGTGAGTTTATAGAAGATAATGCTAAGTATGTTAAGAACTTAGATATTTAGAGGTGGATATGACAGTATTTAACGATAAAATAATTAATGCAGATATCAAGGATAAGATGAAAAACTCTTACATCGATTATGCCATGAGTGTTATTACCGCCCGTGCTTTACCCGATGTAAGAGATGGTTTAAAACCTGTTCATAGAAGAATTTTATATACCATGAGTGAGTTAGGTTTTTACAATGACAAGCCCCATAGAAAGTGTGTACGTATTGTCGGTGATGTACTGGGTAAGTACCATCCTCATGGGGACTCTTCTGTTTACAATGCCATGGTAAGAATGGCCCAAGACTTCTCTATGAGAAATCCTCTAGTAGATGGTCATGGAAACTTTGGCTCAATTGATGGTGATGGTGCTGCCGCCATGCGTTATACTGAATCTCGTATGACCAAGATTGCTGCTGAAATGTTAAAGGACATTAAGAAGGACACTGTAGACACGGTGGCTAACTTTGATGAAACCCTTAAGGAACCAACTGTATTACCGGCCCGTTTTCCCAACCTACTGGTCAATGGTACCAATGGTATTGCTGTAGGGATGGCAACTTCTATTCCACCCCATAACCTAAGTGAAGTGATTGATGCCACCGTTAAATTAATTGATGATGAAGAAGCAACCCTAGAAGACTTAATGGATATCGTAAAGGGGCCAGATTTTCCAACGGGTGCTACTGTTTTGGGCATGGAATCCTTTAAGAAGGGTTACAGAACTGGACGAGGTAAGGCCGTTGTCCGTTCAAAAACTGAGATTGTAGATATAGGCAAGGGTAAATCAGCTATTATTGTCACAGAAATTCCCTACCAGGTGAACAAGGCCAAGATGATTGAGTCTATAGCTGACCTGGTGCGTTCGAAGAAGGTTGAAGGCATTACTGACTTAAGGGATGAATCTAACCGTCTTGGAATTAGGATTGTTATAGAGTTAAGAAAGGATGTTAACCCTAATATCCTATTGAACAAGCTTTTCAAGCACACTTCTCTTCAATCTACCTTTAGTTTAAATATGATTGCCCTAGTTAATGGGGTACCCAAGGTTTTAAACCTATATGATATTTTAAGACACTACCTAGACCATCAAATTGATGTTGAAACAAGACGGGTTCAATATGACTTAAGGAAGGCAGAAGATCGTGCTCATATCTTAGAGGGATTATTAATTGCTCTAGATCATATCGATGACATCGTAGAGATCATTAAAAAGTCTCAGCATAGAAATGAAGCATGTATCAACTTGATGGCGGCCTATAAGTTTACAGAAATTCAAGCCAATGCTATCTTAGATATGCGTCTACACCGTTTAACTGGTTTAGAGAGAGATAAGATACAAGAAGAGTACGATGGCTTAATGGCTTTAATTGAATCATTAAAAGAAATTCTTGCTAATAAACACTTATTACTAGATATCATCAAGACTGACCTTGTTGCTATTAAGGATAAGTACGCTGATGAAAGAAGAACAGAAATTACTTTCGATGTAGATGAAATTGATTATGAGGATATGGTTGAGGAAGAGGAAGTTACCATTACTTTAACTCATGCTGGTTACATCAAGCGTGTTTCATCTGATACCTACCAAACACAAAAAAGAGGTGGTATTGGTAAAACAGCCTTGTCGACACGAGAAGAAGATTTTGTTGAGCATATATTCAACACGTCTACTCACGATTACCTGCTCTACTTTACCAACCTAGGTAGAGTATATAGAAAGAAGGCTTACTATATTCCTGAAGGTTCAAGAACAGCCAAGGGGACTGCTATCGTTAATATGCTTCAGTTGATGCCAGGTGAGTCAGTTACCTCTGTTATCCCTGTTAAGGACTTCAATGAAGGCTACCTGATGTTATCAACTAAGTATGGTGTTATAAAAAAATGTGCTTTGTCTGATTTTGATACATCAAGAAAAACGGGCTTAATTGCTATTAACCTGAATGAAAATGATGAATTGACTTCAGTTAAGATTACAAGTGGTCAAGATGATGTCATTGTCGTTAGTCATATGGGTAAGGCTATTCGTTTCCATGAAAATGATGTTCGTAAAATGGGTAGAACAGCAACTGGAGTTCGTTCCATTCTTTTAGGAGATGATGATTATGTTGTAGCCATGGAACTGATCACTGAAGAGATGAGAGAGAAAAAGGCAAGAGTTTTGACTGTATCTGAAAATGGATATGGAAAAAGAACACCTCTTGTGGAGTACAGAACTCAAACTCGTGGTGGTAAGGGTGTGAAAACTTACAACATTAATAAAAAAACAGGTGCCCTTGTATCAGCTCGTGTTGTAACAGAAGAAGAAGATATTATGTTAATCAATTCTAATGGTGTTATTATTAGAATTTCTGTACAAGATATTTCTGTATCTGGACGGGCAACTAGTGGTGTAACGCTTATGAGAACTAAGGGTGACAATAAGCTAATTGCCATGGCAAAGATTGATGCTTTCCAAAATGAAGCTGAAGATCAAGAGGAAAATAATCAGGAAAATGAAGAATAGATGTTTAAAGATCATTAAAGGGGATATACTATTACCATAGCCCCCTTTAATATTCTTAAATATTAAAGTTACGAGTCTACCCTAGGTAGACTTTTTTTTGAATCCAATTGCTTCTAATGTATTTTCTTTATTATTAGACTTATATTTCTTGAATTCACTTTGCAAATAGAAGTATAATATGTTTATAGACTGTAAATACGGGTATCTACTATAAGCGTGCGTGTATTAATAAAGGGGGTAAAAATAGTGTCTTTAAAAGTAAATAAAGAATACGACAAGGTGACTCAAAGCTGGATTGTTGAAATTATTGGAGAGTTGGATATTTTAACATCTGTTGATTTTAAAAAAGAGTTAAATGATTTACTGGATGAAATGGAATCAAATATAACCTTGAACTGTGAGAATTTATTCTACATTGATTCTACCGGTCTAGGTGTTATTATTGGCATCTTAAATCGTGTAAAGAGCAATGGCTTCAATATTAATATTACAAATGCTCAATCAAATATTGATAAACTAATCAAGATATCAGGTTTGGATAAGGTCATAAGTGTAGAGAAGACCTGCTAATAAGGGATGTACTAGGAGAAGGTGTATCGAATGAATAATGATGTGATTAAGATCAAATTACCAAGCAAGCCCGAGTATGTGAGTATTGCTCGGTTAACAGCATCAGTCGTTAGTAATTCAGTTGGGTTTGATATTGAAGAGATTGATGATATCAAAGTTGCTGTAGGTGAAGCTTGCAATAATGCTGTTTTACATGGTTCTAAAGAAGCATGTGATTATGAAGTAGAGTTTATGCCATTAGAAGATAGAATAGAGATTCATGTGAGAGATCAGGGAATTGGCTTTGATGAGGAAAAATATGAAGAGCCGGATTTGGATAATCTTAAGGGCAATGGACTAGGTATTTATATTATTAAATCATTAATGGATGAAGTAGAAATAATAGGAAGTGATCAAGCAGGAACGGTATTAAAACTCATAAAATATAGAGAGTAAGGGACTTACTAGGGGCTGGTAATATGAATAATAGTTCAGATAAAAACACAAATGTGATGCCAGACAATGTCAATCTTGAGGACCTATCTACATATGATAGTAAAGCATTGTTTAGGATGTACAAAGACAACAAGGATGTTGCGATAAGAAATGAGTTAATAAATCGTTATCTATATATAAGTGAAATTTTATCAAGAAAATATGTGAATAAGGGTATTGAGTATGAAGATATACTTCAAGTGGCGTCTCTTGGATTAATTTATGCGATACAAAGATTTGACATCGACCGTGGATTTGAGTTTTCTAGTTTTGCAACGCCAACCATAATAGGGGAAATCAAGAAACACTTCAGAGACAAGGGCTGGTCTATTCGTGTACCGAGAAGGGTACAAGAGTTATCGAAGAAGGTTAATGTCGCTAAATCAACCCTCCAACAAGAGCTTCAAAGAGTACCCAAGTTATCGGATATAGCAGAATACTTATGTTGTACTGAAGAACAGGTTGTGGAAGCAATAGAGGCTGCCCAGGTTTATTCGCCTAAATCATTAGACATTTTTTATGATTCAAATGGAGATGATAAAAATATACAGCTTATGGATATTGTTGGATCTGAGGATAAATCATTTTCACATATAGAGAATAGTGACTTTATTGAAAAGTGCATGGAGAAGCTTAATCCTATTGAAGTTAAGATTATTAAGGATAGGTTCTTCCAAACAAAGACTCAGATGCAGGTAGCAGATGAACTTGGTGTTTCTCAAATGACTGTGTCTAGGATGGAGAAAAAAATTATTTCTAAGTTTAAGAAAGAATACAGTAAGTTGATCAGTATATAATGGAGATCCTTTTTACTTATCTAACTTAAAGAAAATGGATGAAACCATTGCTATTACAGGCCTTAGAAATATCTAAGTGCCTGTAATGAATAATTTCTTAAAAATGTTTCATTTATTTGTTGACATTCGCCGGATATGTTGGTATTCTATACAAGTTGCTGGTCGCAAGGCCAAGAACAAGTAAAAAAAAATATTAAAAACCATTTGACAAACATTTGAAAATTTGGTATTCTAATATAGTCGCTAAGAGCTAACCGCTTTGTGAGACATTTACAAATAGGACATTGAAAACTAAACAGTATAAGCAAAAACAAGCATACCATTTCGAAAGAAATGGCCCAAAATTCCAGCTTATTTATAAGCGGCTCAGCGATGAGTAAAAATATCTTCAAACCAGTTAGT